>JAEEGI010004667.1_pt1 | contig 31939 bp, 30 predicted proteins | sample 8958751 | NCBI WGS metagenome assembly JAEEGI01 (sample SAMN16246545, study PRJNA631951) | gut metagenome | biome: gut microbiome; feature: rumen; material: KS-attached | host: Bos | place: Iran: Karaj | collected 2018-10
GGCGGAGAGCTTCTATAACGTTGCGACGGCGGAGGACCGGTACAGCCATGAAATCGGCGGGAATCCGCAGTATTACCATCAAAGGTCGCACGGCGAGAGCTTTCTGGCGCTGGCGCAATCGAATTTCCGCGGGCGCGGGCTGTACCTTCTCGACGAGCCCGAGGCGGCCCTGTCTCCGCAGCGGCAGCTGACGCTTTTACTTGAAATCGTGAAGAGCGTGAAGGCCGGTGGGCAGTTCATCATCGCGACGCATTCGCCGATTCTTCTCGGAATTCCGGACGCGCGGATTCTGAGCTTTGACGGCGGCCCAATCCACCCGGTCGCTTATGAGGATACGGACAGCTACCAGGTGACAAAACTGTTCGTGGAGAGCCGCGAGCAGATGCTTAGGAGATTGTTGGAGGAGGTGTGAAGCTGCTTCACGGCGGGGGAACGTCACATTTGCCATAAAGAAGCTGCATTTTTTTGAAAATAATACTTGACTGTAAACCTTGTTGATAGTTTACGGTGGGCTCAGAAGGGCACGAAAAGCCCGCGTAAACGATCAAAGGAGGCACACAAAATGACAATTAAAGAAGTTGAAGAAAAGCTCGGGATTCCGAGAGCATCCATCCGGTTTTATGAGAAGGAACGGCTGATCAATCCGAAGCGTGAGGAGAACGGGTACCGTGAGTACAGCGAGCAGGACGTAGCAACGCTCAAGAAAGTGGTTTTGTTCCGCAAGCTCGGCCTGGCGGTTTCCGACATTGAAGACATTCTGGACGGTTCGCTTCCGCTTACGGATGCGCTGACGGCCAATGTGGCAAAGCTTGAGGAGCAGCTTGCCGAACTGAACGGCGCCATCGAGATGAGTAAAAACATCCTTAAGGCGCAGCCGGACATCGAAACGCTGGACGGCGAATACTACTTTGAAGAGGTGGGACGCGAAGAGGCACGCGGCAGCCGCTTCATGGATATCGCGAAGGACATTGCCGGTTATCAGAAATCGGTATTCATGGATTATTACGGCCTTTCGGACGCCGAGGGAGGACTGCGGGTAAAACCTTTGGAGGTTGTCGTAGTCGTTATCGGTTTCAGCCTGATCTGGGGTATTACGCGATGGTTGGTTATAGAAAAATCGCTCCGCAGTTTTATGATCGGCGTGTTTACGCCGCCACTGACGGTACTCACACTTTTCATTGTTGGCTACCCGATTCACTGCCTCGCAAAGAAACACCCGAAGCTGAAGAAGCACGAGAAAGCCACCGGCCTTGTCGTTCTTATCATCGCCATCTTCTTGGTGCTGACGTTTCTTGATCTGTGCAAGAAGTTCGGGTGGTAGGAGAAGAAGTCCGGCACATAAGAAACCTATTGCGTTTTGCGATTCGATATGCTATCATTTAACTAAACATACGCAAAAAAAGAAAAAATGCGGAGGTTTAGTGAGTGCTGTATACTTATGATGAATGCATAAACAAGTTTGGAACAAAGTATCTTGTTAAGAAGGCAGTCGAAAACGGATCTTTGTTCCAACTTGATAAAGGAATATACTCGGACCGGAAACGTGTTTCCGAGGAGGTGGTTATCGCGCGAAAATACCCGAAAGCGGTACTTACGCTGAACAGCGCTTTCTACTATTACAATCTTACGGATGTTATTCCTGAGAAGCATTATCTCGCGACAGACCGTGATGCGGCCAAAATCCCGGATAAGCGCGTAAAACAGATATTTGAACGCAATGACTTGCTTTATCTCGGGGTTACCACATATTCACGTGACGGAGGAATAGTAAATATATATAGCAAGGAACGTATGCTGGTCGAGCTTTTGCGGAATAAGAACAAACTTCCGTTTGATTATTACAAAGAAGTGCTTCTGAATTACCGTGAAATTGTCCATGACCTGGATATCCGTGCGGTCCAGGATTATGCGGTTGCAGTCCCCAAATCAGATATGATTATGGAATTGCTGCGGCTGGAGGTTTTATGATTGATATAGATGCTATGATCAGAAAGGAAATCGAGAACGGATATTATGAGCGAATTACTGGACAAATTAAAAGACATTAACGAGCGGCTCGCGCAGTTTGAAACACTGGGGGAGCTGCTTTACTGGGACATGCGCACCATCATGCCGGAGGGCGGATTTGACGCTCACGCGGCGGCGATGGATTACGTCGAGACCGAGGCATTCCGCCTTGAGAATTCGGACGAGCTGTACGATATTCTGAAGGGGCTTTCCGAGCCCGGCGAATGGGATCAGCTGGATGACGACTGGCAGTTCATCGTGAAGACAATGCGCGAGAAACAGGAGCGGAGCCGCCGGATTCCCGAAGAAGTATTCCGTAGAAAAGTAGCAATCTCCGCCGAGTCGGAACGGGCCTGGGAGGAAGCGAAGAAGGCGTCGGATTTTCACCTTTTTGCGCCGCATCTCGAAAAGCAGATTGCCATCACGAAAGAGATTAAGTCCTACACCCATCCGGGCGTGGAAATCTACGACGCCCTCCTTGACGAATATGAAAAAGGCATGGATTCCGCCACGATTGACCGCATCTTCACAGAGCTTCGCGACGGTCTTGTTCCGCTTGTGAAGAAGATTCTTGCGGCCCCGCAGCCGGATGATTCGAAGTTTAACAGAAAGTTCGATACGGAAGCCGAGAAGAAGGTTGAGAAGTACCTTTTGAAGTATATCGGATTTGACTTCACGAGGGGCACCACCGCAGAGTCGGAGCATCCGTTTACCCTTGACGTGTGCTCGAGCGACGTCCGGGTGACGAACCATTTTCGCGAGGACAATGTGATCGACCCGATGTTCTCGGCGATTCACGAGGGCGGCCACGCCATCTTTGAGCAGAATGTCAATCCGAAGTTCAACAACACGGCTGCCGGCGGGTGCGAGTATCTCGGCATCCACGAGAGCCAGTCCCGCTTCTTTGAGAACATTCTCGGTCGCAACATCAACTTCTGGAAGCCGATTTACGCGGATATTCAGAAGCTGCAGCCTGAGCTTGCGGACGTGAGCCTTGAGGAATTTGCCGCGGAGATCAACCACGTGCGCGCCAGCTTTATCCGTACCGCCGCCGACGAGGTGACCTACTGTCTTCATGTCATCCTCCGTTATGAAGTGGAAAAGGCCATATTCCGTGACAATGTACCGGTTTCCGAGCTGCCTGCCCTGTGGAACCGCCTGATGAAGGAATATCTCGGAATCGTGCCCGCGAACGACGCGGAAGGCATCCTGCAGGATATGCACTGGAGCGATGGAAGCTTCGGTTATTTCCCGACGTACCTGCTCGGTAGCATCTATGACGGCATGTTCCTTGATAAGATCGAGGCTGACCTCGGCCCGGTCGATGACCTGCTTGCCGTAGGCAAGATCGGGGACATTCGCGAGTGGCTCAATAAGAACATCCACTGGTACGGCAGCCGCCGTCTCCCGAAGGAAGTCCTTCAGGCCGTCTGCGGCCGCGAAGCCACCGCCGAGCCGCTGCTACGGTACTTTACGGAGAAGTATTCGAAATATTACCGGCTGTAGGATAAAAAAATAGCGGGGAGTCTCCCCGCCGATGGTTGGACCTTGACATTACTGCCAGCCCAAATGTTAATTCTACAATAACATAGTTTTGGAAAATGTCAAGGCGTACGGAAAAGCCTGAATATTCTGATTATTTGAGGCAGAAGAGGAGGTGCAGTATGAAGAGAAGGCATGTGTTTGTGTCCGTTTGCATCCTGCTTATTGCGGTGCTTTGCTCAGCTTGCGGGAAGAAGACGCCCGCGAAGAAGAAAAACACTGTGACCGTGCAGGCTCAGCCGATGAAGAAAACGGAGTTCTTAGACACTGCGAGGGGAAGTATCTGTCTGACTTCACTCGTTAACGACCCGATTCCTGCTGTCGCCGAAACGCTGGAGCTTGACCGCTATCACGCGACATCTGCGGTTCTGATGGTCAGTGATGGGTCGTACATCTATCTTTCGTATCACTCGAGCACGGATAAAGCCGGACTGTATCGAATCGATCTGCTTTCCATGCAGGCCGAGAAACTGGACAGCGGCCTTTATTCCTATCTGACCTTACGGGACGGAATCCTGTACTATTATGCGGAATCGGATGCAACCTATCGCAGTTTCAATGCGGCGCAGATGAAAATCAGCGGGATGACCAATGACGAGTACTTTGCCATGAGGGCGAAGTACAATCTTGACACCGGAAACAATTTTCCTTTCCCAAAAGACGTGGTTTACTGGGTTCACGACGGTGACCGTTCGTATATCATCAACCGCCTGAGCAGACAGGACGTCGTCGGGGATTTCCCGCAAAGCGGGTACTATTATACGATGGCTTATGTCAGCCAGGTCGACGGCAAGCTTGTTAACCTTAGCAGCCGGTGGCAGAGCCGGAAGCAGCTGAAAGGAATTATGGTCCCTTATGGCAAATACTATGTCTACACGAGAGCCTTCCAATATGAGGACCAAAACGGGAACCGGCGTATGGAATATGCGCCATGCTTTTATGATTCGAAAACATCCGCCGAAACGGTGTTAGTGAGAAACCGCGGGTATGACCCGTTAGGCAGCAATGATTGTTACGTTCTCGGAGTAACGGCGGATTATCTGCTGGTGTCTGATATGGACGACGAGTTCAAAAAGGACGCGCACCTGTATCTTGAGAAAATCGGTTCTTCCGAAAAAGGCATATCGGTAGAGACTCTGGTTTCGAATGCCGGGCAGGGAAAGACCAATGTGTTGGATCCCCTTGAAATATACAAAGACGAGCCTTACGGACCGGGAACCAGCTCCCTGTATCTGACATCGCCTTCCAATATGTCCGCGGCTTACCGCCTGGTTCGAATGGACGGCACCACGCAGTTCATGATTCTTATGAAACCGGGAGAGAACAAAACCGTGACATTCCCGTGCGGAAGATATACCCTTAAGATTGCAAAAGGGGAAACATGGATTTCCGACGAGGAGGCATTTGGAGAAAGCGGACAATACAGCACAACCGGTGTGTTTACATTTGTGAAAGGCAAGGCGTATCAAATCGGTTCAAGTATGCAGGGCAATGTCTACAAGGACAGCGCCTCCGGGTTTAGCAAGTAACGCGGGTACCCGATTCACTGCCTCGCAAAGAAACACCCGAAGCTCAAAAAGCACGAGAAGGCAACCGGTTTAGTGGTTCTTTGCCTTGCCATTTTCCTCGTGTCGGTATTCCTTGATTTCTGCGACCGGTTTGGGTGGTAAAGGATTGACAACACATATAAGCCGTGCTACAATGCAATTAACCAAAAGGTTAATTGCATTGTAGCACGGTGATTTCATTTGAAAGTAACTTATGCGAATAAAAGAGTGGAGAAATACTTCACGGACTATGCGAGGCTGAAGCAAAAGCTGCCGTTTGAGTGGGTACGGTCCATTAAGAAGCTTATGGATTATTTTATTGCGGCGGATAACTTCGGTGTTTTTCTGTCTTTAGGATTAGGAAAACCGGAGAGGTTGTCCGGATATAAGGCGATTACCTACTCCCTGCATATATCAGCCAATGTTCGGCTGATAATCGAATTAAATGCTACAGAAGAGACCGTTAGACTTTGTGAAGAAGTGGAAGTGGAAGGGGTGAATGATTATCATGGCGGCAAAGAGAACTGGTATATCAATTGATTTGCTTGTCCATCCGGGCGAGGCAATTAACGATATTCTTATCGAGAGAGGGATAACACAAGCGGAATTGGCAACTCGAACGGGGGTGACTCCGGCTTATGTTTGCAATGTCATTTCCGGCAAGAAGGATATCTCAGCAAAGTTTGCTTTAGCCTTGGAATACGCCCTGGGCGTTTCTAAGTCCTTCTGGATTAATTTACAGGCTAATTATGATGCGGAGTTGTTGGAAGTTAATGAATTGGAAACGATTACGGATGAAGAAAGAGGTGCGCGGGAAAGCATAAAAGAGGTTGTAAAGTATCTTCGCGAAACAGGAAAGATGCCTGCAAGGGAAACAGGCGATGCATCCATTATATCAGCAAGAAAAGCTCTTCAGATAAGCAACCTTGCGAATCTGAAGGAACTGGCTCCGGCTGGAGTTATTCGAATGTCTGTAAAATCCAAAACCGACCCATATGTCATGGGGGCTTGGATCAGGCTCTGCCAGATTGCCGGAGAAAGCCGAAGCGTAACAAGTGAATTCAACGTTGACGAGATAGATGAGCTTGTTTCAAAGGCAAAGGCGATTATGTGCTCTTCCGAAGAATCGGTTCAGAGAGCGCTGTCGGATTTGTTTTCGGGATATGGAATTGATTTTTCGGTGGTAAGGAACTTCAAAGGGGCTCCTGTTCAAGGATACATTTCAAAGAAGAAAGACGGAACCTATCAGATGGTTCTTTCAATCAGGGAATCATATGCAGATATATTCTGGTTCTCTCTGTTCCATGAATTGGGGCATATTATAAACGGTGATGTAACAAAAGCTGAAAGATTCATCGACTATAATGATGATGCGGAAATGGAAGCAGAAGCAGACGCATTTGCAAGTTCGAAGCTGATTGCCCCTGACGCATATGATCTTTTCGTTAAAAATGCAGATTACAGCATCGAATCAATCGAGAGATTCTCGGTCAATCAGAATATCAGGCCTTATATTGTAATCGGACGCCTTCAACGCGAGAAAAGATTGGATTACAGTCGTTATAACTCCGAAAAAGTCTTATATAAATGGGCTTAAGCTACGGAAAGAACCACATCCCGGGAGGATAGTTTACAATGAATGCACCGTATTGGATTAAACACAGCAACCTTTTCAGCGCGGACACTTACGAGTGCTCGTGCTGTAAGGCCGTGAAGACAAAGCCCACACGGTTCTGTCCGGATTGCGGCAGGCAGATGAAGGGTGTAAAGGACAGCCCGGACTGGGTTGATGAATTAGAAGTATTTGACGCGTTTTTGGATTAATTTGGAAGAATTGGAGGAAACCATGAAAGAAAAGTGTTTCGTATCATTTTCCATCAGAAAGATTGTGGCACCCGTGCTTTTTGCGGCTATTCTTGTCTCGGCCATGACGGGGTGTAAGATTGATGGGGCCTCCGGGGGAAATTCTGCTCCGGGAACTGTTTCCGCTAATCCCGTGGCAAATGATACAACAAACGCGGCCAACCCGACAAAAGAGATAACTTCGACGCCCACACCGACGCCGACCCCGGTGGTTTTTTCCGTATCGATTGATGAGGAACATTTTCCGGATGAAGCATTTCGAAAACTGGTAAAGGACTCTTATGATAAAAACAAAGACGGCATTCTTACGCAGGACGATACGGATCGTGTTTATAAGATGGACCTCAGAGAAGAGGGAGTATCCGTGCAGTCATTGGACGGAATAGGGTATTTCTATGATCTTATGTATCTGAAGTGTGGGGGCAATCAATTGACGAGCCTCGACTTGCGTGGAGCAACGAATCTGAGAGAGGTTGAGGTGGGGTGGAATCAGTTGACAGGCCTCAATCTGAGCGGATTAACAAAACTGGAAAGGCTATCCTGCAGACATAATCAGCTTACATCTTTGGATTTAGACGGACTGGTAAGCCTGAAAGAGTTAGATGTGGAAGAAAACCAGTTGACTGACCTTGATGTAAGCGGAGTGACAAATCTGGAAAGACTAACCTGTGGGGAAAACAAGTTTAGAAAGATTGATGTTAGCGGGTTGACGAATCTCAAAGAATTATCGTGCACGCACAACATGATGCCCTCAATAGATTTGAGTGGCGTCCCCAACCTTCAAAAACTGGATGTCAGTTACAACTTTTTATCGAGCATAGATGTGAGCATGCTGGCCAATCTGACTGACCTCAACTGCTACCACAATGAATTGACAAGCATTGATACAAGCACCATGAGTAATCTTGTCAGTTTGAATTGTGGCGAGAATAAGATTAAAACATTTGACGCGAGCAAACTGACCAATATAGAGGACTTGGTTTGCGGCCATAATATGATTAGTGAACTTGATGTGAGTAACTTAACAAAGTTACAGAAATTGGATTGCGCCGGCAACAAACGCTTGCGGGAACTCAAGATGGAGAATCTGAAAGTACTCAATAACCTTGATTGTGGTGGCTGTCCGCTTGGAAACCTCGATTTAAGTAATCTGTCGGAACTTCATAGGGTATCATGTCGCGGCTGCGGACTTACAAGCCTTGACCTCGACAACCTGTCGAAGCTTCAAGCTCTGGATTGTAGCTGGAATAAAATAACAAGTCTTAATGTTAGTGGGGCATCGAATCTTCGTTGGTTGTACTGTGAAGAAAATGAGCTGACGAGCCTTGATGTGAGTAACCTGACGGAGTTAATTGAACTTTATTGCAGATTAAATCATTTGAAAAGTGTTGATACCCGGAACTTGAAAAATCTTACCAAACTAGATTTTAAGCCCCAATACAAATGAACACGGGCTCAATAATGTGTATTCTAATTAAGAATTCATCCCGGCGGCTGAAGTTTGGTTTCGGACCGCCGGACTTTTTTGTGTTTGCAGAAAGTTGCAGATTGATAAAATAATAGCAATTATTGACAAATTCACATGCATTTGCTAAAATGATAGCAGTTTAAGGAGGCGCTGCGATTATGGAATTTATATGGGAGACACCTACAGAAATTGATGTCGCTTTGGCGCAGAGACTGAAGCGGATTCGTAAGTTTAAGAAGTTAACACAAAAGGAATTGGCGGTCCGTTGTAATGTTAGCTATGGTTCACTCAAGAAGTTTGAACAAACCGGAGATATTTCTTTGAAATCACTTACAAAGATTGCAATGGAACTGGGGGTTTCAGAAGAGTTGCGCAAACTGTTCACGGCGCCGCAATACGCTTCCATAGAGGAGGTTTTACGCGATGGAAGGTAGAACTCTGGATGTGTACTATAAAGGGCATGCGGTTGGAACTTTGGCGGAAACCTCCGACCGATTAGTTGCTTTTGCCTATAGTGATTCATGGCTTCGGGAAGGGTTTTCCATTAGCCCGATTTCACTTCCGCTTCGCGAAGGAGTGTTTGTTCCGAATATGTCGTCTCGCGACGGACTCTATGGTTTGTTCGGCATTTTTGCGGATAGCCTTCCTGACAGCTGGGGAGAACTCCTGCTCTATCGATCGTTGCAAAAACAGGGGATAAACACCGATTCGCTGACAACACTCTCCAGGCTTGCTTACGTCGGAAATGCGGGCATGGGCGCCTTGGAGTATTATCCGTCGAAAACTTCGGACTTCACAGCGCGTGATTTGGATTATGATGAAATCGCAAAAGAATGCAGGAATATACTCTCCTCAAAAACCGCAGAACGCTTGGACCTGATATATAAACTGGGAGGTTCCAGCGGCGGAACGAGACCTAAGATTCTCCTTACAGAGGGTGAAAGAGAGTGGATTGTAAAATTTCCTGCCCGAATCGATGAAAGAAACAGTGGTAAAACAGAGTATGAATTCTCTCTGTGCGCAAAGCGGGCGGGCATTTTGATGACGGAAACGCAGCTGATTCCTTCTCATTACTGTGACGGCTATTTCAAAACCGAGAGATTTGACAGACGAGGGGGTCAGAAAATCTTTGCGGTCACATTTGCCGGAATATTAGAACAGAATATGCGTGCTTTTTCTGAGTATGATACGCTTTTCCGTGTAATTAATGTGCTGACAAAGGAAGACAAGGTTCAGGTTGAACAATTGTTTCGTATAATGTGTTTCAATGTGTTTTCTCATAATTATGACGATCATTTGAAGAACTTTTCGTTGCTTTATGATGATTTGCATTGGAAACTGGCACCGGCCTATGATTTGACATACAGCGAGACCTATTTTATGGGGCATACCTCCTCGGTGAATGGGAAACGCAACGGAATAACGGAAGCTGATCTTTTGGCTGTCGGAGAGAGAGGCGGTATCAAAAAAGCACGCTGCTTGGAGCTTATTTCAGAAGTCAGGAACAACGCTCCGGATTTGTCCGGTTTTGGATTATCCCGTGCGAGAATCAAAACTGATGCGGTAGGACTCGGAGACAGATTACAGGAAATAACATGACTGAGAAAAGTATGCTGGAACAAGTTTTTAAAAAACATATCACAATCTGGATGCTCGGGCTCGGGCTGGTGTTACTCGCCGTGTCGTTTCTGCATGTCCTGCGGGTCGGCGGGACGTGCACCTATCGTATCAGGGAGGAAGGCTCGGGGGCAGTTACAGCTGTGCCCTTTGATCTGGAGGACGCCGAATATGTTGAAGTCCTTTCCGCGAAGCATGAGAAGAATCATCTGACAATCCGCATGAAGGCGCTTCGTTCCGGCCGCGCGTATGTACGGTACGAGCTCGAAGACGGACGGTCCAACCTGATTCCCATCTACATCCACAAAAACGGTGTTTTGACGGTTATGGATTATTTCGGCTTCTGCGGGGGGATGCTTCTTGCAAAGATTCTGCTTTGCATGTACCTCGGGCTTTGGCTTAGTGTTTTCGCGTTCAAGCTTCGCAGCAGCATCCGACAGAATCTCTATCAGTACAAGAACATTCTGTATTGCGGCATGATTATTCTCATGTCGCTGCTTCTGCTTGAACAGATTCGAAGAATCGGCTCACCGGACGGGGTAAACGAACTTGTGGATTCCGTGGTCAAAACGTTCAGCGGCATCGGGACTCTGTCCTTCCCGATTCTGGTGATTGTTTCGGTGCTTGTAATGGGCTCCAACATAAAACTGATTCTGAGGGAAGGCCGTACCTGGCGGAACATGTTAGCGTTCCTTCTCGGCGTGTTTATGAGCCTGCTGGCCCTTTCCCCCGGGTTTATTTCCTGGTACCTGCAGTGGCGGGCCGACTGGATTGACGTGCACCGTTTCACAGGCACCGGGCGTTTCATCGGAATGTTCATCGAAAGCCTCGGCGGAGCAGCAGCTACCTACCTTGAGTGCGTCCTGGTCGGCACCATCATCATGACGGTAAAGGCAGCAAGGCGTATCCCGGATTTTGACCGGGATTATATCATCATTCACGGCTCTCAGATCCGGAAAGACGGCACGTTGACCAAACTGTTACAGGGCCGCGCCGACCGCGCGATTGAGTTCGCAAAGCTGCAGAAGGAAGCAACCGGAAAGGGCCTGATCTTCGTGCCCTCCGGCGGCAAAGGCTCCGACGAGGTCATCTCCGAGGCTGAGGCAATCCGGAACTACCTGCTCGAGCAGGGCATTTCCGAGGACCGGATTCTGATCGAGGACCGCTCCGTCAGCACCGAGGAGAATTTGAGAAACTCCGCCGCGCTGATTCGGGAGAAGAGCGGAGATGAGACAAAGATGGCATTTGCCACGACGAATTATCATGTGTTCCGTGCGGGTCTTCTCGGGACGGCGATGGGACTTAAGCTGCAGGGAATCGGCAGCAAAACGAAGCGGTATTTCTGGGTTAATGCGTTCGTGCGCGAGTTCATCGCGACAATGTACGCCGAGCGCAAGCGGCACCTGCTCGTGTTCGCAACGCTGCTTTTGGTATGCATTGCAATGATTGCGATGCTTTATGTTTCGACAGCAATTCTGTCGATGTGATTGGGAATTGAATTTATAATGCGTAATACAAGGAGACTGAAATGACTAAAGAACAGATGAAACAGGAAATCGATGCCATCATCGAAAAGGGGCCGCGCCCTATCAAACCGGAGTATCGGTACGATGCTTTCGGGAACGGAAAGCCGGTGTGCGGCAAGAAGAAGGGACACCTGCCGCCCCTGGGCTGGAACAGCTGGAATGCTTTCGGAACCGGCAATACCGAGGCGCTGACGCGGGCAATGTGCGACGCTTTGGTGCGGCTCGGCCTTGATAAGCTCGGCTACCGCATCGTCGTTTTAGACGACGGCTGCTACCTGCCGGAGCGGGTGGACGGAAAGCTTGCGCCGAACCCGGACACGTTTCCGTCGGGCTTTAACGCCATGTCGGATTACGTGCATGAGCGTGGCCTTTTGTACGGCATGTATAACGACATCGGATCGAATCTCTGTAGCGGCGCTTATGTCGGCACGTGCGGGCATGAGGCGGTTGACGCGCAGTCCTACGCCGACTGGAAGATTGACTTCATCAAAGTGGATAATTGCTATTATTTGTGGGATAACGCCACATTTTCCGACGGCAGAAATGCGAAGTATGTCTATGCGCCGAACATTCAGAGCGTCTGCGTGAAGGGCAACGGCTTTGAAAAGTGTTTTGCAGCTGTTGACGGGGCGCTTACGGGGCTTCGCGCTTCGAAGCAGAACGGCTGCGTGACCGATCTCGGAACGTTTGACGGCACGGGGCCTGCGGCTTCGCCCGTGGGGGACCGAAGCGGTGAGCTTGTCTTCAATGTGGAGGCGCCGGTGGCCGGAAAATACACGCTGACGGTTTCCTATGCGACGGCGAAGCAGGAGGGTCAGGGCAGCTGGCTTCAGGTTGCGGTCGGATACGGGGAAGAGGCGGTTCAGTACGACGGTTTCGTTCCCGAAACGCCCGGCAATACCGTTTTTCGGACGGTTGACATTGCGGTTGATCTGGCAGCCGGAAAGAACGTGCTTCGCCTGATGAACCACCGCCGCCAGGAGAATACGCTTTGCTCTTATGCGACGCTTCTTGAGGAACTGAACCGCACGATGCCCGGCCACGACATCATCTATTCGATTTGCGAGTGGGGCAAGACGCACCCGCAGAACTGGGGCTACAAGGTGGGCGATTCCTGGCGGATTCTTAACGATATCACTTTCCGCGTCGGCAGCGACGGCGATCCCGGCTTGGGCGCTTGGAAAGACGATTATACGCCCAGCGTGACGACGCAGTACAACAAGGCGGTCATCATGGACGGCTTTGCCGGTCTGGACAAAGGCTGGAACGACCCTGACATGCTGATGATCGGCATGAACGGACTTACCGAAACCATGCAGAGAACGCATATGGTGATGTGGTGCATGATGAACGCCCCGCTGATGCTCGGGCTTGACCTGCGCCGCGTGGAGAAGGGAGACTCGCTTTACAACATCATCGCGAATGAGCAGCTGATTGCGCTCAATCAGGACCCGCTCGGCGTGCAGGCGAAGAGAGTGTACTCCAGCATCCTCGCAGACGGCGAGCCGGCGGACCGCACATATCTGACCGACATCAACCGTGTCGACATTCTGGCAAAGCCGCTCGCGGACGGAAGCATTGCGGTTTCGTTCATCAACGTGAGTGAGCGGGTGATGAACGACGGTTATTCCGTGACGGTTTCGGAGCTTCTTAAGGCCATCGGCGACAGGCTTCCGAATTATTCGGCATGGGAGGGAGCAAAGTCCTTCACGGTCTGCGACCTTCTGACCGGTAAGGAGTCTGTTTCGGATATGGCAGCTTTCGCGGTCAGCGAGCTTGCGCCGTGCGATAACGTAACAATTCGGGTGAAGGTCGATGAATAAAGAGCCGGCCGGAAAATGTAACGCCGACTCGGAAGAACTGGCGGGACGGCTCGCCTGCATGACACGTCAGAATGTCGCACCTGCTTCGGAACTGGCGGAGAGGCTTACCGGGATGACGCGGCAGAATGCCGCTAAGACGGTGCACGAGTGGCTTAAAAGCATTCGTCTCGAGCCGGATGAGGCTGACATTGAAGCGGCACTCCGTCTTAGGGATATCTATGACTGCCACGCCTGTGTTGAGCATGTCGCCCAGGTTTACGTAAAAGGCATCATGACTGCCCGCGGCGGCCTGTTCGGGATGCGGGAAGAACTTTCCGAGAGGGAAGCAGAAGAGATTGCGATGCGGGCTTCGGAGCCCGCAAAGAGAGTAAGAGTTTTCGGCATGAAGACGGAAGCAGCGGGGGCATGCACGGACAATAAGTGCGTCGAAACCGCTGACGTGCCTCGGACCGATTTGGCTGACGAACCAATCCCGAAACGGGACGACGGAAAGACGCAATATGATCTTATCATCGATGTGCGCCCGCCTGAGGAATTTGCTGCGGGACACCGAGAGGGTGCGGTAAATGTGCCGCTTGCGGAGTATCTGGAGGATCCCGTCGCATTTGCCACGGACCGGGATGCAGCCATCCTTTTTGTGTGCAGTCACGGCATAAAAAGCCGGATTGCCGCCGAAGCGGCAATCCGTCATGGTTTTTGGAAGGTCTGCTATGCAGGGAACAATGAAGTTTTTACTCGTGAATGAGGTTTACTCGTAATCGTAGTAGTACGGAGCGGTCGTCATAAGAAGTGCGGCGATGATGTAAATCCAAACGCTCATGCCTGCGAATAATACCAAAAGAACGGTAATCAGGCGAACAAGTGTGGAATCAACGCCGAAGTATTCTGCAATACCGCCACACACGCCGCAGATTTTTCGATCGGTTCTGGATTTGTAAAGTTTACTCATGATTTTGTCTCCTTTTCTCAAATTGATTCGGAACTGCTTGTGTTCCTTTCGATGATGCAAGCATACCAAAACATGATGAAGGGGGCTTTGAGCAAAGATTAAAGTTTCATTAAAAAAGCCGTGCCTATGGCACACTACAAAAAGGGGGCAAGAGGAGGTTCCTTTCGGACACAATTTACACACGGAAAAATCACATAATTTTCACAAAATATGTCGTTCATCAACAAATTATGTCGTTCATCAAAGAATAGTTGAAGATTTCGAGCTTCTGCCATATGGTTTAATCAGCAACGTTGCAAATTGACATTATTATGATGCGAAGGGGAAATATGCCTCTTCTAAGCAAGAATAACAGAAAGGAGCAATAGTGTATTTTTTATGAAAGGCATAAAAAGACTGTTCGTTGTTCTGTTGGTGTTTTGCACGATACTGATGAATTGTGTGTTCTATAACTCATCTGAAGCAAGTACGACTAAGTACGGTTTCACGTATGATGAGACATGTTACAATGTTCAATGGCAGAAAGCAGAATACTGTTATGTTTACAGTGAATTGGGCGGTCTTCTCGGGACAATGACATATTATGTCGGATTGGCAAGAAAGAAGGGGACTAATGATTATATCATAATGGTCAAAGAGGTTATGACGCCTAACAAAAAGCGTGTCAATCTGTATACTGACTCAAAAGGCATGATAACCGGTTATGGGTTGAGCGAATATGTTTCGGTTAAGACCACGTTGCCATCATTGGATGATTACTATCCGAAGAATAATCCTTCTTCTGATTCCATATCATTTTCGATTGGTGTTAGTTCAGAGAAGAAAGCCGACATATCCGCATCGTATACGATTACCCATAATGATCTAAATATCACATCATCATGTAACACGCCAAAACGAATGTATTATGTGATTTATGATTACAAACCTAACCTGGTTATGGTTTGGAAAAACAACAAGTACGTTGCCAATGAATCGGTTCAATTAGGTGAAGCTCAGTTCGAGGCTACTGCACCGGGGTTCTCGCTGACATTCTATTATGATGTAAGGTTTGGCGCCGCATCAAATTCTGCCTGCTCACCGCTTTTGATTTATAAGAACTATATTCGTTCGGCAAAGAAAACCAGATCACTTGCTTTTTCCGTCCCTAAGTAAAGAACGTTTCAGAAACACTAATTGGAGATATGGCTGATATGAAAAGAATAATCATTTTGTTGTCAATCATTCTGGTGCTTGTCGGCGCTTTTTTCGGATATAAGTATTATATGTCTCATAAAGATGCCGATGTCGAAAATACAGATGATTTGGCGTGCATTAAGAAGGCAGACTGCATAATCTATTATTATGGGGATTTGATTGAACTACCGTCAGGATTTGAGTACGAGAAAATTACGGAACTAAACTTTGAAACGATGGATTTTGATCATGATTCTGTATTCTTAATTGTGAACGAACTTACGGCGGCAGATTATTTAAGCATTAATCAAGTCTCCGAATTGGTGGATCTGGCTGACAGAAGGAGCAACTTTAACTTTATATATCTTGGAAAAGAATCGTTATCGTTGTTTCACGAGAAGATTCCTACGTTTCTGTTTGATGATGATGATTTGAGTTTTTCATACGTAATGGAGGAAGGCAACCGACTGCAAGTAACCGGCATTCTGTTGCAGGATTATATGCAATATGCTGAAAAGAACAAGATGTTAATTGCGGATAATGTCATTTCTTTTATTGCAAAATTAGTCAGAAAGACCATGTAGTTTAAGCTAATACAAATATGGCGGAATTTGATTCCGCCATATTTGGCGTAAGAGGAACTGTTTTTCGAAGTGAAAAGGAGATGCTGGTTAAGGTGATTGAAGTACGTAATCTTTGTAAAACCTATGGAAGTAATAAAGGGCGCGTGTCTGCATTAAAAGATGTTTCTTTTAAGCTTGAAGACAAGGGCTTTGTCTTTATTGTCGGCAAAAGCGGAAGCGGAAAAACCACGTTGATGAATTTGATGACAGGACTTGATTCTCCGACCGGAGGCGAAATTATCTTCGGCAGTAAAAACGTTGAAGAATCCACGGAATCCGAGTGGAATCGTTTGCGAAACTGTGAAATTGGGATTGTATTTCAAGACTATCTTCTCTTTGATGAGCGAAGCGTGTATGACAATATTTTGATTTCGATTGATTGCATCGAGTTCCCTTCGAGCGAAAGAAAGAAGTTAATTGAGAATGCGCTGGATTACGTCGGCATATTGGAATTGAAGGATAAAAAATGCAGAAATCTCAGTGCAGGACAAAAGCAAAGAGTGGCGATTGCACGTGCTATCGTCAAGAATCCAAGAATTCTATTTGCTGATGAAGCAACAGGAAATCTGGATGAGGAAAATGCCGGGCAGGTGCTGGAAATACTGAACGAAATTGCGAAAAACAGTCTTGTGGTCCTCATTTGTCACAATGAAGAACTTGTGAATCGATACGCAGATTATATTATCAAATTGGAAGCCGGAGAACTGGCTTCTTTTTCGGACAACAGAGACATTAAACAGATTGCACGGCAAGGTCTTTGGGTTACGGATGAAAACGAAACTGTGAGAGAATCTCTGGAGAAATTCAGCCTGATTCGCTTTGTGGCGAAAAAAACATGTGGGAATCCGGTTGAACAATCCATGAATGTAAATTTGAAGGTGTCTTCCAGCGGGGATATGTCGGAGCAGAAGAGGGTGGAAGCGGGAGACAAAAGAGCAAGAAGACTTCCGTTCAAATCAGTGATTAACAGAGGTTTGTCCGAATTGCTTTCCCGAAGGGGAAAGGCTCTGTTCTCAATTCTGATCATCTCTCTGTTCGGAATGATTAATATGTTTGTTCATGTTATAAAGCATAATGATTACGGCAGACTTATAGATTCCTATATCCGTGGATGTGATTATGTTTATGTATTCTTTGACTCGGATTATCAAGACGGCTTGAACAGTGGACAGCCTTTGTTGGAAAAGGTAAGCAAGGCAGTTGAGGAGGGAAACGTTTTCCGGGTTAAAGAAGATGCGGAGATTGAACTCGGGAATCGGTGTTATTCCTGCAAAATTGCATATAATGATAATACAACGCCACAGATTGCTTTGCTAAGCGGCAGATGGTTTGATTCGGAAAACTCCTGTGTGGTTTCAAAGGAACTTGCGGAACAGATGGGAGCAGAGGAAGGAACTAAGATTCTGGTCGAAGAAACAGAATTGCAACTTATCGGAATTGCAGATGTCGGGGGCGCATTTTGTTTTGTTCCGAAAGAAACAAGGGAAAAGGTCCCGGAGTTGGAGTCCTGTTCTTTTTTTGCTGTAGACGTTGCATTGTCTTCCGATGCTGTTTCTTATGCAAATAAGATGACTGTTGTCGGGAAAAAATCAGCAGCAGAAGCCGGAAAATGTGAGCTTTTAGACGGACGATTTCCGCAAAAAGATAATGAAGTTACCATTTCCCGAAAACTTGCTGAAACTGAATTCTCGTGGCCGGAGAGGAAAATCGTTCAATTTCAGCGCTTGCCAGACCTATATGACGATGATCTCAACTTGAAGTATGGACATTTTTTGAATCTTTCAGATTATACCGGTCGAAATGTAGAAATCGTCGGGATATATGACGATTCTGTTATGGAGGAGAATTTTGGGGACATCATCTTTACGGATTATGTGTTTGAGTCGTTGGTATCGGATTATTTGAAGTACTTCGGACACGATTCCCTGATTGTTTTAGATACGGATAAGAAGAACGGACTATTTGAAAAACTGGATGAAGCGGGGGTTCGTATTAGCTTTAAGAACAGTCATTACATTTATGATACAAGAAAAGTTATGCAATCAATAAAGACACTTACAACATCCGGAATGGTTTTCTGTTCTTGTGTGCTTGTACTTGTGATGGCTGTACTTTGCGTGTCCTGGATAAAGGAGGCCGGAAAGAAGATAGGAATTCTGAGATCAATAGGTTATAGTGCAGGAGACATTAATTCTGTGTTTCTGATTTCAGGCGGAGTGATTGTTTTGACTTCTGCGGTATTATCCATTGCGCTTTGCTTCTTTTCTGTTCATATATTCAATTTCTCTTTCGGGAAGGTAGTAGGAGATCCGTCAATAGCTGTAATCGGAGAGAGATTCGCAATACTCGGAGCAAATGCATGCGCTATGGCTTTGTTTGGAATCGGTGCGATGACGTTCAAATTGCTGCGGTTCGGGAAAACCAAGGTAATCGATTTGACGAAGTAAGCGGCAGGAAGTGTTATCATTATATGGTATAAGGATTGACATGTTCCGTAAACCGTGTAAAATTACAACTAAAAAATCATTACTTGGGAGGACAGCGATGTACGAGTTTTTCATGGATTTGTTTGAGCGATACCCGAAATTCTTCACATTTTTCATGAGCCTGTCGGGCTTTGGGCTTTTGGCAATCCTTTTTTTGGTTGCACTGATCTTTTATAAGTTGATTTCGCTTGCGCACCGCGGCCGCCCGAAGAAGAGAACGCAGAGCGACGTAGACCGCGAGCAGAACGAGAAAATCGAAGAAATCTCGAAGGAAACGAAGAAGGCTCTTGCCCTGCAGGATGAGCTTGATTCACTGCGCGAGCGGCTCGGCGTCCCGAAAGAATAATAGAGGGACATATGGTTTACAATAAAACAATCATCTTAAAAGACGGCAGGGAGTGCCTTTTGAAAAATGGCACCGCCGCCGACGGTGCCGCCTGCCTCGATCTGTTCCTGCGGACGCATGAGCAGACGGATTTTCTGGCTTCCTATCCGGACGAGTGCACGATGACAGCAGAGTCGGAGTCAGAGTTTCTGCAGAAGGCGAGCGACAGCGACAACGAGATTGAGATTCTTGCCGTTGTTAATGGACAGACGGTCGGTTCGGCCGGCATCGAAGCGCACGGCAGCAGCTCGAAGATGCGCCACCGCGCAGATTTCGGCATCAGTGTGGACTGCGAATATTGGGGGCTCGGCATCGGAAACGCGTTGATGGACGCCTGTCTCAGCTGTGCCGTGAAGGCGGGGTATAAGCAGATTGAGCTTGGGGTTGTAGCAACCAATGACAAAGCGATTTCTTTATATCAGAAGAAGGGATTTGTCGAGTACGGACGGAACCCGAAGGCATTCGTCTCCAGGCATTCGGGCTATCAGGAAATGATTCTGATGCGGAAGGAACTGTAACGATGAACAGAATTTTATGCTCCACCGGCGCGTTGATCGGGCGTCCGAACGGAAGAAACTATCATTTGCTCAAAGACTGCGTCGAACGGATTGACTGCGACGGCTTTGAGTTCATGCTTTACGATGACAAATACGACCAAATTGATGAGATTGCGGAGCTCCTTAACAGCCTGAAGAAGCCTTTCCCGGTGTTTCATATCGAGAAGGGTGTGGGCGACCTTGTAAGCCGTAATGAGCCCGGAGATTCCGAGCTTGCGTGTAAGATGTTTGAGATTAACTGCGACCTCGCGAAGCGGATCGGTTCGGAGAAGCTCGTGATCCATCTTTGGAGCGGTATCGATTCGGATAAGGATTTTCCGCACAATGTCGAGATGTACCGCGTGCTTCGCGAGACGGCAGAACGCTTCGGACTGCTTCTCACCGTGGAGAATGTCGTCTGCAACGTTGCCGACCCGATGACGCACATGAAGGAACTGATTGCGCTGTTCCCGGATGTCACATTTACCTTCGATACGAAGATGGCAGAGTTCCACGGGCAGCTTGAGGAACTGTACCTGCCCGAGAACCGATATGTTTTCGACCACGTCGTGCACATGCACATCAACGATTACAAGGGCGCGGTGAAGGACTGGTCCTGCCTGAAGACGCTTCATGCGGGCGACGGGCAGATTGATTTTGACAGGCTGTTTGGCTTTATCAAAGAGAGCGGTTATCAGGGTGATTTCACGATTGAGTCGACGTCGTTTGACAAGACCGGCGTGATTGATTTTGATAAGATGAATGCTACGATTGCGAAGATCAGAGGATTACTTGGTTAGTCTTTTAGCGCGCGGCTTCTTAGGAAGCGTTATAGGAGGAAACGGAGCATGTGGTTTTTCATTATCGGAGGCGTGTTTGCAGCATTTATTGCAGGACTGTTTTATATTTCGGCCAGGATTGCAAAGCATTGGTTTATTAAGAAGCAGGACGGGAAGAAGAGCCGGCTTGTATTGGTCTTGTGCGTCGGGCTGTTTCTTGCCATCGCGGTACTCCTTGCGGTCTTGCTGAACGGCACCAACGCGATGATCATCATGATTCATCTGTACTGCTTCTGGCTGATCTGCGACCTCGTCCGGTTCCTCGTTTCGAAGATTCGTGGGAGAGAGTCAAAGAAATACCTCGTGCCGCTTTTTGCGGTTGTTTTGTGCGCTGTCTATCTGACCTACGGCTGGATTTCGGTTCATAAGGTGCGCCGCACCGACTATAATCTTTCTTCGGCCAAGCTTGACGAAAAGCTTGTTGTCGTGCACATCGCGGATTCGCATATCGGTGCCACGTTCGATGCAGAGGGCTTTGCTGCCCATCTGGATACCATCAGTCAGCTGAATCCGGACATCGTCGCGATTACGGGTGATTTCGTGGACGATTCGACCCCTGCCGGGGAGCTTCGCGAAGCCTGTAAGGCACTCGGCACGCTGAAAACCAAATACGGCGTGTATTTTGTTTGGGGCAACCATGACCGCGGCTACTCGAGCGAAAAGTCCAGAGGTTGGAGCGCTGATGAGCTGAAGAAACTGCTTACCGAGAACGGCGTGCATGTCCTTGAGGATGAGGCGGTTTTGGTAAATGATACGTTTTATGTTGTCGGTCGCTTAGACCGTTCCGATGAGCAGCGCGCTAACGGGCGGAAGAGCGCGTCCGAGCTTCTTTCCGGGCTTGATCTTACCCGTTATGTCATCATGCTTGACCATCAGCCGCACGATTTCGATGCGGAAGCCGACGCCGGAGCCGATTTGGTGCTTTGCGGTCATACGCACGGCGGGCAGTTCATCCCGATTCGTTATGTCGGCGAGCTTACCGGAGAGCACGATCTCCGCTACGGCATTGAGAGACGTAAGGGAACCGATTTCGTTGTGACTTCCGGAATCAGCAACTGGGCGCTTCGCTTCAAAACCGGCTGCTTTTCGGAATATGTTGTGATTACTGTTGAACCTTCTAAATAACGTTTTTTCTTAAAATTCTACCGACGGTATAAAAAATACTGTCAAAATCGTACGGATTGTGGGTTTCATTTTCCTCCGTAATCGGCTATACTCATGTCAGAACATATGAGGAGGCCGATTATGGAAACGAAACTTGCAGAAAATATCCGGTTCTTTCGAAAACAAAAATCCTTAACACAGGAACAATTGGCAGAAGTATTGGGCGTCACGGTCGGTGCCGTGCACAAATGGGAGACCAGGCTTTCGACTCCGGAACTGAATCTGATCACGGAGATGGCGGATTTCTTTGATGTTTCCGTGGATGTGCTTTTGGGACACGAGATGCGGGACAACCGGCTCAAGGCGACCGTGGAGCGTCTTGCGGTATATCTGAAGAATGAAGACCCGCAGGGACTTGCCGAAGCGGAGAAAGCGCTGAAGCGTTTCCCGCACGCCTTTGAAGTCGTCTATCACGGGGCTCTGATGCATATGGTCTTCGGCGGCGTGAAGCGGGACAATTCGCTGCTCGCAAGAGCCAGAGAGCTTCTTGAGGAAGCTTTGATTCTGCTGCCTCAGAACCGGGATCCGCGAATCAGCGACATCGGAATCCATTACCTGCTGTCCACCATTTTTATACTGCAGGGAAAAGGGGAGGAAGCCGTTTCGTACCTTGAGAAGCATAATCGCGAGGGATTCTACGATGCGGAAATCGGGATGGCGCTTGCCCTGATCTGCAAGGATACGGACAAGGCCCAAACCTTTATTTCCGCCGCCTTGATCGAATCGGTTTCGAAGGCTGTTCAGACGGCACTGTCCGGCGCGGTCGCATTTGTCAGAAAGGGAGATTTCCGCTCGGCGGAAGACCTGCTTCACTGGGGCATCGGTGTCGTGGACGGGGTGAAGAAGCCCGAGGTGACCGGCTTTGTCGACCGTTCAAACGGCTACCTTTATCTGGCGCTTGCCTACACTTATAACTGTTCCGGGCGAAAGGAAGAGGCAAGGGAGATGATGAAGCGCGCCAAGCAGAACGCCGTTCGTTTCGATCAGGCGCCGAATTACGATGCACGGTCATTGCGGTTTGTGTCGGGGATTGATACTTATCAAATGCATGAAATCATCAGTGATACCGCCATGGGAAGCCTTAAGAGCCTGATTAGTGTGCTCGCGGATGAGGGTCTCAGCGGTTTGTGGGAGGATGTGAAGATCAATGAAGAAGCAGACGTTATTTGAAGAATTACGCAGTCAGTTTTTTGTAAAGAATAAAGGCCGCCTTGCCGTCGCCACTTTGGCGTCCGTGCTCGGCGGAACAATCGGGCTTATGGCATCGTGGGTATTGAAAACCCTGACCGATACGATCTCGGGCGCCGAAGGAGCCCTGAGCCTTGTGCAGAACCTGCAGGTGGTGGGAGTGTTCTTTGTGATGGCAATCGTCACATTTGTCATGGAACTGCATTCGCAGCCGGCTTTCATCCGAAAAGGGATGTCGCAGTATAAAAACTTCGCCTTCCAGAAGCTTACCGAGAAACATATCACGTCCTTCCGCGACGAGAGCACGGCGGCTTACCTGTCGACCCTGACGAACGATGCGGGAAGCATTGAGGCCAATTATCTTTCGCAGCTTACGAAGATATTCAACCTGACCGTGATGTTCTTCGGTTCAATCGGCATGATGGTTTGGTATTCGCCGATTCTGACTGCGGTTGCCGTCGGCGTGACGATTCTTCCGCTCATGGCGTCGATCCTGACCGGAAGCCGCCTTTCGGCAGCCGAGAAAAGGGTTTCCGACCGCAATAAAACCTTTACGGCAACGCTGGCGGACTGCCTCGGCGGATTTGCCGTCGTGAAAAGCTTCAAGGCGGAACGCGAGATGCTTCGGCTCTTCGCCGAGAAGAACCGGGAGCTTGAGGGGGAGAAGTATAAAAGAAGAAAGATTCAGACGGTTGTCGGAATGATCGGAACCCTGACGGGCATGCTTGCGCAGTTCGGTGTTTTCATCGCCGGCGCGTATCTGGCGATCAAGGGCCGCAGCATTACGGCCGGCACGGTTGTCATGTTCGTGAATCTGATGAATTTCATGATTCAGCCGGTATCGGAGCTTCCGGGTCTTCTTGCAGGCCGCAAGGCGGCACTCGGGCTCGTTAAGAAGCTTGCCGAGGACCTTACGGACAACACCGAGGCGGAAGGAACCGAAACGGTTACCGGGCTTAAGCAGGGAATTGAGCTTTCAGGCGTGTCATTTTCCTACGATGAGAAAGAGATTCTTCACGATGTGTCGCTTTCTTTGGAGGCCGGCCGTGCCTACGCAATTGTCGGGGCGAGCGGCAGTGGCAAATCGACCCTTTTGAACCTTCTGATGGCGCCCGGGCTTGCTTACAGCGGCAAGGTTCTGTACGACGGTGTCGATATCCGTGACATCCGGTCGGAATCGCTTTACGAGCTCATTTCGGTCATCCAGCAGAACGTCTTCGTTTTCAGCGCTTCGATTCGGGACAATGTGACGATGTTCCGCGATTTTCCGAAGGAAGAGATGGACGAGGCCATCCGGCTTGCACACCTTGACACGCTTCTTTCCGAGCGCGGAGAAGGGTATCTGTGCGGCGAGAACGGATGCAACCTTTCGGGTGGTGAGAAGCAGCGCATTTCGATTGCGAGAAGCCTTCTTAAGAAGTCTTCCGTGCTGCTTGCCGACGAGGCTACGGCAGCGCTTGACCGCGAGACGGCCTGGCAGGTTTCAAGCGATATTCTCGACCTTGAGGGCATCACACGCGTGGTTGTGACGCACTCTCTCGAGGAGAGCCTCTTAAAGCGTTATGACGGCATCCTCGTGCTTCGGGACGGCCGGATCGCCGAGACCGGCACGTTTGAGGAACTGATGCAGGCAAAGGGTTATTTCTATGCCCTGTACACCGTTGCGCAATAACCATCCTTCGTCCTTTTCGTTGAAAAATGCCACACGACTCGCTAAAATGAAACTTATCAGAGCAAAAAAAGTCGAGAAGTTTCCGCCGGGGTTTTGATATGATACGCTCACAAGGAGATGAGCAGATGGACGAACAGAGAAAAGCAGTACGGAAAATGCAGGATTACATTCATGCACATATCTTCGAGGACATTTCAATCGGAGACCTCGCGGGAGAAGTCATGTACTCTCCGTGGTACGCGAGGAAGCTGTTTCTAAGGCATCTCGGGGTGACGCCGGCGGTTTATATCAGGCGCCTTAAGCTGTCGAAATCCGCCCTGAGACTGCGGGACGAACAGTGCTCTGTTTTGGATGTGGCGATGGATATGGGCTTCGGAAGCACGGACGGTTATCAGCGCGCGTTCCGCCGTGAGTTCGGCTGTAATCCGAAGGAGTACGCGAATTCTCCGGTTCCCGTCTGGCTGTTTACTCCGAATCTGATTCTCAGTGAAGAAAGGAATGTGAGTGATATGAGCGAAACAAGAAATATTTTCATCCAGGTTGTGGAAAAGCCCGAGCGCAAGGTGATTTTAAAGCGCGGAATCAAGGCAGATGAGTATTGGAGCTACTGCAAGGAAGTCGGCTGTGATGTGTGGGGTCTGCTTACGAGCATCAAATCGATCAGCGGTGAGCCGGTGTGCCTGTGGCTTCCGGAACATCTGAGAAAGCCCGTGACGAACATTTATGTGCAGGGCGTTGAGGTGGAAGTCGATTATGACGGTCCCGTGCCCGAAGGCTTTGAGGTAATCACGCTTCCGGCAGCGACCTACCTTCTGTTCCGCGGCGAACCCTTCAAAGAGGAGGATTACGTGGAGGCCATCGGGGAAATCTGGGATGCCGAGAAGAAATACGACCCGGCCTTCATCGGATACGCGTGGGATGATCAAAACCCCCGAATCCAGCTGGAACCCCGCGGAGAGCGCGGTTACATCGAGCTTGTGCCTGTAAAGAGGGTGTAAGGGGAGAACTCTGAGTAGAAAAAAGCCGGCCGGCAGAAATGTCAGCCGGCTTTGCAAAAAGAAGAGTGGAAAGACTTGAGGTCGAAAAAATCGACCTCAGGTTGGGACGGGCAAACTTCACAGTGTGGAATATGTTGACTTTTTGGGGGAGTACCCGGAAAGAAGGATTTCCATGCAGCGCACCTGTGGTATTTTCCATGATCGTTTTATCGTGCTGGATTATGGGACAGAGGATGAACGTGTCTTCCTGTGCGGAGCCTCTTCAAAAGACGCCGGTGCCAGGATAACGAGCATTGTGGAGGACTTCGGGATACAAAAGTATAATTCTATCATTCAAACCCTGTTAAAGAATCCGCCTCTTGTGTTACCTTAAAAATTCTTGCAAAAAAAGTTGTTGACAAATGAGAAACGTCGGAGTATCCTAAACACAATATTTCGGAAAGGAACCAACGCATCATGCTACAGAATGTGATTCGAAACGAATACACTGCATATGATTCCATGAATGGCAAGCACGTCCATGGTTCTTATAGTGTACTCAAAAATTCGAATCGCAGAGCAGAATAGATTTTCGAAATAATCTCGAATCGGTATGAACTAACCGTCTATCCTGTTTTGGATAGGCGGTTTTATATTTTTCAGGGAGGACAATGGGATGAAACTCCGACTGGTAAAGGCGAGCAACCGAAACAAAGACTTAATCTGTGATATGCTTGACGAGTGGTATGCAAGCGGCGAGACAATTGTTCCCTATGTGATTCGCAGGATTGATTACCACGATTACGATTTCTATTGGCGGAATCTGGAAATCAGCGAGCCGAAAGCACATAAGCGGGGGCTTGTGCCCGACTCGACATGGTTTGCTCTTGATGAGGAACGGAACATCATCGTCGGGGCCGTCAATATCCGCCATTTCCTGAATGAGGGGCTGCTACTTGACGGCGGTAACATCGGCGACGGCATCCGTCCTTCCGAGCGCCGCAAAGGATACGCCACCGAGATGATCCGTCTGGCCCTTGAAAAATGCAAAGAGCTTGGCATTTACCACATTCTGATGGTATGTGATAAGGACAACACCGGCAGTGCAAAGAGCATTCAGAACAACGGAGGAGTCCTGGAAAACGAGCCGGTTGTGGACGGAGAGATTGAGCAGCGGTATTGGATTGATCTCGAGCCTGAAGACGGAGCGGAGTGCCTTCGCCGGATGTCCCTTGAGGAGATTCCCGAGTGCGTGCAGGTCATTAGAAAATCCTTCCAAACTGTTGCCGACGAGTTCGGATTTACCGTGGAGAATGCGCCGCGTTTTACCGCATTTGCAACCGACGCGGGGCGGCTTTGGTATCAGTTCTGCAAAGAGAAGCGACCGATGTATGTGTACCTCGTCGGAAAGAAGATTGTCGGGTACTACTCACTGGCGCTTCGGGACGACGGTTCGGCGGAACTCGGGAGCATTTCGGTACTTCCCGAATACCGCCACAAAGACATCGGAGCAAAGCTTATGACCGATGCGATGCTCAGGACGAAAGCCTTCGGAAAGACCGTGTTGAAGCTTTCCATTGTGGAGGAGAATCAGGTGCTTCGCAAATGGTACGAAAGCTTCGGATTTGTCCATGTCGGAACGCAGAAGTTCGACTTCTTCCCGTTCACCTGCGGATACCTCGAAAGAGAACTCCCGAAGGCGAAATACTACCGCGTGCACAGCGCCGATGTGGCCTGGCTTACCAAGCAGCCTCGGGGCATCTTCACGGCGGTCTGGAAGCTGATTGAAGCAGGCGTTACAACCGAAGAGGAAACCGCCGAGTATTGGCGAAACCGCAAGTATTTCGAGGAGGCGCTGCCCCTTCCGCCTTACTATGAGGCGGGCAATCCTGAGGGCGCGGTGACCTGGTTCAAGGATACCGAACAGGGAAACAATATCTGGCAGCAGATGACATTTTACCGGGATGTGTGTGACAAGTACGGCGTGCAGCTTTTCGTTTCGGAAAGTATCGAAATTCCCGGCGAAGTGGTTTATGAGGACGATTTCCAGATTGCCGTAAAGAACCAACCGGAAGGGCTTATCGTTCTGACAAGACCGCTATCCTGACGAATCGAAAAAAGGGGATTAATCATACATAACCGGGGGAATAAGATATGAGTAAACGAGAAGAAATTATCAGCGCATTTTACGAGGAAAGCCATGAAGAGGACCGGCTTACAAGAAGCCGGCACGGACAGCTCGAATACGCGACAACGATGGAGTACATCCATCGGTTTGCGACAAAAGGAGCAAAGGTGATTGAGCTCGGCGCAGGCACCGGAAGGTATTCGCTTGCACTCGCGAAAGAGGGCATGGACGTCACGGCAGTCGAGCTTACCAAAAGCAATTTCGAAATCCTTGCGAAGAATTGCGAGGGAATCCCCGGCATAGAGGCCGTTCAGGGCGACGCGACGGATCTTTCTCGCTTTGCGGACGATACATACGATGTATCGCTCGTCTTCGGACCGATGTACCATTTGTACGATAAGGACGAAGTCAACAAAGCGATTGATGAGGTAATCCGCGTCACAAAGCCCGGTGGAGCAATCCTCTTCGCATTTATCTCGGTCTACGGAATCATGTATTCCAACTACCTTCAGGGAAACTGGGCCGCGGGCGAGGAGGAAAACTTCACGAGGGATTATCAGATCCGCCACTTCAAGGAGCAGCTTTTCACCGGCTACGAGGTGCCGGAGTTCGAGGGCCTGTTTACCGATAAGCCGGTCAGGTGGATTACTACAGCCGGCGTTGACGGACTTTTGGAGGCGGTCGAGGACCGGGAGGATTTTGCGATTTCCGACACGGATTTCGAGGCACTGAAGAAATGGTATCTGGCAATCTGCGAGAAGCGCGAGTTGCTCGGAATGACCAACCATCTGCTTTATATCTGCCGGAAAATCTGACGAAATAACAGGAGACACACGATGGGACATAAACTGGTTTATCCGGATTACAAAAACTGCATTGCGAACCTGCCGAATTCGATTGTGAAGTATTTCGGCGGGGAGCCGGCGGGCGACACGCTGCCGATGCTTGAGCCGTACCTTGAGAAGAAGTATCGGAACATTGTCGTATTTCTCTTAGACGGTATGGGCAAAGCGATTGTGGAAAGGCATCTTGCGGCCGAGGGTCCGTTCCGTTCAAACCTCGCCGGAATATACACTTCCACATTTCTCTCGACAACCGTGGCGGCAACCACCTCGATGATGTCCGGCAAGCAGCCGTGCGAACACGGCTGGCTCGGCTGGGACTGTTATTATCCGCAGATTGGCAAGAACGTGACCTGCTTTTACAATTTGGAACAGGGAACCGAAACGCCGGCAGCGGAGTATGACGTTCCGTGGACGTATACGCCGTACGAGAGCATAATCGAAAAGATTAAAAAGCTCGGCAAGAACGCCGTGATGTACGCGCCGTTCTGGGAACCGAAGACCGATGACATCCGCGACATGTGCGAGCGGGCGAAGCGGGACTGTGCCGAACCAGGCGAGCATTACATTTACGTATATTGGAACCAGCCGGACGGACGTCTCCATCGGGAGGGCTGCGGCGCGGATACGGTGCATGAGATGATGCTTTACATGGAGCAGTGCATCAGCGAATTTGCCGCTTCTACAGAGGACACGCTTGTCATCGTAACAGCCGATCACGGGCATTTGGATACCGAACATGTCGTGCTGCAGGATTATCCGCAGCTGACGGACTGCCTGAAACGGCTGCCGAGCTTGGAACCGCGGGTGCTGAATCTGTTCGTGAAGGAAGAAAAGAAGGAATTCTTCGTAAACGAATGGAACCGCCTGTTCGGGGACCGTTTCGTTCTGATGCCGGTTGAGGAAGTAATCAGGCGGCAGCTGATGGGAACCGGCACGCCGCATCCGCTGTTTCGTTCGATGCTCGGTGACTATCTCGCGATAGCGATTGGCGACCTGACCGTATTCTATTACGGCTCGAACTATTTCGTTTCGAATCACGGAAGCTTAACAGAGGATGAGATGCTGATTCCGCTGATTGTATTTGACGGACGATAGGGATTCTCCACACTAAAAAGGCGGAAGAATCCTGAAAACTTCATAATTTGAGAGGTACAAGAAATGGATTTAATAGTGATATTCGGCTCCGGCGCCGTCGGAAAGATGACGGTCGGGCAGGAGCTTATGAAAATTACCGATTTCCGCCTGTTTCATAACCATATGGCGATTGAGCCGGTTATTGAGCTGTTCGGGCGGTTTGACCACCCCCTTGTGGAGAAGATTCGCGAGGACTGTTTCGAGGCATTTTTGAAAACCGATTTTCAGGGGATGATTTTCACCTATATGTGGGCCTTCGACCTGCCGTCGGATTGGGAGTACATGAAAAATGTGACATCCCGTTTCGAGCAAACCGGCGGAACCGTTTACTACGTCGAGCTGGTTGCCGACCGCACCGTGAGACTTGTCCGAAATAAAACCGAGAACCGCCTTCTCCACAAAGCTTCCAAGCGGGATACCGTGGTTTCCGACGACCGGATGATTCGGGAGGAGACCAAGTACCGCCTCGTAAGCCGCGAGGGCGAGATCCCGTTCCCGAATTACCTGCGAATCGACAATACAAACCTCGCGCCCGATACGGTTGCAAAGATGATCAGGGAGCATTTTAACCTGCCCGGCGTCAATCCGAAGAGGGCAATCGAGCAGATTTATTTCGATCCTGTTCGCGACGATGAACTTGAGCAGCTTCACGCAATGCAGGTCGAGAGCTTCATGCCGCTTTATGAAATCTACCATGACGAGGGCTCACCCGCCATTGAGTCGATTGAGCGCATCAGAAGGCGTGCTGCGGTACCGAACCGGAATTACTATTTCATCTGTGTTTCCGGTGCCCGCGTCGGCGTCATCAACATCGGCCATAACGACCCGAATGAGCACGAGGTTTCCTTTATCAGCCCGATTTTCATCCTGCCGAGATACCAAAACCGCGGTTACGGCTATGCGGCGATTCAGAAGGCATTTGCGATGCATCCCGAGGTGAAGACCTGGAAGCTTGACACGATCAAGCAGGAGCCCCGCAACTGTCATCTCTATGAAAAATGCGGCTTCGTCCGCACCGGCGAGGAAGAGGTCGTAAATGATAAAATGACCCTGGTGTTCTACGAAAAGCATATGGACTGAAGAAAACCGGCTTCCGTTTGGGGGCCGGCTTTTTGCTGACGTCGGCTTCCTGTTGCAAGTTACGGGCTTTTTTAGTATCATAAATGCGTAACATTTTTCATTGGGCGCGTAAAAAAGAAAAAGGGAAGAGAAATCATGACAGCAGAAGAATTGTGGGATTTATCGGGCATCCCCGGCGAATACGATGCCTGGGCATTCGGGGACGATGCAGACGGACTTGCGGAGCTTGTCCGAAGAGGAAAGAAGCGTGCCACGTCCTCGGCGTACCCCGTATATGAGGCGGAAGGCGAAGAGCTTCCGAAGCCCGGGGAATACAGCGTCATTCTGAACGAAAAGGACGAGGCGGTCTGCATCATCCAAACAAGGTTTGTAACCGTGCTCCCGTACCGTGAAATCACCGAAGAGATGGCGGCGAAAGAAGGTGAGGGTGACCTTTCCCTGGCTTATTGGCAGCAGGTTCATCAGCCGTTCTTCACCGAGGAATTGAAGGCAATCGGGAAGAACTTTTCGGAAGATATGAAAGTCGTTTTTGAGGAGTTCGCTCTTGTCTTTCCGAAGTGCGGCGAGGCCCCGGCGAAGCAGCAGAAAAGCGGCGCATTATATATCGTCCGGCACGGCAGAACCGATTGGAACGATCAGAAGAGACTTCAGGGGCAGACCGACATTCCGCTCAACGATACAGGGCGGGCGATGGCAAAGGAGGCCGGAGAACGTTATGCCGACATCCCGTTTGACATCTGTTTCAGTTCTCCCCTTTGCAGGGCGAAGGAGACGGCGGAACTTCTGCTTCAGGGGCGTGACGTGCCGATTCGGTTTGACGACCGCCTGAAGGAGATGACCTTCGGAGAGTACGAGGGCGTCGCGCAGAGCTTCAGCATCCCGAACTGCCCGGTGAACGAGTTCTTCTTCCACCCTGCAGAGTATACCGAGGCTGTTCCCGGCGGGGAAAATGTGAACGAGCTTCTCGGGCGCACAGGATCCTTCTACAAAGAGGAAGTCGTACCGCTTCTCAGGGAAGGAAAGAATGTCCTGATTGTCGGGCACGGCGCCATGAATCTGAGCTTCATCTGCAATGTATGGGAGCTTCCGACCGAGGACTTCTGGCGGACCGGCATTGAAAACTGCAAACTGCTCCGACTTTTATAAAATTTGGAAAATGTGACCTCCGTGTGAAAAATCACGGAGGTTTTTATTAATCCTTGACATAGTAATGAAAACTATGTATAATGACATCGTAGACTTCGAAAGTTAGAAATGGAGTCGATAAGCAGTCGTATTTTTCTCCGCAAGGCCACATCTCGGCCGGCGGAACCGACCATTGTTAATAGGAGATTATTCATGTTCAGAATTCTTGTGGATTCCGG
>JAEEGI010004668.1_pt1 | contig 31939 bp, 26 predicted proteins | sample 8958751 | NCBI WGS metagenome assembly JAEEGI01 (sample SAMN16246545, study PRJNA631951) | gut metagenome | biome: gut microbiome; feature: rumen; material: KS-attached | host: Bos | place: Iran: Karaj | collected 2018-10
CGACTGCAAAAGTACTGCTTTTCGCGAAACTGACCAAATTTACCCCTAAATTATTAACACAATTTAATAGTTGAATATTCGTTAGCTCTGGGCTGTTGTTCTTTTTGAGGGTTTGTTTGGAAAAATATTGTACCTTTGTGGGCATGAATCGGGAGATATTGCGCATCGCGCTGCCGGCGATTGTCGCTAACATAACAATTCCGCTGCTGGGGCTTTTGGATACGGCCATAGCGGGACACCTGGGCAATGCTACCATGATTGGTGCGATTGCCGTGGGCTCGATGTTGTTCAATTTTGTGTACTGGAACTTCGGCTTTCTGCGCATGGGTACGTCGGGCATGACAGCACAGACCTATGGCCGAAGTGATCTGGCGGGGTCGGCACGGCTATTACAGCAGTCGTCGGCCTTGGCACTGGCGATTGCGCTGGCGATTGTGATGCTGCAGTGGCCGCTGCAGTGGCTGGGGTTTACAGTGATGGGACCGTCTGACGAGGTGTTGCGGCTTGCGCACACCTATTTTTATATAGTGGTGTGGGGTGCTCCGCCCACTTTGATGATGATGAGCATCAAAGGCTGGTTGCTGGGTATGCAGGACAGCAAGGGAGCAATGTGTATCAGCATCTGGGTGAACGTGGCGAACATAGTGGCAAGTCTGCTGGCGGTCTATGTCTTTGCATTGGGTTTCGTGGGTATTGCCGTGGGCACATTGTTGGCGCAATGGTTGGGATTGGCCTACTCGCTGTGGCTGGTGCGACGCAAGTTTGGGCAAGTTGTGGCGCTGATTGACTGGGGTAAGACATGGCACTTTCAGGGGTCAGGGCGTTTTTTTAAGGTAAATGCCGACATTTTCTTGCGCAGTACTTTGCTGATGCTGGCCAATCTGTTCTTGGTGTCGGTGGGTGCACGCAGTGGCGACCTGATTTTGGCGGTGAATGCGCTGATTCAGCAGCTTAACTCACTGTTTGCCTATTTTATGGACGGCATCGCGTTTGCGGGCGAGGCGCTGGTTGGCAAGTACTATGGCGCCCGCAACGAGGTTCGGTTGCGGCAGTGTGTGAGACGTTTGTTTGTCTGGGCGGCTGTGCTCACGTTATTGTTCACTATGCTTTATGCTTATCCCCAGCATCTTTTCTCGTTGCTCACCGATGACCAGCCTGTACGCCTTGCGGCCATGGACTACCGCTGGTGGTGTGCGCTATTACCCGTGTGCGGTGCGGCGGCGTTCGTGTGGGACGGCGTGTTCATCGGGCTGACCTACAGCCGTGGCATGCTGTGGGCGGTGGCCATTGCCGATGTGTTTTTCTTTGCACTCTACTTTATTCTCCCTGCCACAATGGGTAATCATCGCCTCTGGCTGGCATTTGTCATTTACCTCGCCATGCGAGGTGTGGTGCAGACGGTGCTGTATATGGAACAAAGAAGCCGCTTCGATTGAAGCGGCTTTTTTTGGGGCATTAAACCCAGAAGCATTACTCACTGATGCCCGAGTTGTCAGGATACTGCGGTTGCTGTGGGTACTGCGGCTGCTGCGGATACTGTGGGTATTGCGGCTGCTGCGGATACTGTGGCTGCTGATAGGGCTGGCCATAAGGATCCTGCATGGGCTGCTGGGGCATCTGCGGTTGCTGCGGGTACTGTGGCTGTTGCGGAGCCTGGTAGGGCTGCTGCGGTGCCTGTGGAGCCTGATAGGGCTGCTGCACTGTCTGCTCGGGAGCGGGTGCTTGATAGGGCTGCTCGGGAGCTTGCGGAGCCTGGTAGGGCTGCTGCGGCTGCTGTGGAGCCTGGTAGGGTTGCTGCATGGGCTGCTGAGGCATAGGCTGCTGCACGCCAGGAGCTGGTCCTGCGGGATTGTTGGCGGGAACGGGCTCAACGGCTGGTTTCTTGTTTTTACCCCTGATGACCAGCCAAGCAATCAAGCCTGCTGCAATCACCAGGAGAGAGATGCCCAAGAGCGGACGATAGAATAGCCATGCGATGGCGATGATGATCAGTGACCAAGCAATACCCAGGACGGTGCAAATCAGACCTACACCGAAGTTCATGATACTTGCCAGGAAAGGCACAACCTTGAGCAGGATGACCAGGAAGTTGAAGATGCCCTTCAGACCGCCGATGACAAGCAGTGTACCCAGCAGACGCAAGGCCCACTTGAGCATGTTGTTCTCGTCCTTGGCTGCCTGGACCATCTGGTCCTTGGTCTGGATGCCGTTGCGAATCTCGGCAAAGGTGTCGTTCTTAGACTTGAACTGAGTGAAGGTGTCGCCACTGGCCTGTGCCATGATCGAGATGTCGTTCACTGGCTTGATGGCCTTGAAGGTCACGCGCACATCACCCACTTGAGGTGCTCCAGGGTTGTTGCCATAGTACACGATATTGCCGCTGATGTCGCTGAAGTCGGTATTCAGGTTCTGGCAAGCGCGTGCCACATCATCTTCGGTCAGTTCAACTTCTGTGCCATCTTCAGCGGGAGCGGTGAGTGCTTTAGCATATTCTGCTGGGTCTTGGAAGACGTTAACGTCTTCGGCCGTACCCACCGACTTGATGAAGAAGTCGGGCAGCTTATAAGCACCGAAGCTTACGTTCTCGGCATAGATGCGTTGGTCGTCAAACTGTGCCAGCACGCCATTGGCATTGCGCATGCTGGGGTCGTGGAAATTGCCCGAGTTGACGGGATCGTCAACCCACTTGGTGTCGTAGTGGTAGGTGGTGACGACTTCTTCGCCTCCGCCCAGCTTGTCGCGCTTCTTCTCTTCCTTGCGCTCGACAACCTGGAAGTACTCGACATCGCGCTCAATCATCATGTAGTTACCTGCAACGGGGAAGGTGCCATCGTTGAGGATGTCGTTAGACACAGCCTTGCCAGTGGTGTGCACCAGCTTGCCGTCCATAGTCGGGTCAACCTTGTCGGGTGATGTCATCTCCACGCAGTTGGCATCAGCAAAATTGATGTCTTGTTCACGATGAATCGTGCGGCCTTCATTCCAGAATAGCAGCACGGTTCCGGCCAGGAACATCAGGAAACCCGTACCAATTTGCTTGAACGAGTTGCCTACGCGAGTTCCATAACCTGTGGTTGTTGTCTCGGTATAAGCCATAGATAAATAAATTATAGATTAATAGTGTAGTTGTTAAAATTGACTACAAAAGTAAGAAAAAAATCAATAGAACGGAAATGTTTTGAGTAAAATCTTTAAAATTAGTCCTTATTTTGTGATTTTCCGTCTTTTTGGGGCCAACGATCACGGCTCAAAGGTAGGATATAGTAGGCACTGACGGTGAAGGCTAGGGCGCGGTTGCGCGGCCCATAGCCAGGAATGAACCAGGCCTTGCTATGTTCAGTGTTCTTGCAACTGAACAGGTGGTGCCATCTGATTGTCCAGCCCAGTGACCACTGGTGCACGATCTTCACTTTCAGACCAGCGATGACCTCGCCCCACCAGGCGTGGCTACGTTCACTGCGCAGGGTAAAGTCGCTTTGTTCTTGCCAGTAGGAGTTGGAGTAATGCGCTTCGACGTCATAGCGGAAAGTGCTAAAGCCCGCACGTAGTCCCACGAAAGCTTGGTGGTCGGGTGTGCTCTTGAACAGGAAGTTGTAGTTCGCGCCGAGCTTGACATAGGGGCTTGGTTTTGCGCGGTAAGTGAAGTTCATGCCGTCGGGCGCGGTCTTGCCCCATCCCAGGCCCAGCTCGATGGTGGGTTGCAGGCGGTTCCACATGTTGAGTGTGGCATGCAGGTCGGCACTGGCATAGTCTTGTCCCAGCGCCATCAAGACTGGGTCTATGAAGTTTACACCCATCCACAGCGAGGTCGCTAGGGGATAGCGAGGGTAGCTGCGACGGATAGAGTCTTCGCGCGCCTTGCGCTCGGCGGCGAGTGTGTCGCCACTAATGTACTGCTCGATCAGTTCGGGGCTCACGTCCTTGCCGGGCTGCTTGACGACATTGGTGCTAGGGCGCACAGGCGTGATGTGACGGCCAGTGCTGACGGCAGTGGTGTCCTGCGCCCATGCCACGACCGACACGAGGGCCAGCAGCAGATATGTGATGATTCGTTGGGTCATTCTTCGGCTTTGGGTACAAAAATGTGTAGGTTCACCTGTTCGACATTCGTCACACGGGGCTTGACAACGCGCACCGAGTCAATGATGTTGTGGGTTGTGGTGACCTGCTGGAGGTCAAAGTAGTACATGGCGCCGCACTCGACGTTGGCGAAGTATTCGATGGGGCGGTAAGCAAACGTAATTGTGTCGGACACGAAGATGGAATCAGTGGTCATGAAGGTGAGCCGCCACAGGGTGCGCTCGGTGCTCACGCGCAGCGGCAGGTGAAGCTCGTTCGTGGTGCTGTTTTTGATCAAGATGGTGTCGCCAGGTGCGCCGATGGCGTTGACGGTCAAGTTGCTCACTGCGGCGCGGCTTGTTGTCCCCGATTCGTAGAACCAGGCAAGCGGCACAGCGCTCCCGTTATCATCACAACTCCCCTCTCCACACCCCACAAGTGTCAAGAGGAAAAGTCCAAGAATTATTTGATATTTCAAGAATTTTAGCTTCATGATTCGAATTAGTCAATGTCACGAATTGTCGAATTATCGATTTTTAGTTTTTGTCATTCTTTGCGAATTATTTGAATTAGAAATTATTTCTTTTTGTGATAGTGAGGCCTGTTTGGGAAGAATTTTTTCTCGAGCGAAACGGCCCCAAAATTAAAGATTATTCCTAATTGATGATTGCCTACGTGGATGTAATTTATTATTTGTGATTCGCATTCACCTGTGATTTCGGTGAGCGCTTTGATTTCAACGCCAATTTTGCCATAGCACAAGAAGTCATAGTAGAAGTCATGTGGAAGTGTTACCCCATGGAACACAACTTCAAGATGTTTCTCGCGTTCATAAGGAATCTCATTCTCCTTTAGTAGAACCTCAAATGCATCTTGGTAGACTTTTTCCTTAAAACCACATCCCAGCTCATTGTGCAACTGAAAAGCAAGACCGATAAGTGTCTTCGTTTCTTCTGGGTATATGTAGTTGTATGTTTGCATTGAAACTCAAAAAATCTTTAATTCGAAAATTCGTGATAAAAACTAATTCGTGAATATTCTAGAGGAGTTCTTGGGAAATCTCGTAGTGGTTGCGGGAGGGGGAGTTGCGCGTGATGAGTTCGCCCAGGAAGCCGGTGAGGAACAGCTGGGTGCCCAGAATCATGGCTGTAAGCGCCAGGTAGAAGTAGGGCGAGTTGGTGACCAGGGTGTAGTGGTTGCCCGCATACATATTGTAGAGCTTGAGTGCGCCCACAACGATGACCGCGATGAAGCCCAACAGGAACATTAGGCTGCCCAGGAGGCCGAAGAAATGCATCGGCTTGACACCAAATTTTGCCTGGAACCACAATGTGAGCAGGTCTAGGTAGCCGTTGACAAAGCGGTCAAGTCCAAACTTTGACACACCATATTTGCGTGCCTGGTGCTGTACTACCTTCTCGCCGATGTTCTTGAATCCAGCGATTTTGGCCAGGTAGGGAACATAGCGGTGCATATCGCCATACACCTCGATGTGCTTGACTACATCGCTGCGGTAGGCTTTCAGGCCGCAGTTGAAGTCATGCAAGTTGTGTATGCCGCTCACACGTCGCGCTGTTGCATTGAACAGCTTGGTGGGCAAGGTCTTTGACAATGGATCATAGCGCTTTTTCTTCCAACCGCTCACCAGGTCGTAGCCCTCCTCGGTAATCATGCGGTAGAGTTCGGGAATTTCATCAGGACTGTCCTGAAGGTCGGCATCCATCGTGATGACCACATTGCCCTGCGTGCGGGCGAAACCCGTGTTCAGTGCTGGCGACTTGCCATAGTTTCGGCGGAAGCACACGCCCTTGATGCACGGGTTCTGCTCGTGCAGCTGTTCGATCACCTGCCACGACTTGTCGGTGCTGCCGTCATTGATCATGAGCACCTCATAGGTGTAGCCATGTTCATTCATCACTCGCTCAATCCATGTCGCCAGTTCGGGCAGGGACTCAGCCTCATTATATAAGGGTACTACTACTGATATGTCCATTCTATCTTAATTGAGAATTTAAGTGTTATTCCCCCTTTAGGGGGTAGGGGGGACTCGTTCTAGTTTCTTAGTTTGGCAAATGCAGCTGTGATGGCGCTCATGAGGCATCCCGAGAAGGTTACTAGCCAGAACATGTTCATCACCATCTCGATGGGTGTAGGCAACGCGTCGGTGTCGATGGCGCGCTGAAGCACCTGCAACAGCTCGCTGTCCTTGAACTCGGGCATTGTGCTGTAGAGTTCAAGGAAATGCTGCGTGGTCTCGTAGATGTATCCAGGCCGCACCCATTGTAGCACACCCCATGTCACCAGCCCTGTAATAAGAGCGCCATAGATAATCATCAAGATGCCTAACATCCACAGGGCGGCATATTCGGAGGTATACTCTTCTTCGATGTAATAGCGTCGTTGGTAGCGCCACACCATCCAGGGCCCGGCGAAGAGCAGGATGATCACTACCCACGACAACAGCGGTAGCCGGTCGGCGAAGATCGAGCTTACCGAGATGGCCGACATGAACAGGCCCATAGGCAGACCGAACTCTGCCCCGCGCTTGAAGACACTTCTGCGTTCGTACATAGTCACATTCGCTTTTTTACAAATTGCAAAGTTACAAATTTATTGAGAATTAAGGGGTGTGAAATGAGAATTATTTTCTGCCAGGCTGTTTTTTGTCCGTGTTGTTGGGCTTTAAAAGTTAAAAATAGACCGTTTCTTTGGTGGTTTTAGAAATAAATTGTACTTTTGTCGTGCATTTTGATGGTTATATGGCCAAAGCAACGAGTCATAAAACAAGGGGCTGTGATGCCCAACTTGACAGCGTGCAGCGTGCCTTAGAACGCCACGCTCAGCGCATTACCCGCGGTCGCATTCTTCCGTTGCCCGACGAGGTTGCTCCGCGTGGCTGGTATCGTCACTTCAGGCGAATGTTGTCACGTGTGTTCAAAGGGTAATACACCTTATATATATTTGGGATAATCCATCATGTGCCGGTGTCATCTTCCCTGCCTTGGACTTGTGTTCTGAGGTGCGGGTAGAAAAAGTAAAAAAAGATAAAATTTTTCAAGAAAATTTTGTCAGTTCAAAAAATGTTCGTAATATTGTAGTCGAAAAGTGCGAAAACTTTTCGTGTGCCTTGCTAAGAGTTTGAAAATCAAGTAAAATTGACAAATTTGTCATAATTTTGCTTGATGGGGAAAACCGAGGCAATGTGCACTTTGAGGCCAAGAATGGACTTAGAGACCGAAAATAAAATTTTATTAACAATTATTAACAATTTAAAACGTTTTAATTATGAAGATTAAATCTTTACTTGTTGCAGGTCTTGCAGTGCTGGCTGTGAATGCTTACGCAGAGACTTTCAATGTCGAATCGACCGTGAAGCTTCCTGAGGGCTACACCATCGCCGCTGGTGAGACTGATGCATCGTTCCAGGCTGTTACGCTGAACCGCGTGGATGAGACCGACAACTTCACCAACCTGCAGATTAACATCTATCTGCCCGAGGGTCTGAGCGTGGCCACTTGCGTTGCTCACAACGACACCAAGTTCTACGACGAGGATGCTGAGGAGGAACGTCAGGCTCTGAACCTGGGAACTAACATGCACCCCGATGGCTACTATGTGATTGGCTTATCGAACGCTCTTTATCGTGGCGACCAGATCAAGATTGAGAAGAACCCCGTGAACGTCGCTCGCATGAAATTTGCTGCTGATGACACTTTCAAGGGTGGTGACATCAAGGCTTATCTGAAGTACACCGACTATGCTAACAATGACTTCGTCAACGAGGAGTGCATCATGGCTTCGATCAAAGCTCCCGAGGTTGCTGTTGAGAACATCAACGCTGGCAAGGCTGTTGCAGGTGTGAAGTATTACAATGTTGCTGGCCAGGCTGCCGACAGCGCTTTCGAGGGTGTGAACATCGTTGTCACTACCTTTGCTGATGGCACTCAGAACGTTGTTAAGGTTGTGAAGTAATTCACCCCCTATCTTCAACAAACACAAGAGCTCCCAACATGGGGGCTCTTTTTTTTCTAGATACACTAGATGTTCTAGACTTTCTAGACATTCTAGTGTCTTTTGTGTTCGTGTAGAATGTAGCTGAATCTCTCACCATCTTTGATGAAAATGTAGTATGGTAGAAAATAATTCTCAATTCTCAATTCTCAATTCTCAATTTATTCGTACCTTTGCACCGTTTTTGGGGCTAATCTTTCCGAAATATCCTAGATTTGCCTAGGAATCAATGAATTTCGTGCTTAAAAACAAAAATTTTACTTAATATTCATCTTTAACAATCAAACAAGAATGCTTAAGAGAATGAAGTTTTGGTCGCTGGTGCTGATGCTTTGTGCAGCACTCGGCCTGAACGCGCAGGTAACCACCTCGGCATTGTCGGGTGTGGTGACCGATGAGAACGATGAGAGCATGATTGGTGCTACCATTCAGGCGGTGCACACACCGTCGGGCACCAAGTACAACGCTGTGACCAACTTGGATGGTCGCTACTCCATCCAGGGTATGCGTACCGGCGGCCCGTACCGTGTTGAAGTGACCTATGTCGGCTATCGGCCTCATGTGGTCGAAGATGTGGTGCTGCATCTCGCAGAGACCTACGTCTTGGACGTGCACATGAACAGCATCGCCAACGAACTCACCGAGGTCGTTGTTTCGGCTGTCGGTACCAAGTTTGTCACTGAAAAGACAGGTGCTGCAACCAACATTAACAACATGCAGATTACAGCCCTGCCCAATGTGACGCGCAGTTTGACCGACATCACACGTCTTTCACCTTATGGCGGCAATGGCATGAGTTTTGTCGGTACCGATGGACGTACCGCCAACTTCACCATCGACGGTGCAAACTTCAACAACAACTTTGGTCTGAGCGACAACCTTCCTGGTGGTGGCAATCCTGTCTCTCTCGATGCAATCGAGGAAATGCAGGTCGTTATTTCGCCTTATGATGTGCGTCAGACCAACTTTATCGGCGGTGGCTTGAATGCCATTACCAAGAGTGGTACTAACCAGTTCCGCGGTAGCGCTTACTTCTACCACCGCAACGAGAACATGCGTGGTGACGCTGTCGACCGCACTCAGATTGGTCAGGCCCGCGAGAAGTTCCAGGTGTCGACCTATGGTCTCACCCTGGGCGGTCCCATCATCAAGGACAAGCTCTTCTTCTTTGTCAATGGTGAGATGACCAAGCAGCCCGGTATCGTCAACTCATGGGTGGCATCTGAAGATGGTGTTGCCAAGCCCGACCAGTATGTGTCACGCACCAAGTTGAGCGATCTGGCTCGCGTCAGCGAATTTGTCAAGAATAAGTATGGCTACGACACGGGTTCTTACACCAGTTTCCCCGCCGATGAGAACAACTACAAGATTCTCGCTCGTCTGGACTGGAACATCACACAGGACCACCACTTGGCTCTGCGCTACAACTACACCAAGAACCGCTACTGGCAGAATCCTAACGCTTCGTCGATGGACGGTGGCACCCGCATGCCCAGTGCTCGCGTGTCGCAGAAGTCGTTCAGCTTCGCCAACTCGATGTATGGTATGGACAACCTGGTGCACTCGTTCTCATTCGACCTCAACAGTCGTTTGGGCGACAACTTGAGCAACCAGTTCCTCGCCACTTTCTCCAAGCTTGATGACGTTCGTGCCAGCAACTCCAGCGAGTTCCCCTTCATTGACATCACCATGACCGATGAAGATGGCAACCGTGACAACTATATGGCCCTCGGCTATGAGCTGTTCACTTGGAACAACGCTGTGCACAACACCATTTGGAATATCAAGGACGACATCACCTGGTACTATGGCAATCACAAAATCATGGGTGGCATCTTGTTTGAGCACCAGATGGCCGACAACCAGTATATGCGCAATGGTACAGGTTACTACCGTTATCAGAGTGTGGATGACTTCATCAATGGCGCTATTCCCGAGGTCGTTTGCTTAACCTATGGCTTTGACGGCAAGGCCAAGCCTGCAGCACGCGTGCAGTTCAATAAGGCCGGCATCTATGCCCAGGACGAGTGGAACATCACTCGCAAATTCAAACTCACTTATGGTCTGCGTGTTGACGGACTGTTCTTCAACAACGGCGACCTGGTGACCAACCCCGCTATTCTTGCCATCGACTATCCCGACGGTAAGGGCGGTGTGCGCCACATCGACACTGGCAAGTGGCCCAACAGCAACCTGATTGTTCAGCCGCGCGTGGGCTTCAACTGGGATGTCAAGGGTGACAAGAGCATCAAACTGCGTGGTGGAACGGGCCTGTTCTCAGGTCGTCTGCCCCTGGTGTTCTTCACCAACATGCCCACCAATGGTGGTCTCGTGCAATATCAGGCACAACTCAGCAGCAAGAATGCTGATATGAGCCAGTTCGCAGGCGGTCTGGTGACCGATGCCGATGGCCATGCCACCATTGCTGCCCTGCAGCAGAAGTTGGCCGACATGGGTTATCCCCAGCACCTTGACCCGAAGCTGGGTTCGGTGCCTGGTTCTATCTCGGCTGTTGACCCCAAGTACAAGATGCCGATGGTGTGGAAGAGCTCGTTGGCTCTGGACTACAATATCCCCGTGTCTTTCCCCTTCAGCGTGACGTTAGAGGGTATCTACAACAAGACGGTTTACGGCACCACCATCAGCGACTGGAGCATGGCGAGTGTTGAAGGCTTTACTCGCTTCAATGGTGTAGACAATCGCCCCATTTATAGCTCTAATCAGTTGAATCTGCCTGCTTTCCGCACAGGAACCAAGGCCTTTGTGCTCGAGAATACCCACAAGGGTTATGGCTGGAGTGCCAACGTGACCCTGAATGCTCGTCCCGTCGAGTGGTTGAGCCTGATGGCTGCCTACACTCACGTGGTGAACAAGGAACTCACTGGTATGCCGGGTTCGGCCGCCGAGAGTGCCTTCACCTATGTACCCACCAGCGAGGGTCCCAACCACATCAAGCTGCACAACTCGCAGTATGTCACCCCCGACCGCTTCGTGCTCTCGGCAACAGGCCATGACAAGAGCGGTAACTACTATGGCCTCATCTATGAGACCTGGCGCGGTGGTTACAACTACAGTTACATGATGAGCAATGACATGAATGGTGATGGCTATAACTACGACGCACTCTACGTTCCCACCGATGACCAGGTGGCCAAGGGTGAGTTCCGCTTCGTCAGCGAGAACGACAAGACTCGCTTTATGGACTATGTCCACAACAGCAGCTACCTCAGCAGCCGTCAGGGCAAGTATGCCGAGGCTTACAGCCTGTATAGCCCCTGGGTGCACCGCGTAGACTTGAGCTACAAGCACGACTTCTCGTTCAATGTGTGTGGTGCCAAGCACACCCTGCAGCTGAGCTTCGATGTCAAGAATGTGCTCAACCTGTTCAACTCGAGCTGGGGCGTGAGCAAGTATCTCAATCCCGAGATTGGTTCTGATCCCCGCATCCTCAAGTATGAGGGTATGGACGCACAGGGCTTCCCCACCTTCTCGACACCCAAGTCGATCCACGCCGACACCCAGACCTTTGTTCGCAACAAGGCCATTGGTCAGTGCTGGAGTGCTTCGATCGGAATTAAGTATATCTTTAACTAATTCATAAAGACAACATTACAAATGAAACTGAGATATTTCATTCCCGCGATTATCGCGTTGTTCTCGTTGGCACTCACTAGCTGCAGCGAAGACGACAGCAAAACGCTCTTCGATGAGGTGCAGGTCACTTCGTCTAGCGTGGGCATCCCCATTGACGGTGGCTCGACCTCGGTTGGCGTGAACGCCACTCAGGCATGGTCGATTGATCCCGAAGAAGTTCCCGAGTGGCTCACTGTGAGCCCGATGAATGGACAGTCAGGCCAGACGGCAGTTAGCTTCACTGCTCCTGCGGCTTCCGAGGCTGAGAAAGGTCGTCAGGCTGTGCTGCACATTACTTGTGCCGGTAAGCGTCAGTCTATTACTGTCTTCCAGGGATTTGCAACTGTAACCGATGCCACTTGCGCCGAGGTTATTGCCGGACCCGAGAGCAAGACCTACCGTGTGACTGGTATCGTCAAGTCAATCGCCAACACCACCTATGGTAACTGGTATCTGGCTGATGAGACAGGTGAAATCTATATCTATGGTACACTTGACGCTAAGGGCAACGAGAAGAATTTCTTGAGCCTGGGCATCGAGGTGGGCGACATCGTTACTGTTGAGGGCCCGAAGACCCTCTACGGCAGCACCGTCGAACTTGTCAATGTCACTGTCATTAAGATCCAGAAGTCGCTCGTCAAGGTTGAGGGGTATGACCCTGAGAACGCTACTTTCCCGCTCGAGGGTGGTGAAGTGGATGTCAACCTCAGCTGCAAGACTAACAACGGTATCTCGGTCGAGATTCCCGAGGAGGCTCAGGACTGGTTGTCAATGGTTTCGATTACCGGTGGCGCTGAGCCAGTTGTGACGTTCCGTGCGCAGCCCAATGCTGGTGGCGACCGCGACGCATCGGTTGTCTTCATGACTACTGACGATGATGGCAGGGTATATACAGCTACTGCAACCTTGCATCAAAAGGGTGCCATTATCGAGGCTCCCATCGCCGACTTCCTTGCTGCCGAGGTGGGTGACACCCAGTATCGCTTGACCGGTGTCATCACCGAGCTCTATAGTAGCGACAGCCAAGGCAAGAGCTTCTATATCCGCGACTACAGTGGCACTACACTTGTTTACCGCGCTGAGGGCTTCATTGAGTCGGGAGCTAAGGTAGGTGATGTGATTACCGTCGTTGGTAAGCGTGGTGCTTATCGCGAGAACCCGCAGATGGTCAGTGGCAATGTCGAGGCAATCAAGGTGGTGACTCCCGTCACTCTTGATGAGTTCCTCGCCAAGGAAGATGCTGCCGATGTCTACTACATGATTACTGGTGTCATCGATGAAATTGCCAACCCGACCTATGGCAATCTCTACCTCAAGGAGGGAGATACTCGTGTTTATGTCTACGGATGCTATCCTGGTTGGGGTGCCACTGGCGACAACCGCAAGAACTTCCTGGAGACTGCTGGCATCGTTGTTGGCGACCGCTTGAGCGTCATCGGTGTGCGTGGCACGCACAACGGAACGCCGCAGTTGGCCAACGGTATTTACTTCTCGCACGTGCCGGCTAACTAATTGAGCCGTCACCATCTAGACAACCGCGCTTTTTAACAGGCGCGGTTGTTTTTTGTATATAACCAAAAATAGTTGTACCTTTGTCGGCTGTATTGCCAGTCATCTGGCTCGTAATGAAACTGAAACAAAAATGAAAAAGTTTTTCCTTACACTCTTAGTTGCCGCTATGGCGCTCACAAGTTGGGCGGTGAGCCGCGACAACTACACCGTGATTATCTCGCTTGATGGCTTCCGTTGGGATTACCCCGAGGCCTTCGACACACCGTTCCTCAACCAGATGGCGCGTGATGGCGTCAAGGCGGTGATGACCCCCTCGTTCCCCAGCAAGACCTTCCCTAACCACTATACCCTCGCCACAGGGCTGGTGCCCGACCACCACGGCATCATCAACAACACATTTGTCGAGCGTGGCACAGGCAAAGTCTATAAGTTGGGCAAGGAAACAAGCCGAGAGGCACATTTTTACGGCGGCGACCCCATCTGGCTTACCGCCAAACGACAAGGCGTGACCACGGCCACCATCTTCTGGGTGGGCAGTGACGTGGCCATTCAGGGCGACCACGCCAATTATTGGCTAGACTACAATACCCAGGCCGAGCTTTACACCTATTCTCGCCGTTGCGACGAGGTTTTGCGCCTGTTGTCGCTGCCCGAGGCCGAGCGGCCCCACCTGGTGATGGCATACTTTGAGGACCCTGATTCTAAAGGTCATGACTTTGGCCCTATCAGCCATGAAACGCGTCGTACCATGGAAATGCTTGACATCCTGCTCGAGCAATTGTGGCAGCAAATACAGAGCTTGCCTCATGCCGCACAGATCAACTTGATTGTCACTGGCGACCATGGTATGGCTTGGCTCCACCCCGAGCGGCAAGTAAAGCCTTCTGATTACCTAAACCCCGAGTGGATTGCATCGATGGAGAACGACTTCCCTGTGCTTATCAATGCCTCCAAACCCAAACATGTCAACGACATCTTTAAGGCGCTGAGTGGTGTCGACCACATCCGTGTGTGGCGCAAGGGTGAGCTGCCAGCTTATCTCAACTATGGCAACAACAAGAACATGAGCGACATCATCGTTCTGCCTGATGTGGGGTGGTTCTTTGACGACCAGCCGCTCAAGGCGACAAGTCGCGGTTCGCATGGTTTTGACCACACCTGCAGCGACATGTGGGTGGCATTCCGTGCCGTTGGCCCCGACTTCAAGCAGGGCTACGCGCGCGAGCGCACCTTTAGCAACGTGTGTATCTATCCGTTGCTTTGCCATTTGCTTTGTGTCACTCCCAGTCCTAATGATGGCTCGCTCGACGAGGTGATTGACTTGCTCAAGTAGGTCTCAAGGGCTTGCTGCGATCAGGACCTGACCACTTTACCCTCATTTGGCACGCGATTTGCAATGTCGCTGAATGCAACATTTAAGTTGGTTGAGTTTTTTCATTTTTATTTAGCTGAAATGCAAAAATTTTTCCTCTTGGGTGCGGCGTTATCCTTCCTAGCACTAGGAGCAAGCGCCGAAGTTGAAACCACTGTGGAAACCGATTCCCTGCTTGACGCTCAAATTGCGGCCTGGGACAAGACGCTCGACGAGGTGGTCGTCACTGGGCAGGGTGGGGCAGTATCAAAACGACGTTTGTCGTCAAACATCACTAAACTTTCGGCATCTGACCTTGAGCACTTGCGTGCCGGACGCATCGATCAGATGCTGCAGAACGCACTACCCAATGTGCAGTTCACCCTGACCACTGGTCAGCCAGGGACCACATCGATGATCAAGTCGAGAGGCTTGTCATCGGCATTTACCAACAGCACTCCCGTCATCTATGTAGATGGTGTGCGTGTCGACAACCTCAATACGGGCTCGTCGCTGTTCAATGTCATGAACAACGCCTATGGCAACATCAACGGCCAGACAGCCGCTTCGGGTGCCATCGGCGACATACCCATGGAGAACATCGACCACATCGAGTATGTGCCTGGTGGAGCCGCTACCACGCTCTATGGCTCGGATGCAGCCAATGGAGTCATTCAAATCTTCACCAAGAACCACGGCGAGGGGCGTTTCAGTGCCTCGGCAACGGTGCAGATGGGTGCCGATGTGGCCAATTCACAATTCTATCATTTTGACCGCACCAGGGAGCTGCTGCATCAGACGGGCTTCCAGCAGCGCTATGCCTTGTCGCTCTCGGGCGGCAACGACCGCATGGGCTACTCGCTGGGCGCAAGCATGAGCCAGAGCATGGGCACGCTCATCCACAACGGCAACGAGCAGCGCAAGTATGACATCCGCTTTGGCTCGGCGATCACCCTGTGCGAGCCGCTGAAGTATACCAACTCGTTTGGCTTTGTCGCCGAGGACTACCGCCGCAACCGCAACGGCAACCAGGGCTATTACACCGGCCTGTGGTTTGCCGAGGGCAGTGCCGCCGCCAATTTCACCTATACGGGCGAGGACGGTGCCTTGCACAACTTCCCTGCCAACATCGACGCGGCTACGCCCTACGAGTTCCAGAAGATGAAGGAGTTTGTCTCGCAGGCCGAGTCGCTGCAGGACCACAAGGAAAGCATCAAGCGCTTCCAGACCTCGCAGCAGCTGGAGTACACGCCCATGCGTAACCTCACCTTCCATGCTACCATAGGTGTGGACTATCGATACAACACCGATAAACTCATCGAGACCAACCAGTACCTCATCCACACGCAGCAGAAGCCCGAGGGCACCACCGATGCCGGCAGTGTCGCTAACTGTGACCGCAACTACTATGGCATCACGGGCGAACTCAACGGCCAGTGGAAGTACTACAAGGACGAGGACTACAGCAATATCCTCACCGCCGGCTTCCAGTACTTCAGCACCCACGACCATCAGAGTTTCTACAAGGGCCTGAACGTGCGCGACGGCGCTCGTGTGATGACTGGTGCTGGCACCATCTATGCCGATGAGTGGCTGAGTTATCTGCACAACTATGGTGTGTACATCCAGGACAACTTCGGGTGGCGCAACCGCTACTACATCGACCTAGGATTACGCATGGACTATAACACCGCCTTTGGTGAGCAGGTGGGGTGGCAGTTCTATCCCAAGGTGGGGTTGTCTTACATCCTTACCGACGAGCCCTGGATGCGCAACTTGGTCTATGACGGATGGATTAACTCGTTCAAACTCATGGGCAACTATGGTGTGGCGGGTAGCTATCCCCCAGCGTTTGAGTACCAACGTACCATCGATGTGAGTTCTTACCTGGATCAGCAGGCCAACACCTTTGGCAAGAATGGCAACCCCAACCTGGGACCGGAGAAGAAGCACTCGCACGAGATTGGCTTCCAAGGCACTTTCTTCAACAATATTCTTGACCTAGGCCTGACCTATTACTACGCTTTGACACGAAATGCCCTGTTCAATGTGCCCACGTTGCCATCGTCGGGACAGAGCAGTTCCTATCTGGCCAACATCGGCAAGATTCGCAACAAGGGCTTTGAGACCTATGTCGGTGTGAATATTGTCAACACTCGCGACTGGGGCTTGAATGTGCGCGCGTCGTTCAACACCAACGACAACATCGTGCAGTCGACTGGTGGAGTTGTGCCTTTTGCCATCGGCGGATTCTCATCGCGAACCATCGTGACGGTTGTCGAGGAGGGCAAGTCGGTAGGCTTCTTGCGCGGCACCAAGACCACGCTCAACGATGACGGCACCATCAAGGAGACACTTTACAACCAAGACCTGGGCCGCACCATGCCCAAGTATTACGGCAACTTCTCGCTCAGTGCCCGTTGGCGCAAGTTGAACTTCACCCTCATGGGCGACTATCAAGCGGGGGCATACGTCCACTCGTTTGACCGCCAGTTCCGCTTTGCCAAGGGCATCAAGGATGATGCCATCCCCGAGGCAGCGTTGGCTGGCACCACGCAGGCCAAGTCGTGGCTGAACTTCACCAATTTCTTTGTAGAGAAGGCCGACTTCGTCAAGATTCGTAACATCGGTGTGGACTACACCTTCCAGTTCAACCGTTTCGTGCGTTCGCTCAACTTGGCATTGAACATCTACAACCCCTTGTCGTGGACCAGCAGCAGTGTCGATCCCGAGGCGGTGCTGAGCGGTGCCCGCACCCAGGGTGCAGTCGCCACTGGCGGCCTCAGCTACAGCAGCTACAGTCAGCCCCGCCAATATGTCTTTACAGCAAAAGTGTGTTTCTAATAATAATCAGCCATTAAAAACTCGATTATTCGATAATTAGTGAAAATAAATCGTGAAAATGAAGGCACTGAAATATATTCCCATTGTGATGATCATGATGTTAGTGACCAGTTGTGACCTGGTGACCCCTGATGACATCATCAACCCCAATGTTGACGAAAACGCATTCCTGCACTCAGATAATCCCATGGAAACTTGGGTCAACGGCACAGAGAAGGAGTTGGCCCTGCACATGAGTGATTTTGTCGAGCTGATGGAGATTCTCTCGGACAACTACTTCAACAACTACACCCGCTCGAGTAAGGTCTTCGACATCCCACAGTTGCTCTACAACGATGCCGACGTGACCACCCTGCAGCGCCATGTGGGAGCCCTGCGTGAGATGGCCGACTATGGCCTGACGACGGTGGCTGCCGCCGATGCCAAGGCCACCGATGCCCAGCGCTTCCACTTGCTTTGGGTCAAGGCTTATTCTCACCTGCTGGCGGGCGATTTCTTCCGTGCTTTGCCCACTAAGAATGGTGGTCCCGCCGTGGAGTGGGATGACCACCTGCGTGCCGCCCTCCAGGTGCTGGAGCAGGCGCTGCCATTGGCGCAGAGCGATGAGGACCGTGCCTTTGTCCACACCCTTGCTGCTCGTGCCGCCCATCGACTGGGCGATCGCCAGTTGGCTGTGACCCATGCAAACCAGGCATTGTCGCTGCAACCCAACCTCTTGCATCAGGTGCAGTTCGACAGCAAGAATGGTGTGGTCAGCCGTGCCCAGGAGGCCATCTGGAGTGACTGGTTCCAGCCTCTGCCGCGTCTCGACTATCTGGACCCGAAGTATTATCAAATGACCAGTAACGACCAGTGTCCCATTACCCTAGCCAAGGCCGAGGAGAACTACCTCATCCTTGCCGAGGCTGCACTGGCAGGTGGCAACCTCAGTGAGACCAAGGCGCAACTCACCGCCCTGTTGACCCTAGTGAAGGCACGCCCTGTGCAGACAGGCATCAATGACCAGCTCGAGGGACGCTACAATGGCGGCCTCAAAGTCTTCCCAAATGATCCGGCTTATCGCGTCCAGGCCTCACCCAACGATCCTTTGCGCTCAGGGCTCATCATTGACCGCCGTCCGCCCATGCTCATCAATATCCCTTATATTTCAGGCACATCGGTGACGCAAGAGATGATCGATGCGCTCACTGACCACAACAGTGCGCTTGAAATGCTCTATCTCATGCGCCAGGAGATTTTCTTTGCCGAGGGTCGCCGTCCCGCCGACCTGGGCATCCGTCTGCCGCTCTGTGAGGTTGAGGCAGCGCATGCCAGCAACGGTGCCGAGTATACCCAGGCATGGATACCCTCATTCATTCCCCTGAATGGCGGCATGGATGACTTCACCATTGATGCCGAGGCTATGACCGTCACCATCGCCCACAACATGAATCGCGTCATCGCCGACAATGCCCGCACCAAGGACGTCGCACCCTTTGAATAATGAAGCAGTTGACTTTTTTCTTAGCCATGGCTATGGCGCTGGTTACCACGGCCATTGCGGCGCCGCTCGAGCAGCCCAAGTATGTCATCCTTATCACTATCGACGGCTTGCGTGGCCAGATGGTCGATGACCCGCTCATGCCGTCACCTTTCCTGAAGATGATGAGCCGCGACGGGTTGCGTGTCCAGCGTGTCACGGGCATACCGCCCGCCGAGACCTATCCCTCGCATACCACCATCGTCACTGGAGCCACGCCGGCACAGCATCACATCTACTACAACCGTCCCTTCTTGTGGAACAAAGACACCGCACGCATTAGTTACTGGTGGGCCGACAGCATCGCTGTGCCCACCATCTGGCAGCGCGCCCACGAGGCGGGCATGAAGACTGCCTCGCTGTTCTGGCCTGTGTCCACGGGGGCGCCCTATATTGACTACAATGTGCCAGAGTTCTGGTCGCTCGACTACAGTTGCGACCAGATGGAGTATATCAAGCCGTGGTGCACACCAGCGGGCATCCTCGACGAGCTAGAGCAGAACGCTTGCGGCAAACTCAACACCATCACCTACCAGGCGGGGTCGCTGCAACGCGACGGACGCACTGCCGCTATGGCCAACTACCTGATGAACCACTACCAGCCGCAGTTGATGACCATCCACCTCATTACCACCGACTACAGTCAGCACGCGCTGGGCACCCGCAGCGAGCAGTTGAACTTCGACATGGCCAGTTGCGACCATGCTGTGGGCACCATCATCGAGAACCTGCGCCTCACGGGGCGCATGGACAGTACAATGGTCATCGTTTGTGGCGATCATGGCTTCTGTGACTATTATCAGACACTCAGTCCCAATGTGTGGCTCACCCGCGATGGCTTGCTCAGCGAGCAGCCCGGTGGCGACTGGAAGGCCTGCTTCTACAGCAGCGGCAACACCAGTTTCCTCTATCTGCGCAAGGCTGATGACAAGAAGACCCTGCGCCGTGTGCGTCGTTTGCTCGACAACCTACCCGAGCGTGAGCGTGCCATGTTCCGAGTCGTTGAGAAGGAAGAACTCACCGCCAAGGGTGCCGATCCCCTTGTTGCCTTGGCGCTGGAACCCATCGTGGGTGTTTCGGTCACCAACACCCGCACAGGCAATGTCGTCGAGCCCAAGCGTGGTGGTACCCACGGCTTCATCAGCGGCCAGGACACGACCATCCTTATTGCCTACGGTGCCGGTGTCACCCCTGGCAGTCGTGACTCCATCGCGCAGACAGCCATCGCTCCCTGGATTCTGCAGCAACTAGGCATCAAGTAATTCATCATTCACGTTAAAACCAAATCAGCCTGGCAAAACTGCCAGGCTGCTTTGGTGCATGATGCATTGAATCATTCTTTCCCGAGCATGATGTTGACCACCGCATTGATGTCGCTCACATCGATGGTGGTGTCGCCCTCGGTGATGTAAGCACGGCCATCATAGCTGTCGGCGCTCTCCTTGCCCAGCAAGATGTTGACAAGAATATTGACATCGGTCACGTCGACCTTTCCATCGCCGTTGACATCACCACGGGCATAACTTGGCTGAACCTCGGTGGTGCCGGGACACAGAATCTCGGTTGCCTCGACGGCCTGCAACGTGGTGAAGTAGGCGCGGAATGGTGCCACAGCTTGGGCTGACTCCTTAAGCACGAAGCGTGAGCCTTGAGCATCCATAGCATAGAGGCCTGCCTTGTTCATTGGCAGGTAAGTGCCTGTCATCAGATAATTCTCGCCGCTGGTCATGGCGATGGGGTCGGACTTGAGGGTGACATTGGTGGCACTCCAGCTCATTACCTTGCCCGTCATTTGCTTGCCGTCGGCAACGGCAACGAGGTAGGGCACATGTGCCTCGAGCGAGCTCACCACGTCAAACACCACTTCGCCATCCTCCTCGTGGGGGAAGTTGTAGGTCCAATAGTCGGTGTTCAAGGTCGGTGTGCGGCCATCAATCTGCACCATGGTGGGTGCAAACGGCAGCACCATGGTGCTCCAGGCGGTGCGTTCGTCGGCCTTGCGAGCCTGTGTGAAGGTTCGGTTGTAGGTTATCTGGGCGGCGTTGACACTTTGTGGCACGAAGTAGGGGTAACCATCCTCAAGCACGATGACCTGGGCGTTTTGGCCTTTAACCATGTTCTTGCCATTAAGGCTAGTGGGCGTCGTCTGGCTCTCGTCCAGCAGGTAGATGGTGTTTGGGTTGGCATTGGGTGTGATGTTGCTTAGTGTGAGGCCTTCCAAACTCACTGCGACAGCCTCATCAGGCACCTCATAGCCTTCGACAGGCTGAATGCCCATGCGCTGGCCATCGGTGGTCCACACGATAATACCCGGACGGATGTCGTAGTAGACCGACTCACCGGGTTTGACAATGTTGTCAACGTGTGATGCGTCTTCCTCCATGGGCACATTGTTGCGGGCATAGATGTTCATGGCGTAGGTCGACCCGAAGGCGAGATTGTCAAAGTCAAAGTAGTAGGTCTTCGATTCGCCTGCTTGAATCGACACATTGCTCTGCTGATAAGATACCATGCTAGCGCCGTCGTCCTGAACAATAAATAGGGGTGCAAGGATGTATTTATTGTACTCGGTGGTGCCATTGTTGGTGATGGTGGCGCTGAAGTGGGCGTGGCTGTCATAGATGGTATTGCCCACGGCATTCTCGGCTTGGATGACCACCGAAAGGTCAGCGACATCAAAGTCGGTGCTTGTTCCTGGTGCGATAGTCACTGTACCGGTGCCAGGAATGCTGGTACTCCAGGTGTTGTCGTGGGTCGATAGATGTGCACTCTTGGTTCCAGCGTTCTGTGGCGTGAAATTGAATGTTACCACCTTCTCTCCGTTGGCGGGAATCTCGGCCTCGACCGTTGTAGTGTACTCGCCGAACTCGTCAATGTTTTCGTTGTCAACAAACAAGTAGAGTTTGCCACTGTAGCGGTCGGCACTGTTGTTCTTCACTGTCACATGGCACTGCTCGGCGGTGCCCACCTTCTCACCACCAGTGAACTCAAACTTGGTGCTCTGTAGGTCGACGATGGGGTGGTCGACAATTGTAGCGATGTCTCCAGTGATGTTCACTGCGACATAATAGCGGTCGCTCTCAAGCATAGGCATCCATTCGTCGCTGCCTTGAGCCATGCTCACTGGCTTAATCTTATAGGTGCCGTTAGGGACATTTTTAGCAAAGTAATGATAGTCCTTATCTGTATCCGAAGGCCATCTGTCGGTAACTGACACATAACTTGAATAATAGTCAAAACTCATGATGAGCTCAATGAAGTTATCATTGCTGTCATAGAGGGCGATGCCACGCCTATACTTGGTGCCGTCATCGATATGGTCCTCAGCGGTTACCTTGATGTATCTGCTGTTTTTGTATAAAGAGAAGCCATTGCCCTCATTATAGATGGTTCGACTTCCAGAATAGTACATGTTGAACACCGTTAGCACATGGCTCACCTCTTCGGGTTGCCCGCTATACCCGGGCTTGATGCCGATGATGGCTGTCTGGTCGATGTTGTAGCCCTCGGCGCTGCTCGAAGCTCCGATGCCGGCGGCATGAGGATTAAGCACCGACAGTACAAAGTAGCCGTTGCCCATGCCACCCCAACCCCAGTTGATGTGGTAGTAGTCGCCATACTCATAGCCGTCGCATACAAACGAGTGGCCACCGCCACTGCCGGCGCGGCCGTTGTAAATCATGGGGCGACCGGCTGCAAGCTCCTGATAGATCATCTCCTCCCAAGTGGGCTGGTCATAATCGCTGCGATAGACCAGTTGGGCGTCGTAGTCAAAGTAGTTGTTGAATGCCTTGGGAATATAAGGGTCGCTGGTGCCAGAGGCCGATAGGCCATACTGCATGTGGGCGGCACAACCGGCATAGAGCATCAGCCACGATACGGCATCGGTATAGACCTCGTCCTCCGAGCCATTGTAGTTGTCCTTCATGTGTGCCCAGTCGAACTGTATTGGCTCGAGCGCGTCGGTATCAAATGTTCCGTACTCTCCATAGGAGCCAGTGTAGTAGGTTACAGTGTAGGATGGGATGGTCTGTGTGCACTGGGCGGGCCAGTTATAGAACTTCATGATTTGGGACATGGCTGTCGCCACACAGCCCGTGTAGGCCAGTTCGTAGCCATCCTCCTCATTGTCACTGTTCATGAACTGCGGGCAATGGTTCCAATAGGGCGTTGCTTGATCCCATTTGGTCGAAATCATGGGTGCGATGGAGTTGCGGGTGTCGACAACTGTAGCGCGGCGCGGTACGGCAAGCATCGTAGCCGCTTCTACGTCGCTCATGACAGCCAGCGCCTTAAGTTGAGCGCTGTAGTTGTCGAGCATCTCCTGCATATTCACAGGTACGCGAGAAGCATCGAAACGGCCCTCGGTGGCATAGCCGAGGACGGGGTTAGTGCGGTCGTCACCCGAGACGATGACAAAACCATTGTCATTGCCTATGTTAAACACATAGTAGTATCCCTGGTCGTCAGCGGTTTGCAACGTGGAAGCGATTGCCGCCGCTCCTGATGAGCGAAGAATGGCTTGTTTCTGTTGTAAGAAAGCAACAGCGGCATTGCGGGCTTGATCTACAGACACTGGAGCAGCTGATGCCATGGTGACAACTTGCATCATCAAGGCAAGCACAGCAAGAGTCTTTTTTGTCATAAAGATGTTAATTGCTAAAGGTTTATGTTTTTAATGCTAAAAATGGGCCACAAAAATAATCAAAATGTGTTGATTGAGGCAAGGAAAACCATCATTTTCAACAAACCGCCCTTTTTCTTCAGTCAATTAACGCTTCTCTCGCTGGCGGACGGCTTCAAATAGCAGGATAGCAGCGCTAACCGACACGTTGAGCGAGTCGAGCTGGCCTTTCATGGGGATGCGTATATGGCGGTCGGCAGCGGCACGCCATTGATTGGTCAACCCGGTAGACTCGGTGCCCATGACGATGGCGGTGCCGCAGCGCATATCGGTGTCGTAATAAGGCAGCGAGTCCTGTAGCTGGGCGGTGAGAATTTGTATATTGTTGGTTTTCAGATAGCTAATGCATTCTTCTGAGGTGCAAGCCACACAGGGTACGGTGAATATGGCACCAATCGAACTGCGGATAATGTTGGGATTGTACAGGTCGGTCAGTGGGTCGCACACCACCACGGCATCGGCATGGGCAGCATCGGCGCTGCGTAGCACTGCGCCAAGGTTGCCAGGCTTTTCCACCGCCTCAAGCACGATCATCAGAGGCTGCTCGCCCAGTCGAAGGTCATCGAGCGTCAATTGGCGGGGACGCACTTCGGCAATCACACCCTCGGTACTGCCGCGATAGGCTATCTTCTCATACACCTCGCGCGTAACCTCATAGTGCGGGCAGGCACAGGCTGGCGTGGAGTCAAGCAGCGCAGGGCAGTGGTACACCGCCACAACCTCATGACCGCATTGAAGGCAATGCTCCAACTCGCGGCGTCCCTCAACGACAATCACACCCTCGCTGCGACGCAGCGATGATTTTTGCCCTAGTGCCACCATTCGTTTTATCCGCTCGTTCTGCAGGCTAGTGATCAACATTCCATGTTCCATGGCTACAAAGGTACAACATTTTCTTTGAAAAAAACTAAAAAGAGCGCTTTTCGACTAGCAACTGTTTGAGAAAGCGACAAAAATCACTATCTTTGCACTCTCACAACGAAACAAGAGACTAGCATGAAAAATTTAGACCAATTATTAGCCGAGAAACTGCTGAAGATCAGCGCTATCAAGTTGCAACCCAGCATCCCGTTTGTATGGGCATCGGGTTGGAACTCACCCATTTATACCGACAACCGACAGACGTTGTCCTATCCCGATGTTCGCAACTTCATCAAGGTTGAGCTGTCGCGACTCATCGCCGAGAACTACCCCGAGGCCGAGGTGATTGCCGGTGTCGCCACGGGTGCCATCGCCCAAGGGGCGCTTGTCGCCGACACGTTGTCGTTGCCATTTGTCTATATCCGCTCTACTCCCAAAGACCATGGCTTGGAAAACCTTATTGAGGGTAACATCAAGCCTGGCCAAAAGGTGGTTATTGTTGAAGATTTGGTGTCGACGGGCAAGAGCAGTCTTAAGGCTGCTCAAGCCGTGCGTGATGCTGGGGCCGAGGTGATTGGCATGGTCGCCATCTTTACCTATGAGTTCCCGCAGGCTGCCGAAGCATTCAAAAAGGCTGGAATCGAGTTGCTTACCATCAGCAACTATAGCGCTATGGTCGATGCTGCAGTGAAAGCAAACTATATCAAGGCCAGCGATGTCGAGACCCTGAAACAGTGGCGCGAAGATCCCGCCAACTGGGTTCCCAATCAGGGCCCCTTGGCTCCCTAATGTGCTGTCCTGTCCCCCTAGCCCCCTAATGGGGGAACAACATGATACACACCCTTTTAGGGGGTAGGGAACTTTACTTACTTATTTAATAATTTAATATTCAATTGGATACCTACAAAAGCGATGCCCAGCGCATCAACCACAACATCAACACGATTTTTGAGAAACTGAGCAATCCCTCGGTTTTTCAGGCACAAATCGAAGCCAACAAGGACCGCTTGCCCGAGGAGGCACGTGCCAACATCGAAAAGGTGCAGTTTGACACCGACAGTATCAGTATTGACTCGCCCATGGGACCGCTGAAGCTGGCGGTCGATCCTGAGCAGAGCCAGGCACCCAATCGCATCGTCTTCACTGCGGCACAGGCACCTGTAAAGTTCAACCTGCTGATTGAACTAACGCCAGTCAGCGAGACCGAGACCGACAGTGTGGCATCGCTTCAGCTCGACCTCCCCTTCTTCTTGCGTGCCATGGTGAGCAAGCAACTAGAGGAAGGTGCCAAGAAGTTCGGTCAGATGCTCGCCATGCTGCCCTATGAAAATCTTTAATATTCGAATTATGAAAAAATTATCTATCCTATCACTGCTACTTGTCATGGTCGCCATGGCGGCGCAAGCTAAGCCCGGTATCTGCCGCGTCAATGGCGTGGAGATGTTGGAAAAAGGCAAGACCCTCGAGGGTAATGAGAAGGCATTGTTCTTACAAGGCATTGTCTGTGCCACGCCCGAAGTGCTGGACCGTGCCGAAGTGTCAATCAGCGACCTCAAGGGTATTCCCATGGGTGAGAAAGTGTTTATACGCGCACGCCTCGACGTGAAGTATGACAAACAAGAAATGCGCTTCGACGAGACCTATGTGGTCACCTACAAGCAAGAGCCAGGCATCATCGACGGCATTTTGGCTTTTCATGAAAAAGACATGATGTATTGTGACGGCTCGTTCATGGCTCCGCGCGACATGCATTTCCAATACAATCCACGCTCATCAGAACTAGAGTTCTCGGCGCAAGGCTTTGATGTCGAGCATCACTACGCTGCCTATATGGGACAGAACGGCGGGACATCCATCGAAGAGCAAGGTGCAATCATCTACCACTACACCTTTGACAATGCGGGAAACATTGTACCTGCAGCCGAGCCAACCTACAAGGTCAAACACAAAGTGACCCGTCACAATGGTGTGCCTAACCGCAGTTCCAAGGACGATGAGTTCTACGAAGACGGCAAACCTCAACTGCTCGGCCCTGGTACTGCAGTTGTCGCCTTCTTCACCAAGCCCGTCGCCAAGCAGAACGACGAGTGGCTGAACCAACTTAACAAGAATCTGGAAAGCCTCGACAAGGGTGCCTTGCCGCCCAAGACCGTCGAGCAATTGCGTAATGGCTTCATGCGGTGGGAGAAACTTATGATGTGCCGTGATGCCGCATTGTGGCTCAACTGGCTCAAGGCTAACAACACCACGCAAGTGTTTCAGCACTTCCAGACGTTCCTCAGTGAGGACGAGCAATTTGCCCAGTGGGTCAAAGGACAAGCCACTGCACTCAAGGACAAGAAAGCCCGCAAGTGGTGGAAAAACGCGCTCAAATAACTTCCGAACAGGCATTGTCGCGGTTGGCTGCATTGTGTAGCCGTGGCGAGCAGGCCGAGAGCGACATGCGCCGAAAGCTGCAGCGGTGGGGCATTGACCTAGGCGAGGCCGACCGCATCGTCCAGCGGCTCAAGGAAGAGAATTTCTTGAACGAGGAGCGCTTTGCCCGTGCTTTTGTGCGCGACAAGGCGCGCTTCAACGGGTGGGGACGCGTGAAGATTGCCCATGCCTTGCGACAGAAACAAGTCTCGTCGAGCGTCATTTTGCAGGCGCTCGACGAGGAACTTGACGAGGAATCGTCGCGCGACACGCTGCTACACCTGCTGCAAGGCAAAGCGCGCACATTGGCGGGTCGCGAGCCACGATTGGCACGTGCAGCACTGCTGCGTTTCGCCGCATCTCGCGGTTTTGAGACCGACCTGTGCTATCGCTGCGTCGACGAGGTATGCCGAACCATGAACATCCCCGACGATGAGCAAACTGACTGAGTGGGGGCGTGCCCTGGCCGATGTGCTGATGCCTCGCATCTGTCCGGTGTGTGGCAACACCTTGCATGCCGACGAGCAGCACATCTGTCGTTCCTGTCTAGTGGCACTGCCGCGCACGCACCTCGAGGATGTGGAATTCAACACCATGGAACAACTTTTTGCCGGTAAAGTGCCCATCGAGCGCGCCACCAGCTATTTCTATTACCAGAAGACCAGTCCCTACGCACAAATCCTGTTTGATATCAAGTACCGCAATATGCCACGCATGGGGCAATGGCTCACCACCCGTGCCGCCCATGACTTAAGTGCCAGCGGGTTCTTTGATGGCATTGGAGCCGTTGTCCCCGTACCGCTTCACCCTAGTAAACTTGCCGAACGAGGCTACAATCAGAGTGACTATTTGGCACATGGCTTGGCAGAGACCCTCGGACTCCCTGTCGTACAGGCTTTGAAGTCCACCCGAGCCCATGGATCGCAGACCCGTCGCGGCGCCACCGACCGTTGGATCAATGTCCAGGGCACCTATGCCCTCAATAGTAAGAAGGCGAAACACCTTGAAAACACCCACATTTTGCTCGTCGACGATGTCGTCACCACTGGCTCCACACTCGAGGCCTGTGCCCGTGCCTTGCTCACTATCCCTGGCACCACCGTCTCACTCTTCACCCTAGCAATTGCACGCCTCGAGTAATGTGAAAGAAAAGCCCAATGTTTGAGTTACAATAACAAACATTGGGCTTGCTCCTATTCATGGAGATAAGATTGATAATCAGCGTGCGACGGGGCGGATGGCTAGACCGTAGCAACGGATGGCGGTGGTAAGCGCGGGCTGCTGGGTTTCGGTGAACTTGACGCACCAGGCGGCGCAAGGCACTGTGCTCTCGTAGTGCTCGGCTGCTTGCTGACTTTGGGGCAGCAGTTCTGAGGTCCAATAGTATCCCATGGTGTTGCGTCCGCTTTCGGTCTCACTGGTTGCTCGGATGCCTGTCATGGGCAGGATGATATGGTTGCCGTTGGGGCCAGTAACGCGATAGGAGACTGTTCCGTTGGCATTGGTCTCAAGCGACCAGGTGCATCGATTAATTAATTCGTTCCACTCGTCAAGGGTGGGCATACGCCAGTTGGCATTCCACTGATAGGTGGCGATGTCATATTCTGTGCCGCTGATGTTGGTCAATGGTGACTTCCCGCCAAAATAAACCGAATTCCAGTTGACAATCGTTGTCTCGAAGTTGCCGTCCTGGCGGTAACTGATGGTAATGTTGTCAAACTTCTTGTGCGAGCCGGTCGAGTCGGCCCAGCCAAACAATTGGCCGTGGTCTTCGGGCTTGAGGGCACCCACGTTCATTGTTGCCCATTTTACGCTAAGACCTAGATCAACGCTCTTATAGGTAATGTGTGTGGGCTCGTCATCGCCGCAGCTGACGAGTGCCAGGCAGCACACGGCAGCCATCATTGTAAAATAAAACTTCTTCATTTTGTGTTATGGTTAAGTTGTTGTTTAATGTGCGGGATAAGTTGTCGTGTAAATGCTAACGCACCCTTGTGGTTGAGGTGTCCGTCGTCGTCCCACATTGTGATGTCGTGTGTGATTACCGGGTCACTAATCATGCAGACAAACGGTACGCCATGCTCGTGGCACAATTGTTCAACCTGGCCGAAGATGTCATGTTCGGTTGAGAGGTAGCGCGGTGATACAACCACCATTAGCCGCCCAGCATTCTCGACGATGAGTTTCTTCAAGTAGTTCACCTTGAGCGAGTCGATGGTTTCGTCGTGTTTCATGGGGCGATAGGTCCATTCAGGCTCAAGTTGCATCTGCTTATACTGGGGGATGTATCCGTGATCAACATCAGCAGCATCATATGTGGTGGGCTTGCGGCTTGCCCAGGTGGTAAAGATTTGGGAGTTGAATGGATAGATGTTGGAAATCATGCTTACTCGTTCCCAGGGGTCGACGCTGCGCAGAATAGAGTCGCGACACGACAAGCCAGCCATGGTGTGCAGATGCTTGAGGTTGGCGGGACGCCAACTGAGGTATTGCACATCGTAGTCGTAGGTCAGCTCGTAGATGATCAGTCGTGGTTGGTAGCGTTGTTGCAACTGTCGCAACAAGGCATAGTGAAACACGATGCCCTCGTTCTCAAAACCACAGTTGTAGCACGACAGGCCCGTTGAGTCGGTGATGATGCAGGGCACATAGTGGTGCAAAGCGCGCGATGACCCCAACACGATGACATCAGCGTTGACCTAGTCGCAGATATAGTTCTGCCGGCCTATCTCATCGCAACGCGTGTGTTCAAACGTATTGCGCAGACAACGACCGACGGCCCAGTCGCCCACGATGACGAGGGCAACCAGCGAGATAATACTATATACAAATCTCTTCATGGCGGCATCGGGTTAAAAACGCATATAGATGAACTGACCTCCCTGGTCAAACACGCCGAACGTGAAAATCAGCAACACAACCGCAGCATAAAAGACCACCTCAACCCAGCGCCGGTCGGCAAGCAGGGTGGGGCAGAATTCGTCGCGCGCTTCCTTGATCAGCATCATGGTTAGCATTGCAATCATCGACCATTCACGCGACACAGTGTTTACCGACTGGTACAACGATAGCCCGCTTGTCCACGACTCGGTCGACATGCGCTGCAATAAGTGTAGCGAGGTGGGCGCATCGTGGTTGAACAAACTGAACAACAAGGCCACAATGACAAGGGTCAGCATGCACAACGGCACACGCACTAGCCAGTTGCGTGACCATTTGTCAAAATGTATCACTCGCTCGACCACCAGCCACAGACCATGAGCAGCACCCCACAAGAGGTAGGCCCATCCTGCGCCATGCCACAAGCCACTCACCACAAAGGTGATGAGCACATTCAAGTTCGAGCGCCATTTTGCGCAGCGGCTACCACCTAGCGGGATGTAGATGTAGTCGCGCAGCCACGTACTCAAAGACAGGTGCCAACGGTGCCAGAAGTCCTTGATACCCACCGAGAACAATGGTCGGCGGAAGTTGTCACGCAGACGGAAGCCCAGCAATGCCGATATGCCCAACGCCATCAGCGAGTAGCCAGCAAAGTCGGCATAGAGCTGGATGGTGTAGCTCATCACCGAGAGGAAGATGGTTAGGCCATTTTGTGTGTCAATGCGCGTATCCACTGCGTTGACAAACAGTGCGAATGAGTCGGCTACAGCCACCTTCATAAAAAGGCCCCAAATCAGCCACTTGACACCTCGCCATGCGAGGTCGGGGTCGAATGGTTGGCTATTGTTTTCAAGCCGTGACAAGAGTTCATCGCCACGCACAATGGGTCCTGAGACATTGATGGGGAAAAAGCTCATAAACGCCGCGTGGTTGATGAGTGTCGTGGCTGGTTTCATGCGTCCTTTCCATACATCCACTTCCAGAGCGATAGCTTGCAAGGAGTAGAATGATAAACCCACAGGAATCGCCCAATGGTGGCGGTCAAGGAACCATTCGATGCGCAGTGCGCCAGTGATGGCGGCATTCAGCGGCTGCAAGTACTTGAAGAACAACAATGGCAACGCCGTAGCTATAATCACGCTCCACAGGGTCCCAAGAGAACGACTCTTTTGACGCCCGAAGTGCTTGATGCCCAAGTAACTCGCCATTGTCACCCATGCCAACACTAGGATTCCAGCTGGCCACCATAGCATGTACATCGCTAGGCTCACCAGCAACAACAGCGCATTGCGCCACTGTCGCGGAACACAGTAGTATACTGCCACAATGATGGGCAGCAGGAGCATGTATGACAGGGAATTGTAGTTCAAAACTTTGAATTAAGTATTCAGACCATGCAACTCTCCTTCGTATCTGAGGCCTCGCAGGAACTCCTCGGCGCTCATGCGCTTCTTGCCAGCAGGCTGAAGTGATTTGATTTCAATCAGTGCATCGCTGGCGGCGATGGCAAGCATCTTGTTGTTGATAAAGGTCTCGCCGGGCTGCATCTTCCAGGGTAGCGGTGTGGGTTCGGATGTCTCAAACACCTTGATGTTCCACTGTTGGCTAGTACTGTCACCGAGTATAGTCCAAGCGGCAGGGTAGGGGCTAAGACCACGCACATGGTTGTAGATGCGTTCGGCGGGCCACGACCAGTCGATTCGGCAAGTGTCCTTGAAAATCTTTGGCGCTGGGGTGGGCTCCTCTCCTGCGGTGAGTAATTGTTCTTGTGGAATAGGGTGCACTGTACCGGCAATAATCGCATCGACGGTCTCGATGACCATACCTGCACCCAGCAGCATCAGGCGATCGTGCACAGTCTCGACGTTGTCAGTACGACTGATGTCGATTGCACGTTGCTGTATAATGTCGCCTGTGTCAATTTCATGCTTGAGAAAGAAAGTTGTGACGCCAGTAGTGGTGTCTCCGTTCATTACTGCCCAGTTAATGGGTGCAGCGCCGCGATACTTGGGTAACAACGATGCATGCAGGTTAAAAGTGCCCAGCGGCGGCATCTGCCACACCACTTGGGGCAACATCCTGAAGGCGATGACAATAAACAGGTCGGCCCGCAGTGCGCGCAAGTCGGTGACAAATGCCTCATCCTTGAGGTTGACGGGCTGCAACA
>JAEEGI010004669.1_pt1 | contig 31938 bp, 23 predicted proteins | sample 8958751 | NCBI WGS metagenome assembly JAEEGI01 (sample SAMN16246545, study PRJNA631951) | gut metagenome | biome: gut microbiome; feature: rumen; material: KS-attached | host: Bos | place: Iran: Karaj | collected 2018-10
AAAAAATCATTTAAATCCATTCAAAAAAATTTGGAAATTAATAATTATTTAATTTAAAAAATAATGAAAAAAAAATAAATATGAATAACTCATGAAATATCACATAAAAATTATATGACTATCAAAAATATGTAAATTAATTAAAATTATACTTTTTCAATTTGGAAAACCTCTGAAAAAGAATGTATGTTTTTGTTGATATAGATTATTAATATATAGTTTTTTTATTGTAAAGAAAATAGTTAAAAAAAGTAAATTTACAATTTATTTTTTTTTTAATACTATTAAAAATTCATTTGTTTAAAAAGAAAATAGATTCTTTAGAAGTTAAAACAATTCTTCCATCTTCTAATTCAATAATAAATATATTTCCAAAACCATTACCTCTAACCATTGAAGAACTAAAATTAATTTGTATGATATCATCCATATTTTTATTTTCAATACGATAATTAAATTGACTAAAAATTAATTTACTCCCAAAATATTTATCTTCAATGTAACTTCCAATTAATATATTATTATTACTTAAAGAGCCAATTGCACATAAATCAACTACATTAGGAAAAATTAATTTATCTATTACTTTTCCTAATTTAATTGAAATAAATTCAATTATATTTTTTTCACCTATACAAAAAATGTCATCAGATATTTTTTTTAACACATCATCAATATTAGCAGAAACATTTACTTTAATAGAGAAAAGAGTTTGTTTATTATTCATTGAATATATATTACAATAATTTGTATCATAATAAATGATTATATCTTTATTGAATTCAATCACATCTAAATTTTCATCATTTTGTGATGTAATATGAGTTAAAATTTTAACATAATTAGGTAATATTTTTTTTATATCTTTTTCACTATTTTCAAAACATGGATTTCCAATTTTACAACAAATTGATACTTTATTATTATATTGAGAAGAATAGATTGAAAAAGATTTTTTAAATAATATTAATATATTATTTGTTTGGAGTTTTATACTTTTAACAATCTTTTTATTTAAATTAATATTGAAAATACTATTAATTACCTCATATAAACAAAAATGATTAGTCTCATCTTTTTCAATAATTATTATATTTAATGAATATTTTGATGATACCATTATCATTTCATTATCTAATTCTGATAATCCTAATATTCTATTGAATTTTAAAAAAAATATTTTTTTAAATATCATTTTATATGTTTTTAAATCGTATAAAATAATATTTGCACTATTATCGAAAACTAATAATAATTCTTGATCATTTTTTTTTATTTTATAAATATAATCAATATAATTCCCAGTTTCTACTATTTTTATTATTTCTCTTTCTCTTATTAATTCATAAGAATTAGAAATTTGATTATTTTTATTTTTTATATGTGAATTCATAAATAATTCAATTATTAAATTTTCAGCAGCATCTAATAATATTTTAAATACTTCACTATCAAATTTTTGTTTATACGAAGATTTTATTTTCTGTAATAATTTATTTAATGATAAATTTTTGATAAAAATTTTGATTTTTTGTAAATTTATAATATCTTCTTCATAATAATGATATATTTTTTTAAAATTATGATTTGTTTTTTTCATATTATGTTTCATTCTTGGCATACTTTTAATTTATTGATTGTTTCTTCATATTTTAGGCTTAAGTAAATTCTATTAATTAGGAACAACAAATCATATCCTAAAATTTTATTATTGAGGATAAATTCTCAAATCCTATTTTTGATATATTTTTTGAATTTTTTACAAAAATTTTCAAATTATTGATTTATTAGATTCTTTTTTACTTTAAAAAACTATTTGTTATATAAAATTATTCAAAACATTAAAAAATAAAAAAGTAAAGAACATCTTTTATCAAAGATATTACCTAAAAAATATAATTATTAGATCTAATAATAAAATATATTATTTAATTTTTTAAAAAATTACTATTTTTACTTAAAATAAAATAATAAATCCCTAATTTTGGATTAATAAAATTAAAAAAAATTTCTTGAATGAAAGGTTTCTTACTAAAAAATAATTGTCAAAATTTGTCATATAATAAATAAACTTTGAATCTCACCTTTAATGATAAAAAGAAAAGTATCTTATTCTATAAAAAATAATAATTCATTTTTTTTGAGTAAAATTAAATGGTTTTAATAATCACAATTTAATGTAAAAGCTTCAGTTTCAGAAAGAATCCTTAATAGAATAGTCAAATAAATATAATCTTAAAAGTATTTGATTTAAACAAAAAATGAAAAAATAAGTTTGGGAATTATTAGTCAAATGAACAAAGAATTAATTGAAGCTCCTATTTTTTAAATTTGAAGGAAATATAAAAAAGGTTCTGGTTAAATTACATTGAGATGGCATATACAAATTAGAAATATTATTTTTCCTAAATTTACTAATTTCTTATGAAAGAAAATTTAAATATATTTGATGATGATATAAAGGAAATTAGATTATTCAACAATAATCTAAAGTTTTGATAATTAAAAAATAAAACAAATAAAAATAATTATGCACTAATTGAAATTTTAATTATATTTTTAATCTACATTTATGAAATTAATTCTAAAAAATATATCATAAAAAATATTATTGTTTAATAGTTATTAAATATAATTAAATAACCTAATGTAATCCAAACACATAAATAATTCACACCAGAAAAAGTATTTTCAAAAAAAAATATTAGGAAATTATCTAAAAGATATAATAGATTTTTGCAATACAATTATTATAAAAGTTTATCAAACAATATTAGATTACCTTGAGAAAAGAGAAAATATTTTATGTGATTATACTCTAATAATTCAAACAATGATAGAAAAACTCAAGAAAAATCAATAAATGAGATTTAAAAATAAAGAGTTTCAAAAAATGAGAAATTAATAAAAGGAGGTGATGAAATAATAGAATCAAGTGATGAAAAAACAAAAATGGAAGAAGGTGGAGTGATAATAGAAATGAATTCTGAAAAATGGATGATTAATGGAGGGAGGAGTAATGAAAAGTTTGAATGATAGTTTTTATAAAACAAAATGTAGTATTAGTATTATTGAAAGAAAGGGATTTAACATGATAGTAAAAGAAGTAGTATCAGTATTATGAAAAATGTTGGAGTTATGGATCGTGATGATTGAGTTTTTTTTTATGTTTTATTATTTTTTTTATTTTTAGGATTTTTGTTAAACAAAAATGTTCAAACTGATAAGCTTTAATAATTTTTAAATTAATAATTTTTTTCATATTTATTTTAAATGTAGAAAATAAATAATTTTTCATTCACGAAATTTTTTTATCTAATTTAAATTTTAAAATGGTTTCTTCAATGATTTTTATATAATTGGAAGAACAAGAAAATACTAATTTTAATTTAAACTGTTATTAAACAATATCAAAGAAATATATTTAATATATTTTTTTTTGTTTTTATAATATATTCTTTTTGTGAAACATAAGGATTGAATATAATATCTTTTTTATATCCCTTTGTTTCTTTTAATTTTTATTTGTTTTTCTGTTTTATTTGTTCTAAAATTTTCTTTTAATGATTCCATCAAAAAATATTAAGAATAAGGTAAATAAAAGGATTTAATAATTTATTTTTATTTATATCTTTTTCAATCACTTGTTTTTTCAAAAAACCTCAAAATCAAAAAAAATAAAAAAATAAAATTATATTAAATCTGCAAAACAAAATTTTAATTATAAAAACAAATGAAATATTTAATGTTATTATATACTATATTATTTGCATTTTCTTTTTCAAAAGTAATAAATCACCATTTTCCATCAGAAAAATTAATATTTAAAACCATAGTAAAAAGCCTAAATACAACAAATGAATTATTGAGAAATTATGAATATAAAAATTATTTACAAGAAATTCAAACTCTTAATTTGCCAGAAAATGTAAAAAATTGGATTAAAACAGTAAATCCAATCAATAATAATAGTGTATCAAATATATATCTTTCATATGATCCAAAAATTGGAGGTAAAGCAATTGGTGAATTGTTTTATCTTGGATATAGAGATAATAAAGTTTCATTTTATTATGGAATTTATGAAGCTGTTCTTTCTCCTTTAGGAAAGTTTACTACATTACAATGTATGAATTTGTTTCATGGTAAAACATGCAAAAATGTTGAATATAAACCTAACATTAGTGAAGAGGCTTTAAAATCTTATATTGGTGAAGAAATGAGAAAAGATATGGAAAAAAAAATTATGCTTGATAAATTCTCTAAAGCAATAGAAAAAATTGGTGTAGCATGGCAATCTATAGTAGGTGCTTTTAAAACTAAAACAAAAAAGTAAATATTTAGTTAATATTTGATTTTTAAGATTAGTTAATATATGATTTTTAAATTTTTTTAATTATTCATATAATATAATATCTCAATATACATTCAAAAAGAATTCATTTTTTATTTATTTAAGAAAGGAAGATTTTTCAAATTAATAAATACAATATATAATTCTAATATTTTTTAAATAATATTAAATCATTTATTAAATGTTTTTCTAATATGATATGAAATAAAAATTTTAAATTATTTCAATAATTAATATTAAAATATCCTTTTTTTTATTTTTTTTATATTTTATTTTTAATTAAAAAATGAATTATTTTTCTCAATAATTAATAATATTCAACAAAATATGAAAATTTAATTATGGATCACTAACTTATTTTAATAATTTAATAATTAATCATTACTTCAACGAGGGAAAAATAAAAAGAATAATATTATATGTATAAATCCTTAAAAAGATAGAAATATATCTTTATGTTTTTTATATTGAACTTTCTTAAATTTTAATGTTATTATATTGATTTTAATGATTTAATATTAAGATTATTTATTTTCTTTTTGATAAATAATAAAAAAGAATTATAAACATATAGATAATTATCTTTAAATAGATAAATCTAAATTTTAACATTCTTTAAAGTTATTTTTAAAATATATTTAGTTGTTTGAAATTTTGTAATATAATTATGTAAGTTAATTTAATATTAATTTCATTCAATAATTATAATATTAATTCCATTTGAACATGTGGAATCCCATCTTCCAAAAATTCTTGTGAACAGACTTTAAATCCTTCTCTCTCATAAAATCCAATTGCATATTTTTGAGCTTCAATGTATATTTTTTTAACATTCATTTCTTTTTTAATTATTTTAATTCCTTCACTTAATATTTTTCCACCAAATCCTTTCCCATGTTCAATTGAAAGAACTCTTCCTATTTGAACAACATCTTTTTCTTTTGGAAAAATCCTTAGATAAGCTATAATCTTTTTATTATCTTCATAAAAAATATGTAAACTATTATAATCAATATCATCTAAATCTTGATATATACATTTTTGTTCTACTATAAAAATTGCAGCTCTTGCTTTTAATATCTCATAAAGTTCAACATTTGATAATTCATTAAAATATTTTTTTTTAAATTCCATCTAAAAATAAATTTAATATATAACTATTAAAAAATAAATATTTAAATAAATAAAATTATTTACCATTAAAATACAATAATTAAAATAATTATAATATTCTGAAAAATAAAAATAAATATTAAAAAACTATTTCAAAATAAAATATTTTTAAATTAAATTAATTAATTAATTAAAATCCTAAATTTAAATAAAAATAAAATAATAAAAGCAATTATTTTTTCCTATAATTTTGTAATTGTATTTCAGGAGAAGTTAAAGCACCATAACAAACAGACATAACTTTAGTTTCCTGAACATTCCCTTCAGAATCTTTATCAATAAGGCAAATCCATTGATTTTTATTTCGTTCTCCAACAGGAATAAACATTCTCCCATTATAATCTAATTGATCAATTAATTCTTGAGGAACTTGAGGTATTGCAGCACCAACATGAATAGCTTTATAAGGAGCATATTTTTTATAACCAAGTCTCCCATCACCATTAACAATAATAATTTTGTTATCTCTTAATAAATCACTATGATGTTTATTAATATTATTAATTCCAATTTCACATAATTGTTTAATATGTTCAATTCCAACTACAAGTCCAGTATCATTTATCATTTTTGATAAAGCAACAGTTCTATAATTTAAATAAATTATATTATTTTACAAAAAACCAGTTCCTGACCCAATATCTAAAACATGACAACCAGGTGTTAAATAATCTGATAAATATTCTAAGGCATGTGCATGCATATGGGGAGCAGATATTGTTGCATTGTAATCTACATATTGAGGATTGTCATAATATTTATTTTTGTCTATAAAATCTCCTCTGTCTACTTGAAGCATTGAATCATATACTTTTTGATTTTTTATTATTTTACAATCTGCTAAATAATTTACTAAATTCAACATTGATGGTTTTTGATCATCAGTCATCTTTATTTAAAGCTTTTTTATTTTATATATTTTTGTTGGATTATTATTTATTTATTTAATAATTTGATTTTTTTAAATTATTTTGTGTTTGGGATTTAAATCTTTTTTTTATGAATTATATTTTTTCTTCTTAAAAAAAAATAACATTTCCATCAAATGAAAATTTTTATTATCAATTTATAATTTCAAAATAAAAAATATATATAAACAATTTAAATTATATGAAAACTATACTTAAAAAAAAAAAAGTAAAAAAAAAAAATTTAACCATTAGCCAACTTTAACTCTTTCATATTTCTTTCATAAATTTTATTAATTTGTTTCTGTTCATAATCAACAGAAAAGAAATAATAAAATCCATCACTAGTAAGGCAAAAAGCTTCTTTAGAATTTTTATAATTAAAAGAAACAACATTATTAATTTTCATTAAATCTTCATGAAAAGAAATAGAAGCTCCTTGATTACCAAAACTATCTTCATAATCTTGTGGCATAACTAAAGCAGCAACATTAACAAACATTCTGGAAAAAAATTTAGATAAACCTTTACTTTCTTCAAATTCTTCATTTTCTTTTTTTAAATCAAAAATATGTAATATTCCAGTATGTGAACTAGAAATTAATTTTTCACTATCAAGACTAAAATTTAAACAAAATATAAAAGCTGATGAAATTCCTCTTTTAAAAGTTAATATTTTTTCTCCTTTTGGAAGAGAAAATATTCTTATTATTGTTCCTTTACAGGAACAAGTTGCTAATTTATCACCTTCAAAATTTAAACACATTTTGAAAATTGAACTTTTATGTGCTTTAATACAAACTTTCATTGTTAATTGTAATGTATCATAAACTTTAACAACTCCTTCATCATTAGATGAGGAAAAACATACCCAATTATTTTTATCTGAATTAGGTGATAAAACTAATTTACCTAAATTTACTTTTCCTATATCTATTGTATGTAATATTTCCATATCTATTGTTGAATAAATATGTAAAAAATTTCTTTCTCCAATTACCATTCTTTGCTTATTTATTTTTGCTACATTTATTTTACCAGAAAATGGATAAGATGAACATAAAATTATTTTTTCTGATGTTGACCATATTGTTATTTTTTTTGGAGATAAATTTCCTGTTTCTGTTAATCCTACTAATAATACTAAATTTGTTGTATATAACATTTCTACTATATTTATTGGTCCACAGTTTGTTTCATATAATAATTGAAATGGACCTGATGAAAATATTTTAAAACCTTTTTTTGTTCCTATTGATATACAATTGTATTCTTGGTTTACTGAAAAATATAATATCTCATTTTCATCTTTGTTTGATTCTTCTGTTTCGTTTTGAGAAAGTAAATTTGTTTCCATATTTTTTATATTTTTTTTTTTTAAAATTATTCAGTGAAGAAAAGAAATTAAAATAACAAAATTAAAATATTGTTTTGACAAAAAAAAGAGTAAAATTAATAATTAGAGAATTTATTATATTTTAATTAAAGTCTAAAACAGATATCATTATTACATTATAAAAGATTCTCTTTGAAAATTTATTATTTCCTCCAAAAAAATCACTTGAAATTTTATTTTTAAATTAACAATTCACTTTACAAAAAAATAAATATTTATATTCTAATAAATATTTTATATACATTTCTTATATATTAAAAAAATTCATCAATTCATAATAATTTTTCAATATATTCCCTAATATAATCAACATCCTTAGACATAAATTTAATGAATCCATCATTATCTCTAATTCTATCACTTTCAGAAATAATAGAAACAGTAGGAACAACAGTAATAGTTTTATTATTAATAACAGAATTTCCATCATTAATACAAAAATGATTTTTAAACATAGCACTTCCTTTTTTTTTATAAATCTTAAATTCCCAAGGCCCTTTAAATCTTTGTTTTTTTTCTCCTTTTTTCCATAAACCATATTTAACATTTCTTCCTTTAATTACTAAACCTAAACCATCCATTTTCCCTTCAAGCCAAAACCCAATATAAGCTTGAAAAGGTTTTTGTTCATATATAAAAACACCAAAACCTTCTTTTAAATCGTTTTTATAATAACCTAAATATTTTTTCCCATTTTTCCAAGAAAATTCTCCATATCCATTCATTATTCCTTTTTCAATTTGACCAATATACATTTTTTCATCTCTATATGTTATTATACAAAAACCAGTCATTTCATCATTTAACCATTCTCCATGATATATTGTTCCATCTGACCAACGATAAATTCCAATTCCATTTTTTTTATTATTTTTAAATTCACCTTGATAAAAAGTTGAATCTTTCCATATTTCTAAACCAATACCATTTAACACATTATTTTTCCAATAACCTTGAAATGTTGTTCCTTTTGGATTTTTATATATTCCAAAACCTCGAGGCTTATTATTTACATATTCTCCTACGAAACTTATTTGATTGTCATTATCTATATATCTAGATATTCCATTTGCTTTATTATTTAAGAAATTTGAATATAATTGACTTTTATCTTCCCAAGTTATTATACCAAAACCTTCTTTTATTATTGTTGGTTTTGTGTTTTTATTTTTATTTGTGTTATTTATATTATTATTATTAATATTATTATTATTATTATTATTTGATGTTGATTCTGTTTGAGTTAAACATTTTGTGTTTCCTTCATGAGTATATTTCTTTTTTTTTAAAAGGAAATATCCTTTTATTTCATTTGGTGGTGCTAAATTAACATTTGAATAATGAGAATATAATGAACTTGCTAAAGTAATATCTAATACATTATTTTCTGGGTTTTTTGAATTTTTTGATTTTAATTGAGATTTTTCATGTTCTATATTACTATAATCATCATTACAATCTTCTAAATCAATCTGATTGTTTGATACTGAAACACTACTTGAATTTGAAATACTTTCTTTTTCTGAATCAAGTCCTTTTAATTCTATATATTTTTTTTTTGCTTGATATTGACGAAATTTACTTTGTATTTTTAATACATCTTGATCAATTAAAAAATAATTGTTATTAAAATCATATGATTCAAATATATTCGGAGCTTTCATATTTCTCCTTTCTTTTATTGGAAATCTGCTTTCTTTTTCATTTCTTATATTCTATTAAGTAAGTTTAATATATACTTTCTCACAACATGAAATAAAAAATGTAGACGTATCATCTGATTGGGCTTTATCATTGTTAATCCCCATTTTTTCAATAGTTTTTTATAATTTTTTTTTATTTATTTTTAGATTAATTTGTTGAAAACTTTTTTTAGATTTTCATAATTTCTTTTGATGATATATACTTTCATTTAATAGATGTTTTAATAAAGATTGTGTTAGATTTTATCAATTTCATAAATATTTTTCATATTATTTAGAATTCATGAAATAAATTTTTCATATACAATTTAATATTAATTAAACATTATAATAACCAATTAATGTGTTGATTTAATAATCATGAACCTTTTTTAATCAATATTTTTTCTACATTTTTTTTCATTAATTCAGATAAAAATATCAATGAATGGTAATAATTTAGACTTATTAAATTAAATCAAATTATTGTTTGAATTCTTAAATAATTTTATAATCTATTTATTTAATTATTTTTGGATTGTAAAAGAAATATTTAATAAAGAATTAATATTATATTTATTAAAATTTAGTTAACTAATGATTATTTAAAAAACAAATTATATTAACAAAATCGTTTTAAATAATAAGTAAATATATAATATGTAAGCAAAAGAATGATTAAATATTTATATGTAATGATTTTTATTCAATTTCCAAGTATTAAACTAAATTTTTTTTTTATTATTTTATCATAAAAAATGTAAATAATCAGCAAGGAAAAAAAAATTTAAAAGCAATTGTTAATTTATATATATTCAAATTACTTAACTATATTTATCCCATTGGATTTTCATAGCCTTTTTTATTTTATGATAAAAATCCTCAGATAAATCATTTTTATCTTCTAAAGCAGCAAGAGCATAAAGAACTCTTTTTAAATTAGATCTTTTATATTCATTATTACTGCTAGAACACTCAAATCTTGAATTAAAAAATTCCCATCTTTTGCCACAATATGCACACCTTATTATAGCTTGATCTGATAAATATTCATCACTCCATGAAGGACATGTTGAATGATGCCAATAATATGTACTTTCATCTTCACATCCTGCAGCAGGACAAACGCTTTTAAAAATTATTTCTGACATTTAATTATTATCATTATTTTAATTTCCTTTAATCTTAAAGAAAAAATAGAGAGATAAAATATTTTCTAAAATATGGAAAATAAAATCGATAATTAAAAAAGGGATTAATTTTATTATATATGAAAGAAAAAAATTTGTTTTAAAAATATGAAACCTTTCAATAAAAATAATGATAGTGATTCTGACAAAGAAGAATATTTTGAATCAGGTATCATTAAAGGACAAAAACAAAAACAATGTAATATAAATAAACAATTAATAAAACAAAAAATATCAGAAGAATATACAAATGATATGTTAGGAAGAGCTTTATCTAAAGCAGAAAATTTTGCTAATAGATTTGGTAAACAAGCATTTCAATCATATTTTAATTATTATAATAGATTTGATAATGGATTTGTAAAAGACAAAAATAGTTTAAGGAAATCATTAATAAATGCTTTAGATACTCTTCAAGATTATTATGAAATGGATGGAAAAAAAAAGAAATTTCCAATTAATTTTGATAAAAAAGCAATTATAAATTATATCGTAGATTTAGGTAATAGTTGTTTTCCAGAAGATCAACAAATTTTTAAGGATTTTATTACTATTATTAAAGGAGAACGTCATATTGATTTTGATTATAATTTTAATAAGAATTGTAAAGTTGATCCTAGTGTTCTTTGTGATAATGGTATTCAAACTATGAAATCAGCTGCAAGACAAGAAAAAATATGGAAACAAAGAGTTTTAGAACAAGGTAATTATAATTGTGAACTTCAAATTAACAAAGATTGGAAAAATAATGCTAATTTAAATAATATTCATCAGAAAGAAAATTTCTTATAATAAATTTTATTAAAAAATTTTGTATTAATTATAAAAAAAATAAATCTTTTACTTTCATAATTCTATTAAAGAATATATTAATTTATTAAAATATTAATAAAGATTCAATTCTAATGTAATATACAAACAATTGCCAATAAAAAAATAAAAAAAAAAAAATTAAATTCAATTAAATGAATTAAATATTGTTATATTTTTTAAATTACCATTATAAATTCTAAACATAAAATTACCAGATGTCGGTGTCATCTAGTGGTTAGGATCCCACGTTGTGGCCGTGGTAACCTGAGTTCGAATCTCAGCACCGACAAATTTTTTTTAATTTTTAGACACTTATTTAGTATGTAAAGTATTACCATTCAAAAAATATGAATATATATTTAATGAAAAATGAAAAATAACAATATATGATAAAGAAAAGTAGGAACTGAAAAGATTCCATCTAGTGCTTATTTAGAAGATTCAAAACGCAATCTTTAAAATATTTAGAAAAAAAGAAGGATATAATATTAAGGATAATAGATAATATTTTCTTTTATATAAAAATTATAGAGAAAATTATTTAATAATATATGTGTATCATATGTAAAATTGAAAAAAGTAGCATTATACTTATTGTCAATATGTGAAGAATTCAAAGAAATAAGAGATAAATGAATGAACTGAAAAATTATATCTAAAATTTAAAAAATTACTATTTTTTTGAAATAATAATTAAATATTTTGTTTTTCCAAAAAATATTCAAACAAAAAGAAGAAAAGAAAAAAGATGAGAAAATAATAAGAGTAATTGAAAGATTTATTAAAAATATGAATGCAAATATAAAAAGATAAAGGTTTAAAAAGAGGAATAAATAAATGTTTGGGTTTCTTTTTTAATTTATATTCAATAAGAGTGAGCTTAGAAAAATCTTATATAAATTAATAATTTAATTTAATAATTTAATATATAAATATATTGTTTTATTAATCTATTATAAGGATTATCATTTAAGGACAATAATAAATACTTTATCAATTATTCATCAATAAAAATACTTTATAAATAATAATCTTTAAATTTATTTTATTTAAATAATACTCTGAAATTTAATTTTTAAGATATTTTTTTATATATTAATTCATCAAATAAAAAACATCTAATTTTACTCTCCTAAAACAAATTTATCTAAAACTTCTTTCACAGCACCTTCATCATTAGTTTTTTCAGTAACATAATTAGCTTTATTTTTTATTATATCAATTCCATTTTTAACACAAACACCTATACCAGCTTTTTCAATCATAAAAATATCATTACTATTATCACCAATCGCAATTGTTTCTTTCATATCAATTTTTAAATAATTTGCTAACCATTCTAAAGCATTACCTTTATTAACATTATTAGCATTTATTTCTAAATACATATTAGCTGAAGTACTTATTGAAATTTCATTACCAAAAATTTTATCTAATTCTTCTTTTATTTTTAATAAGTAATTATGATCTTCATTAACAAAAACAATTTTTGTAATTTGAATATTTTTTTCTTTTATAAAATTAATATTTAAATCATCCATAAAAGTTAATAATTCTTCATAAGATTTTTGCCTTTCAATTTCTTTTTCATAACTTTTCCAAACATAACAATTATCAATTGAATAAACTAATAGCATAACATCATATTTTTTTCCTATTTCAAATAATTTATTTGAAATCTCAAAATCAATTCCTTTAAAAAATAATACTTTATTGTTTTTATTTTCTATAATAACACATCCATTAAATAATATTGAATATTCATTTTCTTCATTATAAGTTCCTATTTCTTTTAAAATATTTTTTGTTGATTGAATTGTTCTTCCTGTTGCAATACAAAATTTTATTCCTTTTTCTCTTATTCTTTGTATTGAAGATTTATTTGAATTTGGAACATGAAAATTCGATAATAAAGTTCCATCTAAATCTGATACTACCAATTTATATTTTGTAGTCATGTTTTTAATATACTTATATATTTAAAGAAATAATATAATGTTTATACATTAATTTATAAATAAAATTTTGTTTAATTTTATATTTTAATATTAATATAATAAATGTTTTTTATTTATTTTCAATATCCATTGAATTTATATTATTTTCATTAATCTCTTCTATATGATATGGTTTATATAATTGTAAATCTTCTTCACTTGGTTTAATTATTACTTTTTGATTATAATTATCATCTACTTTTTCATTATTTGTATAATTATTTGTTTCTTCTTCATTTACATTAATTTCTTCTTCTTCATTTAATCTATAATATGTTTCCTTTGCAGTTGAAGGAGCACTTAAATTACTATTTTCATTTTTATTGTTGTTTTGACTTTTGTTGTTATCTTTCTCTAATTTCATTAATAAATAAATCTTTTTATATAATTGCTTTTCTTTTTCTTTGTTATGTTTATTAAATTTCTTTGTTATAAAAAAAATTAAAAGAACGATAAATATAATTATAAAACTTCCCATTATTAAACTTTGAATTGTTGATAATTCAAATTTTGGTTCTTCTAAATCTTGTTTTTTATTTTGTCCTGGAGGAATTTTTTTTGGTCCTTTTGGTTTTTTATTATTTGTTTCTGGTTCCTCATCTTTATCTATATCTTCTGTTTTATTTGCAAAAGATTTTGAACATGAATATATTTGAATTAAAAGAAAAAATATTATAAGAAGGTTAAATATTTTTTTCATGTTTTTTTTTATTAATTTTCATTTATATTGTATTAAATCTCGAAGAAAATCATTAACTTTAAACATTTCTTATTTTTATGAAACAATAATAATAAAAATAATCAATATAATTAAAAACAATTTATATTAGAGTTAATATTTGAAAAATATTGAAAAATCAAACATACGAAAGATTTATGATAAATTTTTAAATTAAGTTAACTTATATGGAATATTTAATTTATTTATTTTGATTTTTCAATTTTTTTTTCTTTTTTTAAATAAGGATTTAATAACAAATAAATAAAAAAAAACCAAAATAATTTATAAATAATTAAATATTTTCAAATATTAAAGTGTAGCCTCAAAAAAATAAATTAGAGAAAATTTACCTTAAATAAAAAAAGAAGATAAATAATCAAAAATAAAAATGTTTTATTCATATAATACTTAAAACTTATATTAAAAATAATAACAACACTAATTAATATCTTCAAATAAATAAAAAAGGTTTTATACAAGAATTTTCAATTAAATTATATTTATATATTATTTAAAAAAATCACTAAAAATATTATAATAAATAATTTTCTATTTTTGATTAAATAATAATTTATGAGTGTTTTCAAAATTTTCAATCTCCTTTTCAATATTTATAATATCTTCAAAGATTGAATTATTAATTTTTTTTGAATTATAACTTTTTGATTCATCTATACTCATACTCTTTTCATTTTTATATATTTTATTTTTATAATTCACATTATTATTATTTGGACATTCAATTACATTATCTATACTTTCATTATCTGGGAAAATTTTTCTCTTCTGAATTTCACTTCTATTATTTATATAATAATTTGAATTTTCTGTAAATAAAGAATTATCTGTTTTATTATATGATTTATCATTATTTGAATTATATTTATTAAAAGTATTATTTGATTTATTATAAATTGGATTTAAATTATTTTGATTATAATTATTATTTTGATTAATATAATTATTGGTATTAATATTTAAAAATTTGGATTTTTTATTAAAATTATGTTCATTAGAATTTTGATGAAAATATTCATTATTTAAACTAGGATATACTTTAATATGATTTTTAAAACTTTCTTGGTTTGGAATTTGAGTTCGAAATACTTGTTTTCTTTTTTTCTCTAACTCTGCTCCATAAACATCAGAAATTGCATTTGAAATATTTTTAAATCTTATGTTTTCTTGGTTTTTTTTTGAAGATTTTTCAATTAAATAACTATTAATATTTGAACTAAATACATCAGTTGCACTTAAATAATTATTTTTATTAATTTTTTTAATTGTGTCTTTTTGATTTTTAGGAAAAATTGATGGATCTTTATTTAAAATTATATAATTTGAACTTGGATAAATTCTCTGAGTAATTACCCTTTTATTAAAATTATTATTTATATTTGATTGATAATTTTTTAATTTATTTTTATTTCTTGTTTGACTTTTAAAAACATTATTGTTTGAGTTAAAATTACTAAATTCTAGATTAGATAATTGTAATTTATTCCGTTTAGAAAAGAAATTTAATTTTTCTCTTTGTTTAATTGGAGAATCATAATTAATTTTATCAAAATCTTTCATCACATTTATTTTCTGAAGATTTTTATTTTTGACATAATCTAAATTATTATTACTATATAAAGTATTTATATAATTATTTGATTGAGTATTGTCATTTTGAAAATTTTTACTATTAATCTGATTGTAAGTTTCTTGAAAATTATTAAAATTTGGATTGATGTAAGAAATAGTTTGTGGTGAATAATATTCATTTTTCTTTGAAAAATTCCTTTCTTTCAAAAGATTATCTTTTAAATTCAAATTAAACATTTTTTGAGTATTTTCAATACCTAATTTAATTACCTCATCTTTATAATTATATATTACATTTTTAATATCATTAAAATTCTTTAAAACACAAATAATACCATTTTTTCCACATATAATAATAAATCTTCCATCATTTGATATTTTTGATATACTAATATCAAACAAATCATTAATTTCATTATGAATTTTATTTTTCTTTAAATTATAAATATAAAAACTATCAAAAACAGTAAAAGTCATAAAATTTCCTGTTATATCAAAATTAATCTTATTGATTTTTGAATATGGAGATAAGTTAATTATACCATTTCTAACATTAATATCATCTAAGTTTCTAACATCAATTTGGTTACTTGATAATAAAATAAACAAATATTTTTGACTAGGATGAATTTTAACATCTAAAATATAACCAAATTTATTTATTTTATAAGTATAAAATTCTTCATTCATTAAAACTAAGTTATTATTTATTGAATTTAAATTACCAATAGAAATTGAATTTTCTTTTGATAAATAACAAATTCTATTATCATTTGAATCTTGATAAAAATAACAAAAGGAATTTATTTTTTCTTTATTGTGAAAATTTTGAATGAAATCTTCACAAATTTTTAAAACAAATTCACATTTTAAATTTTCAGTATTAAAATTATAAATTGATAAAGAACCTAAGTTAAATCCAATACAAATATAATTATTATTTTTTTTATTATCAAAATTAATTGAATCTATTTTAAAATTAACAATTTTTTCAATATTAACTAATGTTAAATTCTCATTTTCAATATTAAAAATATATAAATTTCCCATATCATCACCAAGAAATAATAAATTATTGAATTTAGGATTAATTTTACATACTGTAAAATTTATTTTTTCTTGTTTAAATATTTTATTTATAAATTTTTTTCCATTAAAATAAGTTTTTATTAAAGGTCCATTTTCACTTATTGTATAAAATGAAATATTATTATTTTCAGCAGAAGAAATATCCAAAGATATTATTTTATTATTATGACCATATGTAAGTAAATTTAATGAATCTATTTTTTTATTTAAAATGGAAGAAAGATTTCCTAAAAATATTTGTCCATTTAATAAAATAATATAAATTAAATCTGACTTTTGGTTTAAATAAATAAAAGATATTTTTGACATAATAACATTTTCATTTAATTCTGAAAGATCAATTTCTATATTTTTTTTATATGAATTTGAATCAAAAATATAAATTTTACTTTCATTAGTTCCTAAAATTATATTCCCTTCATAAACTGTTAAATAAGTAAAATTATATACAAAATCAATATTATCATTCCCATCAATTATTTTTTCATTTTCAATTGATGTTTTTAAAGATATTTCTTTTAATAAAATTAATTCTGTTGAATATATATTACAATTACCATTTGTAGATAATATTATGACTTTGTAAGGATTTTTTTGGTTAAAAGAATTATTATTTTTGTTATCTATTATTATATTAAGTGAATGAGGAGTAAATTCAAAAGGAATAATTGAAATTTGATTCATAATTTGAAAATAATTTCCTTCTTTATTATTTTTTTCTGATATAATCCTAATGGAAAATAATGTTTCTTTTGATGAACATATTAACCAATTATATTCAAAAATAAATTTTATTGATTTAATTGAAGCATTTAATCCATTAATATTACAATAAAAATTCAATGATATTGATAAAGATTGATTTTGTATATTCCCTTTAAAAATAGACATATCATTTCTTTCATTCAATAATATTATAATAAAATCTGATTTATAATTAATATCAAAAAATATATTTTTTAATCTTCCAATGAAAACTTCATTAATATTATTTTTAAATTTAGAATATATTTTTAAACTATTTTCAACTTCATAAATTATAGTATATAATAAGCCTTTTTTAATATTTATTTCAGTTGTAATAATATATTTTCCTCTTTTAATAAATTTTATTGTTCTAATAATGTTTCCTATACTTTCTCCATAAATAATATCGTTAGGTTCTATAAATGATTTTAGAATTATTAAATTTCCTGAAACAAAACAAAATTTATTTCTTTCATTATCTATATCATATATCATTTTATCTGGATTAAAACCATAAATCAATTGAATATTTTTTATCAATGACATTAAATTAATAATTTGAATTTTATAAAATTAAATTATAAAAATTTAAAAATTTAAAAATGAAATTAAAATAATAAATTAATAATTTTCCAATAAATTAAACAATAAAAGAACTTTTTTAATTTATTTTAAAATAACTTTTTGATTATCAGCTAAATTCAAAGACAAAAGTGATAATGTTTCATCATCTATTTTACTTTCTTCTTCATTTTCATTTTTTAAATAATAGGAAAAATCATCTGTTTCCATTTTAAATATTTTAGCACATAAATGTCTTAAATTAGCTAAAGTTGCAGATTTAGGGAATTTTTTTTTTTTTTCTTGTCCATTATAAATTAAACAAATTTCAATCGTATTTGCTTTAATTGTATTTGTATTTACTTTAGTTAAGTTTACAAAATCATCAATTGGGTCAAAAAATTTTTTCCTTAAAACAAAATATTGATTGTGATTTTCTTTCATATAATTTTCAAATTCAGTTAAATTAAAATTTGAAGAATCAATTTTTTCATTTTTTTTTAATATTAATTTAAAATATGATTCAACTGATTTTTTTAAATAAAATTTTTCATAATCTCTTCTTAAAACTTTTGTTACAATAGATTTATTTAAAACTGATAAATTAGGATTTCTTCCTATTAATTCTATCTTTGTTGTTTCTTGTCCATTTTTATCAACTAACATATTATTTAAAATATCAATATTTTTTAAATTTAATTTTTCTAAATCTATCATAATTTGATTAAAATCTTTGTCTGGAAACATATTATAATCTATTGATATATGTTGAACAGAAGATTTGAAATTTTCAACCAAATTTTTTTCCCATTCTTCATGAGTAAATATATTTTTAATTAAATTTTGATTTAAATTTATATATTTTAAAAGAGGTGATTTAAATATTTTATATCCGAAAAAAAATTGTTGAATTCTATTTCTTTCAAGAGATAAATACTTTAATTTTGGAGTATTTTTTTGTATTTCTTCTAAATTTTTATCAATAAATTCTTTATTTGGAGAAGATTCATAAACTTCATTATTAATTGAATTTCCCATTAAAAACAAACTCTCAAGATTCATAAATAAAGGTGATAATTTAATAAGATAATATAAATCTAAACCACATTTATTCAAAACTAAACTATTTAAATATAATTTTTTTTCTCCTGATGAAATTTTTTTAATTCCTTCTTCAAATTTTTCATCAAATTCTAATATATTTTCAGAAAAATTTAACAAAGTTAATCTTGGAAGTAAATTTAATAAATCTAATAAATCAGACCATTTTATTAATAAAGTTTTAGTTAATTGTAATTCTTGAACTCTAGGTAAAACATCAGACAAATTATCATCTAAAGATCTAACATAAGAATAAGTTAAATCTATACAAATCATTCTTTTAAATTCAGAAAATTCTTTAACTGCTTTTTCTTTACCAACTAATTCAATATTAATTATTTTTTTATTAGTTTGAATGAAATTATCCATTTCTAAACCTTGATCAACAAATTTATTAAAGTCATTTCCTTGAGAACCATAAAAATTATACTTATAATTTAAAGCTTCTATAAAAGTTTGACCAAAATTAATTTTATTTAATCTAATTAAAGAACCTGAATTTAAATTATTATTTGTTTTAAAATATTCATAACCTTCAACTGTTCCATTATGTTTTCCTCTTGTTTTATCATCCCATTCAACTCCAATCCAAATATCATTTTTATTTACATCTTTTTTATGCATTAATGGTCCTATATATTTTATTATTGCAGTTTGTTCATTTAATTCTATTTTTTTCCCTATATAATTTTCTCCTTCTTCGATTTTATTTTTTGTCACTTTTGGAAATTTTAAAGTTAATTCTGGATTAAATTCTTTCTCATATAAATTTTCATCTTGGTAATATTGCGGGTTTATTTCTAAATTTAAAGGATTGTTAGTTTCTTCTTTTTTAATCTCTGGATTTGACATTTTTTTTAAATAAAATCATTTAAATATTTAAATTGTTTAAATACTAAATTTGAGATATTTTAATTAATTTTCAATTATTTATTATTAAATTACATTGGAAAATGTTTTAATAAAATATTTTGGTTAATAAATAAGTAATTTTTTAAAGTATGGGAAATAGTTATTGTGCTTGTGTAAATAATTATAATAAAAAAAATTGTGGTTTTATCTCTGATATAAAAGTAAATGAAATAAAAAGTAATGTAGATGAAAAAAAAGAAAAATTTATATTCGGAAATGACGAAGAAAACAACATACTATTTAAAAATTCAAATAAAAAGAAAAAAATTGAAAACTCAACAAGCAACACATCGATATCATCAGAAGATGTAACAAAATTAAATAAATTTATTAGAGGTTATTTAATAAGGAATAAATATAAAAAATCATTGAAACAAGAATTAGAAGAATTTTCAAATAAAATATATTCAGATTACATAAATAAAATATCTTATAATGAAAATGTTTCAAAGATATTATATAATAAAGAAAATAATCCTGAAATATCATCAATTTTAGTATCAAATTGGAATGAATTTTATGAAAATGATCCAATATTAGATTTAAAAAGAAAAATAAATGGAATTAAAACATATAAAGGTTTAAAAATAAATTATCAAAATAATAAATTTACTTCAGATAATTTAACTGAAATTTTAAAAAATATAAAATCACTATATAAAGGAGAAATAAATTTTTATTCAAAAGTAAAAACAGGATTAGGTGAAGAAATATATAAAGATGGAAGTCAAAAATATGGAACATGGTATGAAAATCAATTTTTTGGTTGGAATAGATATATAGATTCAAATGGAAATTTATATATAGGTCTTTTTATAAATGATAAATTAAATGGATATGGATATAAATTTACATATCCTAATCATATTTATAGAGGAGAATTTATAAATAATATAAGAGATGGTTTTGGAAAAGATATATTTAAAGGAATAATATATGAAGGATATTTTAAAAATGATAAAAAAAATGGTCAAGCTAAAGTTATTTTTCCTTCAGGTGATATTTACGAAGGAAATTTTGAGAGTAATAAATTTAATGGTAAAGGACATTATATTTGGAAAAAAAGTGGAAGTGAATATATTGGTGATTATTTTAATGGATTATTTCATGGGAAAGGAATATATAAATGGAGTGAAAAAGAATATTATAAAGGTGATTATGTTAATGGAATTAAAGAAGGTTACGGTGAAATATTTTATCCTGATGGAAGAAGAATTGAAGCTCCTTTTATTAATGGAAAACCTAATGGAATAGGAAAGTTTGATGATGGAAAAGGTAATATTAGAGAAGTAGAGTTTATTAATGGAACTGTTAATAAAAAATTTAATAAAAGGAAAAAAGTTCATTGATGCAATTAAAGTCTTACTTTCAGGATTTTTTTTGTTTTATTTATTTTTTCTTAAATATTTTTTGTATTATTAATCTTCAATTATGAATAGACATATTAAATAATTACTTGTTCATTGTCATTATTTAAATGAAAATAATTAAATTTTAAAAATATACTTTTTTAAAAGATTTATAAAAAATTTAATTATTTTAATTCAACATATTTTTAATAATCTCTTTTGATATTTTTAAAAATAAGAAAAGAAATATTTAAATTATTAGATTTTATTAAACATTAACCGTATTTCTTATTATCAACAATAATTGATTGCTATAAATTTTCGTTTTTAAATATTAAATTATGTTTTTTTAATAAATGAATAATGATTAATAATAGGATAATTTTTATTAAAAGTTTTATTGTAACATATATTTCTAAATATACTATTTAAAATGTTATACAATTATAAGATGTATAAATAATTTATATATATTAAAATATTTAGGAGAAATATAAAAAACCAAAGTAGTCTGATTTATATTCTTGAGTTACATTTACATAAATAATTTTTATGTCTTCTTCTCTAAATAAAGATAATATTTCTAAGTCATTTTCCTTAGTTATTTGAATATAATTTTTTTAAATTATCATAAAAAACTAAAATAATAATATTATCATATTCCAATCAATTATCAATTTCTTCCGTGATCATTTTTCCATTAATTGAAAAAATAAATTCTCAAATGTAATAATTAAAAAAAAAAGAATAATAAAAATTACTTATATATGTGTAATATATAGAAAAAAACAATGAAATGAAACAAACTAATTAATATGTTTCAAAACAACATACGAAAATGACATAAATAAAAATTATAAACTTTCCTTTTTAAAAAAAATAATTAAAACCTCCTAAAATAAAAATTTAATAAATATTTAAAAAATAAATATGAGTCAAATAACCCCAGAAATAGTAAGAGAATACAAAGAATTCACACCTAAATTTTTATGTGGATTAGATGCAAATACATATAATATAAAATTTAAAAAATTCAAAATGAGAGATTTAGAAAGTGATTTTGTTCTCTTTGAAGTAAGTGATGATTCTCCAGATATACCAGAAGAAGAAAAAAAAGAAGAAGAAAATAAAGACAATATAAATTATGAAGAAGAAGATATTTTAACAAGTCCAAGAACAATAAGATATCATTTAGGACCAGATTTTTTAGAATTAAAAGATTTAGGAAGTTCATTAACTTTTTCTGTTGGAAATCAAGAAGTTAAAGATTTTTTAATTATTGAAAGACATTATTTTAGAGATAAACTTATTAAATCTTTTGAATTTAAATTTGATTTTTGTATTCCTAATAGTGTTAATACTTGGGAATATATTTATACTATTCCTGAAATTGATTCAGAAACTAAAAAAGAAATGATTAATGAACCTTGGAATACTAGAAGTGATTCTTTCTATTTTGTTGGAGATAAATTAATTATGCATAATAAAGCTTTGTATAATTATAGTCCTTTAAATTAAGGGTAATTTATTCTTTTTCTTTGGTTAATTTTTTTGAAATTATAAGAACTTTTTAATTAACTTTTTATTCATTCTTTCTTTTATTCTATTTTTTTTTATTTTTTAAGCAATTTTGTTTTGATTATGTTGAGTTTAATGTGTTTTCTTCTTTTTTAATCCTTTTTTAATTGGTTAAAATTGAAATTAATAATAATTAATGAAAAGTCGTTTATTTTTAAATCAAAAACTTTTTGTGAAATTAATAACAATATTATAAATAAAAACTAATTAAAAGATTTTTATACATTATATTATTTAAAAATTGAGTATTAAAAAGATATCTTTTATTTTCTATTGAACATAAATATCAAAGATATTAACGGGTGATATTTTTCTTTAAAAATATATAAAATATAATAAAATAAATAAATAGAATATTCTTTTTTCAACATTGGAAAAAATAATTAATTATTAAAATTATAAATTTATAATGTATGAAAGACAATGGGATATTTCTAAAATCATTAGAGAGGGATTATAAATTCAAAAAATAAAAATTTTGAGGGATCTTTCATTGATTTCTCCAAAACCCAAAAATCTCTCTTTATTATAATTTTCCTGAAAAATTTTACTATAATAGTAAAATCCTTAAGGAAAAATATATATTTATTTCATATTTATATTATTGATAAAAGATTTAATTAATCAAAGAAAAAAAATAAACTTCACAAATTAATTTTAGGAGGACAATCAGATATCTTAAAAAATTATTAATTATTATGTAACATTTTTAACAATATTCCTTAAGGAAATATCAATAACAAAAAACTTAAAAAAAATCTTTCTAATAAACAAAAAAACAAAAAAAACTAATCAAATGACAATAAAAACAAAAAATATAACTTGAAAAAAAAAAATTTCAAAAAACAATTAAATTCTTAAATCAATAAAAAAGTGAAAAAAAAAACAAAGACAAAAGAGAAAGAAAAAAAAAAAGAACACAAAAAAAAAATTAAAACTAAAAATCATACTAAGAAACTCAAATATTCATTGAAATTCCTTTTGTAACTGTTTCTTATTAGCAATAAGGCTTTTATGAATATGTGGAATGACACCTCCTCCAGCAATAGTAGCACTAATTAAAGAATCTAATTCTTCATCGCCTCTAACAGCTAATTGTAAATGTCTAGGAGTGATTCTTTTAACTTTCAAATCTTTAGAAGCATTACCAGCAAGTTCCAAAACTTCAGCAGTTAAATATTCTAATATTGCTGCTGTATACACTGCAGCTGTCACTCCTACACGATTCTTTGCATTTACATATCCTTTTAGAAATCGGTGAATTCTACCTACTGGAAATTGAAGACCTGCTCTTGATGATTTAGATTGAGGTGCTTTTTTACCGTGGATTGATTTTCCACCTTTTCCACCTTTACCTCCTTTTCCACCTGACTATTTTTAAAGTTTTTTTTGTTTTTTATTATTATTATTTTCTATCTTACCATTTTTTTTTTGTTTTTTTTTTTTTTGACTTCTTATATAGGAAATTCTTTAGGTCTTTTTATTGGGATTTAAATTTAAATTTTTTTTTTTTGTTTTTTCATAGTTTTATTTTTATTTTGGTTGTTAATATATTTTATTAAATATTTTTTTTTAATTTTTATAATTAACAAAGTAATGAATGTTTACCCTAATAATAGAATATTAGATAATTCTTATTTTTCAAATACATCATTAAGATCTTCATATGGAAAAAATAATGGAAATTATCATCCTTTAAATTCAAATCTGAAAAAAAATAATTTATCCAATACTTTTTCAAATTTAAATATGAATTTAAATACAAATACAAATTCAATTTTAAATTCAAATTCAATTACAACTAATTATAATCCACTTTATCGTTCTATAAATGCAATAAATTCAAAATACACAAATTCAGAACCAAATTTAATAAATGATACAAGGTATAATAATATTAAAGCAACTTCAAAAAATTTACAAAGTAGATTGGATAAATTAATAAGTCATTCAAAGGAAAAAAATTTAGAAATTGAAAGAAATAAAACTTTGAGAAATCAATATTATAATCGACCATTATCAACACAAAGAATGAGCAGTTCACAGGTTTTTGATAATTATAATAATATTTATCAAACAAATGAACCAGTTATTTCTGGTTATAAAAATATAAATAAAACTGTCTACAATGATTATTCTTCTTTTAAAACAAATAATAAAGATTTAAAGAATTTTTCAAATACAAATAAAAATTCCAGAAATAATGATAGGAAACTTTTTAATTCATTACAAAAAAATTCAAATACTCTTAAAAATCAAGTTCAATACGACAATAGAAGAAATTATTTTAATGAAATCCCTTCTCAGGAAAATAATATAAGTTTTATTCAGGAAAAAATAAATAAACAAGAATTTAATAGATTAAATACAGACTATTTATCCCCTTCAAATAGACAATTTTTGGATAATTTAAAAAAATCTCCTTTAAGTCATGAAAATAATAGTATTAATTTAAGTAATAATAATAGTAATAATAATACTACTTTTAACAGTAATATATTAAATAATAATACACCAAATAATAACACTTTTAATAATAATACTAATAACTCTTTTAATAGTTATAATCTTAATAATAATACTTTAAATAATAATAAAGGTTTTAATAGTGATAATATGAGTTTTAATAATACTTTAAAATATAAAAAATTAAATAATAATAATAATAATAATCACTCTTTTAGTAATCTAAATTTTAATAATACTTTTAATAACAACAATTTAAATAGTAATATTTATAACAATACTAATTATATTAATAAATCTTTAAGTAATAATAATTTGAATAACTCTATGAATAATATTAATATAAATCTAAGTCAAAATAATAAAAAATTGAATGATTTTGATGACGAAAAAGATAATATTAATGATTTAAGTTATTTAGCAGAAGAATTCGTTGAGGCTTTTAATTTAAATAAAAAAGTATTTCCTATTTTTCCAATAGAAAATAAAAACTTAAATATAAAAGAAGAAGAGAAAGCCAAAATGGAAGAATATAAAAAACTACAAGAAAATTTAAAATTTATAAAAGAAACAATGGAAAATTTAACAAGAGAAACTCAAAAATTAGAAAAATTAGAAGAAGAAAATAAATTAGAAGAGGCAAAAGAGTTATATAAATATTCTCCTCATATAAAAAAAAATTATAAAAAAGATGATTATGAAATAACTAATAATGAATATAATCTTTCTAATGAGCTTGATATATTAAAATCAAATTATGATTCAGATTCAAATTTTTATTATAAAGATGATAAATTAAATATTAATGAATTAATTGATGAAGATATAAAAAATAAAAGTGATTTATTAGATTTGAAAAGACAATTAGCAGAGAATTCAAAAAAAAATTCAGATAATTTAAGTAAAAAAAATGAAAAAGAATTTAATCCTGTTCAAAGTGTAATTTCTGAAGTAAGTGAAAATAAAGAAGTTTCAGTATATAATGAAAATGAAGTAAGTTCTAAAAATCCTTTTCAAAATTCAAATAATAATATTCAAAGCAATCAAGATTTGAAACAAGATGATTTAAATAATTTAAAAAAAAAACAAAAAAATTTCATTGAAGAAACTAATTTATTGAAAGAAAATTTAAAAGATAAAAATGATAAAAAACAAATTAAAAATTCTTTTGAAGTTAATAATGAAAAAAAAATATATAAATCTAAAGATGAAGAAGATGATGATATAATAAATCAAATTATGCAAGATTCAATAATAAAAGAAAAAGAAAATAATAAATCAAAAGAAGAAGATAAAAAAATTATTTCTAGTAAAAATTCAAAAGTTAATATTAATACTAATTTAAATATAGATAAAAATACTATTCAAACAAATAAAATTTCTTCTTATTCTAAAATTCCTAAATTTAATAAACAAAAAGAAAATAACTTAAATAAACCAGAATTAAAAATTAATAATGCGAATAAACAATATTTAATGGATAATAATTATAATATAAGAGATTTAAAAAATGAAAATGAATCAATTCCTAATATTAGAACACATAAAAATTTCAAAGAAAATAATGAATTAAAATATTATTCTAAAAAAAAGAATAATTGAATGAAAAATTTTTATGTATAGAAATTTGTTAAAGTAATCTTAATTAAATTAATATATAAATTTTTTAATTTTTACTTGAAAAAATCACTGAAAAATAAATGTAATTAAATTTCAAATATAAAGAATTTAAATAAATTAAATTTTTTAGGTTATGGCTTTTCAATAATATCATTAAATTAAATTATTATTTTTTAAATGAGATTTTAATCAAGGTTTTTAAAAAGAAAAAAAGACATAATAAAGTTAAATTTAATTTATATCCAAAATCATATTAAATAAACTTTAAATTCTATAATTAACAAAAAAAAACAATATTAAATCCTTCTCAAAAAAATTTTATTTTAAAATGCTAACAAAATCATATAATTCTCAAAATATATATGCCTTAATCATTCTTATAATAATTACAATAATTACATCCTATATCACATATACATATTTATTATACACAGAGAAAATAGAACTTGAACCTACATTTCCAAATGATAAATGTATAAAAACTCCAAAAGAAATTTTAAAAGAAATGGGTCCTGGAATTTGTATAGGAAATTCATTAGAAGCACAATTTGGAGAAACATTTTGGGGAAATCCTTATATAACACAAAAAATAATTGATGGATTTATGAGTAGAGGTATTAAAGCTTTTAGAATTCCTATTAGATGGGATGATAAATTAATTGATGAAAAAAAATATATTATTAACCCAATTTTTTTAAAAAGAATTCAACAAGTTATTAATTATATTTATAACAGAGGTGGTTATGTTATAATTAATACTCATCATAGTAAATATGAAAGAAATATTGCAAAAGATATAAAAAATAATAAAATAAGATTAACTTCTTATTGGAAGCAAATATCAGAATATTTTATATCTTATGGAGATAGATTAATATTTGAATTATGGAATGAACCAGTGGAAAATTCTAATTGGTGTGGTTTTGAGGAATTTTCACTTTTAGTAAATGAATATAATGAATTAATGTTAGAAACAATAAGAAAAACAGGAGGAAATAATATAAAAAGATTAATAATAATTCCTCCTTATGCAGGAAATGGAAATTTAGTATCAATAGTAAATTTTAAATTTCCAACATATGATAAATTTACTGCAGCTTCTATTCATATGTATAGACCAAGTGGATTTGTTGATGGTAAATTAAAAGAGTTAACAATTCAAAGACAAAGTGATATGTTTTTTGTTTTTAGAATAATTAAAGAATATTTATATGATAAAGGTATTCCTATCATTATAAGTGAATTTGGTGTTAAAGATTATAATAATTTAAATGAAAGAATTAAATTCGTTAAAATTGTTTCTAAATTTTCACATGCTTTAGGTGCTCCTTGCTTTTATTGGGATGATGGAATTAAATTTTTTAAAAAAACTTTTGGGATATATAATAGATATAAAAATTATTGGGTTTATCCTGAAATAAATGATATTTTAATTGAAGAATATAATAGAGAACCTTCTAAAATAGAAGATTTACCCTTTTATGAAAATATTACTTCAAATCCTTATTTTATAACTAATCAAACTCTTGATACTTTCAAATATAAACCTAAACCCTTTATTAAAACTTTTCCTCTTGTTATTATGTATGGATGTGAATATGCTACTTTTAATCCTTATTGGTTTCATCCAAAAGGAGTTTTAAGTTTTGAATTTAAAACAAATCAATATGCGTTTAATCAACTTTTTATTGAAACTGTTCAAAATCATACTTTCTTTAATATTCATTTTAATGTTGAAAAAATGAATAATGGACATTATTTAGGAAAATTAAATTATAATGACATGATTAATCAATATGATAATGTTTTAGATTATAGATATATAAGATTTTATTCAAATGATACTAATGCTGTTGTTTATAATTGTACCTATACTATTTTATGAATAAATAAATAATGAATTTTAATTTTTTTGATGAGATTACAATATATATTAATAAATATTTAAATTTGGAAAATAAAAGTATTTTCTTATCAATTGTATAAATATTAAACTAAATATATAAATATTTCAATTATTATAGTCTTAACTATTATAAACTGAATTCAATATTTAATATCATTTCATCTTATATTATTTAAAAAAAAATTTAAAAATTAAATAATTAATAAAATAATTTAATTAAATTCCCTTATTATCAATAAAATTTTTCTTAATAACAAAAAATAAAATATTTTTTTTGTTTAAATAAAATTATTTTTTCTTAGGAGCGTTTTTAGGAGGATTTTTTTTATTAAATTGTTGATTTAAAAAATCAAAATTATCGAAATTTTTTCCATTTTTATCTTTAGGAACTTTTTGAACATTTAATCCCATAACAAGAATATCATTTTTATTATTTTTACTATGTTTATAATTAAGCATCATTTCTTTAAAATTTTGAAAATCTGAAAAAGAAATTAAAGTATCTAATAATTGTTCATCCATTTTAAATTTTTTAGATTTTAACATTTCATAAAAGTCATTAATTTTAAATTTAGTAACTCTCTTAATTAAATTTTTTTCAAGGTAATCTTCAATTAATAGAGTATATTTATTAAAAATTTCAGTATAAATTAATTTATTTTCACTTTTTTCATCAAATTCTTTATAATATTTTTCACAAAAATCATTTTGAATTTTTTCAAATTCAGGTTCAATAACAATTTCTTGTAATTGCTCAACAAAACAATCAAATTTATAATCATCAGATTTTTGATTAACTAATAAAAATATTTATTTATTTAATCTTACCAATACTTTCTTCAAAATCATCATTATTTGTTTTATTTTCTGCATTTTTATATTTTATTTCCCCTGTTCCTATTATTTGACCACTATTTGTTTGACCACTTAATGCTGATGCAAATTTATTTGCTCTCATTTTTTTAATATATATTTTTTAAAATTTTTTTAATTTTTTTAAAATGTCTGAAATTGAAAAAACTGTTTGGTCTTTTAAATTAGTGGAAGATGATGATTTAAGTAATAAAAATATAGAAATTATACTTAATTTTTATGATAAAGACAAATTTGAATTAAATATTAATAAATTCACTTCTTCTTTTAATATTGATTTAGATACTTTTTTAGATAATTCAAAAGTTAAAAATGATGAAAATAATAATCAAAAACAAATTTCAGATGATGTTTTCCAATCAAGTAAAAAATTTATATTTTAAATATAATTTATAATTTTTCTTAGATTATCATCATAGTTTAATTTTAGGAAATTACATTGAAGAGAATAATAAAGAAAAAATTAAATTAACAATTGAAAAAGTTTTTACTAATCAACAAGATTTTTTTTCTGAAGAACAAAAAGAAATAAATTTGATAAAAGATTTGACTGGAATTAAATTTTCTAAAGGTTCTGTTTTAGATAATTTTATTGAAAATGATGATATTACATTAAGTCAAATTAAAAAAATTAGAAATTAAATATTAAAAAAATAATAACACTTAACTTATATATAATCATCAAAACTTGGTTCTTTTGATTCACTTTCATCTAAATTAACATTTTTATTTTTTTTATTATGAAATCCAAAATATTTTTCAATTTTTTTTCTTGGAATTAAGTACAATTTATTCTTTTTTTGTTCTAATTTTTCTTTTAATTTCTCAATTTTATCTTCTTCTTCTTCTCTTTGCTTTTTTGTTTTTTCTACTTTATGTTGTTTTTCAACATTAATAATTAATGATTTTAATTGTTCTTCATTTTTTTCTTTGTAAACTTTAAATCTATTATAAAGATAATCAATTTGATATTCTATTTTTTTTAAAATATATAATATTTCTTCCTCTGTAAAAAATTTTTTGTTTTTTAATGTTTCTTCATAATAATTAAAATCTATTTGAGAAAATTTTTTGAATAAAGAAACAATTGATAAATAAACTTTATTTTTTAGTTCTTTTTTATTTTGATAATTTGTTTTTGTATTTTTTGAAATAATTTTTAATTGCTCTAATAACATTTCATTTTTATTTTTTATATCTTTCAATTCATTTTCTTTAATTTCAATTAATTTTAAAGTATAATCCATTTCTTTTTTCCATTCAAGAATCATTAATTGTTTTTCTTTATGTAATTGTAATAATTCTTCTTTAATATCATTATATTGATAAATATAATTTATATTTTTATTTTCAAATTGCTTAAATTGAGATAAAAAATCTTCAACATTACTAAATGTAATAGAATTTCTATATTGTCTTATTCTTTCAACTTCTTTTTTAGGAAGATTTTTATATATTGAACCAAAGACAAAAGTTTTTATTGTTGATAATCTTTCTGTATAATTATTATCTTTTTTATATTTTTTTGTGTCACTTCTGGTCAATAATTTTTTAAGAGTATCTCTTTTAAAAAAATTTTTGGTAAAATCTCTATTTGGAGTATTATTAATTGGTGTAATATTATTATTAGATAAATTTAATTCTCCTGTTTTTTCTTTTGTTTCTCCATAAATATTTTTTTTAAAATTTTCTTCAGATTCTTCAATGATTGCTTTATAATAAACAGGGACATTTAATATTTTTTCATTTACACATATTTGAAAATAAATCCATCTAATTATATTATATTTATCAAATTCTACTTTTCTTATTTTTGATTCTAATAAAGAAATCTCATTTTTATATTGTAATATTTGCTCTATTAACTGAATATTTCTTGTTCTTTCAATTTCTCTTATTGTAAATAATTGTT
>JAEEGI010004673.1_pt1 | contig 31918 bp, 23 predicted proteins | sample 8958751 | NCBI WGS metagenome assembly JAEEGI01 (sample SAMN16246545, study PRJNA631951) | gut metagenome | biome: gut microbiome; feature: rumen; material: KS-attached | host: Bos | place: Iran: Karaj | collected 2018-10
GTCAAGACGATATGCAAATCCATGGTTAGTCCACTGTGCATAGTTATCTTCTGGCATAAGGTAGATGTTTCCATCATATTTGCAAAGTTCCCAGTGCTCAGGTGATACTGACTCCCATGTCTTAGGAGCATATGTCTTGAGCATATCCTCTGAAAGCTCAAGGAAAGCACCATTCTTGGCATTTGGCCAAGCATCAAGCCAGTCAGAAGCTGTACCAACAAGGTCTACTGTACCGTCCATACGTGCAAGTGTTAAGTTATAAACTGAAAGATAATCTGTCCAGTCGATGTAGTATACTTCAAGCTCTGCGTTAACCTTCTCTGTAAGGATCTTGTTCAGCTGCTCAAGCATTGCATCTGTCTGGTTTCCTTCTGGAGCACCACCTGTTGTCATGTAAGTGATAACTACATGCTCAGATGTGTCGATAGCAGAAGCATCAGCTGTCTCTGTGCTGCCTGCATCAGTTGTAGTTGTCTCAGTCTTTGTTTCTGTCTGTGTTGCAGTTGTGTCTGCAGGAGCTGGTGTTTCAGCTGTAGATGAGCCACAAGCTGCAATACCAAGTACCATGCTTGCGCTAAGTAATGTTGCTAATAACTTTTTCTTCATTTTTATCCTCCTTTTTGATAAGAAAATGAATATGTGAACCCACTTACGTGAGTTTCAAACAAGGAACTTCCGCTCTCGCATACGCTCGCCGGAAGACGTTCGAACTAGCTTCGAAAATACCTCAGCAAGTTCTCTCAGCCCTTTACCGCACCAACGGTAATACCGCCGATGAAATACTTCTGAACGAATGGATACAGGAATACGATAGGACCTGTTGCCATAACTGCTGTTGCCATCTTAAGTGACTCTGTAGGTACATCTGTAAGTGTGATGTACTGTCCGGCGATTGAGTTCTTAAGAGCCTGTGTCTCATTAACAACCTTGTACAGCTGGAACTGAAGAGGCTTAACAGCTACTCTTGAGCTAAGGAACAGTGATGACTGATACCACTCATTCCAATATCCAAGTGCAAGGAAAAGACCTATTGTAGCAAGTGCAGGCTTGAGCATTGGAAGAATCAGTCTTGTGAAAATAACCATATCTCCAGCGCCGTCAATCTTACCTGATTCTGTGATCTCATGAGGGATAGCTTTAACAAAGTTCTTCATGAGGATGATCAGCCAAGGTGACATGAGAAGAGGGAAAAATACTGCCAGATAGCTATCATTTAATTTGTAGGTCTGTGTCATCAGAAGGTAATATGGTGCAAGTCCTGCTGAAAACAGTGAAGTAAAGTAAATATAGAAGGAAATTGCATTTCTGAGAGGGAAGTCTTTTCTCTGAAGTGCATAACCTGTCATAGCAATTATCATAAGACCCACTACTGTTCCGCATAATGTAAGAGTAATTGTAAGTCCGTATGATTTCCAGATCATTCCGCCTCTGACAACCATCTCATAGGCTTTAAGTGTGAACTCCTTTGGAAGAAGCTGAACACCTTCTGATCTGATTACTGCCTCATTGGTAAAAGATGTACCGATGATGATCAGGAAAGGAAAAATACATGCAAGAGCATAGAATGTAATAAGTACATATCCAAAAACTCTTATAATAATATCCGAAGCGCCAAGTTTAACTTTAACGCCAGTCATTTCGATTTCATTTGATTTAGCCATCGTAAAACTCCTCTTATTTTCTTAATTTCTTTTGCATCAATAATCAGAACAGTGAGTAGTCCGGATCAATCTTCTTAACTATGTAGTTAACTGCCATAACCATTACAAAGCCTATGATTGACTGATACAAACCAACAGCTGATGCTGTAGAGAAGTTAAAGTCATTGATTGTAGCACGGTACACATAAGTCTCAATAATATCTGTTGTAGGATAAAGAAGTGAGTTAGTACCGATAATGTTGTAGAACAGACCAAAGTTACCTTTTACGATTCCACCAAGAGCAAACAACAGAAGAATTACTATTGTAGGCTTAAGTCCTGGAAGAATGATGTATCTGATCTTCTGGAAAGCATTGGCACCATCAACCTTGGCCGCTTCGATGATCTCAGCATCGATTCCACAGATAGCTGCAAAGTATACAACTGAGTTGTAACCTGTCTGCTGCCAGAGGTGAACGATTACAAGAATCACTGGCCAAACCGATGGGTCTGAATATGGTCCCCATTTCTCTTTACCAAGAGCTGTAAGGATCTCATTAACAAAACCGTAGTCATAGTTCAAAAGGTTATAAACAAGAATTCCTACAAGAACCTGTGAAATGAAATATGGAAGGAACATCATTGTCTGTGAAACCTTTTTAAACATCTTGCTCTGCATCTCGTTAAGAAGAATAGCTACGAGAATAGCAAGTAAGTTACCCAGGATAATAAATGCGATATTGTAGAGAATTGTATTCTTGGTAAGTTCAAAGAGCTTACCTGACTCTGCCAGGAACTGGAAGTTCTTAAGACCTACAAACTTACTTCCAAAAATACCATCTCTATAATTATATTTAACAAAGGCTACCCAAATACCGGGCATCGGCATATAGCTGAAAAGGAAGAAAAAGACTACTGCAGGCAAACACATAAGTTCCAAAACTCTGTATCTCCACAAAGTTTCTAGCACTCCGCGCTTCCTGATTACCTGCGTAGAAGATGAATTAGTATTCTTACTCATGGAACCCTCCCAATTACTCGCGATTGCTTTTCTATTAAACACAGTCCCCGTTTGTGCATTTTAACAACTTGCAACCGATTTCATATTATTATTTAATCATTAATGCCATATATTAGTCAATGATTTTTTTGAAACCGATTGCAGTTTTAGTGAATTAATACAAATAGGAGGAATCTATGCTAGTTATTTCCTCCTATTTTTGTACATTTTGCCATATATTGTATACAAAAATACCAAATAGCAATATCACAGTTTCAAAAACGTTTATCCATATATCCTTCTATCTTTTGCCATTAGTTATAGCATATCCCTGTACTATCCCTGATAACCAGCACCGGATCAACCATTTGAAGATCTTCTACTTCTTTTCCGGCAGATACAGCAACTGCTGTATCTATCAGTTTCTGGCCATACTTATCATAGTTATAATCTATACTGGTAAGCTTAGGCGACATCAGATCAGCGATATATGTATTGTCAAAACTTACTACGGATATATCTTCAGGCACTCTTAGCCCATGTTCTCTTATACTCCGGAGAGCTCCACTGGCAGCAAAGTCATTTATTGCTATTATCGCTGTAGGCCTGTCCTCTAGTTTCAGAATCTTATTGGTTGCGTCATACCCTGATTCCGGATCATAATATCCATTTACTACATATTCCCCGTTTACCTTGATGCCATGCGCCTTGAGATTTTCCTCATATCTCTGATACTTGTAAAAAGTAGAAGCAACACGCATCTCACCTCCAACAAGAGCAATCTTGTGATGCCCAAGTCCGATAAGATGTTCCATAACAAGGTTCATTCCCTTTGCTTCATCAATAACTACCCTGTGAACAGGCGCTTTATCAAGCTTGCCCGTTACGATCACAGGAGTACTTGCACAAACAGACCTTACCTTCTTAGCATAAGCATCATCTGTAATAAGATCATCAACACGACCTCCCATTTGGATGATCGCATCAACCTTCTGCTGCAGCAGAATATCCAGCTGCGCCTGCTCTCTTTCTTTTACGCCAAGCGAATTAGCAAGGCCAACGCTGTATCCAGCCTTCTCTGCTGCAATCTCGCAGGCTACAAAAAGAGCTGAATAATAAGGGTTTCTAACGTCAGCAGCAATGATACCAATTGTCTTGGTGGCAGTGTCAGAAAGCCCCTTAGCCAATGCATTAGGCTTGAAATTATATTTATCAATTATGCTCTGGATTCTGTCCTTCTTCTCTTTGCGAACGGAAGCGCTTCCGTTCAGGACACGAGAAACAGTAGAAGCAGACACTCCCGCTTCCGCTGCAATATCATAGATTGTAATCGACTTACCGGCATTCAGTCTATCGTTTTCCATAAAAAAACTCCGTCTTGGGGACTGTCTGAAACCGATTTCAATTACATATTACGAAATTTCATACATCTTGTCAATATCGATTATTTTGTATACTAATATCCCATATAAACTCCAGGAATATCGCTTTCTGTCAGGTGGAAATTATTGGCTCCTTCTTCACTATCTGCTGTTTCCATCTTAACTACATTTACATAGCCATCATTAATCATATCAACCATGTATTTTACAATATCAGGATCAAACTGCTTTCCACCGCCCTTTTGAATTTCCTCAATGATTTCATCCTTATTAAGGTGTCTTCTGTACACACGGTTACTGGACATGGCATCATAAGCGTCTGCCACACCTACAATTCTCGCATATAGAGGAATAGACTCTCCGCGAAGACCTTCCGGATATCCGGTTCCATCATATCTCTCATGGTGATAAAGAGCTGTTTCTCTGATACCTCTGATAGAAGAAAGCTGTTTGAGCATCTTTCCTCCTGCAATTGTATGGTTCTGTATGAGCTTGCGCTCTTCATCAGTAAGCTTACCTGGTTTATTTAAAACTGCATCCGGAATACTGATCTTTCCGGAATCATGCAAAAGACCTGCATAATAAATATTCTGTACCTCATCTTCCGATAGTCCCATTCTCTTGGCAATTTCAGCACCATACATGGCAACACGCTTTGAATGTCCTCTTGTATACGGATCTTTTGCATCTATGAAACTAATGAAAGTATTCATCGACTGTAGAATGATCTTAACATCATTCTGCTGTCTTTCTTTGTAGTTTCTGATATTGAACCTTGTAACCCAGTATCCAATAAATGCAATCGCCCAGATTGCTATAGCTATCTGAATAATTGGTCCTATTATGTTTTTTTGACCTTTATCAACCTCATAGCCTACAAATTTTATTGAATGAGGATCAAACGGCTCAATAGTATTTAAAAGCACCCTGAATGCAGTTGCTTCATAGGAATGAATATCTATACTGTAATACTCAGGGGTAAAAACAAGTTCATTTCTATCCAAATGCTGATTAAGTGCTGCATCCCATGAACTTTTTACAATCGTACCATTTGGAACTGATAACGTAGCTTTCCAATTAGATATAGTATTATCTCCAATGTTAGTAATCAAAAACTCATATTCCGTATCATACCCGGACGTAGTCTTTGTCTCACTTTTCTTTGTTACAGAAGCATATAATATATCGGACAGCTTAGCTCCATAAAGATTCAGATCAGCTGTAACCTCAGAAGATACATTATTTTCAATAGCAATCTTATTAACAAGATACCCTGTAAGAAGCATCATAAGAACAGCTATGAACATCAAAAAAGTATGAAAAGGTCTTTCCATCTTCATATCGCAACACCTATAAATGCGCACAACTACACAATTCTACGAATACATTATATACAATCGAGTGCGATATATCAGTTATTTTTCTGTGATAATTTAATAAACAAAATAAAAAGAGCTCTATCCAGCCTAAGCCAGATAGAGCTCTCCATAATTCTTTATGATGATTATCTCTGGATACGTCCTGATCCGTCGCCACCAGCAAGCTTGTTAACCTCATCAACAGTAACAAGGTTGAAGTCTCCCTCGATTGAGTGCTTAAGAGCAGATGCTGCAACAGCAAACTCGATTGTAGCCTGAGGATCAAATCCGTTAACGCAGCTGTAGATAAGTCCGCCGCCGAATGAATCTCCGCCACCTACACGGTCAACGATGTGAAGTGCATACTTCTTGGAGAAGTAAGCCTGTCCATCAGTGTAGAGCATAGCGCTCCAGTTGTTGTCGTTAGCTGAAAGTGACTCACGAAGTGTGATAGCAACCTTCTTGAAGCCAAATCTCTCTGTAAGCTTCTGAGCAACCTCGATGTAGCCCTCTCTGTTAAGCTTACCTGTTGTAACGTCTGTTGAAGAAGCAGCGATACCAAATACATCGTTAGCATCCTCTTCGTTAGCGATACATACATCAACATACTGGCAGAGCTCAGCCATAACCTTACCAGCCTTCTCCTTGCTCCAGAGCTTACCTCTGTAGTTAAGGTCACAAGATACTGTAAGACCATGCTCTTTAGCCTTCTTACAAGCCTCAAGAGTGATCTCAGCAAGAGAATCACTTACAGCTGGAGTGATACCTGTGAAGTGGAACCACTCAGCACCCTCGAAGATCTCATCCCAGTTGAAGTCAGCTGGAACTGCCTCAGCGATAGCTGAATGTGCTCTATCATAGATGCACTTAGAACCTCTCTGTGAAGCACCCTTCTCGTTGTAGTAGATACCTACGCGATCGCCGCCTCTTGTGATCTTAGATGTATCAACGCCATACTTTCTAAGTGAGTTAACAGCAGCCTGTCCAATCTCGTGCTTAGGAAGCTTTGTAACGTAAACTGAATCAAGACCATAGTTAGCAAGAGAAACTGATACGTTAGCCTCTCCGCCACCGAATGTAGCCTCAAGATGATCAACCTGAACAAATCTAAGATAGTTGTCTGGCTGAAGACGAAGCATGATTTCACCAAATGTAACGACTTTCTTTGACATAATAAAATCCTCTTTTCTTTATATACAAATATACAATATGAGTGATATACGGATTGCTCCGTTTCACTCTCGCAATCCTACATACATTCGGAAATCGATATATTCATTTCATTCACATATCTTTTTTCCTCATGTATGTTCGCATCCCGAGGCCATACAGACATTTGTGTAAACACATGTCTGTATGACTTCCGTCTGCTATATCACTCAATTTTTAACAAGATGTACAGCGAATCCGCCGAAGTCATCAGCGAGGTAAGCTACCTTAAGGTGACCATCTGCATCATATGAGAATGATGTCTCATCAAACTTAACGCCCTGCTTGCCAAGGTGATATACAGCTCTGTCAACGTTGTTAGTGCCGATAGCGATGTGTCCGCACTGTCCACGTCCCTGAGACTTCATAACTTCTACAACTGAACCAGCGAATACTGATGAGTTGCCAACCTTCTTGGTAAATCCGAAGAGTGAATCAAACTTGTCTGCAGTAGCCTCAGCGCTTGCAGCATCAGCCTGGTTGATTCCAACGTGCTTCATTGTGAAGCCAAGCATAGCATTAACCGCATCTCTTGTCATAGCTTCGATCTCATCGAACTTGCCTGCAGAGATGAGTTCCTTCTTAACCATCCAGCTACCACCGCAGCAGAATACCTTGTTGAAGCTGAGGTAATCATTGAGGTTGTTCTTGTTAACACCGCCAGTAGGCATGAAGTGCATCTTAGTATAAGGAGCAGCCATAGCCTTGATCTTGGCAATACCACCGTTCTGCTCAGCTGGGAAGAACTTAACGCAATCAAGACCGAGCTCGATAGCCTGCTCAACTTCACCAGGTGTAGCAGTTCCAGGAACTACAGGTACACCGATTGACTGAATGTACTCAACGTTTGATCTGTTAAAGCCTGGGCTAACGATGAACTTAGCACCAGCAGCCTTAGCGCGGTCAGCCTGCTCAGCATTGAGGACTGTACCAGCACCAACGATCATTTCTGGGAACTTCTCAGAAATACGTCTGATTGCTTCCTCAGCAGCAGCTGTACGGAATGTAACCTCTGCAGCTGGAAGACCACCCTTAATAAGTGCCTCAGCAAGTGGCACTGCATCCTTAGCATCGTCAATAGCGATTACAGGAACGATACCAATTTTGTATAACTCTTCGCAAATCTTATCCATTTTTATTGCCTTTCTTTATCCTATATATAGAAATTATTCTTTACTGTGCTGTGCTCTCGTCGATATCAGTAAACTTGGAAGGATCAAGGTTGTTAGGATCCTGTCCGATGTAAGCAGAAATACCACCGTCGATATAAACTACCTGTCCGTTGATGAAGTCAGAAGCTGGAGATGCAAGGAATACTGCAAGTCCCATAAGGTCTTCTGTCTTGCCCCATCTCTGAGCTGGTGTCTTAGAACGGATGAATCTGTCGAATGGGTTCATTGAACCATCAGCCTGCTTCTCACGAAGAGGTGCTGTCTGAGGTGTTGCAATGTAACCAGGTCCAATAGCGTTGCACTGAATGTTGTACTGACCATACTCTGAGCAGATGTTTCTTGTAAGCATCTTAAGTCCGCCCTTAGCTGCTGCGTATGCAGAAACAGTCTCACGACCAAACTCTGACATCATTGAGCAAGCGTTGATGATCTTACCTGAGCCCTTCTTCATCATTGCTGGAAGAACTGCCTTAGAGCAGATGAATGGGCCTGTAAGGTCTACATCGATAACCTGCTGCCACTGATCAACTGACATCTCGTGCATAGGAATTCTCTTGATGATGCCTGCGTTGTTAACGAGGATGTCGATTGTACCAACTTCCTTCTCAACTGCAGCTACAAATTCCTGTACCTGATCTTCCTTAGTAACGTCACAAACCTTACCGAAAGCCTTGATGCCGTGCTTCTCGTACTCAGCAAGTCCCTTGTCTACAAGCTCCTGGTTGATATCGTTGAATACAACCTTAGCTCCGCTCTCTGCGAATGCTACTGCATAAGCAAGTCCAAGTCCATAAGAAGCGCCTGTAACCCAAGCTACCTTACCTTCAAGTGAAAAGTTCTTTAAAAAATCTCCCATTTTAAAATCCTCCTATTGAATCAATATTTTATATGCTACGTGGATTGCTCCACTTCGTTTTCGCAATCCTACATCCATTCGGAAATCGATATGCTCATTTTATTCGCATATCTTTTTTCCTCATGTCTGTTCGGTCTTCAAGGTCAAGCATATTATCATGCAAGCATGAAATATGCTTGACTTTGAATCCCTTGTATCACATCAAGTCCTGCATAGCGCAGTCATCCATATCATCGAAATCCTGGTTCTCTCCAACCATTCCCCAGATGAATGTGTAAGCCTGTGTGCCACATCCTGAGTGGATTGACCAGCTAGGGCTGATAACAGCCTGCTCATTTCTCATAATGATGTGTCTTGTCTCTGTAGGCTCACCCATGAAGTGCATAACCATTGCATCCTCTGGAATATCAAAGTACAGATAAACTTCCATTCTACGGTCATGTGTGTGGCAAGGCATTGTGTTCCATACGCTGCCTGGCTTAAGCTCTGTCATACCCATCTCAAGCTGACATGTCTCAACCTGACCTGGAAGAATGTACTTGTTGATAACTCTGTGATTAGCTCCCTCAAGACTACCAAGCTCCTTCTTGTTCTCATCCTTGATGATGACAACGTCCTCAGAAGGTGTTCCCTCTCTCTTAATGAGAACTGTAGGATATGTCTTGTGTGCTGGAGCACTGTTAATATAGAATTTAGCAGGCTTAGCTGCATCTACGCTGGCAAAAGAGATATCTTTTGCTCCCATTCCGATGTACATTCCCTGCTTGTAATCTACGTCATACTTCTTGCCATCAATTGTGATGACACCTGCGCCACCGATATTGATAACGCCCATTTCTCTTCTCTGAAGGAAATACTCAGCTCTGAGCTCGTCTCCTGCTGTAAGCTTGAGCTCCTTCTGAACTGGTACTGCTGATCCAGTGATGATTCTGTCGATATGGCTATAAACTAGCTTGATATCATCTTGCTGGAAAAGATCATCGATGAGAAATTCCTCTCTAAGTCTCTTGGTATCGTAGTACTTCTCATCTCTTGGTGAACATGCGGTTCTAAGTTCCATACGTCCCTCTCCTTTGTTATTAACTTTTTCCTATATATAAATGCCTCTATTCAATTCGATTTATCACAGAAAATACTGCATAATCTGCATGACACATTATTTCTATATAGCTATTTAATCCTCATGCTCTTGTATCATACTGTATAATTTATTCGTTGTCAGTTCATTTTTGTAATAAAAACTTGCAAATCTTGACATAATGTAAGTGCTTTCACGTTTTTTACATTTTACCCTTTATTGGCCTTAGAAACAAGGTAAAATAAAAGGAACATTCGAAAGTTTTACACTCACAAATGTTCCTAAAAATCATATTTGCATCTAATAAAATGAAACCATTTCAAATGTCTTGGCCATATAATAAGATCTATCACTCCCAGAACAGCTCATCCAATGTCTTATTGAGGGCCTTACAGATTGCTATACAGAGATTGATTGTGGGATTGTAGTCCCCTTTTTCAATGGCACTTATGGTCTGTCTTGATACCTGGCACAGCTTGGCAAGATCATCCTGCGAGAGGTCCATGCCAGCTCTGGCAGCCTTCATACGTAAATTCTTCATACAAGACCTCCTTACTCTTCACCGGCATCAATGCGGTTTCTAACAAATATTTCAGCAGCAACTGCCACAAATATCACTCCGATAAAAAGATTTATAAAAGCAAAACCAAACTTACCATTTTCAAACAATTCGCCTGACCTGATAGCAATAAAGGCATTTAAGAAATTCAAAGCAGCGATCAATGCACAGACTATAGTATATCTCTTAACATTTGTATTGAGGCCTATGTAAGCATTGTGCCAGATAGAATAAGTAGTATGTACCACAATGCCTATCAGTATAATAATAAACTGTAATGTTTCATTCTCAAAAGGAAGCTCAACTCCAGTTGTTCCCAAAACCAATACTCCAACTTCAACTAAGCAGACTGTCCAGAAAGCATATTTGTACGCCTTACCTCTGATAAGTTCCTGCATCTCATCATACTTGGCTGTGGCCTTATCCTTGTTCATGAAACGCATCACGCAAAAAATAATCACCACAATCAATAAATAAGCAGCTATTAACATATCTACCACCATCCTTTTTCCATCTACTAGTATAAATTTGCTAATCCTTATCTCTTAACTCATTCAAAATCTCTTGATAAGATTATAGTATCACCTCACATGAATAATGTCAACTATATTTTACATTTATCATCTGACAGTAGCTTTATGCTATTTGTTAGCCGCATTTTGGCAAACCATGTCAATGCGGCTAATGGAATTCAGGCACGCTTCATCATTCTATTAGCCGCATTTGACATATAAACATGTTTGCGGCTCACCATATAAGAATTTCTCCATTTTTACATTAGCCGCATCCAGACATTTCCCTCTCCTTCGGCTAAAAAGCGCCTCAAAATCATAGTAATTTCCTCCACCATGCCTTATTTCCTTGTGTAAAATGAGTTATAATTAATATGCTTGCAAAGATTGACAATGTATGTTAATTTTTGATAGTTCTTATTATAAGAAAAGAATATTTTGAGTAGGACAGATGATCGCTGCCATGCAAACGAAAGGGCATGGGAGAGGAAAGTCCGGGCTTCGCAGGGCAGGATGCCAGATAACGTCTGGTGGAGGTGACTCCCAGGATAGTGCAACAGAGATATACCGCGTTAGTAATGAGGCGGGCAGTCGGAATGCTTGCATTCCGAGTCTACACGCCTCACATATTATTAGCGTAAGGGTGGAAAGGCAGTGTAAGAGACTACCGTGCTGGTGGTAACATCAGTAGCCATGTAAACCCCATCCGAAGCAAGACCGAACAGAGAGCTATGAACCGGCCCGGTTCGCTTTCAGGTGGGTCGCTTGAGGCTGTCGGCGACGGCAGTCCTAGATAGATGATCATCCACGACATAACCCGGCTTATAGTCCTACTCATATAAAATCAAAAGCTACAATAAGTCGCGCTATTACGGGGGAATAATAGAAGCAGATGAAAAAACGGCTTATATCTGGGGGATTAGTTTTTATATTGTGCATAGGGTGCTTCTCTTCTGTCACCAAGGCCAGTGAACTTGATGATACCATCGCAGCGATGCAGGAGCAGGAAGCGCAAACGCAGCAAACCATCTCGAATCTGGAGAAACAGACCAAAGAGACGCAGGATGCGATCAAAGAGCTGCAAGGGCAACAACAGCAGACCAAGGACAACGTATCCAATCTCCAAAATCAAAGTACTGCGCTCCAGAGTACCATCAGTACATATTCCAACAAGCTTACAACATTAAATCAAGAAATCTCAGAGACAGAGAGCCAGATGGCTGAAGTTTCTTCTGAAATCGTCAAACTCGACACCGAACTCAGTCAGGCTATCCAGGAAGAAAAAGACAGATACGAATTATTGAAAAAAAGGCTTAAGTCCACCTACGAAAGTGGTGGAAGTAATGGGCTTTTGAGGATTTTGTTAGGCTCAGGAACCATGGGAGAATTCCTGACCAAATTTGAATATCTCAATGCCATTATGTCCTATGACCAAAAGAGAATTGAAGAATACCAGGCTCTTCAGGCAGAAATTCAGGCCAAAAAAGAAATTGTAGAAGAAAAAGAGGCAGAGCTAGATCAGTATCAGGACACGCTTGATGAAAAGCACAATGAGCTCACAACTCTCACCAACACAGTAAAAGGACAGCTAAACAGCACTAACAGTACTCTCAATTCAGAAAAAAATAAGCTGGCTGACTTTGATCAACAGCTTGCTGCTTTAGATGAGAAAATGAAAGCGCTGGAATCTCAGACTGCAGCAGCTCAGGCCAAACTGGCTCAACAGATAGCAGAAAGACTTGCTCTTACCAAGGAAGATACTTCCGGTTCCTACTCTGCCAGCGATGAAGAACTTATTTGGCTTGCTGCCACTATCCAGGCAGAAGCTGACGGCGAATCCTACACCGGTAAGCTTGCAGTAGGCTCCGTTATCATGAACAGAGTAAAGAGTTCAGCCTTTCCTAATACTATCGTAGGAGTAATAACTCAGAATCTCCAGTTTGCCTCCTATCGCTCCGGTAAGGTAAATCTCATTATTTCAAATGGCCCAAATTCAACATGTGTAAACGCAGCAAGAGAAGTTCTTGGTGGAGCCCGTGTTGGCGATTATCTCTTCTTTATGACCAAGTACTGGGCTGATTACTATCGCATCAGCGAATACAACATGATTGGTAATCACGCCTTCTTCTATCGTTGGATAACCAAGCCTGCAGAAGAAGCTCCTGCTGAACAGCCTGTAGAAGAACAGCCTCAGCCAGAGGAACAGCAGCCACAGGAAGAGCAGCAGAATCAGGAAGATCAGAGTCAACAAGAAGGACAGGATAATCAAGAAAACCAGGAACAACAGGACGATAACTCTGGTAACAATGATGAATCCGGAAACAGCGAAGCTTCAGAAAATCCATAAGAATATAAAAGCAAACAAATACGCCGCCCAGAATCACTCTGAGCGGCGTTATTATTTTGCAAAATCAAAATGCCAATATATTATTCATAAGCTCTGTCATTTCTTCCAGGCTTATCTTCTCTACACATTCAAGCTGGTACTCAATTCCGTTCACTGTCCAATTAGCATTGGTATAACCTCCTTCTGTTCCAATGAGCGAAACATCAACATCTCCTATTGTAATGCTCCTGAATCTTGGCGCAGACTCGCTATCGCTATCCTTCTTGCCAATCTTACCTATGCCAGATCCACCAAGAGCATCTAAAGCAGAATCCAGCTTACTACTTGCACCAGTCTCTTCTGCCATATAAGCATTGGCTTCCGTCTGAAAATCCTCTGCATCACTTGTAACTTTTTCAGAAGCAACTGTCTCACTTACTGTCACCTGGTTGCCAGTAACATCATAAACTATAACAGCCCCTTCGCCATCATCCAGATAATAATCTGTCTCTGAAGAAATGCTACTGAGATAAGCAATGTCTGCATAATCAACGCCTACTGCACTGGCAAGTGTCTCAACAGAATCATATTTAACCCAGCTGCCCTTAATAAGCTCAGCTTCATGATGCACATCAGCTGCTGCCTCATGAGCAACCTCAAGCGCCATCTCTGTCATAGTAGCGCTCTCCATGGCACTCTTTTCCTTGGGACCAAAAACAACTGTCGCACCAACCAGTAGAATCACTGCTGCAGCTGCAAGTCCTGCATACTTGGTAAACTTATAGAAACTACTCTTTGGCTGGAAGCTTCTGACATTATTCTCGTCAGACACAGAATCATTAACCTTGAATTCTGTTACCTCTGCTGTTCCCTTGTCAGAATCCGCGTCCTTGGTTGGCTTATCATCAAACTCTTTAGCAATGTTCTGAAGGATTCTGTTGCGCATATCTTCAGTAACTTCTATTTTATTCATTACATCATTGTATTTACTCAAAATCGTACGCCTCCTTCAGTATATTTTTTAGTCTGTCACGTCCACGTTTGAGATCTGAACGTACCGTAGATTCATTCCTATTCAATATCTCAGCAATCTCCTTGGTGGAATAACCTTCCTGATAAAAGAGATGTACCACCTCTCTATACTTCTCAGGAAGCTGCTTAACCGCTTCCCAGACATAGGAAAGATCCTCTTTATCCTTGTCTGCCACAAGTTCCTCAGAGAGTTCGTCCGCCTGCCTTCTCTTGAGGTATAAAATCTTGTTCTTACTCAGATTAGAAGCTACCGTAATAAGCCATGCCTTCTCATGCGAATCATTGGCAAAAGTCGGGTCATTCCTCAGGAACTGAATTAGTGTATCCTGCAAAATATCCTCTGCATCCTCCATATTATGCAAATAGGAATACGCCACTCTGAGTATCATATTCCCATACTTATCCATTAGTGCTGCCGCTCTTTCTGAGGCAGTCTGATTAGTTGTCCCCATTATTCCTCCGTAAAGCATGTATAAGAAAATTCAAAAATCCGACATTTCAGTATACCATGCCTTACGGAGATTTTGTATTATTTTTAACTGTACTATTGTCAGTTTTTCACGCATTGAGCGAGCTTTTAACTTCTCTTACTAAGTGTTCTTACAAGATAGTAGAACTCATCCTGATACTCATCAGTATCCTCCAGCTGCTTGTAGGTCTTCATGATGTCCTCAAGGCTGGCAGTTCCCTTGTTCTCGTTATCTTCAAGGATCATAGCAAATTCAGCTACGCTGCTTGCAAACTTGAAATCATCACTAGGATTTTCTGTAACAACCTCATCACCAACAACTATGCTAAAGAGCTCAGATTTATCAGCATCTGGATCTTTGTAGCGAACACTTACAGTTGCAAACTCATGTGAATAAGGAACCTTCTCTTTGCTATCACTTACCTTGTTATCCTGGTACTTAAGCTCAATTGCCTTAGGGCTGCGTGCAGGAATGATCTCATAAAGAGCTACTACGCTGTGACCAGCACCGATCTCGCCGCCATCCTTGGTGTCATCATTAAAGTCCTGATCATCCATCAATCTGTTCTCATAGCCGATAAGTCTGTAGGCATTAACGTTTGCAGGATTGAACTCAACCTGAAGCTTAACATCCTTGGCTACTGTATAAAGAGTAGATGACATTTCATCAACTAAAACCTTCTTGCCCTCTGCAAGTGAATCGATATAGGAATAGTTACCATTTCCGCAATCAGCAAGTGTTTCCATCTTGTCATCCTTGTAGTTGCCTTCGCCAAAACCAAGAATTGAAAGGAACACACCTTCATCCTTCTTGTCAGAAATGAACGCCTCAAGATCATCAAGGCTTGAAATACCTACGTTCAGATCACCATCTGTTGCCATGATAACTCTGTTGTTACCACCTTCAACATAATATCTCTGAGCAATCTCATAAGCTCTCTGCATACCAGCCTGTCCGTTTGTACATCCACTTGCATGAAGTTTATCAATGGCCTTCTTGATAGCCTTCTTATTTCTCATGGATTCGCCCTCAAGAACAACCTTCTCTTCACCTGAATATGTAACGATAGAAATTGTTCCCTCATCTGGAAGGTTATCTACAAGCTCATCAAAAGTCTTCTGCAAAAGAGGAAGCTTATTCTTGGAATTCATTGAACCAGATACATCGATGAGAAATACCAGGTTATTGACAGGAGCTTCTTCAAAATCAATCTCACCAGTCTTCATTCCAACGAACATAAGCTGATTGTCTGTATTCCATGGGCATGTGGAAACCTCTGTTGTTATTCCCAAAAGATCACCTTTCTCAGGCTCATAAAGATCATATTTAAAATAGTTGATGAACTCCTCTGCTCTTACAGCATCAGGATCAATGTTGCCAATTGAATAGCCATCCTCGATCATTCTGCGGATATTTGAATATGAAGCTGTATCAACATCTGCAGCAAAGGTTGAAAGAGGTTGATTCAACACAAGGCAGAAACCATTTTCTTCTGGCTTTGTGTAAGACTCATTATTCTCGATCACGCTGTCATCGCAGTAATCTTCAGTTGAATAGCCAGAAACTGTTGTCATATTATTGGTTCCAGCTGAGTACTTACCTCTGCCGCTATCAGATGCTTCTGCTGAATACATTGGCTCCTGTGCTGACTCTGTAGCTTCATAAGCGTAATTTGCTGATGAAGTAGGTGCTTCGGCCTGGGTATCATAGGTAGCCGATGTAGCTGAGTGTCCGCTTCCGCATCCAGTAAGGGATGACATCAAAAGCGATGAGCCGATTAACAGTGACAAACCTTTTACATTCTTTTTCATAATTTTTCCCTCCGAATTACACAGTTGAGTTCCTGTGTTTTTGACCTTCTATCCTATAAACACCTCTATAAGAATCCATGTTGCAAAATCGCAATAACAAAAAATAAATTTTCTTAAAAAAATATAATTTATGCAGCAAAATAATATAGACATGGCTGTAAAGTGATAAAATTAATACGTTAATATGACCATTTAGGCTCTTTTCTACAGGAGGAACCCTTGGGCAGCAAAGGCATGACACCGTCCGAATTTGAAAAATATATTCTGGATAACCTTGACAGAGCCCTCGAGGATGAGTGGATCAAAGCATACCACCAGCCTCTTGTTCGTGCTGCCAGCAGACTTGTTTCTGACGAGGAAGCCTTCGCCAGATGGGAAGACCCTGAAAAGGGCCATTTTGCAGCAGCCCAGTTCATCCCAATTCTTGAAAAGCACAATCTTACATATAAACTTGACCTCTATATGGTTGATCGTGTTCTAAAGAAAATGAAGTCCCAGGGTGAGTATGGTCTTTTCATCGTGCCAGAGTCTGTTAATATCGGCCGATCTGATTTTGACTGCTGTGACATGGTTACAGAAATTGTCAAAAGAGTGGACGCTTCAGGCCTTCCTAGAGAAAAATTCTCAGTCGAGTTGTCAGAAAGATCTATTTCCACAGATATTGAGTTCATGAAGAGCCAGATTGAGCGCTTCCAGTCTGAGGGGATAAAGGTATGGATGGATGACTATGGAAATGGCTATTCATCACTACTGCTTCTTCTCAAGATTCATTTTCATCTTCTCAAAATAGATAAAATATTCGTCGATCTTATCGAACAGGGCGAAGAAGGTCGAATCATATTAACTGAACTTGTTAAAACAGCTCAGTCTCTTGGCATGGATACAGTAGCTGAAGGCGTTGAAACTAAGGAACAGGCAGAATTTCTCTCTGAGATCGGATGTTCCAAGCTTCAAGGCTATTATTTCGCAAGGCCAAACTCTCTTGCCATGATCCTTGAGAGAAACAAAAAAGGCATTCAGATTGGTTTTGAGAATCCAGAGGAAGCACCCTACTTTGAACAACTTGGCAAAGTAAGCTTGTATGCTCTGTCTTTTTCTAAGGATGACGATGATTCACTGAACAGATACTTTGATACACTTCCTATGGCTATTTTCTCCTTAAACCAGGATAAAGCTGCCTTTATACGCTGCAACAACAGCTATAGAGAATTCGTATCATTGAATTATCAGAACAAGAAATACATGAAGAACTTCGATTATTCGGACATAAAACCAGGCATAGGCTACTACACATTTAAAACAGTAAAGCAATGTGCCCTTGATGGTAAAAGAGCTATTATCGACGATAGAATGTTTGATGGCAGAAATATTCAGCTCTTCATACGAAGAATTGCAGTTAACCCTGTCACAGGTGCAGCTGCCGTAGCAATCTGTATACTCTCTGTATCCAGCGGCTCAACAGAAGAAAACCTTAACTACAACTATGTGGCTAGAGCTCTTTCTGAAGACTATATCAAGCTATATTTTGTTGACATGGAGACTGATAAATTCACTGAATATGCCTCTTATGGCGATCAGCGTGATATCAGCTTTGAAAGCTACGGTGAAGATTATTTTAATCTCACCAGAAAAGAATTCAGTCTTGATGTGGTGCCTGAAGATAAGCAACAGCTGATAAACGATTTCACCAAAAAGAAATTTGAAGAATCCATAAACAAAAACGGCACCTATTCAGTAGTGACCAGAATTGTCATGGATGGTAAGCCTGTTTATGTAAGCTTTAAAGGAGCCAAAGTCAGGGCCGATGGCCATCATATCATCGTTGGTCTTAGTAATGTAGATGACCAGATAAAGAGCAGGGAAGCCCTTGAGAAGGCAAAAGAGACCGAGCTTATATACTCCAGAATCGGTGCCCTTTCAGGAGATTATATTTTCCTTTACTCAGTAAATCCTAAAACCCTTCACTATACCAAGTACAACCCTACAAACGCAATTACCGAAATGGGAATTCCAAACGAAGGTGATGACTTTTTTAACCATATCATCAAGAAAGCTCCCGATGGAGTTCACCCAGATGATCTGGATCCGTTCCTGTCTGCATTCAACCAGAAAAATGTTATGGAGCAGATAAGGAAAATAGGATTTTTTGAGCATCATCACAGACTTAATATTGATGGTAGTTATATCTATGTTGTTATCAAGGCTGTACTTGTTCAGGAGGATGGCGAGGACAATCTGATCGTTGGTATCCTGAATGTGGACGAAAGAGTCAGAAAAGAGCAGGAATTTGCCCAGAACCTGTTCGAAGCAGAAAGCAAAGCCAGCATAGATGAACTTACCGGCATCAAGAATAAAAATGCCTATGCTGAAACAGAAGCAAGAATGGATGCTCGCATTGCTGATGGCGAAGAGCAGCCATTTGCCATTGCTATATTCGACTTAAATGGCCTCAAGCAGGTAAATGATACATTGGGACACCAGGCCGGCGATATGTACATCAAGAATGGATGTGCCATGATCTGCCGTCACTTCAAACACAGTCCCGTCTACAGAGTTGGCGGCGATGAGTTTGTTGCCATAGTTCAAGGCCAGGATCTTACTAATCTTGATGCTATCATGGTCAAATTCCGCAGACACAATCTTAGAAACATGGCCAAAGGTGACGTTGTTATCGCAGTTGGTGCTTCTAAATATGATGGTGACGAGAATATGGCTTCGGTATTCCAGCGTGCCGATGACAAAATGTATTTTAATAAGGCTGAGCTCAAGGAAAAAGAGAGAAGGAAAAAAGAAGCTGCAGAAAATGTAGCTGTAATCGAAGACAGACCCAAAAAATCTAAAAAATAATCCGCCTAAGGTTTTGGATAACTCCAGCCCCAGGCGGATTTTTTATATCATTATGAATGACGATCAGACTTTGAAACAGCTTCCTCCCACAAACTCTCTGCAAATAGAATTGCGAGGAAGGAAAGAACTGTCTACACTTACGAAATAGTCAAGGAACTTAAGAAGCCTCTTAGCTTCGTAGTATTCAGGCTCATCTTTACCAATATTGAAAAGAAGTGGCTCTGCATATGGCTTGATTACTGCAAGCTCATAAATCTGAGCTGAGTTGAACATCTCATCTGCTTCTTCCTGGAATGGGAAGATATTAGCCTCTTCTCCTGCTCTTACTGAGCCCCACATGCTGATAGTTCTCTTGGCAGAAGCACCTCTTGTACGAGCATCTCTTACGATTCTGCGAAGAAGTCTTCCATCTGTAGTAGGAATACGGTTGTGGTTATCAATACTAAGGGTTGTAAGTGCACTTATATAAATCTTGAACTTGGACTCAGCTGGAAGTGAATAGCTCATCTTCTCATTAAGTCCATGAATACCCTCGATTACGAGAACGTCGTTCTTACCAAGCTGGAGGAAATCGCCGTTCATTTCTCTTTTGCCGGTGACAAAGTTAAACTCTGGCATCTCTACTCTCTCGCCGTTAAGAAGTCTTGTCATATCCTTATTAAATCTCTCAACATCAAGAGCCTCAAGGCATTCAAAGTTGTAGCTGCCATCCTCATTAAGAGGAGTCTTCTCTCTGTCCACAAAGTAGTTATCAAGGCTTATAGGATGAGGGTTAAGGCCGTAAGTACGAAGCTGGATTGAAAGCCTGTTGGCAAAGCTTGTCTTGCCTGATGAGCTAGGCCCAGCGATCATAACAAACTTAACATCAATTCTCTTGAAAATCTTCCTGGCGATGTCTGCAATACGGCTCTCCTGAAGAGCTTCCTGAACGAGGATCATCTCATTGATCCTGCCCTCGCAGATCATGTCATTAAGATCACCGACATTTTCGATTCCCTGCATTGCTCCCCAGTCGCTTGAGAGCATCATGGTATTAAAGAGCTTCTCTCTTGGCTCAGACACAACAACCTTGTCTGGATCCTGTCTTGTTGGCAGTGTAAAGAGAAGACCTCCGTGATAGCACTCTAACTGGAAATTCTCAATGTATGAAGTGTTAGGAAGCATGTAGCCATAAAAGTAATCGTAGAGGTCACCAAGCTTGTAGATATTGATCTCAGAGCTTCTCCTGTACTTAAGAAGAGCTACCTTGTCATCCATGCCCTGTCTCTTGAAAATCTCAATGGCATCATCAAGAGGATAAACCCTCTTGGTTATAGGCATTTTCTCAGCTATGAGTTCTCTGCACTTATCTGAAACCTTCTGTGCAAATTCATCATCAACCTTGATATCGCCCCTTATTGTGCAGTAATAGCCATTACCTACAGTGAACTCAATTCTGGTCTTGAGCTGCTTATCTCCGCCAACATCGCGTACAGCCTTGATCAGCAGCATAATAGCTGTTCTGCGCATTGTCTTGTAGCCGATAGTGTCACTGAAGGTGATAAAAGAAAGCTCGCCGTCCTTTTTGACAGTCTTCATAAGCTCTCTTATCTTACCGTTGAACATTACAGCTGCAATCTTGCTACTATATTCGTGCTGATATTCCCTTGCGATATCTTCGTAGGAAATACCTTTGTTATATTCTTTTTGTACCCCGTTAATTGTAATTAATGGCATAAGGAATTCTCCTTTTCCCTCATAAAAATAGTGAAAGTACACACTCTGTCTCGGCAAGCTCCTTGTTAAGGGCATCTATGCGGCCACTATGACTGCTGCCCTCAAGCTCAGTCAGGATAGATCTTGTAACCTCTGCTCCATGTCTGCAGAAGTCACGTAGCAGTTCATCCTTTCTTAGGATATTGCACTCGCCAAATCTGTTACAGATATTGGTAGCTGTTTCCATCGAACAACCTGTCTTATCTGTTAAAAGAGCTGTTGCCTCAAACAGATAGTCATGCTCTCTTCCAAGTCTGTCTGTTGGCCTTTCTCCTGTAAAAGAAACCTTCATAGGGAAATAGTACTTGCCTTCATCCAGAACAACTTTCTCATCCAGAATAGTGTATCCCTTGCTTCTAAGATAGCTTCTGAATTCATCAAGGTCTGACTGAGGCTGCAATACTGCCTGCCTGATTCCAAGTCTGACAGGATCTCCATCTTCCAGAATGCGGATCATGAGCTTACCACCCATTCCCGCAATCACAAGAGAATCCGCCTCCTCAGGAGAAAGAGCTGCAAGCCCGTCAGAAAGTCTTGTCTCGATAGAATCCAAAAGGCCATAATCTCTGATATTACTCTCAGCTCCGGAAAGAGGGCCTTTCCTCACATCCATGGCTATAGCCCTGTCTGCAATGCCGGACTGAACCAGATAAATAGAAACATATCCGTGATCACAGCCTACATCTGCAACTTTCTTATGAGCTTTTCCATCTGAATTTTTCAGCATTTCTGCAAGTTCTATCAGTCTGTGAGACATCCTTGCAGAAACGCTTATATTGTTATCTTTATTATCTGTCATAATTTAATCAAGGTAATCCTTGAGCTTACGGCTACGGCTAGGATGACGAAGCTTTCTGAGCGCCTTAGCCTCGATCTGACGGATACGCTCACGGGTTACGTTAAATTCCTTACCTACTTCTTCAAGAGTTCTTGCTCTTCCATCATCAAGACCAAAACGGAGTCTCAATACCTTCTGCTCACGCTCTGTAAGAGTTCCAAGAACCTCTACAAGCTGCTCCTTGAGGAGCGTGAATGCTGCAGCATCTGCAGGTACAGGAACGTTATCATCCTGAATGAAATCACCAAGATGGCTATCTTCCTCCTCACCGATAGGAGTCTCAAGAGACACTGGCTCCTGTGAAATCTTGAGGATCTCACGAACACGCTCTACAGGCATGTTCATCTCTTTGGCAACTTCTTCTGGAAGTGGCTCACGGCCAAGTTCCTGAAGGAGCTGACGGCTAACTCTGATGAGCTTGTTGATAGTCTCAACCATGTGAACAGGAATACGAATTGTTCTAGCCTGGTCTGCGATAGCTCTTGTGATAGCCTGTCTGATCCACCATGTAGCGTATGTTGAGAACTTGAATCCCTTACGGAAATCGAACTTCTCTACAGCCTTGATAAGACCAAGGTTACCTTCCTGAATAAGATCAAGGAAGAGCATTCCTCTACCAACATATCTCTTGGCAATACTTACAACGAGACGAAGGTTAGCCTCTGCAAGACGCTTCTTGGCTTCTTCTCCCTCGTAGATGATTGCGTTAAGTTCTTTCTTACGTGCATCTGAGAGCTTGTTCATGTCCTTGTCATCTGCAAGCTCTTTTTCTGCCTCAATTCCTGCCTCCATAGCCTTGGCAAGATCAATTTCCTGATCAGCTGTAAGAAGAGGTACCTTACCGATTTCCTTAAGGTACATTCTGACTGGATCCTCGATGCTGATACCATCTGGAACTGAGAGGTCGATATTCTCCATATCAACTTCTTCCTCGTCATCAACAAGGAGCATATCCTCATCATCAGGAATATCGTCAACATCATCCTCAGATACTCTCAGAACATCGATTCCTGAGTTCTCAAGAACCTCAAGGACATTGTCGAACTGATCCTCATTAAGATTAAGTTCTGCAAAGAAATCACTGATCTCAGCATACTCAAGAACATTTTTCTTCTTCTTGGCAAGAGCCAGGATTTCTTTAACCTTCTGTGTAAAGAGCTCTCTTGTAGCCTCATCGATCTCACCATCGTCAGAAGCCTGAGCTGCCTGCTCTTTCTCAGCCTTAGCCTTACCTTTGCCCTTAGTCTTAGGTGCCTTTTCTTCTGCCTCTGGAGCCTCAGCTGCTGCTTTTCTGCCTCTCTTAGCTGGCTTCTTCTCTTCTACTTCAACCTCTGCCACCTCAGCTTCTGCTGCCTTCTTGGACTTTTTAGCCTTTGTTTCTACTACAGCTTCTTCCTTGGCTGCAGCAGCCTTCTTAGTTGTCTTCTTTTCTTCCTTAGGCTCCTCAGTCTTAGCTGCCTTAGTAGTCTTCTTGGCTGTTTCCTTTTTAGTTGTTTCTTTCTTGGCTGTCTCTTTCTTAGCGGCAGCCTTTGTCGTCATCTTAGCTTCTGTTTCCTTTGGTGTAGTCTCTTTCTTTGCCATTTGTCTATTTTCCTTTTCTTTTTTACTTAATCATCTGGTGAAATGTTTGCGTGTGCCAGTTTTTCCAAAGCTTTTTTGCCCTGGATAGTCTTGTTTAAAAATTCCGGATCATCGGGCTTAAGTTCACGTTTCTGCCTGTCGTATCCCGCCTGTTTAACTCCCAGGATGATATCCCTGAAAGCCTTGCGCCTCTGATCCTTGGTCTCTATATCCACCAGGTTGGTGTTGAACATCTCTGCAACCTGACCATACTGTTCCTCTTCTGTGAAGTGATCCAGTATCGCCGCCGGAGAAAAATTGCCGTTCTCCATTCCGGAAAAGACCTCTGTTGCAACCTTTCTGTACAGGTCATCTGAGAAATCTTCTGGTGTTACCCACGCCGCAACCTTGGGATAAATTTCAGGCTCATCTGTAAGCCAGGTGAGAAGGAGTCGCTGATTCTTCTTCGCTCCATCTTCAGGCTTCTTCTTATTCTGTATTCCTGATTCAGGTCTGCGTGCTGGTGTAACCATTCCGGCCTTGCCTGCATAAGATGCTACAAGCCCTTTCAGATCTGCTATGGCAATGTTATATCTGGCTGCCACAGCCTCTGTGTAATTCTCTCTTTCGATAGGTTCCTCGAATTCACAAAGCTTTTTAGCAATATCCCTGTAGAACTCTGTCTTATCTTCAGGATCTGCAAGATTGTGCTGAGATTCCATAACCCTTACTTCGAAAAAGAATGTACTCTCCGCATTTCTGATGCGTTCTTCAAAGGCTTCCTTGCCTTCGTTCTTGATAAATTCATCCGGATCCTTGTGTGGACGAAGGTCTAATACCTTGCCCTTAAGGCCTGCTTCCTTGAGAATTCCTATTCCTCTAAGGGCCGCCTTGGTTCCGGCTTCATCACTATCGTAGGACAATATGACTTCATCCGTATAGCGCTTGAGTATCATGGCCTGACCTGTTGTAAAGGCTGTTCCAAGTGATGCGACCGCCATGGTAAAGCCCGCCTGATGCATCGCTATAACGTCCATATATCCTTCGCAGATTATCATGTAACCAGCTCTGGAGTTCTTGGCATAATTAAGTCCGAATAGATTACGACTCTTATCAAATATAAGTGTCTCTGGCGAGTTAAGGTACTTGGGCTTGCCATCTCCCAAAACTCTTCCTCCAAAGCCTATAACCTTCTGGGATGCATCCTGAATAGGGAACATTACTCTATTCCAGAACTTATCATGAGTGCCATATTTCTCATCATAGGATGCAAGGCCTGCATCTATGATCTGGCTGTCCTCATAGCCCAGACTCTTAAGGTGTTTGACAAGGTCATCGCTGGTAATATTGGCATATCCCAGTCCGAAGTGCTGCATTGTCTCATCGGATAACTGTCTTCCTCTGAAATACTCCATGCCCTTCTGGCCGGTCCTGCCTCTTAACTGATAGTAATAATACTTGGCAGCTTCCTTGTTGATATCAAGGAGTATCTGCCTCTTATCTCTCATTGCCTTGGCAGCCGGTGAATCATCTTCATCCGGAAGCTTGATACCAGCTCTGTCTGCCAGTTGTTTAACTGCTTCTTGAAATGTTAAGTTGTCATATTTCATCAAAAAAGTAATGACATTGCCGCCTGCTCCGCATCCAAAGCAGTAATACATCTGCTTATGGGCCGAAACCGAAAAGGAGCCAGACTTCTCGTTGTGAAAAGGGCAAAGTCCAAAGTGATTGGCGCCCTTCTTTTGAAGGTGAACATATTGTCCTATCACATCAACAATGTCATTTCTCGAGCGAACTTCTTCGATGATTTCGTCAGAATATCGCATTATTATAATACTCCCCATGAACGAGGTATATATACCTCTTCAAATACTGCTACTGCGTATCTGTCAGTCATTGAGCTGACATAATCGCATACCAGGCGCTCCTTATCTACGCCTTCCTCCATCATCCTCTTAAGGTAATCAGGAATCTTGTCTATATGGTCAAGATAGTACTGATAAAGGATCTTGATCATATCCTCAACCTTGCTCTCCTGCCCCTTGGCAACAGGGTTGGTATAAACTCTTTCAAACATAAATTTGCGAAGCTTATGAAAAGCATCATAAACTTCATCAGACATTCTGATATCATCCTCGTCCATGCTGACTGAAATGATATCGTGGATAAAGGTATCTATCCATTCTCTGTTGGAATGACCGATAACCTTGGCAAGACTGCTGGGGATATCACTTTCCACCAGTATTCCGCCTCTTATAGCATCGTCCATATCATGATGCATATAGGCAATCTTATCAGAGAGCCTTACAACTCTTCCTTCCAGTGTGCTGGGACGAAGATCCATCTCATGATTGAGGATGCCATCTCTTACCTCCCAGGTAAGATTCATGCCCTGTCCATAATTCTCAAGCTTTTCAACGATACGAAGACTCTGCTCATTGTGCTTAAAGCCAAATGGACAGACATCATTAAGTGCCCTCTCGCCAGCGTGGCCAAAAGGGGTATGTCCCAGATCATGTCCCAGTGCTATTGCCTCCGCAAGATCTTCATTAAGGCGAAGAGCCTTGGCTATAGTCCTGGCATTCTGTGAAACCTCCAGAGTATGTGTCATTCGGGTTCTGTAATGATCGCCCTCAGGAGATAAGAAAACCTGTGTCTTATCCTTGAGTCTTCTAAAAGACTTGGAATACAATATCCTGTCCCTGTCTCTCTGGAAGCAAGGCCTGATGTCACACGGCTTCTCATCAACATCACGTCCTCTGGTATTGGTACTGAGTGTTGCATACTTACTAAGTATCTGTGCTTCTCTTTCTTCTAACTGTTCGCGTATTTTCATTTAGTCGCCTCTTTTATAGTAAAGAACACTGAACAAGTAAACCCCACATCTACTAATATTCGACGTGGGGTTTTAAATTCCTTTTTTTAATTGTAAAAAATTATTGGAAATGTTTTGGCAATTGAGTATACTGCGTATTTACTGCCAATTTCCGGCTTCATACTGATCATTTATCCATTTGACAGCAGCTTCAAATCCTTCCTGAGATACCTCAAAGTTCTCAGAGGTCATAAGTTTTTTGTCTGTCATGCCATAAGAATAAGGCTCAGGCCACACTGTAGCCATCAAGGTTGCCGGACCTCTCTTGTCTAAAGGAACAAACTTGACGTTTTCGAGTGGTTCTCTCGCAAGTCTGTAGCGCATTCCCTTGTAGCTGCCAAAGAAGGCCTCTCCATATTCATAATGCATCAGGTTAAAAAAAGTATTAAGCTCTATCGCCATGTTTAATCTGTTGTCCTATCTTTCTTATCTCTTTTGGTCATAAGAACTGCAAGTGCAGCAAGCGACATTATTATAGCACAAACAGATCCCACCATGCTTCTATCTTCTGTAGCTGATCTTCTGGCTCCAAGAACCTCTGGAAGATCCTCTGGATTTCTGCTTGCTCCCAGTACCTCTGGAAGGTCTACAGGATTGATATTGCCAAAGATAGAAAATACATTTGTTGAAGTTGAAGTAGATGTACTTGTACCTGTTGTAGTAGTCTCATTCTCCTTAGGAGGATCCTCTGGGTCAGTAGGAGGTACTACGATCTTATCTTCTGGCTTCTTGCTGTTCTTAAACACGAACTCTGCAGTCTTACCAGAAGTCTGTACATCCACAATCTCAAGGTCAGCCTTGGCAAGGCCTGCTGCCTTAGCATAGCTGTTAATATAATCCTTAACATCAGCTATTACTGTATCAAACTTGCTACTTCTGAAGATAACAAAGTGCTTGTATGGATCTCTCTGATAATCCTTGGGTGCCTCAAGCTCTTCGTAGTAATACAGTGTATCAAATATCAGAGAATCATACTTACCATCCTCACTAAAAGTAATGTTAAAGTATGGATCTGTTGTCACCTTAACAGCTATTTCTGAAGTAGACTTGTCCATCAGGTTAACTCTGTAAAGTCCAAATTTTGCTCCAGCAAGACCATTGGCAGTGTTGTCAGAATCAACCTTGGTAATTCTGATTGCTCCCTTTGCGCTTGAAATGTTAGCTGTTACTTTATTAAAGATGAAATCGCCCTTTTCAGTATCTGATTTGCTCACCTTGCCACGAAGTGTAGCTGTGTTGCTGACAGAAACCTTGATCTTACCATCGCCAACATCTTCGCCTGTTGCTGCATTAGCTCTAACCTGATACTCAACGATCAGAGCCTTGCTGTCAGGAACAGTAATTTCAACGCTTGCGCCCTCTTTTGTAACCTTAGGCGCTGGAATGCTGATCTCAGCTCCCTTTGTTCCCCCTGCGTATTCGTATACGTGAAGAGATCCATTTACATAAAGTCCATTTGTAATATCATCAGAAAGAACTACTGTGTCCCCATCAACAAGATCAAGAGCTCCATCATTGACAACTATAGAGTAATCAATAAGCTGCATCGCCTCATTATAGGATGCTCTCTTATCAAGGATTGTAAGGGAATTAGCACTAATTCCAATAGTATTTCCTGTGCTGCCACCTACACTTCCATTTACAGTGTTGTCAAAAGAGAACGTAAGGTTTGCGCTATTATTTCCATTTACAAGACCTGCAAAATAAGCCTTATCCACTGTTGATACAAAAGAAATCTCACATGCATTATCTGTACCAGACATACCCTCCGGCCATTTAAATGCCCATGTCAGCCTGGTAGTTCCATTTTCTCCTGCAGTAATAACAGGCTCTGCAGTAGCGATCGTTTCGCCGCTAACCTTGCTGATCTTGGCTGAACCAGCTCTGTAAACCAGATTGGCAGGAAGGATATCAACTATCTCTGCCTCCATACCTGCTGCGATATTCTGGTTCATCTGTCCGACACTGTTCTTATTAACAGTAATCTTCCAAGGAATAACGTATTCGCCGGAAGTACTGTCATAGTAACCAGCAGATGCTTCCTTCATCATAGGAAGACCTTCTGAAGTCACCTCATAGTATTTGTCATCAGTCTTAGTAACACTGTCTATTTTTAACTGAATATGATTATTAAACCTAACAGCGCTTCCCTGAGGATAACTGTGGATATCTGCGCTTTCATCTCCATAGAAATCCTGAGTCTTATAATAGATTACATAATTTCCAGAAGTAAGCATTTTAGCTGTAATCTTAAAGTAATTATCTGTGACTCCAATTCCTGTGTGCGCACTATGAAGCTTATTCTCTGTCCCATCATCCTCAATTTTATATATAGTTACTGAGCCTGGCACAATCTTGGCAGATACAGCTTTGCCATTAAGAGTAGCACTCGATGGGCTTATTGCATCTGTAATAATAGCTGTATAGTTGTTATTGTCACCATTTACAGAAAAATGAGCTGTCCAAGATACATAGCCCTTAGAATCACGCTCCTTAGTTATTTCTTTGTAAATACCCGAATCAAAACTTCCAGATGATCTATACAGTGCATCACGTGAATCTTTGTCTAAAAGCTCATCGCCATTATACATATAGCAATTGTTAGTAAATTTAGTTATGCCACTTGGTAATTTGCCACTAATTTTGGATGCATACGCAATCTTGTAATATGCAACAGGAGTGTTCTCTGGGAATCTTATAACCAGCTTACTCTGTCCATTTTCCTCGACAAATTCTGGAGTCAGATCATTATATACATACCAGGTCTTAGTTTTAGCTAAAATATAAATCTTAATAGAATCTTTAACAAATTCCATTCGGGAATCTATTATATCCTCAAAGGTGTATCCTGAAATATCTTCTGGAGATGATCCGTTATTGATAAGTACATCCCAGTACACCATTCCATCAGGTAAAACATTTACTTGATAGGTAGGATCATAATTGTTCCTGCCAAATTTGCTGACAAGCTTATTATCAGTCATAGTAGCATAGCCTTTGTCCTCACCTGGCTGAGTTGCTCCATCCCAAGTCCATGTAACTGTATTGCCATTTCCTACGGCAAATATCTCATCCTCAGACAATCCAGCTGTTGAGATACTTTTATCAATAGCTTCAACCTGATATGTAAGTGTATAATTACCTCTTGCTATGCTGTCAGCATGAACCTTGAGGGTATGATCATCTACAAGGTCGAAGCTTACACCTGTTCCGCCGCTAAGAGTATAACCACCTGCAAACTTAAGATTACTTCCAAGATTATCTGTAATTTCAAAGTTAGTAACATCCGCACTTACTATAAAATTAACTGTCCACTTTCCTTTGCCACTCTTTATTGGAACACTTTTTTCTTTTTCACCTTTAATAATCGCTTTCTGAACATATACTTTAATATGCTTGGTATCAGAAAAAACAATTTCTACTGATCCGTCGCCCTGTATACTGCTAGGGTTAACCTTGCACTTAAAACCAACACTTCCCAAAAGACCATTAGGCTTTTTCTCGAGGTCGTCAGTTTTGATCTCAAAAGACATGACATTATCAGAGCCTACACGAGCTGAGCCAATCTCAACCTCTTTCTGTACGCCATCTTCTTCAACTAATTCAATAACAGGAATATAAAGACCTACTGCCTTGGAAAAATCCAGACTAGATGGCAATTTGTAAGTAAACTTACCATCTGGAATAGACTCTGCGTTAAAAATCCTGAAACTAAAACCAACCTCAAGCTCCTGCTCGGTAGAAGATATGATGTTCTGGCTTGTATAAGCACTTGTTATCTCACCAAAATCAGGATTGCTAAGATCTGGATTAACTGCCTGAGTGGCTGTTCCTGCAAGAGGAGCTACTGGCAGATTTTCTTCTGTTGTATCTTCTAAACTAGCTGCATCTTCATCTGGTACTACTTCAGATGTATCTAAAGCACTTGCTGTGTCTTCTGTTGTAGCTCCGTCTTCAGATGTATCATCTATATTAGCTGCGTCATCATCTGCATCGCTATCTTCGTCAAAATATTCATCAAAATCTTCGCCATCTATAGCTACAGTAGAATATTCATTGGCAGCATCTGATGGTTCTGTCCCATCAGAATCAGGTTCTGCACCCTCACCATTTTCATCACCTGCCATAGCAACAATAGGCGCATCAGAATCAAACTCGCCAGCGTAAACAACGTTGCTTCCCAAGCTTGAGAACATGGTAGTAAGCGTAATCATGCCTACCAGCATTCTCCTTACAATTTTTCTTTTCATTAACTCTTTCCTCCCGCAAAACCAGATACCTCATACCGTTTTCCCCCTTTGTTTCAACGCCTGAGAATCCAACTTCATAAAAAACTATTATCTGAATTTATTCATAAAAGTAGCCATAGGACCAACTGCATCCTGAAGATCCTTGATAGCTTTATTAAGTCCGTCGAAATCTATCTCCGAAATCGACTTAACAGCCTCTGTCATCTCAGTAGCATTAGAATCTAGAAGCTTATCAAACTTGGCAGCTGAATTAGATACATCTGCAGCCATAGTATCCACATTACCAAGTGACTCCTCTGCCTTAATAGCCACATTATTGATATGATTAAGTGTTGTTGTTACCTTTGGAACCATAATGACCACAGCAGTTGTCAGAACCACTAACATTCCTGCAAGGCACAATGCACATACTCTCTGGTAAAAAAGCTGTTTCTTTTCCAAATTAGTATTCAAATTTTCTTCCATAATAGCCCCCTGATTATAAAATAAAATTTCACGTGTACTGTAACACAATTAATATTTCTATTCAATTGATATTATTGCTAAATCGCTATTTTATTATACTTTTTTATGACAAAAGTTGCCTTAATTGTATGCAAAATTAAGACAACTTTCATAATTATTGTATCTGATTTAAAATACTAGGATCTTTTATCTTACTATCCTGTGCAAGGAACAGTATTTTTGTGATTATTTCTTGTTTCTCTACATGATTCATTTTTTTAATATTTGAACTATGTGATCCGAGTAGCCCATCAAATCAGCACGCTCGGCAGTTGCAATGAGATATTGGATCCACTCTGCGTAGGATTCATCTGACATCGAATTAACATATTTGCTGATGATCTGGGACATACCATCCTGTGCAAATCGGCATACTTTCTGAGCATTCGTTTCTATGCAAAGGTCGTCTATCAATTCGTCTACCACACGGATCGTATCAAGAATCCTTGAAGATCCTGTATTATCAGTCACCAATGCCTTTTCATGATCATAACCTATTGTAGTTATTTCACCTGCCGGATCTTCAGACATGAATATTTCATGAATAAGAGGTGCATCCTGAAGACAAAAGGCTATAAAAACCGGCGCTCCGGGCTTAGCAATCCTAAGTGCCTCTTTGCATGCCTCTTTTCTTTCATTAAAATCTTTCAGACTGTATATAGGCCCCATAAGGAGAACAAGATCATAGGCATCATCTTTTAAGAAATTCAGATCCCTTGCATTTCCTTCAAACACACGGATGTGGTTGTCCCCTGCAAATTCTTGTTTCATCTGCTTAACATATTCCGGTGTAAGCTCTACAGCATCAACTATATATCCTTCGCCAGCCAATGCCTTTGTATAAGTTCCGCCACCTGCTCCTATATCAGCAATAACAGCCCCAT
>JAEEGI010004674.1_pt1 | contig 31915 bp, 30 predicted proteins | sample 8958751 | NCBI WGS metagenome assembly JAEEGI01 (sample SAMN16246545, study PRJNA631951) | gut metagenome | biome: gut microbiome; feature: rumen; material: KS-attached | host: Bos | place: Iran: Karaj | collected 2018-10
CTTTGAATTTGAAACGGACGGTTTTTATATATGCTTATTGCGGAAAAAAACGGAAAAAGGGATTTGAGGTCCATGCTGCCGGAGGAGATAGGCGAGTACCTTGCCTCCATCGGTGAAAAGAACTTTCGTGCAGGGCAGATTTTTAAATGGGTTTCCGCGGGGGCGCACAGCTTCGACGAAATGACAAACCTCTCTATAAGGCTGCGTGAAAGGCTGAATGAGGATTTTTTCCTCGATATGCCCACGATAGCAAAAAAACAGGTCTCGGCGGCGGACGGGACGGTGAAGTACCTTTGGCGCCTTGCCGACGGGAACGCCGTTGAGAGCGTGCTCATGAAATATAAATACGGCAACAGCGTCTGCGTTTCATCTCAGGTCGGCTGCCGAATGGGCTGCGTTTTCTGCGCTTCGACCGGCTGCGGCCTTGTGAGGAATCTTTTGCCGTCTGAAATACTCGCGCAGGTTTTGAGCACGGAGCTTGACTCCGGCGAGAAGATTTCGCATATAGTTATGATGGGCATAGGCGAGCCTTTTGATAATTTTGATAACGTAATGCGCTTTCTCAGCCTTGTAAATCAGCCGGACGGGCTAAATATCGGCATGAGGCATATTTCACTTTCTACCTGCGGGCTGATAGATATGATTGACAAAATGGCCTCTTTTAATTTACAATTAACATTGTCTGTATCACTGCATGCGCCGGATGATGAAACGCGCAATGAGATAATGCCCGCCAACAGACGCTGCGGGGTGGACGCGCTCATGTCTGCCTGCTCGCGTTATTACGAAAAAACAGGCAGGCGTATTTCGTTTGAATACGCGCTCATTTCGGGCATAAACGATTCCGACGAACAGGCAAGGCTCCTTGCCAAAAGGGTGAAGCCCCTTGCGGCGCACGTTAATATAATTCCTCTGAACAATATCGAGGGTAGTCCGCTAAAACCGGGTAACGCCCGGGCTTTCGCCAAAAAGCTGACCCAGCTCGGCGTGAACGCGACAGTTCGCCGCCGTCTCGGTTCAGATATAGACGCTGCCTGCGGCCAGCTAAGACGGAAAACGGCGGAGAGAGAATAATAAAGGGCATCGTATACTGTTTTCAGGCAGGAGGTTGGCTGAAAAAGTGAGATATTGGGGACTGACCGACAAAGGAAGCGTCAGGGCGGCCAATCAGGATTCGTTCTATGTCGGAAGAATAGAAGGCATGAACGACGAGATGGTCCTGTGCGTCGTCTGCGACGGTATGGGCGGAGCCGCAGCGGGCGATTTCGCGAGCGTAACGGCGCTGAACGCCTTTAAGGCTACAGCAGAAAACCGCCTCCTTGCAGGCGAGTCGCCGGAGCGCGCGATGAAAGCTGCGGCGATAGAAGCCAACCGCACCGTTAAGGCAAAAGCTGACGAAAATCCGGATTACTACGGCATGGGGACGACGCTCGTTGCGATATTAGCCTCGCCCAAGCAAGCCGTAATAGCCAACATCGGAGACAGCCGATGCTATATGATAAGGGGAGAGACGATTTCCCAGATAACAAAAGACCATTCCCTTGTGGAGACTATGGTAGACAGCGGCGAACTTAGCCGCGAGCAGGCGCAGAGACACCCGCATAAAAACTACATAACACGCGCTGTCGGAACGGAAAACAGCGTTGAATGCGATATTTTCCAGAAAAAGCTGAAAAAAGGGGACAGACTTCTCCTATGCAGCGACGGCTTGAGCAATATTGTTAACCAACATGAGATGCTTTATGAAATATGCTTCGGGGATAAGCTCGAAACGGCCGTACGGAGAATGATGGACATTGCTCTCGGCAGATTCGCACCCGATAACGTTACCGTCGTGCTGCTTGCGGTATAGCGCGTGAAAGGATATTTTACTAATGGAAAACAATGATAAATATATCGGCCAGCTTCTTGACGGCAGATATGAAATAATAGAAAAAATCGGCGAGGGCGGAATGGCAATAGTCTATAAAGCGCTTTGCCATCGTCTGAATAGATACGTTGCAGTGAAGATACTCAAGGATGAGCTCGCGCTGGACGAGGATTTCCTTCGCCGCTTCCATACGGAGTCTCAGGCTGTAGCCATGCTCTCCCATCCGAATATCGTGACGGTTTACGACGTGAGCCGTTCGTCGGACTGCGAATATATAGTGATGGAGCTTATCGAGGGCATCACGCTCAAGCAGTATATGCAGAGGCGCGGCGCGCTTACCTGGAAGGAAGTCCTGCATTTTTCCTCCCAGATAGCAAAGGCTCTGTCACACGCGCACTCGCGAGGGATTATCCACAGAGATATTAAACCGCATAATATCCTTATCCTTGCCGACAGCAGCGTGAAGGTAGCGGATTTCGGCATAGCGCGGCTGACAAATCTTCAGGATACTCTTACGAATGAAACCCTCGGTTCCGTGCATTATCTTTCGCCGGAGCAGGCAAAGGGCGGGCATATAGACGCTAGAACGGATATATACTCTCTCGGCGTTATGATGTATGAAATGCTCACCGGACGCCTCCCCTTTGAGGGTGACAGCGCTGTCTCCATCGCGATACAGCATATAAGCAGCGTTCCGCTCGCACCGAGGGAGATCAACCCCGAGGTGCCCGTCGGGCTTGAACAGATTACGATGAGAGCCATGGAGCCGGACCTCGACAAACGTTATCAGTCGGCTGACGAGCTCGTTGCCGAGCTTGAATTTTTCCGCAAAAACCCTGACGAAAACTTTGACTATACTGAAAGGGAAATTATAGAAACCTTAAATCCGCCGGAGAACAAACCGGGCCAAGGGCCGGAGGGCTATATGAGATCTGATTACGGAAGAAATCTTTCAAAGGAAGAATACAAAACGAGCAGCCGCAGGGCTAGGAAGGTTTCTGCGCTCGTTGGTATTCTCTGCGTTTTGGGCTTCCTCCTTGTCGCCTTCGTGTTCCTTTGGAATTACTGGCTGAAGGACCTTTTCTCCACGCCGGAGACGATGGACGTTCCGAACCTCGTCGGCAGCAAGGTGGACGACGTTCTTATTAATCCGAGTTATACCGATTATTTCAACATCATCCCCAGTTATGAGCCGAACGACGAGTATGAAAGCGGATATATCTTTGAGCAGGCCCCCGTCGCGGGAAGAAACGTGATAAAGAGCGACAGGAAGATAGACATCAAGGTAATCGTAAGCAATGGCGAGGATTATCTGACCATGCCCGGCCTTGTGAATACCGAGTACCGGCAGGCGACGCTTTCACTCCAGCAGATGAAGCTTATCGTCGAGGTCGAGACGGTGAGCAGCTATGACGTTACGGAAAACTATATAATCAGCACGATACCCGAGGCGGGCGTGCGTCTCTATGAAGGCGATACCGTTTACCTCACCGTAAGCGCCGGCCCCGAGATAAAATACGTAAACGTTCCCGGCCTTGTAGGCAGAACCGTCGAGGCCGCCAAGTCCATGCTTGAAAGCTCCAACCTCACCGTCGGCAGCGTGGAAAGCGTTGAGGACGATGCACCCGAGGGTCAGGTCATTTTCCAGAGCTCGCCGGAGGGAACGGAGGTTGCCGAGCATACGAAGATAAATCTCAGCGTTTCTGCGGGCAGAAAGCCCGAACCCACCGAGGATATTCCGCAGCCCCCGGATGTAGTTGAAGAACCCGATCCGACGGAGGGCGGAATGCTTTCGCCGGGCGGAGAAGGCGAGGGCGGGGAAGAGCCTCAGCCCGAAACCCCGCCGGATGAGGGCGGCTTCCTCAGCCCTCCCGACACATCCGTCGAAGAATGGTAAAGGGCATTATATATAAGGCTCTCAGCGGATTTTATTATGTGAAAACCGATGAGGGTATGGTGGAGTGCCGCGCGAGAGGGAAGTTTCGTGCGGAAAAGCTGAGCCCGCTCGTAGGGGACGACGTCATTGTGGAACTGTCGGAGCCCGGAAAAGGAACGGTTACGGATATTTTGCCGAGAAGAAACTCTTTCCTCAGACCAGCCGTCGCCAATATTGATGCCCTCGTTATGGTCGTATCCGCGGCTATCCCGGTTACGGATCCGTTCCTGATAGACAGGATTACGGCGATATCCGAGCTGAAAGGCTGCGAAAGCATAATCTGCATTAATAAATGCGATATCGATGCTGGCGACGAGCTCTACGATACATATTCCTCCGCTGGTTTCACAGCCCTGAGAACGAGCGCCGTCACGGGAAGCGGCGTTGCCCGGCTCGGAGAGGTGCTTCGCGGCAAGCGCTGCGCTTTCACGGGAAATTCCGGTGTCGGCAAATCCAGCCTCATAAATGCGCTCCATCCCGGCTTTGATCTCATGACGGCGGACGTTAGCCAAAAGCTCGGCAGAGGTCGGCATACCACGCGGCATATCGAGCTTTTTGAGCTTACAAGCGGCGCCGTAATTGCGGATACTCCCGGCTTTTCCTCGTTTGACACAGAGGCGATAGATCTTGAACTGAAAGAAAAGCTTCCATACCTTTTCAGGGATTTTCGCCCTTATCTCGGTTCTTGCTTTTATAACGACTGCGCTCATGTAAAGGAACAGGGCTGCGCCGTTCTGGAAGCGCTCAACAATGGGTTAATAAAGGCGTCGCGCCACAGAAGCTACCTTCGCCTTTATGAACAATTAAAAAACGTCCATGAATGGAACACAAAAAACAAGTAAGGAGAAAGAACAAATGGAAGAAAAGTATGGAAAGAAGCTTCACAAGCTTGGAACACTGCCAATGGTCTATATGCCGGAGGTTTGCCTCGACGTTGCGCTGATTATCATTTTCGGCGTTATGCTCAACAGCGCAATTAAATCCGGCGCATATGTTACAGCGGGTGTGGTCGTTTCCTTCATCCTCGCTGCCGCGGTCTTCGTATTCGTTTTCAGGCTCATCTTCGCAGCCCGCGTAGAGATATACGAGAACGCGATAGTTGTGTTCGGTATCGTAGGCAGCAAGGTTTACGAGGCTGATAGGATAAACGCGATCATTTGGTCTATGCCTGGCGTGAACGCTGTTAACTCCCGCGCTGCCAGAACGAACAACACCATTGCGGAGCTTATCATAAAGGGTGAACATAAGAGTGTCCGCCTTTCCGACGCGTATTACAGAAACCTCGAAAAGCCTATTTCCGCTTTTCAGGTTGCACACAAGATTCCCAAGGAGCTGTAATTAAAGCTCATCCCGGTTATGCCGCCAGCCCATGACCCTTCCGGGGCGCGGCAAACTGTTCGAAACACCGTTAAGCGCGGGACCCGGCAGAAATAAAATTGCCGCGTTCCGCGTTTTATTATGCTCATTTATTCATTTGGGGCATAAATATTCATTTATCACTTGTATTACAAATGAATATTTGATAAAATTAATTAGTATGTTGGATTATATTGTCCGGGCGGGAGATATTAAGTTCCGCTGATCTGTACTTAGGCGAGCTTAACTCGTATAGAGGTTGAAATTCTTTGTATAACATTCTTGATAATATAAATTCCCCAGAGGACCTTAAAAACCTGAATAAGTCTGAGCTCACGGAGCTTTGCGGCGAGATACGCGCCTTTTTGCTCGATAACGTATCGAAGACCGGCGGGCATCTGGCATCCAATCTCGGTGTCGTCGAGCTTACCGTCGCGCTTGAACGGGTGTTCAGCTCGGAGCGCGACAGGCTCCTTTTCGACGTAGGGCATCAGAGCTACGTTCATAAGCTCCTTACGGGCAGACGCGAGCAGTTTTCCGGCCTGCGCAGGCTCGGCGGCATGGCCGGTTTTCCAAAGCCCTCGGAATCGGACTGCGACGCCTTTATCGCGGGGCATGCGTCCGACGCCGTTTCCGTCGCGCTCGGCATGGCTCGTGCGCGGTCTATTTCCGGCGAGAATTATAACGTCGTCGCCATTGTGGGCGACGGGGCGATGACCGGCGGCCTTGCTTACGAGGGGTTGAGCAACGCCGGGCAGAGCGGCGAGCCGATAATCGTTATCCTCAATGATAACGGCATGTCCATAACAGCGAACGTCGGCGGTGTGGCTAAGCTTATCGCGCACCAGCGTTCAAAGCCGGGCTACTATAGCTTCAAGCGTGCGTACAGAAACCTCATGAAAGGGCTTCCCGGCGGCAAATACATCTATCAGCTCACCCACCTTGTTAAGACGAAGCTGAAAAGAGCCTTTGTTAATTACAGTTTTTTCGAGGAAATGGGCTTCCATTATCTCGGCCCTGTGGACGGGCATAATATAGAAAAGCTCGAGTATATGCTCGATTACGCAAAGAGCCTCAAGGAGCCCGTGCTCATACATGTTGTCACGAAAAAGGGCAAGGGCTACCCTGACGCCGAGCAAAACCCGAACGCTTACCACGGTGTCGGCCCCTTCGACCCGGAAAAGGGGATCAGCCTCGCCTGCAAGAAAAGCTTTTCAAGCGTCTTCGGGGATAAGCTTTCTTCTCTTGCGGCTGACGACCCGCGCATTTGCGCCATAACCGCCGCGATGAAGGAGGGAACAGGCCTCGCCGGCTTTGCCGAAAAATTCCCAGACAGATTTTTCGATGAGGGTATAGCCGAGGGTCACGCCGTCGCCATGGCGGCTGGCATGGCGAAGCAGGGGCTCATCCCGTTCGTAGCGATTTACTCAACTTTTCTCCAGCGTTCCTACGATATGCTCATCCATGACGTTGCCATCCTCGGCGTCCATGTTGTCCTCTGCGTGGACAGAGCAGGGCTGGTGGGCAAGGACGGGGAAACACATCAGGGCGTTTTCGACGTTCCGTTTTTGCGAAACGTTCCCAATATGAAGATTTATTCCCCCGCGAGCTTTGCCGAGCTTGAGATGATGCTCGACGGTGCTGCTGCCGACGCCTGCCCCGTCGCGATAAGATACCCGCGCGGCGGCGAGAGCGAGTATAAGGGCGCGAGTGTTGCTCCTGTCGTTTTGCGGCAGGGAGGAGACGTTACGCTTGTTGCCTACGGTACGATTATAAATAACGTGCTCGGTGCGGCGCGGCTTCTTGAAGAAAGCTCCGTCGGGGCGGAAGTAATCAAGCCCGGAGTAATAAAACCGCTCGACATGGAGCCCATTGCCGCATCTTTCCGCAAAACCGGGAAGCTTGTGATAATCGAAGAATGTGTTTCGCAGGGCTGCCTCGGCGAATATATCGCCGCCGAGCTTGCCGGGATGGGTAAGATACTCTGTCTCAACCTTGGCGACAGGTTCATCCCGCATGGTACGCCCGACGAGCTTTATGCCCTCGCTGGGCTCGATGCTGAGAGCCTTGCGGAAACTATCAAACGCTTTGCGACTGGTGGCTGATACCGATGAAAAAAGAACGAATTGACGTATTGCTTGTTCAGCGCGGCCTTTCGCAAAGCCGCGAACGCGCCAAGGCAGATATAATGAGCGGCAACGTATTTGTCGCCGGGCAGCGCGTCGATAAGCCCGGGACGACGGTTCCCGAGGACGCGGAGATAGAAATAACGGGCCAGCGTCTCGCTTTTGTGAGCAGGGGCGGACTCAAGCTCGAAAAAGCGCTCGATACCTTCGGCGTGAACCCGGAAGGGAAAACCTGCATAGACTGCGGCGCTTCCACCGGCGGCTTCACCGATTGCCTTTTGGGGCGCGGCGCGAAAAAGGTCTACGCCATAGATGTCGGCTACGGGCAGCTTGCCTGGTCGCTGCGGACGGACGAGCGCGTCGTCGTGATGGAGCGGACGAACATCCGCTATGTCACGCGCGAGCAGGTGCCGGATGAGCCGGAGCTTGCCGCGATAGATGTTTCCTTCATATCTCTCAGGCTCGTCCTGCCCGTCCTCAAAACCCTCCTCAGCGAGAAGGGCGAAGTGGTGTGCCTCATCAAGCCACAGTTTGAGGCGGGGAAGGACAAGGTAGGCAAAAAGGGCGTAGTAAGAGACATCCAGACGCATAAGGACGTTTTGAACGATTTTAAGAAATACTCGGCGGAGCTTGGATTTTCCCTTCTCGGCGTCACGTTTTCGCCGATAAAGGGGCCCGAGGGCAACATAGAATATCTCGGGCATCTCCGCATCGGCGGGGAAAGCGCCGAGATAGACACGGACTCGATAGCGGAGCTTTCTCACAGCGAGCTATCGGAAGGGCAGACGAAATGAAACAGATTCTCATTTGCTCCAATTCAGACAGGGCGGGCGGCTGCGAGATAACGCAGCTTGTTTGTGAAAAAATTCTCTCCGTTACGGATAAACTAAAGGTGTTCTTCCCCTTCCGCTCTGCGGAGGAGTTTAAATACCAGGAGCTCCTTTGCGCGGATGTCAGGGAAGAACTGGGCCGTTCCGGTCTCCTGATCTGCCTCGGCGGCGACGGGACGCTGCTTTACGGCTCGCATCTCGCGGCGGAGGCCGATATCCCGCTGCTCGGCATCAATTTCGGCCATAAGGGCTTTATCGCCTCGCTTGAGCCGGATGAGCTTGATATGCTGGACAGCATCATCGGCGGCGCCTTCACCATCGAGGAAAGAATGATGGTATCCGTTCGCGTTGTACGCGGCGGGGCGACGGTATTTTCGGACTTCGGCCTCAACGACGTTCTTGTCCGCAGCGTCAGTTCCCATCTCATAAGACCCACCGTTTTTTGCGACGGGGCTATTATGTCGGAGTTTGCCGGCGACGGCATCATTGTCGCCACGCCCACGGGTTCGACGGCGTATTCCATGGCTGCCGGCGGCCCAATAGTCGAGCCGGAAGCGAAAAACCTCATAGTAACCCCCATCTGCGCCCATGCGCTTAACGCGCGGACGATAATTCTCGGCGATAACCGCACAGTCACCGTTTCGCTCAAGCCGAGCGAGGGCTTTAACGTAGTCCTGTCCGTAGACGGCAAACGCGATTTTGCCATAGAGCACGGCGACAGCATTGAGATAAAAAAATCCTCGCACGTTACAAAACTCGTGAACGCGACGAGGCGGAATTACTACGAGATAGTCAACAAGAAGCTTAATATTGATCTCTGACAGAAAAACAAGAAATGTGAGAGTACGATATGCGAACTAAAATATAAGCTATAATTATTTCATGACCGCAGTCACATTGTGTTGCAATTGCTTGACAATGACAACTTTACGCGATACAATAAAGACAGAAGGGAGCTGATAATATGGCAAACTCATCGCAAGTAAGCTTTCGCATCGACGAAGATGTAAAGCAGAGCGCGGAACGTGCATTGAATGACATGGGGCTTACCATGTCGGCGGCGATTACTGTCTTTCTGAAAAAAGTAGGGAGAGAACGCCGCATACCTTTTGAAATATCCGCTGATCCGTTCTATTCCGAAAGCAATATGCGTTATCTTACCAACGTTATTGACGGTATTGAGGATGGCTCGCGGCCTCTTGTAGAACATGACTTAATCGAGGCAGACGACCAATGAAACTTAAATGGGACGAGGATGCCTGGGACGACTATCTCGCATGGCAAACGCAGGATAAAAAGACTTTAAAACGAATTAACGCTTTACTGATGGATATAACGAGAAATCCATTCGAGGGCATAGGCAAACCGGAACCGTTGAAATATCGTAATGGTTACTGGAGCAGGCGAATAGACGAAACGAATAGAGTTGTATACAAGATTGAAAATGACACTGTCGCCATAGCGTCCGTAAGAGGTCATTATGAAGACTGAATGCTAAGGAAGCCAAGCCGAATGTTGGCGAACTGAGTGTGATCACTTATCTCTGACAGAAAGGAACCGAACTGTAATGAAAAATGACAGACAGATGAAGATCCTCGAAATCATTGAAAAAAACGATATTGAAACGCAGGGGCAGCTTATCGAGGAACTGAACAAGTACGGATTTGAAAGCACGCAGGCGACGGTTTCGCGCGATATGCGAGAGCTGCGTCTCGTCAAGGAACTCACAAAAGCGGGTTCCTATCGTTACACAGCCCCGGCAGAGACCCCCGACCGCAATTATTTCGAGCGCCTGAAAACTATCTTCCGCGAGTCGGTGACGAGCTTTGCCTGCGCGCAGAACCTCGTCGTCATCAAGACGCTGCCCGGCCTTGCCAACGCAGCCGGTTCCGCGATAGACTCTATGAACATCGCCCATCTCGTCGGTTCCCTCGCGGGCGACGATACGCTTTTCCTTGCAATGGAGGATAATTCCTCGGCGAAGGTGTTCTGCAACGAGATTCAGACCATGCTCAAGGATAGATGACGAAATAAGGAAAGCTGACGAATTATGTTAAATCTGCTCCACATTGAAAACGTCGCCGTTATCGAAAAAGCCGAGCTCGAATTTGAACCCGGGCTGAACGTCCTCACGGGCGAAACGGGCGCAGGCAAATCCATTATTATCGACTCGATTAACGCCATTCTCGGCGAGCGCGTCGGCAAGGGGCTCGTCCGCACGGGCGCAGCAAGCGCCGTCATTACGGCGGAGTTTTCGTCCGACAGCCTGCCGCAGACTTGGTTTGAAGAAAACGATATAGAGTATGAAGCGGGGGAGAGCCTTGTCGTCATGCGGAAAATAAGCGCGGACGGGAAGAGCTCTGGCCGTATCAACGGCATGCCCGTCAGCACGGCCTGTATGCGCGAGCTGGGCGATATGCTCATAGACGTTCACGGCCAGAACGACGGACGGCGCCTGCTGAACGAAGCAAGCCACCGCGCCTATCTCGACGGCTTTGGCGCGCTCGGCGGCGCTCTTGCGGAGTATAAGAAGCATTACGAGGCGTATAAGACTCTCAAGGCGGCGCTGAACGAGCTGCGGGAGCACGAAAACGACAAGGAGCGCCTTGCCGACGAGCTTCGGGGCAAAATTGCGGAGATAGAGGAACTTGACCCGCGCGCGGACGAATACGATGAGCTGAAGGCTAATTGCGAGCTCATGCGTAATTCCGAGAAAATAAGCGAATTTATTGACCGCGCGTATTACGCGATGTACGGGGGCGATAATACCGACGGCGCGCTCGCCCTTTTGAGCGAGGCGGACGCTGAGCTTGAGTCCGCCGTGCGTTACACTGACAGGCTCGATGAGCTTGCCAAGACCCTGCGGGATTTGCGATACGGCGCCGAGGACGTCACGGACAGCCTTATGCGTTTCCGCGAAAGCCTCGATTTTTCCGTTTCGGAGCTTGACCGCGCGGAAACGCGCCTCAACAGGCTTGAAAAGCTAATTAAAAAATACGGTTCGCTTGAGGCCGTTCCCGAGCTTTTGAAAAAGATGAAAAACGACCTTGAGGACGTTGAGTATCTATCTGAAAACATAGAAAAGCGCGAAAATGAGCTTGACGCAAAGCGCGCTTCACTTAAAAAAGAAGCCGCCGCAATCTCCGCAAAGCGCGCAAAATGCGCCTCCGAGCTTGAAAAGCGCATAGTCAAGGAGCTTTCGGAGCTGAATATGCCGAAGGTCAGCTTCCGCGTTGAGATATCTCCGCTCGGCGGGGAGGACGGCTTCGATTCCACGGGCTGCGATGCCGTGCGCTTCCTCATGTCGGCTAACGCGGGCGAGGAGCTTGGCAGGATAAGCAAAATCGCCTCCGGCGGCGAGCTTTCGAGAATTATGCTTGCAATGAAAACCGTCCTTTCTGATTCCGAGGCGACGGAAACCCTCATATTTGACGAAATTGACACGGGCGTATCCGGCAAGGCGGCCCAAAGCGTCGCGGAAAAGTTAGCGGTGCTCAGCAGGGGTAAGCAGGTTCTATGCGTGACGCATCTTCCGCAGCTTGCTGTAATGGCGGACGCAGGCTTCCTCATAGAAAAATCCGAGAGCGAGGGAAGAACCTTTACGAGCGCCCGCAAGCTCGATAATGAGGGGCGGAAAAACGAAATAGCCCGCATAACGGGCGGCGCAAACATAACCGAAACCCTTCTCGAAAGCGCGGCAGAGCAGCTCGCTGCCGCAAGAAAATTCAAGGAAGGTCTGAAAAGCTTATGAGCACACAATCCACGATATACGTCGGCCTGAACGACGCAGACACGAAGGTCCAAAAATTCGATACGGAGAAATACATATCAGTTCTCCGTAATGTATGCCATAACTATAACGTCGCTTTTTCATTCCACATGATAAACGGCGGCTATTTTCATGACGACGGGCGCTATACGGAGGAAAATACTTTGGTCCTCATCCTTATAGATGTCCCGGAGAATACGGTCAGGGAAATAGCAAAAGACCTTTGCGCCTTCTTCCATCAGGAAAGCGTCATGGTGACTGCAGCTCCATGTTCTGTCGAGTTCGTGCGGGAGAACGTTGAAGAGTGAACTGCTTCAACGAAGAAATTTTGCCCGCCAAAATCAGTTGACAAATAATTTCAATATGATATACTACATTAAGTTTAAAGGCAATGATGAGAGCAAGTAGCCAAAGCTTGCTTGCGCAGAGAGGCTCCGGTTTGGTGTAAGGAGCTGTTGCGGCTTTGGTGAATACATCTCGGAGCAGCCGCCCGAACCCGCCTTGTGCGGCAGTAGGAGCGGACGGGGTTCGCCCGTTACAGCGTTTGGGGAACCCGTTCCCCGTGAGGCGCGCGCCGCGAGGCCCGCGCGAACAGAGGTGGTACCGCGTAATTACTACGCCCTCTTTCAGAGATTATCTGAGAGAGGGCGTTTTCTTGTTGAAGGGGGACTGGATATGGACGGCATTGCCGGGATCTATGGGCGTAGCCCCGTTTTTGAATTAATAATAAATTTTTAGAGATAGGTGAAAGACAATGGAAATGTATGAAGAATTAGTTGCCCGCGGGCTTATCGCTCAGGTTACGGACGAAAAAGAAATCCGCGAGCTTATTAACGGCGGCAAAGCCCGCTTTTACATCGGCTTTGACTGCACGGCGGACAGCCTTACCGCAGGACATTTCATGGCGCTCACACTGATGAAGCGTTTGCAGCAGGCGGGAAACCAGCCCATCGCGCTTATCGGCGGCGGCACGACAATGATAGGCGACCCCTCCGGGCGCACCGACATGAGAAAAATGCTCACGCGCGAGGACATCGACCATAACGCGGCCTGCTTCCGCCGCCAGATGGAGAAGTTCATCGAGTTCGGCCCCGATAAGGCCCTCATGGTAAACAACGCCGATTGGCTGCTTAACCTTAACTATGTCGAGCTGCTGCGGGAGGTTGGCCCCCACTTCTCCGTGAACAATATGCTGCGCGCCGAGTGCTACAAAAACCGCATGGAGCGCGGCCTCAGCTTCTTTGAGTTCAACTACATGATAATGCAGTCCTACGACTTTTATCATCTTTTCCAGCATTACGGCTGCAATATGCAGTTCGGCGGCGACGACCAGTGGAGCAATATGCTCGGCGGCACTGAGCTTATCCGCAAGAAGCTCGGCAAGGATGCTTACGCCATGACTATTACGCTTCTGACGGACTCCAACGGCAACAAGATGGGCAAGACTGCGGGCAACGCCGTCTGGCTCGACCCCAACAAGACCTCTCCTTTCGAGTTCTATCAGTATTGGCGCAACGTGGGCGACGCGGACGTTATAAAGTGCCTCAAGATGCTCACCTTCCTGCCGCTTGAAGAGATAAACGAGATGGCAAAGTGGGAGGGCAGCCAGCTCAACCGCGCCAAGGAGATACTTGCCTTTGAGCTTACGAAGCTCGTTCACTCCGAGGCCGAAGCCGAGGAAGCGCAGAATACCGCCCGCGCCCTGTTCAGCCAGGGCGGTGACGTGGCGAATATGCCGTCTCAGGCTATAAGCGAAGATAAATTCGCCGCCGACGGAACCGTCGGCGCTATCGACCTGCTTGTTCTCAGCGGGCTTTGCAGTTCTAACGGCGATGCGCGCCGCAATATCCAGCAGGGCGGCGTTGAGATAGCGGGCAAGAAGGTTGCCGATACCTCCGTCCGCTTCACGAAGGACGACCTAAAGGGCGAGGGCATCGTGGTAAAACGCGGAAAGAAAAACTTTTGCCGCGTTTATATCGAAGGCTAAACGATAATTAAAGGCCCGGCGTTTTTAGTCGAACGCCGGGCCGAAGTAAATATCATCCGGCGCATCTGCGCCGCAGAGCATCCCGAAGGGTATTTTTTCTTCGGGGTGCTTTTTTGTATGCGGATAAAAATATTCGCAGCAGGGGAGAGAGAAGGAAGCGCAGAGCGCTTCGGCAAAGGGCCTCGGCTCGTCTTCAAGGCTCAGAAGCTCCTTTATAATTAGCCTGCCGTCCGAAATTTCGCAGGCGGCGACAGCCTCCGATGCACCGAGAGATAGCTTGTAAAGTCCGCCGTCAGAGAGCTTCATCGTTGTTTCAAAAAAGCTCGCAGCGGTTTTGTTCAGCCGGACGTGCGCTCGCCCGCAAAGGTATTTTTCGCGCAGCACGGAATACTGCTCCGCACCTACGGCCTCGCGCTCAAAACCCGCGTAATAGCGGGGCAGAGCGCTGGCCTTCGCCGTGTAAAACGCCGTCCGGTAGCAGAAGCGCTCATAATAAGAAAAAAGACTGTCTTCCGCCGGGACGAGCGCGGAAGCTCCATCCTCGCTCTGAATACGGCGCACTATTTTCGCCGCAAGACCGCATCCCCGATGCTCGGGCAGTGTCGCGAGCGCGTAAAGGTAGCCAAATGGGATTTCCCCTCCCTTAAAAACAATAGAGCCTGTATCGAGCGAATAGCCGGCGGCGACGAGCCTGCCGCCGCGCCTTGCGCCGAAAGCCCTGATATGCCCCTCAAGGGAAGAGAAAAAAAGAGAAATATACTCTTCCTCATCGCCGAAAACCTCGCTCCAGATGCGGCTAAGCTCGGACAAATCGGCGCCCCGCAGGGGGATGGTTTCAATCAAATCTTCCATACGGCGGTATATTTTTCCTCCATAAAATCGGGGAAATACGAAAGCTTTGCCTTGCGAAGATTTTCAAGACCCATATCCTCTTCGCGGTTTATGTATTTCACCTCGGGGTATTTCTCCTTGATATAGCGCGCAAACTCACGGTTTATCATCTGATAAGCCCCGGTGATGGATGAATCGGCCTTTTCAAAATGGGCGACGTAAGTGTCCTCGCTCAGCCTTTCACCGATCGTGAACGCGCAGGGACGCCCGCCGGCGTAAAGAAACGCACCGTCGAGTCCGAGCTCATCGAACTCCGTGAGCGCCTTTTTTATGGCAAGCGCCTCGGCTATGGCGGTCTCCTCGTCGCTTTCATGGCGCTCTATCATCCACTCGCGGTCAAGCTCCGCGCAAAGCGGAGCCGTGACGCTCGTCATGGGGTCAAAGCGCCACTCGTTTTCCGCGACGAAGCGGTTTATGTAATTGCGCTTGGCGTGCAGCTTCTTGCCTTCGAGCGAGGCGAGGCGGTCTATCGAATAAACGTAGTCGAAATAATCCGTCGCGGGCGAAAGCTCATACTGCCCGCCGAACGCTTTTTCCAGAAGCGCAAGCGCTTCCTTGGGGATAGAGTGCATGACAAGTTTCTTTCCGCGCTCACGGGCTCCGGCAACAAGCGGCTCGACCACGCTTTTTAACTTTTCATCGTCTTTGACCTCGATGGGATATGAAAAATAGCATTCGCTTTCAACCTCCGTGCAAATGACGAGGCAGCCTTCGATGATGCACCACGCCGCGGCGTAGCTCGCGCCCCAGCCGTAGATGTTCATGAAGCTGAAATCGGCGTTTCGTGTGCCTGTTGAATAAACGACAGGGTACATCCACTTCCTGTCGCTGAGAATAACGGGTTTGAATTCGGGCATAAATATACCTACTTTTCAATCAGATGTTGGTGCATACCTCTTTGATTTTTTCCTGTAAACGCTTGAGGTCTTCAAAGGTCTCCGGTCTTTTGCCGGGGTCTCGCAGCAGTGCTGCGGGGTGATATAGCGCCATGATGTCGGCGTTTTCGTTTTTGAACCAAAGTCCGTGCTCGCGGGTTATTTTAAAATCCGGCTTAATGAAGCGCATCGCGGAAATACGCCCGAGGCAGACGATTATCTTTGGATTAATGAGCCTGCGCTGCTCGTTGAGCCACTCAATGCAGGTGTCCTGCTCCTCGGGGTAGGGGTCGCGGTTATGCGGCGGGCGGCATTTGACGATGTTGGCTATGTATACTTTCGCGCGGTCAAGATTAATCATTTCGAGCATGCTGTCAAGAAGCTTGCCTGCGCGGCCTACAAAGGGCTCGCCCTGTAAATCCTCCTGTTCTCCGGGGCCTTCGCCGATGAAAAGAATCTCGGAAGCGCGGTTGCCCACGCCGAAAACGAGGTTCGTGCGCCCCTCGGCAAGAGCGCATTTATTACATTTAAGACATTGCTCATAAAGACTATCCCAGCTTGACATGTAATAACCTATCCTTTCACTTGGAATAATTCGCTTTTGCACATTATAACATATAGTATTGATATTTACAATGGAAAACACATATTATAACTACATTATGTAAACCAAAGCTTGGCCGTATACATTTAGGAATAGTCATAATTATACAAAGCGCATAACAACAACATCTTTTTTTGAGAAAAATTTATATAATACTCTTGCAAATGGCGATCTTGTATGCTATAATGCCACTATCAAATACCAAGGGGTGTGCGGCAAAAATGAAATTTGTGGATAGCAAAGCAAAATGCGGAATTTATACTTTCCTGATTTATCTCGTCGTAATGTTTGAGATGAGCGTTCTTTCTGGTTACAGATTTATCACCGGCGAGGCTGATAAGTATGGTAACGGTATTACGCTTGAAGCTAAGAAGGCTGTCAGTCTCAAGGCTATAGGCGAAAACGTAGGCTGGAACTATATAGTCTGCTCTGTCATTATAATCGTTGCGATGTTCCTCTTCGCAATGTGGATTGGCTATAACAGAAACTTCGGCGGCGTTTTGGGCATGATCATTATAAATGTCATTCCGTTTATCGGCCTTATTGCTCCCTCTACTTATAATTTCTTCTGGAGCTACGGTACGGCTCACTTCCTTCCCGCGATGACTATTTTCGGACTCCACAAGAGCGGTTCTCATATCGGGCAGATCATATTTATTGCCGCGGTGTTGGTGCTCACTGTTGTATTCTTCTTTATCGGCAAGGCTATCAGAAAGAAGCATGCCGAGAAGTATGAGTATGACGACTGATTTAATGCTTTGAGAATTTAGGCTAATTGCAGCAGAGCTTCTTGTCAGGAAGCTCTGCTGTTTTCATATCTGCGGCAGAAGAACATTATTCCGGTGCGGAAAACATGCGGCAAAGCTTTATGGCTTTTCTTTCGGCTTCTTGATAAGGGCAAAGATAAATGAGAAGAATATTGCTGAGCTCAGTCCACAGGCTGCGGCTGTCATTGAGCCGGAGAGTACGCCGAGCCAGCCCTTCTCGTCAACGGCTTTTTTAACGCCTTTGGCAAGAACATTGCCGAAGCCCGTGAGGGGAACGGAGGCGCCCGCGCCAGCCCAATCGAGAAAGGGAGCATATATGCCCACGGCGCTGAGAATTATGCCGGCGACTACGTAGGAAACGAGTATTCTTGCCGGAGTTAGCGCCGTTTTGTCGATGAGAATTTGCCCAATCGCGCAGAGAACACCACCCGCGACGAAAGCCTTAACGAAACCAAGCAGCATTTACAAAGCACCTCTTTCGGAAGAAATAGCCACCGCGTGGCATATCCCGGGAATGCTTTCCTTTTGCGCGGAGCTTGTCGTGGACAAAAGAGCGCCTGTTGCGGCGAAAAGCACGTTTTTCCATCGCCCGGATCTCATTTCGCGCAGAATATATGCGCACAAAACGCTTGCGCTGCATCCGCAGCCGGAGCCGCCTGCGTGAACGTCCTGCTTTTCGCTTGAAAAGAGCAGCATTCCGCAGTCGATGCTTCGCGCGCTTATGTCCAGGCCGTCATCGCCGAAAAGGTCGATAAGCGCCCTGTGTCCTATTTTTCCGAGGTCACCTGTCACGATGAGGTCGTAATAGTCCGGATCTGTTGAAAAATCCTCAAAATGTGCCGAAAGAGTCTCATAAGCCGCCGGAGCCATTGCCGCTCCCATGTTGTTAACGTCAGTAACGCCTGCGTCGCGGATGATACCCGTCGTAACACGCGGGATAAACGGACCCTCGCCGCCTTCGGAAAGAATGACACAGCCCGCAGCAGTCGCCGTCCACTGCGAGGACGGAGTGCGCTGACCGCCGTATTCAAGCGGGAAACGAAACTGCCGCTCTGCGGTGCAGAAATGCGACGAACAGACAGCTGCCGTTTTTGAGGCGTAACCGCCGTCGACAGCCATGGCGGCGAGCGTAAGCGACTCCGCCATAGTCGAGCAGGCACCGTATACCCCGAAGTAGGGGACGCGGCACTCTCGAAACGCGAGAGCCGAGGCTATACACTGATTCAGAAGGTCGCCAGCGAAAACGTAATCTATTTTTGCCGCCTCCGTTTTCGCGGAAGCGCAGGCAAGCTCGAAAACCTTCTTCTGCATAAAGGTTTCGGCCTTTTCCCAGGTGTTTTCTCCGAAATACGAATCATCTGATACATAATCGAAGCAGCCGCGCAGCGGACCTTCGTTCTCCTTTTTTCCCGCGACGCTCGCAAACCCGGCTATGACTGGCGGATTTGAAAACTGCACACTCTGAGCTCCGGCTTTTTTGACAGACATGGGCATCACTCCGAATAAAATAGGGTCACCGCGAATGCGGCGACCCTATTATGTGCAGTTTCCGTGAAAATATTATCCAAGGCTATTTAAGAAACGCCATCGCGTCGTCAATAGAACTGCGGGCGCGCTCGGAAAGTGCAGCATCTGCGTTTCGATGGTCAAAGCTGAGGACGAATTCGTCGATTCCCGCGCGGATTTCGTCGAGACGAGCGCGTTCAAGCTCACAGAGCGCATCATAGAGCGAAGAGTATTTTTCAGCGTTCAGCTCGCGCTTGCCAGCACGAAGAATGCCGGCAGAATGTGTCACGCAAAAATAAGGCTGTTTCTTGAGCTTTGTGCGGAACGCTTCATCCGAGTCCCAAAGATAAGCGATGTTTGAATAATAACGCCGTTCTGTGTCTTTCACCTTAGAGCAGACGAAGCAGCTATCGGAAAGCTCACGCAGTTTTTCGCCGCCGTCCGCCTCTGCCGAAGAAGAAAAGAGCTTCTTTTTTTTCGCCGCCGGGATGGAATACAGTTCTTCCACGCTCATAAGATGACTCTGGATAACAAGGGCAAGCGGGAGCTTGTTTTTCATCCGGCGGAGCGCGGCTGAATGCTCGTGGCAAAAGCCCGCTTCATTCATCTTTATGCGGACATCCGGCTCCATCATGGCTGGGCCGAGAACGTATGAAAGCGTTGTTTCCTCAAGCGCGGCGAGCAGACGGCAGAGCGGACAGCCCTCGTAATGGTCGAAAGCTTCGTTTATCGGAATTGTAAAGATTTTTTCTGGCAAATGAAACACCGTCCTCAATCTGAAGAAACCTATACGAACCCGGTTTTGACAGGCTGTTTTTCGCCAGTGCTGCATCAGACTCCTTGACTATACAACAAGTATTTTCTTCGGAGTCTTTCTTGCTATGGCAAAAAACAGTTCTGTAAAAACTGCAAGGAACCTCACAGCTGGATGTTTTGCGGGGCTTTTGCCCCAACGAGGGAAGACGGGCTTTTGCACATCGAACGAGGAGAGGCAAAAGACGCCGGAAAGAACAGCTGTGAGGCGGGTTCGTATAGGAGCCTTCAGCTTAATGTCTAACACTATCGAGTGTTTGCTTGAAATTGTGCATAACTGTTGTTATAATTGTTATAGCTTATTATAATCGGAGGCGAGGCTTTCTGCAATACCTTGAAAAAAACTGTGAGACGGAATTTGCACGGCCTGAGGATTTTGATCTCGAAAAAATCTTTGAATGCGGACAATGCTTCCGCTGGAACGCGCAGGAGGACGGCTCGTATGTCGGCGTCGCGATGGGGAAAGTCCTTCGTATACGCGCTGAGAGAGCGCGCATTTGCATTTCCGCCTCAGACGAGGAATTTAAAAAGCTTTGGTACGATTATTTTGACCTGTCGCGCGATTATGCTAAAGCAAGAAGAGCCGTTTCTCTCGATGCATATACAAGCGCCGCAGCGGAATACGGGAAGGGCATACGCATCCTCAGACAGGATAGCTGGGAAGCACTTTGCTCGTTTGTTATTTCCGAGTGCAACAATATTTCCCGTATAAAGAAGATTATCGAAAGCCTGTGCGCTCTTTTCGGCGAGCAAATCGAGTTCGAAGGTGGGGAATACTACTCTTTTCCATCTGCGGAAAAGCTCGCTTCGCTCGAAGCGGAGGCACTCGCGCCGATCCGCTGCGGTTACCGTGCTCCTTACATAATCGAAGCTGCCCGCGCCGTTAGCTCAGGCACACTCTCACTTTCAGCGCTTGCGGCGATGAAATGCCCGGATGCCGTGCGTGAGCTGAAAAAGATTAACGGAATTGGTGATAAGGTCGCTAACTGCGTGGTTTTGTTCGGGCTGAACATATCGGATGCCTTTCCTCTCGACGTATGGATGAAAAAGGCGCTGAAAGCGCATTATCCCCCGGATTTTGACCCTTCGTGCTTCGGAGAAAATGCAGGTCTTGCCCAGCAGTATATTTTCTATTACGCGCGTTCCGGCAACGTTTAGAACGCGCTCTCGTGTCACATGAGCCTTACATTGTTGTGAAAAGGTCGTTTTCAATAATCCGGTAAAATAAATCAGGCAAAATATTGGCGCATAGGAAGCGCCTGAAAGGTTGACAAAAAAGACATGGCATAGTATATTAATCTAATATAACATACTATATTTTGTAGAATAGCATGAGCGGAAGGATGAGGTTTGTTATGGAAGATAAATCGAAATTTTACAGCAGAATTGTCGGCGAGGGCATTACATTTGACGATGTGCTTCTCGTTCCCTCAGCCAGCGAGGTCGTTCCCGGCGACGTGGACCTTTCCACGCGGCTCACTAAAAAAATCAAACTCAATATTCCGCTCGTGAGCGCAGCCATGGATACCGTTACAGAGTATCGCATGGCTATTGCTATTGCCAGAGAGGGCGGCATCGGTATCATCCACAAGAACATGACTATCGACCAGCAGGCGGAACAGGTCGACATGGTAAAGCGCTCTGAAAACGGCGTTATCACGAACCCGTTCTATCTTTCCCCCACACACACCCTCGCACAGGCCGACGAGCTCATGGCAAAGTACAAGATTTCAGGTGTCCCCATAGTTGACGAGAAGAAGCGCCTTGTCGGCATCATAACGAACCGCGATATGAAATTTGAAGAGAACCTTGAAAGACCGATCTATGAGGTAATGACCAAGGAAAACCTCGTTACCGCCCGCGAGGGGACGACTCTTTCCGAGGCGCGCGAGATTCTTCGCCGCCATAAGGTGGAGAAGCTTCCTATCGTAGACGATAATTTCGTCCTCAAGGGGCTTATTACTATAAAGGACATTGAGAAGGCCCTGACATATCCCCGCAGCGCGAGAGATGAAAAGGGCCGTCTCGTTGTCGGTGCAGCGCTCGGCATAACAGCCGATGTTCTTGACAGAGCTTCCGCGCTTATAGACGCGGGCGTCGATGTGCTCGGTCTCGATTCCGCTCACGGCCAGCAGAGAAACGTTCTCAACTGCGTCGATATGATAAAGTCCAAATACCCGGATGTTCAGCTAATCGCGGGCAATATCGCGACCTATGAGGGCGCGCGCGACCTTATAAAAGCGGGCGCGGACTGCATAAAGGTCGGTATCGGCCCCGGCTCCATCTGCACCACCCGCGTAATCGCGGGTATCGGTGTGCCGCAGATAACGGCAATAGCAAACGCCGCCGAGGCTGCGGCCGAGTACGATATTCCCATCATTGCCGACGGCGGCATCAAGTATTCCGGTGATATTGTTAAGGCTCTCGGTGCGGGCGCCAACGCCGTTATGATGGGCTCGCTCTTCGCCGGCTGCGAGGAAAGCCCCGGAGAGAGCGAAGTGTATCAGGGCCGCCAGTTCAAGGTTTATCGCGGCATGGGCTCCCTTGCCGCGATGGCGAAGGGCAGCAAGGACAGATATTTCCAGGAGAACAGCAAGAAGCTTGTTCCCGAAGGTGTTGAGGGCCGCGTCCCCTATAAGGGAACCGTTTCTGACACCATCTATCAGATGATAGGCGGCATCCGCTCCGGCATGGGTTATTGCGGAACTCCCACCATTGACGATCTGCGTACGAAGGCGAAGTTCATCAAGATTACGAGCGCAGCTCTCAAGGAAAGCCATCCGCACGATATTTACATTACTAAGGAAGCTCCGAACTACAGCATGAATCCGCAATGATTTGCTGAAAGGGTGAAGGGTTATGAGCGGCAACATTGAACAGCTTAAAAAATGGGTCGAAGACTCGGATAATATAGTTTTCTTTGGCGGCGCAGGCGTGAGCACGGAGTCCGGCATCCCGGATTTCCGCAGCGTTGACGGCCTTTATAACCAGCAGTATGATTATCCGCCGGAAACGATCATCAGCCATAGCTTTTTCATGAAAAACCCCAAGGAGTTTTACCGCTTTTACAGGGATAAAATGATATACCGCGAAGCGCAGCCCAACGCCTGCCATAAAAAGCTCGCCGAGCTTGAAGCGCGCGGGAAGCTGAAGGCCGTCATTACCCAGAATATTGACGGGCTCCATCAGCTTGCCGGAAGCAAGGAAGTTCTTGAGCTTCACGGCACGGTCTTGAAAAACCGCTGCATGGAGTGCGGGAAGAAATATTCGCTCGACGATATTATGAACGGCGAGGACGTTCCGCGCTGTTCCTGCGGCGGCATAATTAAGCCCGAAGTCGTCCTCTACGAGGAGGGGCTCGACGACGATGTTATCAGCCGCGCGGTGAGCTATATCAGAAACGCGGACATGCTCATAATCGGCGGAACCTCGCTTTCGGTTTACCCGGCGGCGGGCCTTATCAATTATTACAGAGGGCATAAGCTTGTCCTCGTGAACAAAAGCGCCACGCCCTATGACAGCGAGGCGGACTTGCTTATTGCTGAAAAAATCGGAGAAGTGTTCGCTTCTCTTTAACAGGCGGTGATTTGATTGCGAACCGAAATACTGGGAGTGGGCTTTGACAGCCTCACAAAAGCGGAGGCTGCCGACAAAGCTTTTTCTCTTATGGAGGAACGCAGAGCCGCCTATGTCGTTACGCCGAACCCGGAGATAGTGATGCTCTGCAATAAGGACGCCGGGATGATGGAGGCGACGCGGAAGGCCGACCTCGTCATACCGGATGGCATCGGCGTAATATACGGCGCAAAAATCCTTTCCCGCCCGCTCAAGGAGCGCGTTCCGGGCATAGAGCTCGCTACGGAGCTTATATCCCGCCTCCCGGATAAAAACAAATCCGTTTTCCTTTTCGGCGCGAAGCCGGGAATAGCGGATATGGCGGCTCAGGAGCTTCAGAAGAAGTACCCGGGCCTCAAGGTCTGCGGGACGGAGAACGGTTATTTCACGGACGACGCTCCTATAATAGAAAAAATAAACGCCGCCGCGCCGGACCTTTTGCTCGTATGCCTTGGCGCGCCGAAGCAGGAAAAATGGATGCTCGCGAACACGGGCAAGCTGAACGCAGGACTCATGATGGGTCTCGGCGGCTCGCTCGACGTTTTTGCGGGCGTTGTTCAGCGCTCGCCCGATTCATGGAACCGGCTCGGGCTTGAGTGGCTTTACCGGCTCATAAAGCAGCCCTCGCGTATAAAAAGGATGATAAAGCTTCCGCTTTTCCTTTTTGCCGCAGTGGGTGAGCGTATCAGAGGTAAAAAACAATGAAAAATGGTAAGCTTATCGTTTTTGAAGGGATAGACGGCTCGGGCAAGTCCACGCAGTATTCGCTTTTGTGCCAGTCGCTTCACGCAAAGAGCGTGGAGTTTAAAAACCTCGTCTTCCCACAGTATTCGGAGGAATCATCCGCGCTCATAAAGATGTATCTTCGCGGCGAGTTTGGCGATAAGCCCGGCGAAGTAAACGCCTATGCCGCGTCAAGCTTTTTTGCTGTGGACAGATATGCCTCGTTTAAGAAGACCTGGGGCGATTATTATTCTGCGGGCGGCCTTATCGTTACCGACAGGTACACTACATCAAACGCCGTGCATCAGGCTTCCAAGCTCAGAAAAGGCGAGCGCGGGGAGTTTTTCTCCTGGCTCTATGATTTTGAGTATAATAAGCTTGGTATGCCTGCACCGGACAAGGTTATATATATGGACGTTTCGCTTGAAATCTCATGCGAGCAGCTTAGAAAGAGAGAACTCGACACCGGGACGAACGCGGACATCCATGAGAAAGACAGGGAATACCTTGCAAGCTGCCTCGACGCGGCGCGCGACGCCTGCAAGTATTATGGCTGGGATAGGCTGAACTGTCTCGACGGAGACGGGAAAATGAGGTCGCTTGAGGATATTCACGCGGAAGTATTAAGCAAATTGGAAGATGTTTTTGTTTGAAACTGAAGTTGAATGTGATATACTTTTTATTCGGCGATGACTTTGAGACTGCCTGCAAGCCCTGACAGAACCGCGGAGGCTCTCCGCAGAGAGCCTCCGTCTGAAAAAACGTTGTCAGCAGTTCCCGCAGTTATTTCCGCAGCCGCAGCCTCCGCAGCCGTTACCGCAGCCGCCGAAGTTGCCGGAATAGCAGATGATGAGAATAATGAGGATTATCCAAATCCAGGAATTATTACAAGAGTTTCCGCAAAACATAGTGGAATCCTTTCTCCGCACGCACAACTCCGGCTCCGCCCGTGCGGGTGGCTAAATTTTTTAAAACGCCTGATTTTCAGCGTTTTTCTCAGGAGCCTGTGAAACGGATGAAATTTTCTTCATCCTTCGGCTTATTCTATGTGCCGATTCTTTCCGAAGTTACAGTTACCGGAAAAAGAGGTGTTAATTTAATGACAGACGATAATAACGATATTTTCTCCGGCTTTTCCTCGGGTAAGGACGAAGCCTTTGAAGAGTTTTTGAGGAGCATCGAACCTGAAGAGTCGGAGCAGAAGACGTCGGGCGCCGGCTTTGACGATTCCGAGATTATAAGCGACGAAGACCTTGCTAAGCTTCTCGGCATGAGCAGCGAGGAATTCAAAAACGTCGAAGCCTCGGTGGATGATAATACCCATGTTTATAAGGATGGTCTTCCCGCGGATAACCGGCGCGGAGACGCGAAAGACAAGAAGGATCGATCGGATAAGCTCGATATGACCCGGCGTATAGATTCTGCCGCAAGCCTTAGAACGGAAGCTGCCGAGCATAAGAAGGAACACGGTGAAGGCAAGGCGCAGCCAAAGAAGGATGAGGCGGAATCTGTGCCCCGCGAGGCGGAACCGTCAGAGAAACAAGAGGAGGTTACGCGCGCTGTGTATCGACGCAAAAACAGACGTCTCGGCTGCATGGGTGGCCTGCTCTATTTCATAATGATAGTCTGCATCAGCGCGGTTCTCGCAGCCGTCGCCTGGGTGGCGGCGAACGACGTTCTCTCGCTCAATAAGCCTGAGGCAAAAGCGACAATAGTTGTTGCCGAGAATTTTACCATAGACGAAGTAGCAGATTCTCTTAAGGAAGGCGGCATAATCCAATATCCCATACTATTCAAGCTCTTCGCCGGATTCTCCCACGCTTCCGAAAAGATAGACCCCGGCGAGTACGAAATCAGCTCACAGCTTGATTACCGCGCCATTGTTACGCATCTCCAGCGCGGAGCTACGGAAGCTGTTACGACGAAACTCACCATCCCAGAGGGCAAGACCGTGAAACAGACCTTTGAATTACTTGAAGAAGCGAATGTCTGCACGGTTGCCGAGCTTGAAGAGTACGCCAAAAACGGCGAGCTTGATTATTCCTTCCTCTCGCCGGATAAGCTTGGCTCGGACACGAGACTTGAGGGCTTCCTCTTCCCGGATACCTACGAGTTTTACGAGGAAGCGAGTCCGAAATACACGATCGAGAAATTCCTCGATAACTTCAAGCGCCGTATAACCGATGAAATGTACGCGCAGGCAGCGGAGCTGGGCAGGCCCTTCAACGAGATACTTACCGTCGCATCGATGATAGAGATGGAAGCCGCGTCAGATGCTGAAAGACCGCGTATTGCCTCCGTCATCTATAACCGCCTTAACAGCAGCTCCTTCGGTTATTTGCAGATAGACGCGACGGTTCAGTACGCTCTTGAAGAACGCAAGGATAAGCTCAGCTATGATGATCTTGAGGTGGATAGCCCGTATAACACCTATAAGTACCAGGGCCTCCCGCCGGGACCCATTGCGAACCCGGGACTTGCCTCTATAAAAGCAGCGCTCAATCCCGAGAGTACGAGCTATTATTACTATGCGCTCAAGAAAGACGGAACGCATAAATTCTTTACCAATTATTCAGAATTTGAAGCCTTTGTCGCAAGCTCCGACTTCGGCGGATAAGCGGATAAAATATAGATTTATATAACTGGGGGACTTCCTGAAATGGAAAAATTAGGCCTTAATGAAATAAGAGAAAAATTTCTGTCCTTTTTTGAGACGAAGGGGCATCTTCGCCTTCCGAGTTTTTCGCTTATTCCGCAAAACGACGCTTCTCTTCTGCTCATAAATTCCGGCATGGCGCCCATGAAGCCCTATTTTACGGGCGAAGTCGAGCCGCCGAGAAGAAGAGTCTGCACCTGCCAGAAGTGCATCAGAACCGGCGATATTGAAAACATCGGCAAAACCGCCCGCCACGGAACTTATTTTGAAATGCTCGGCAACTTCTCATTTGGAGATTACTTCAAAAGAGAGGCCCTTTCCTGGAGCTGGGAGTTTCTCACCTCTCCCGAGTGGATGGCGATAGACCCCTCGAGGCTCTATCCCTCCATTTATGTAGACGACGATGAAGCCTTCGATATATGGACAAAGGAAATCGGCGTCGCGCCCGAGCGCATCACCCGCTTCGGCAAGGAGGATAATTTCTGGGAGCATGGCTCCGGCCCCTGCGGCCCCTGCTCGGAGATTTACTTTGACCGCGGCGAGAAGTACGGCTGCGGCAAGCCGGACTGCAAGGTTGGCTGCGACTGCGACCGTTTCATAGAGATTTGGAACAACGTTTTTTCCCAGTTCAATAACGATGGGAACGGCAACTATACCGAGCTTGCTCAGAAAAACATAGATACCGGCATGGGTCTTGAACGCCTCGCCGTCGTCTGCCAGGATGTTGACTCGCTCTTCGACGTTGATACCGTTATGAACATAACGAACAAGGTTTCGGAGATTACGGGCGCAAGATACGGCCAGAGCCATAAGACGGATGTTTCCCTCAGAGTCATTACAGACCATATCCGTTCCGCCACGTTTATGATTTCAGATGGCGTCCTCCCCTCGAACGAGGGCAGAGGCTATGTCCTCAGAAGGCTTCTCCGCCGCGCCGCGCGCCACGGAAAGCTCCTCGGCGTGAACGAGCCCTTCCTCTATAAAGTCTGCGACATGGTTATCCATGAAAACGTCTGTGCCTATCCCGAGCTCGGCGAGAAGAAGGATTACATCACTCGCATCATCCGCCTTGAGGAAGAGAATTTCGCCAGAACCATCGACGGCGGCATGAAGATTTTTGAAGAGCTGCTTTCCGGCCACAGAGAGCGCGGGGAGAGCGTATTTTCCGGCGCCGACGCCTTTAAGCTTTACGATACCTACGGTTTCCCGATCGACCTCACTATCGAAATGGTCGAGGAAGCGGGCATGAAGGTTGACCAGGAGGGCTTTGACAAGCTCATGCTTGAGCAGCGTGAACGCGCGAGAGAGGCGCGCAAGGCGCTCGGAGACCTCGCATGGGCGGGCATTGACCTCGGCATTGACGACAATACGCCCACCGAGTTCCTCGGCTATACCGAGACCGAAGCAAAGGGCAAGGTCATCGCAATCGTGGCTGAGGGCGAAGCCTGCGCTTCCGCAAGAGAAGGGAACGAGGCTATAATCGTTCTCGACAAGACCCCGTTCTATGCGGAAATGGGAGGCCAGGTTGCCGACCACGGAACACTTACGAACGGCAATATGCGCTTTGAGGTAACTGACGTTCAGAAAAATAAGGGCGGCAAATTCCTGCATTACGGCAAGATAGTTTCCGGCTCCGTCTCCGTTGAGGACGAGGTCGTCGCCGCTATTGACACCGCCCGCAGAGCAGCTATCATGCGCGCTCACAGCGCCACGCACCTTCTTCAGAAGGCTCTGCGCGACGTTCTCGGCGATCACGTTCATCAGGCGGGCTCCCTCGTTGAGCCTGACAGACTCCGTTTCGACTTTACCCATTTCTCCGCGATAAGCGGCGAAGAGATGGCGAAAATCACCAACGAAGTCCTCGAAATGGTCATGGACGGCATGAACGTAGATATCCGCGAAATGCCCATTGAGGAAGCTAAAAAATCCGGCGCGACGGCGCTTTTCGGCGAGAAATACGGCGATATCGTCCGCGTCGTAAACATGGGCGGCAAGTCAATAGAATTCTGCGGCGGAACGCATCTTGACAACACTGCAAAGGTCGGGCCTTTCCGCATAGTCTCAGAAAGCTCCATCGCTTCCGGCGTTCGCAGAATCGAAGCGATTACCGGCAAGGCTGTCATGGCTCAGCTTGACGAGTTTTACGCTAAGCTCTCGACTCTTTCCGAAATTCTCAAGACCACTCCCGGCGAGCTTATGACTAAGGCCGAGAACATGGTCAAGGAAATGAAGAATCTCAGACAGACCCTCGAAAAGCTTCAGGACGGAGCTCTTTCCGGCAAGGCGGAAAGTTTCCTCGTTGCCGCCAAGGAGATTAAGGGTCTCAAGGTGTTTACCGCGACGCAGACGGGGCTTACGGCGGATGATCTCCGCAAGCTCGGAGACTTTATCCGCGACAGGGAGCCGAAGGCGGTCGCCGTGCTCGCTTCTGTGAATGACGATAAAATAACCTTCCTCGCCGTATGTGGCAAGGAAGCCGTCGAAAAGGGCATCAAGGCCGGCGAAATAATCAAGAACGTATCCAAGCTTTGCGGCGGCAGCGGCGGCGGTAAGCCGGACAGCGCAATGGGCGGCGGCAAGGACGTTCTTGCCCTCGATAACGCCCTCGCCACGGTAGATGATTTCGTGAGCAGTAAAATCTGATTATACTGGAGGGAAACCGAATGGAAGATTGCCTTTTTTGTAAAATTGCAGCCGGGGAAATTCCGTCCAAATGCGTTTATCAGGACGATCAGGTCTACGCATTTTACGATATTGACCCTCAGGCTCCAACGCATTTTCTCGTTATCCCCAAGAAGCATATCGAGTCCGTCGCCGCGATAAACGCCGAAAACTCCGGCATCGTCGCGCACGCCTTTGAGGTAATAGCCAAGCTTGCTTCGGAGATGGGCTTCAAGGAAGGCTTCCGCGTTGTTTCCAACTGCGGTAAGCAGGCGGGGCAGAGCGTTTTTCATCTGCATTTTCACGTTCTCTCAGGACGTGATATGACATGGCCTCCCGGCTGACAAACAAATAATGACAAAGAAAGGAAGATTGCCGCCATGAGAAAGCTTGCGTGTTTTGCGTTCGCGTTCTCAGCGGCAATCTTTCTTGTGAGTATATCAGATCACATCACCGTCGTGTTTGCGGCGGTTTTCGCAGCTCTGCTCGCGGTGACCGTTATTTTCGGCGCGCTGCGAAGGAAGGCTGCGCCATATTTATCCGTTATTGTGCTCGGCGCCTTGTTCGGCGCGGCTTGGTTCTTTGTCTATAACATTATCTTTATAAAACCAGCTCTCACGCTTTGCGGGGACAGGGTGGAGCTTAGCGCCGTAGTGCTCGATTCTTCGGAGCCGAGAGATTACGGCGTGAGGACAGAGGTGAGGCTGCTGCGGGACGATATGATGTCGCCGCGCGCTCTCGTCTATGAATTCGGAGAAGACAGAATACTTGAACCCGGCGATGTGATAAGCCTCAGCGGCAAGGTCCTTTCAAGCGGGCGTGAGACGGAAAACGATTATTTCTTCTCACGCGGCATACCTCTTTTCGTGTACGCGGATGGGAGCGCCGAGCTTCAAGACGATAAATTAGACGCGGGTAAATACAAGAAACTCATTTTTCTCCACCGCGTCTGTGCGAAGAAAATTAACAATAAAATCGAAGAGATATTCCCACCCTTTGCCGTTGGCATAATGCAGGCTGTGCTTACAGGAACAAGGCTGCGCCTTAACGACGACTCATATCTTGTTTCCACGCTGCGCACTGCGGGAGCGGCGCACATTGTCGCGGTTTCGGGGATGCATCTTGTTTTCCTTGTGGGTTTGCTGCGGCTTGTTTTCGGTAAGGGACGCATCGGGAACCTTATCTGTATCCCGGTTATAATCGCGTTCATGGCGCTGACGGGCTTCACGGCATCCGTCGTTCGCGCGGGAGTTATGCAGATAACTATGCTTGTCGGACTCTCATTTCGCTGGGATTATGACGGTATTACGGCGCTTGCTCTGGCGCTTCTGCTGCTCTGCATGCAGAACCCTATGTCAGTGAAAAACGGCGGCCTGCAGCTATCCTTTGCCGCGACGCTCGGAATGCTGCTCTTTTCGGATAAGCTATATAATTTCTTTCTGCGCCCGTTCAGAGAAGGGCGCTTCAAGCGCCTTTACCGGGGTAAGCTGAGGAGAAAGGGCCTTTCGTTCGTCGCAGCCTCCGCTTCCTCGTCGCTCAGCGCGCTTGTTTTCACTGTCCCCATTACTGCGCTTATGTTTGGTTCTGTTTCCGTAATTGCGCCCGTGACCAATCTTCTCGTGCTTTGGGCTGTTTCGTTTATGTTCGCGACGGGCGCCATTGCCGTCGCAATCGGCATGGTGTTTTCGCCCGCGGGACATATCTTGGCGCTGCTGTCCTCAGCCTTTGTCTGGTATGTTCGTGCGGTGAGCTCCGCGCTTGCGAGGCTGCCCTTTGCCTCTGTCTACACGATTAGCCCTTATATCAAGGCGTGGCTCGTGTTTATGTATGCGGAGTTCATCACGCTCTTTTTCATGAAGGGCGTTCGCGGGCGCTTTGCGCTTTTTGTGGCATCAAACTTAGTCGTTCTCTCGGCTGCAGCGGGTTTCAGCCGCCTTGAAAGCGCGCTGGGCAAGGTAACCGTCACGGTTCTCGACGTGGGACAGGGACAATCCATCGCATTGAGCAGTGAGGGACACTACGTCCTGGTAGACTGCGGCGGCGATTCGTATACCAACGCGGGAGATATTGCCGCGGAATACTTTGCCTCAATGGGACAAAACTCGCTCGACGCGCTTATACTGACGCACTTTCACAGCGACCACGTAAACGGCGCGGCTGAACTGTTGAACAGAATGAGCGTTGATACCCTTATTATCCCTGAACTGAACGAGGAAGAAGGCGGTTTCAGAGATTACATAATTAATAAAGCAGAGGAACAGGGGACTGACATCGTTATAGTGGACGACGATTCATTTGAATACGCCTTTGGCAGCGTGAAAAGCCAAATCATTCCACCGCTCGGAGGAAAGAATCTTAACGAAATGGGGCTTTCCGCCGTTTTCAGCTCAGGGGATTTTGACCTTGTCATAACAGGCGACATGAACGCCGATACGGAATATCGCCTGACGGAGTATACCCAGCTGCCGGATGCGGAGCTTTTCATCGCAGGCCACCACGGCTCCAAGGCATCAAATTCAGAAAAGCTTCTCAGCACCATTACTCCGGAATGCGTTATAATATCACTTGGAGAAAATAACTACGGTCATCCGTCCGAGGAAATCTTGGCTCGCTTCAAAAACGCGGGCGCGGAGGTTTACAGGACAGATGTAAATGGAACCGTAACGGTAAGACTCGGCAAAGATGGGGGAGATGATTAAACAATGTGCGCCGCAAAGAAAAACGATGAATACAAGTCCTATGCGGATTTCAGAAAACTCAAGAGCGTTGAGGACCTTGCTAACTGCTATGTATTCTTCGGAGACGAGGATTATTTAAAAGAAATATGCGTAAATGAGCTTAGAAAAAAGCTGCTTACCGAGGATGAAGAGGCTTTCAATTACCATAAATTCAGTTCCCCGACGGAACTCGACGAGCTTTCCGAGGCAATC
>JAEEGI010004675.1_pt1:0-22500 | contig 31903 bp, 17 predicted proteins | sample 8958751 | NCBI WGS metagenome assembly JAEEGI01 (sample SAMN16246545, study PRJNA631951) | gut metagenome | biome: gut microbiome; feature: rumen; material: KS-attached | host: Bos | place: Iran: Karaj | collected 2018-10
TGGGCTCCTTATAATACCCGGCGGCCCCACCGGCGAATTCTTAAGCTCCTTCGGCGTTACCGAAGAGGCTTTGCGCAGAGCCGTGGAAGGCAAATACGCCGGCAGCGACGATGAGAAAGTCATCGGCGAACCCGTCTTCTCCCAGGCGGCCCGCGACGCCCTAACTTACGCCGGGGTCTACGCCAAGAATCACGGTCACCGCCAGATCTACGATATGCACATTCTTCTGGGCCTTCTGCACGAGGGCTCTTCGCTGGCCTGGGAATACCTGGACAGTGCCGGGATCACGGAAGAGAAAGTCCAGAATTTCATCGAGGAAAGATTGGGCAGCGACCAGAAGAGCGAAAAGGACGACGAGGAAGCTCCCAGGATCAGGGTGGAATTCATCCCGCTGGATATGAAGAAAGTCAATCCCAGCGATCTCCGCTACCTGAGAGAACTGCGGCGCCGCGGCCTTACGCCTCCGGGCGCCGGGGAGAATCTCCCTCCCGACGAGGAGATGGAAGAAAAGCCTGATCCTTACCAGATCCTTTCGACTTTCGGCGTCGACCTTACGAAGCTTGCCAAGGAAGACAAGTTCGATCCGCTGATCGGCCGTGAAAAAGAGATAGACCGTCTCTCCGTCATTCTGTGCCGCAGACAAAAGAACAATCCCGTGCTTCTGGGCGAAGCCGGCGTCGGCAAGACCGCCATCGTGGAAGGCTTGGCCAAGAGGATCGTGGAAGGCAAAGTACCCGAACCGTTGCTTGGCAAGAAAGTCTTCGCTTTGGATCTGTCGCGCCTGATGGCCGGAACGGCCTACCGCGGCCAGTTCGAGGAAAAAGTCATCAAGCTCCTCAGCGCCCTTAAAGAGGACGGCAAGACGATCCTCTTCATCGACGAGATGCACACCATGCTGGGCGCCGGATCCGTCCAGGATTCCGCCAACGACGTGGCCAACATGCTTAAGCCCGCGCTCAGCAGGGGCGAATTCAACTGCATCGGCGCCACCACAAGGAACGAATACAGACGCTATGTCGAAAAAGACGCAGCGTTGGAAAGACGCTTCCAGCCCGTCGCCGTCGAGCCTCCCAGTCCCGAGGAAACGCTTGAGATACTTAGAGGCCTCAAGGCTCGCTATGAGAAGTTCCACTCCGTTGTTTACTCCGAGGAGACCTTGGGCGCTATCGTTAAGTTAAGCGCCCGCTACATCGTCGACCGCTACTTCCCCGACAAAGCCATCGACGTGCTTGACGAAGCCGGCGCCAGAGCGCAGCTGCGCCGCTTGGAGTTGAAAAAGGAAAGCCCCATGACCGTCACGCCCAGGGACGTCGCGAACGTTATCGCTGGCTGGGTGAACGTTCCGGTCGAGAACCTCGAGGAGGAGGAACGCCAGAAATTGCGGCGCATGGAGAAGGAACTGCACAAGACCATCGTTGGCCAGAACAAAGCCATCGACGCGCTGTCCAGAGCCCTGAGAAGGGCCAGGGCGGACCTAAGGGATCCCGCCAGGCCGATCGGCACTTTCCTGGCGCTTGGTCCGACGGGCGTCGGCAAAAGCCTTATGGCCCGCGCCCTGGCGAAGTTCCTCTTCAACGACGAGAACGCGCTCATTACGCTCGACATGAGCGAATACATGGAGAAATTCAACGTCTCGAGACTCTTCGGTTCGCCTCCCGGCTACGTCGGCCACGAGGAAGGCGGACAGCTGACGGAAAAAGTTAGAAAGCGCCCCTTCTCCGTCATTCTTTTGGACGAAGTGGAGAAAGCCCATCCGGACGTTCTGCACGCGCTCCTGCAGGTTCTTGAGAACGGCCGCATGACGGACAGCTTAGGCCGCCTGGTCGATTTCCGCAACACGATAATCATCATGACTTCGAACCTGGGCGCCAAGGAATTCCAGGAAGGCAAGACGCTGGGCTTCGGCTCCCCCGACCCCGCCGGCAACTACGAATCGTTGCGCGCCAAACTGCTTGAGAAGGCGCGCAAGACGCTGCGTCCGGAATTCATCAACAGGCTCGACGACATCCTTATCTTCCAGTCCCTGAAGCGCGACGAGCTCCTCCAGATCGTCGACCTGGAAGTCGAGAAAGTCGCCTCCCGTCTGGAAGACAAGAACATAACCCTGAAGCTCACCCCGGCCGCCAAGCAGAAGCTCTGCGATATGGGCAACACTTCCCGCTACGGCGCCAGGGAGATCAGGAGAGTGGTGGAAAGCGAGCTGGAAGACAGACTTGCCGAGGCTTTCCTCGGCCAGGTCATCCCGGAAGGCTCTTCCGTGACGGTCAAGATCAAGGAAGGAGAATTCGTTTTTGAGACGGCCCTGCCGGTCCCGGAAACGGCCAAGCCCAAGATGCAATAATTTCCCAAAAGGACCCCCGTTCTGTTGCTTTTTTCCCCAAAAGCGACCCTCCCGAAAAGAATTAACTTGCTGTTTTTCAGCAAGTTAATTTTTTTGGCACGCTATTTGCTTTATAGTAGTCAGTTATCAAGAACTGTTTCACCCAAAAAAGGAGGGACAACGATGAAAGCTCAACATGAACACACTCAGAAAAAGTGCCTGAAATGCGGGCATAATTTCAAGTCTGTCAGCCCGTTCAATCGCTTTTGCCCCCGTTGCAAATACCGCCGTATTCCGGGCTGCTACGGCACCTACACGGTGCACTCCCCCGTCAGTTGTTGATAAGACTCCATTGGTTGTTGGTTAAAGGTTAAAGGGCCGCGCGAAAGTGCGGTCCTTTTTCTTTTGCTTTGCAGCAAAAAAATGGCACATATCCCTCGCTCACGGACTACACGTGCGTGGCCTTGATTGGCGTCCTCCGTGAGTTCGCTTAGGGATATGTGCCACTTTTTTGCCCCAGAGCGGGGGGATTCAAACAACTAATAGGTCTTGAGGGTCTTTACTCTCAGGGGGTTGTGGATGTTGGAGGCGCCGAGGAGGTAGAGCTTGTCGCCGACTAGGGTGAGGCGGCTGCCTTCGTCGGTGGGCACCGGCAGCGTCTTAACTTCCCACTTTCCGGTGTGGAGGTCGAGGATCATGAGGTTGTTCTTGTGGCAGTCGACGTTAAAGCGCTTGCCGTCCTCGTGTTCGATCCAGGGGCGGCGGATGCCCTGGCCGCCTCTTGTTATGAGAAGCTTCGCGTGTTTTTCCTTGGAGTACTTGGCGGGCAGGAAGACCATGGAGCAGCCGACGCCCGGCGGGTAGGGAGTTTGGTCCAGGACCATCTGCTCGCCCTTGCTGTTGACGACAAAGACTATGCCTCTGGGGTTCTTGGGATCGCTGCCGTCGAATTTGACGAAGAACGCTCCGGAATTGCCGTCGCTGGCGGCGGCCCATTGGTAGGAGGGCCCGCCCGGCGCTTTGGAGAAGGGTTTCATGAGGCGCTTCTTCCAGTCGGTGACAAGGCAGACGTGGTCGGAGCCTTCCTCGGCTATGAAGAGCGAACCGTCGGCCACGGAAGCCATGGCCGCGCCGCTGGCCGTGCCCCTTACGTGCTTGCCTTCCTCCCATTTGCCGGTCTTGGGGTCATAGAACGCCAGAGCCGTTTCGGTGAAGCGGTTGGAGTCGGCGTCCATAACGGTGTAGCCGAGGGAGGTGATAAGGCCGCCTTTGTAAGGGGCGAGCGCCGTCATGTCGTCCCTTCTGCCGCAGGGCATGTTTTCAAGGGGCTGCCAGGCATTGCCGGAGCGGCGGAAGAAAGGGCTCATCTTCACGTTGCCTTTGGAGAAATAGTAGTCCTTGCCGTCGGTGCCGGCTTTCGTGCAGATGAGGCGGTCGCCCCAGGCGTCGTCTGCGCAAGGGACGTCGTACATCTGCCATTCGTTTTCGGTGTTGATGGAAAAAGGCTTGGAGATCGCGGAGGCCGTCCTGCCGTAGCAGTCCTCGATCTCGACTTTCACGCAGGCTCTTTCATAGGAGCCTTCCGGCAGGAACCAGCGGTAGGGGCTCGTGAGCTCGAAGGCGAAGTCGTGGCAGATCGGTTCGAAAGGTCCGGACGGTCCGTTTTCGCTGAAGGAGATCTCAACGCCCCGCAAGCCGACTTTGGGCTGAGTGGCGGTCCAGACTATCTGCGCTTCGTCGCCCTCGATCTTTTCAGGCATGGTGACTTTGACTTCCAAAGGCTCCGCTTCCGGTTTGGGAAGGACTTCCGCCGTAACTTTCAGTTCGCAAAGGCCAAGAGGCGAGTTGGTGGGATCGCCGCCGCCGCAGATGAAGAACCAGTTGCCTTCCATCTCCTTGGCGTATTCCTTGTCCGGCGTGATGACCCAGGTCTTGTCGGTCGTCCTTTCCTTGGGTTCCGTGAATTCGGCGTAGGCTTTGCCTTTTTCTTCCTGGCCGAAGCGGTAGCGCTTGGGGATGTAGTTTTTCCTAATGCCGCTGTGCAAGGGCCATTGGGGGCTCTCGGCGCGGAAGACCACCGCGGTGGTGCCGGCGGGCGCGTGGACCTGGAAGGTGAACCAGCCCCTGGGATCGACTTCCTGTACAAGCGTTTCTCCCGGAGTCAAAGGATAAGCGGCGGTGTTGAGGTTCAAAAAGATGGTCAGCCAGTTCATAAGGTGGCCCCTATAGATGCCGTAGCGCTGAGGCGCGTGGTAGAAGAGCCACTGCTTCTGGTTGGCGTTCACGCCGCCGCCCCAGTAGCGCGTGTTCATAGCAACGGGCGGATACTTCAGCATGTTCGGATACCTGAGCCAGCCGGGAGCGTAGGAGTAGACGATGGTGTCTTCGCCCCAGAGATAATCCCTCGGCGTGTTAGGAGCGTAGTGCACATAGCCCACCTGGCAGAAGTTGGCGTTGGTGTTTGCGCTTTGCCTGGTGAAGAGCGTCCACTCGTTGCCCTGGGGATTGTAGTTCCAGTCCGTGCTGTTGCTGTAGTAAGTGGAGATAAGGGATTCGAAGGCGTGGCCGAAGTTCTCCATCGGCGTGTCCTGGCGTTCCGTGGTCGGATAGACCGACATGAAGCAGTGCTCTATTGGCGCGTGGCGTCCCCAGCTGTTGCACCAGGAGGCGCCCTCGCCCTGCATCAGCGATTCCCAGCCGCCCGGAGCGAAGGGGAAGACGACCTGGATGAGAAGGTCGACTTCCTTATTTTTGATCTTTTCCCAGACGTAGGGCACGTCGTTGGTCAGGCAGTACTGTTCGTCCTGGTGGCCGACGCTGAACTCTTTCCTCGCCCTGGCCGCCTCGAAGACTTTCTCAATAGAGGGACGGTAAGCCGGTTTGTCTCTGTCCGGCATGTTCTTCATGACCTGGAAAAGGTTCGTCCAGTAGACCACCTCAAGGTTGACCATGCCGCGGGAGCACTGGCGCCACCAGTTCACGATGTTGTCGACGGTGTTGGTCGCGTTGCCCCAGCCCATCTCTTCCGAGAAAATACCGCCGTGGGCGTTCTCGATGGTGTTGGTGACGATCGGGTTGTAAACGACGACCGCGGTCTTCAAAGTGATGCGGCCCGTAGGATAGGGAGTAGGCTCGGCCTGAAGGCAAAGACTCGCGGCCGCGGCCAAAAAGCACAGGAAAAAGAACGGCTTTCTCATAAAGGTTCCTTAAGATTTAAAAGGTTATCTCAATGCAATACCTGTCTAGATTCTACCATTTTTGCAATCGCCGCCCAAGGCCGAAATTTTTCGTGTTGACCGCTAATCGTCATTAGCGTATAATATAAAATGGTTTTTTATCCCCTATTTTTAAAGCATATGAAGAAAGAACAACATATTTTGGCTTCCACGGCGGCCTTTTTGGCCGTCTGTCTTTTCTCTATTTCGACCTTCGGCGCGCTTCAGGAAAAGGTCGGCGACCTTGTTTGCAAATATTCCTGCGACGAAACTCCTTCTTTTGAGATAAACGAGACGGACGACGCCCTCACCTGCAACATGACGATAGAGGGCGGCAAATCCGCCACAATCGCCTTCTCGACCGGAAAAGGCGTCAAAGGCCTCACCAAGCCTTACACTATCAACGTCAACTGCGGCGCGGCCATACTGAAGAAGCTTACCGTCGACATGGGCAAAGGATTGACCGGCACTGTCTCCGTCACTGCCAAGAACATCAACGCGATCAAGACTTCGACCTGCGACCTGAAGATCTTTTCCGACGGGCTGAAGATCGGCACCATAAAAGCCGACCCGGGTCTTTCCGAAGCCAACGCCCCGGACGCCAAGGTCAACTTCATCCAAGTGACGCAGTACATCGGCGACCTCGACCAGGCCCAGACCACTTACGAGGACCCGATCCCCGACAGCTGCGTAATTTTCCGCTCCATCCAGAAGATCAAGACTCTGAAGTTCAACCAATACAAGCAGCATTGGGTCAGCCAGATCAAAGCCGAGGAGATCGGCACGATCCGCGCTTCCTCCATCTCCCACCTTTACGTCGATCAGAAGATCCGCGCGCTTAGGACCTACAACCTGACCGGCCACATCAGGATCGGCTGCCGCGAGGATGATCCCTCTACCGGCACCAGCGCCACCAACGTTTACTTCAAGGGCAAGATCAACAAGATCTTCGCCGCCAACATGTACGACTGCCAGGTCCGCGCCGGCGTCCCCGATCTGCACGACAGCCAGGATCCCTACGAAAGCTATGCCAAGATCCCGGCCAAGGGCGTCATCAAGAAATTCCGCGTGGCCGCCATGGTCAACTCCATCGTCGTCACCGGCAAAAAAATGAAGATCCCCGGCAAGCGCAACAGACCTTATTACGGCAACAACTGCGAGATCTGGGAGAACTGCAAGCAGCGCAAACTCAGCTTAAAGGAAGGCGGAAAGTGATGAACAGCAAAGTTCCTCTTTTCCTCGCGGCTTCCCTGCTCTTCGCCCCCTGCCTTTTCGCCGCCGAAATAGCGGAGCCGACCAACGCGCCTCCCGCTAAGGCCGAAAAGACCGTGGAAGCGCCGAACAAGGAAGAAAACCCCGTCCAGAAAGAACTGGACGCCAGGGATGACAGGAGAGCCGACCGCGAATCGAAAAAAGCGGACCGCGACACCAAGGGCATCGAGACTTACACCGACACCGTCGGCTGGGAGACCGCCAACGGTTTCGCCGTCATGCAGGATTACGTTGCCAGACTGAAAAAAGTTTTCGAGACCAGAATGCCCGGCCTGATCGACAAGGTCGCGGGCGGCAAGAAAGGCATCCTTCTGGTCGCCACCGACAAAGCCAAACGCAATTTCTTCCTGGCCCAGGAAAACGCCTCGCAGCTATTGGAGGCCATAGTCGACGACCTCGACACCATGCCTGAGCCCGTTCTGCTGCAGGTCACCGTCAATTACCGCAACGTGCCGATCATCGCGTGCTACCGGGAAAACGGCGAGAACAAGGTGGAGTATTTGAAGTGAGCGAATTTGAATTCGTTTACGGCATCAATCCGGCTTTCGAAATAATGAAAGCCAAAAGGCGCCAGATCATAAGGATCTTTCTTTCCGAGAGCGCCAAGGGAAACCCCAGGATCGCGAAGATCGCGGAACTTTGCAAGAAGCGCCAGATCCCCATGGAGTGGCAGGAAAAAGGCCGGCTTATCAGCATGTGTGAAAGCCGGGACAACCAGGGCGTCGTCGTTTGCTGTTCCCTTTATCCCTACGTTCCGTCCAAGGAAATGGGATGCCCGCCCAGAATACTTCTCATGGACAATCTGGAAGATCCCCAGAACGTGGGCGCCATTCTGCGCAGCGCCGAGATCTTCGGCTTTTCGGAAGTCTTCTTGCCTCTCAAGGGAACGCCCGGCATCTATCCTTCCGTCGTCAAAGCGTCCGCTGGCGCGTCCGAGCATTTGAGGATCGCCCGCGACCGCAACGCCAACCAATACCTGAAGCTCGCCAAGCAGCTGGGCTACAAGATCGCCGCCCTTGACGGCGCCGGCAAAGTCGAGCTGGACGAACTGGCCGGAAACGCTCCCGAAAAACTGATGCTCGTAATTGGCGGCGAGGACAAAGGCGTCGGACAATTCATCCTTAACGAAGCCGACTACGTCGTAAAGCTTCCCCAGATAGGATACATCAATTCCCTGAACGCTTCCGTGGCGGCGGGCGTAGCCATGTACGCCCTGAGACATGCTTGATCTTATCGTTGTAGGCGGCGGCCCCTCGGGACTGATGGCGGCCATATCCGCCGCCAGGCGCGGCAAATCCGTGCTCGTCCTTGAAAAGACCGACCGCTGCGGCCGCAAATTAGCCATTACCGGCAAGGGCCGCTGCAACATCACCAATTCCGAGCCTATCGACGATTTTTACGCCCATTTCGGCAAGAACGGCCTCTTCCTCAAGGACGCCTTCAAAAGCCTCGACAATAAGGCGCTGGAAGCCTTCTTCCGCCATCTGGGGCTTGCGACCGTGACCGAACGCGGCGGAAGAGTCTTCCCTGAGAGCCAGGACGCCCACGACGTCGTCAGAGTTCTCCTGGACGAGGTCTGGGATCAGGGCGTGGAGATCAAAACGAATTCCTCCTGCGCAGCCTTCCTTCAGGACGAGGAAACCAAGGAAATAAAAGGCCTGCTTCTTAAGGATGGAAAGACCCTCACCGCCAAGAACTACCTTCTGGCCTGCGGCGGCGCCTCCTATTCCAAGACCGGCTCCGACGGCGACGGCGCGAAACTGGCCCAGAAGCTCGGGCACACGATCGTGCCTTTGCGCCCAGCGCTCGTTCCCCTTGTCGTGGAGGGCGAGCTTGCTTCCCGCTTCCAGGGCGTCAGCCTTAAGAACGTCAGGGCCTCGCTTATCGTGAACGGCAAAAGCAAAAAGAGTTATTTCGGCGAGATGCTCTTCACGCACTTCGGCCTTTCCGGTCCCATCATCCTCTCCCTTTCCGAGGAAGCGGGAGCCTATCTGGAAAAAGGCGCTCAAGTCGCGGTCTCAGTCGACCTAAAGCCCGCGCTCACCGAGGAGCAGCTGGAGCTGCGGCTGCTGAGAGAAATTGCGGCGCTCGGCGCCAAACAGATCAAGGCTCTCCTAAAGGAACTTCTGCCCGCCAAAATGATCGAGCCTTGCCTTAATGACCTCAAGCTCTCCCACGAAACGCGCGTCTCCCAGCTCGACCAGAAAAAACGCAGAGCGCTGCGCTCCTGGCTCAAGGAACTCGTTTTCCCTATCTCCGCCACGCGTCCTCTGGAAGAAGGCATCGTGACAGCCGGCGGCGTGAAATTAAAAGAAGTCGATCCCAAGACCATGCGCTCGAAAATAGTCCCCAATCTTTTCATCACCGGCGAAACGCTGGACCTATCCGCCGACACCGGCGGCTACAACCTGCAGGCCGCGTTTTCTACCGGCTATCTGGCCGGAAGCCAAATCTAAAGCCTTATGAACACCCATACCATCCCGATCGTTCCCCGTCATTCCGAAGTCGACATCAACGGCCAGGTGAAGCTTAGAGCCGTTTTCGATTACCTCCAGGAAGCCGCCGCCCAGCACGCGGAGCTCTTGGGCTGCGGCATGCGCTTTTTAGCCAAGGAAAAGAAGATCTGGGTGCTCTCGAGGATGCGCGTCTCTTTCGAACGTCCTTTGCTCCTGGGAGAAAAACTTTCGCTTCTCACTTACCCGAGAGGCTTCGACAAGCTCTTCGCCCTGCGTCCGCTCTGCATAAAAGCCGAGACCGGCGAACCGATCGTCAAGGCCCTTTCCGCCTGGCTGCTCTTAGATGTTGAGAAAGGAAGGATCCTCAGGCCCGCCGAAAACTTGAGCTGCGAGATGCCGGACAACAGCGACCTTCCGGGCTTTTTTGAAACGCCGGACAAACCGAATATTCCCGAAGAAAAACTCAAGGAAGTTTTCACTTCCACCACCCGCGACGCCCAGATAGATTTGAACCGTCACATGAACAATTCGGAATACGCGCTCTACACCCACAGCGCCGTGGCTGAGCTTCTGGGCCGGACTCCGCTCTTCAAGGACCTCACCGTGAATTTCGCGAAAGCGACCAAAAGCGGCGAGACGCTGCATTGGTTCGCGGCAACAGACAACGATAACTTCTTCGTCGCCGCCAAGGACGACGCGGGCTCGGAGCGCTTCCAAGCCTCCGGCACATTGGCGTAGTTGCTTTCGCGAAAAAAAGTAACACATATCCCTAAGCGAACTCATGGAGGATGCTCACAAAGGCCAGACACGCGTAATTGTGAGCGAGGGATATGTGTTATTTTTTTGCGCTCGATGATTTCAGCGAAGCGCGTTACTTCCGCCAGATTTGATTCGTCACTGTCGTGCCGTCGCCTCTGAAGACCGTCAGCGCCAGCTCGTTTTCCTTGACGTCCAGGCGTTCCACGGTTGCCCTTTCCAGAGGCTTGGTGTCACCGACGACGTAGGGGAAGGAAAAGCCCAGTTTCTTGGCGTCTTCCTTGTTGTAGTATTGGTAGCGGTGGTCGTGGCCGCAGATGACGATGTCCGGCTCAGCCTTTACAAGCGTCGGCACCTGATCTTCGAAGTGGGGCTTCGCCCGTTCCCAAGTGTCTTCGCCCGTCTGCGGCGGAATGTGCATGATGACGACTTTCCAGGGAGCCTTCTTGTATTCTTCGGAAGCGACTTCTTTTCTCAGCCATTCGCCCTCCTCGAGCATATAGGGGTCGAAGTCGATGGAGCCGCCGTACTGCTTGTTAAAGTCGGCCCTGTCGTCGCCGGAATCGAGGAACAGGACGCGGGCGAAACCTAAGTCGGCCGTGCCGTAATACTGGTCGTTCCTTAGCGTGATGTAATTGGGAAGATACCTGGCGTGGGAGCCTCTGGTCTCATGGTTGCCTCTGACAAAAGTTGCCATAATTCCCTTCTTGGCGAAAAGGCTCAGGGGCGTGCCCAGAAGTTTAACGATATCCTCTTCGCTGTTGAAGTAGTGGCAGGGGTCGCCGTTGGAGACTACGAGAGTCACATCCTCGCCCGCGAGTTTCAGAAGCGGCTCGTACATGTCGTTCTGGCTGTGCACGTCCTGGAAGACCGCCGCGGTCCAGCTGCCGTCGGGTCTGACGACCGGCTTGATCATGCCTTCCTCGGACCTGACTTCCGGATGATACTTGGCGGTGAAGAATTTGAACTTTATGACCTCGGTGCCCACGAAGCGGTACCAAATAGGTTTCTTGGGATCGTAGTCTTTGACGTAGGCTTTGTGATAAAGCGTATTGCCGTCCTTCAGGCCGTATTTGGAGTAGAAGGAAACTTTCCATTCGGAGTTGGTGTCCTGGCGGTATTCGAGCCAGGAGTTGGCGGGCTGGGTGGTCATCCAGTTGAACCCCACTTCGTGGGAGCCGGTCAAAAGCACCCAGGGCGTCGATTCGAACAAGTTGGTAGTTGGTGTTTCTCCTGCCAGGGCGGCGCAAGCCGCAAAAACGCATAAAACGATTAATTTTTTCATGTTTTTGCTTGTTTTTGACGATTTTTTGGCAATTTTCGCGTGTTTTTCGCTGTTTTGCCCCAAAAAGCCGATTTGTTAAGAGCTGTTTTGATGGAATTGTTATGTTTTTTTGCTTATTTTTAGCTATTTTTTAGCTATTTTTGCTTGTTTTTTATCAAAAACGCGCTAAAATGCCATTGCTTTTTTACGATTATGACCGTTATTGAGGGTTTTTGAGGCACTTTTTACTGTTTTTGCCTGTTTTTCTCAATTATTTGCCAAATATCGCTGATTTTTGACCAAATATCGTTAGATTTTTGATTACTCTGGGAAGAAGAAGTCTGCTTCTGATCCGCCTGTTTGGTCTTCCGCCAATTTTCTTTGGGCAGGTAGAGTTCGCCCGGGGCTATCTCGAGACGCTGAGCCAGGTCGGTCGTCTTGAAGCTGCTGCCGCCTCCGCCAATCAGCACCGGGAAGTCCAGGTTGTATTTCTTCGCTTCCTCTTCGCTAAGGAAAGATTCCTTGTGCTCATGGCCCGAGACCGCGAGGTCGACACCCTTGCCGATCAGGCAGGGCGCGAAGATCCTGGCGCCGTTTTCCGTCACAGGATAGCTGTGCTCTTCAGGAGATTCCCTGGGCGGGATGTGCATGAAGACTACGCGCCAGGTCGCGGTCTGCCATTCGGCGCTCTCCACTTCTTTCTTCAGCCACTCCGCCTCTTCCTGCAGATAAGCGTCGAAATCCACGAGCCCGCTGTATTCGGAATGATCCTTGGGTTTGTCTTCTCCGGTGTCGAGGAAGACGATCCTCGCGCAGCCTAAAGTCAGGGCGCCGTAGTAGCGGTCGTTGGGGCGGGCCAGATAATCGGGAATGTCCCTGGCGGCGGCGCCCCGGCACTCGTGGTTTCCCCTGACGGCAAGCGTCATCAGACCGTTTTTGGAAAGCGCCGCCATCGGCGTTGCCAGATAATTGATCAGATCAGCGGTGCTGCCAGGCGCGTCGCAAATGTCGCCGTTCAAAACGCACAGAGAAAGGTCGTCTCCCACCGCCTTCAGAGTCGGCAGCAAGCGGGGAAGCTGGTTGTGCAGATCGCAGATAACGCCGAGTACGATGCGGCCGTCCCTGGACATGGGCGCTTTGATCTTGATTTCTTTGCCTTCCTTGGCTCCGGCAAAGCTTACGTTGTAAGCGCCGAAGCTTTTTATCGGCTCGCTCACAGGCTTGATGTAGATCGGCTTCACGGGATCGAAGCCTTTTATGAAGGAGCGCTGGATCGTGCCGTTCGCCACGATAAGGCCGTCTTTGGTTTCCGGAGCGGCCGTGCGCCACTCCTCGTTTTCGCCCTGTCGCCAAAATACGGTGCCTTTGGCCGCGCCCCCAGTCAGGAAGGTTACCGCGAGGGTGTCGGTGGCTATCAGCTGCACCCAGGGCTCCAGATTGCCCACTTTGTCGAGCGGTTGCGTTTGAGTTTGCGTCTGCGCGCCAAGAGAAACAAGCGTGCTCATAAGAATTGCTAATATTGATTTTTTCATAGAGGTTTTTTGGTTTGAGCATATATTACCTCTACGATTATAGCAAATCTCAACGCTCCTCTAATGGCACGTATTTGTTTTCGTCAGTGACGCAGCGGTAGGCGGGACGGATGATGCGGCGGGAGCATAGAAAAGACACAAATTATACTCATAGAATCCACAACGAGTTGATTCTCATTTGATATTTCTGTAGAATACGACAAGGAGGAATGGTGTTTTTGTGAACAGATTAAATTATCTCTTGACTCTGGTGCTAATAGCATGTAACTGCATGGCTAACACACCTGTTTCCCTTAATGTTTCAGGGACGCGTGGCACCATTTCGTCTTTGACTCCTCCGCAACGTCAGTATAATGCTTCTCTGGAAGGAGCGACTGCTGAATCATATGAATGGACAATATCCGGAGATGTTGACAGCACATCCAACGATAACACAGCTACAATTACGTTTACAGGAAATGCTCCTGATGACGGGTCTTTGCCCAGCGCCAGCATTAAATGTAAAGCAAAATATAGAGATGCTGACAACAATTTAAAAACCTTAGAATCAGATAAAATCAATGTTAAATGGTTTTGCGGTCGTTTGTCCACGCGAATAGAAGGAGAATCCCTTGTTTTAAGAGATTCTGAGCACACATATAGCGCTAAAATCTACACTAATCTCCCCGGCTCGAAAACTTATTCGTGGAGTTGGTATGAAAATGGTGTAAAAAAGACTAGCCAGAATGAAAACATTTCAATCAATTTTCAGGATATTACTGGGAATTCTATAACCTTGAATTGTAAAATAGGGGTTGGCGACACACAATTAGATGCTTCTCCATTTGTAATAGATATTAGTGACGGCAATTATATTTTAACCGCATCAAGAAAAGATTACAAGATTAATGATCAACACGAGCATTATAGAACTTATACTGATGACAATACGGTTTATATTCACTTTAATGTTGACGACGACGATCTGTCGGCCTCAATGTTAGGTTATAATTTGTGTGGATGTGATTATGAACAGAAGTATTCTAATGAAAGCAACACTATTCCGGACGACGACCTTTGCGAACTCAAAATTGATGTTGAATTTAAAGAAGGCCTCCAGTTAGATTTTTCCGAACTCTCTATAACTATAATAACTCCTAAATGCATTAGAATATGGAGAAATAAATTAAGACATGCTGAACATCTGCTAATCGCGCCGGGCCAAACCAACTCTTGGAATAACGCAAATGAAATATTGGGAAAAACATTTTTTGTTGAGGGGATGGTTTATGATTCCGCCGGGCCAGTCGAAATTCAATTGGGTAACAAAACCAGAAAATTGTTATACAAAACTTGCTCTGTTGGAAACAAAAATAATCAGCCTACTATTGAGGAAAGAAAATTTATCAAAAACCGCTTCCCTAATCTTATTGACTGTGAATGGGGAATATTAAGGAAGGGGGACAATTACTTTTATAATTGTATAGCTTTCTCTGTTGACCCTTATCTTAAAACATTTAAAGATGTCGTTTATGATAACACGTACCTAAAGAATTGGATGAGTTTACAAAACCACGGTATTAAAAATGGTTTTCCTTTTTATGTTAAAAACATTACAGATATAAACGAAAATCCGCCAACCTTAAGCAAAGATAATTTTTTTGTTGAAATAACTCTTGGGATGACCGAACAATTATGTTGGTTTCTCAAAGAAGAATATATGAAAAACGAAAATCATACATTGTTTACCAATTTTTATAAAATGTCAGAGATAAAATATCCTAATGGTAAATATGATGTTATTTTCACATCAAATAACAAAGGCTTTAAAAGAAGAGCAGATGAAATTATGTCTCGCTTTAATAATATTTGCCCGTGCAAACTAGTTTATATTATATATATGAATACCTTCGGAGATCAATTTATAACCAATCAATTAACACAAGGGAATATTGATTCGTTTTTTGAATCAGACCTTTGGAAAAACAATAACAATGAATTAAATCTAGCCTATTGCAGCAAAACAGATTCTGATAGAAAAGTGGTTTATTATAGTAAGTTTCATGCTGCTAGAAGAGCGTCATTGCTAAGCAAAGCAGAATATAATTCACCTACAAACCGTCCAAGTGATTGGATTATTTTTGCAAGCAAAATAGGCAATTGTGAAGCTATCCTTCATCTGGAAGAGCAGTTGGCTGGATTCCAAAAAGAAGAATACGGGAGAATAAAACGCGCTTACAAATAAAGGAGGAAAGATGAAATCCATTTTTTTATCTTTAAGTTTTTTCTTCGCAATTGCAAGCATTACCATTGCTGGCCAAAAAGATAATGTGGTCGGATGGTTAAAGCAAGCAGCTGAAAAACCCATTATTCTTGGCAAAAAAAGGGGCATAGAACTAACACCTGAATTGATGGCAATGGATAGTACAAACGGTCTAAATTCTGTTTTTATGTCTCTCTTTCCTGATAATATTTCCACAAATATGTATCAAGAAATCGAAACAAAAATTTTCGAAGGAAAAAACGCTGATCAAAACATTAAAAACCTTTCTCCAAACATTATAATCCCTTTGCTTTTTGAAATATTAGAGGAGGGCCGATTAGGCTCTAATGAATTTGTTGATGTTTATTGCAATTGGTATGAAGATAGCAAAACGCCGTATTTGGGAACTTATTGCGGAATTAAAATCACAAAAGAAAAAGCTGCAATCTATCCTTTGGCTTGCGGATATATAAACAGAGCTCAAAGAGCTTATACAAAGTCCAAAGATTGGTATTTAACAGAATTGTGGGCTAAATATTATCACCCTTCAATCGCTAGTTTTCCATATTTCTGGTGGTATGAGGGAAGGAAATATGCAACGGATATTTGGGAAGATTTTGAACGTTGCTGGCAATATGAGCAGGCAAGAACCGTTCCTCGCGCCTCTGTACTTAGACTTTTAGCAAAGGAAATCGCTGAACTAGGCATTAGCGCCTTGCCCATAGTCAAAAGCAAAATAGAGAACGGAGATACTACTTTAGATCCAGTGCTGAAAGCATTGGCAGAGAAATTAGAAGATGGCGGGATCACAAATTCAAGTTTTATAACCTGGTATAATAACGAAGGTAGTAAATATATTCTTCCGCCTTGTGAAGGTCTCGAAGCGGCCAAAGTTAGAATTGCTGACACAAATTATGTAAACGAATTGAACGGGGTGTTTTCTCTCGGTTCACCTGGGCACAAAACCGTAAGATTGGATGACGCTAATCCTGATTTTATGAAAGATTATTTGGATCAAATGTTAGCCTATTTTACAAATAGGCCTCCTGTCCCTAAACACTGGTATTATAAGCTTCCAGATGATGTGTTAGAGGTTGATGAAGGGTACGTATATGAACTTGACCGTTGCTGTACTAATTACAACCCAAGATACCTGACTCCTGCGACAGAGTAGTATGGGAAAGATTATACTGCCTTTGCTTGTCCTTTTATACATTGAATCTGGATTTTGCTTTTCTGAAAAGCACATGCATCGTTTTTTGCTTAATAATACAGATTCTGTCAGTGCAATTAACGGGTTGGCTTATTCCGAGATAAGTAATAAATTCTATGCTGCTCGGCTAAATTGGATTTCTTCTGCGGAAAATATAATTCAAGGCAGACTTAAAGAAATGGAAGGCTCCACAAATATTTATTTTTGGAAAGCCCCTTCAAAGATTAGTTATGAACCTGTAATTGATTCTATCAAATATTCTTGGAGTTCCGCATACCGCCAAAGGGAACAATGCGGTTTTAACGCACAAGAAACCATAAACTCTTTAAATCTCGTTGAAGAATTTGAAAGAAGGCTCAAGGACAATACCGATGGAATGTATGACATAAGAAAATATAGAAGCTTGTTAAAGCTGTCCGGATTTGCCGGAAAAATGTATTGGCTCGCCGAAGATCTTTACTTTTACGCCCTATATGAAAAAGCGGAAAGGGTTCTTGAATTTTTCCTTTTGCCCGAAAACAAGGATGGTTTTGTAAGGGGCGCAAGTCATTTTTATTTGGGAAGAACGATTTATCACGGTTCCTCCGCCGAAGACAAAAATACTTTTTCCAACAGATGTCACGAAGCTCTTAGCCATTTTATTAAAGTGCCTGCTTACCCAACTTGCTTAACTTATATTTCTTATTCTTATATTCAAGGTGCGCAAGTTGCAATTAACCTCGAAGATTATAAACTTGCTTTAGCCTTGACGGCTGTTGATGTGCCTAGCATTGATCATGATTATGTTTGGTCATATAGACATTTGACCGCCGCCAATGTTTGTCGAGCAACATGGGATCTAACCAACGCTGTCAGACATATCCAGGAAGCTTACTCTAGAAATCCTAAGCTTGATGTCGATTTTGAATTGGGGCTTGTTCACTATGGACTTTATGATCTTCAAAAGCTTTGGAATTGGTGCGCCACAAACAGATTCACCCAGTATGATATACATAACACGATAGTTGAGGCTTTGACTAATGAAAACATTATTGTTGATTATGACGATCTCTATACAGCCTTGACTATAAACTGGCCCTCAGTAGATCAATTGCCGGATAATATAATGACAAACAGAATTTTAAACAATAATATTTTTAAACCAAAAACCAACGAAGAATATAGTCGGTTCAAAGATATTGCAAACCCAAGCAAGAATAAAAGAAAAAGGAGAATTTTATGAAAAAGAGAAGCATAGCTTTTATTATATTATTGACTTTTGTTTTGATTTCGGAGGTTAAGGCTTTAAATATTTCTGGCGGAGTCTGGCTTGTATCGGAAACCGTTATAAGCAACGATGCCGTCAGAATGCAACTGCAAGATATTGAATCTTTGGTTAGGGCTCACGAAGAAAGCATGGCTATTTCCTCAATTGTAGCGTTGAGAAAACAACCTACAGATAGTGTTAAATTGAGCGATAACGAATATCTGCCTTTGATTTTAGATGCGATGGAATTGTATTATACAATCAAAATTCAGCCTAACAATGATAATATTCCCAAAAACGCCAGGTCGCTGCTTGATAAATACAATGACAAGGCAAAAGGTTGCGGCTATTCGGCGTACAAACAAATTTATCAAATGATGAGGCAACATTTTAAAAGTAAAAAAAGAATAAAAGAAGCCATAGAGATTCAAAAAGAAGCTGCAATGTATGATCCCAAAGATTATGTAAGCATATTGCCTCTAGTTACTTTCGCCAAAGAAAACACAAGGGAATGTGGCGAACTTGACACTTTTATACAAAAATATAAAGAAGCTGGCGGAATTATTTATGAAGAGCTACAACTAGCAGCGATCATTACTTCCAATGAAAGCGCTATTAAAAAAATGAATAGAGCTTGCGACTGGTTGGATGAAAATGCTCTGTCATCCGAAAAAATATTAACAAAAGCTCTTCCTTTAATAACAAAGATAGCCAGCGCAAAAGAACCTCAGACATTAATTGACTATTATTATGCGCTTACAGATTTGGCTTTACATCAGCCAACATCTGAAGATCGCCTAACGGTTTTTGCAATGGCAATAAACGAAAGGCAAAAACTGATTACTGCTGCTCCCGAATTACTTCCCCCGAGATGACAACCTTATTTATGCTCAACGCTCGTCTAAGGGCACGTAATAGTTTTCGTCTGTCACGCAGCGGTAGGCGGGACGGATGATGCGGCGACCCTGGAAATTCAGTTCCTCGTTGCGGTGCGCGCACCAGCCGACGATCCTGGACATGGCGAAGAGGGGAGTGTAGATCTCCTCGGGGATGCCGATGAGGTCGTAGACGAAGCCGGAGTAAAGGTCGACGTTGGCGCAGAGGTCTTTCTTGCGGCCTTTCACCTTGTAGATCGTCTCGGCCGCGATCTTTTCGAATCTGAGCAGGAACTCGAATTCCTCTTCCCGGCCTTTTTCCTTCGCCAGTTCGGCGGCCATCTTTTTCAGAAGCTCCGCCCTGGGGTCGGAAAGCGTGTAGACAGCGTGGCCGATGCCATAAATAAGTCCGGAGCCGTCGAAGGCTTCCTTTTTCAGGATCTTCGTGAGCAGTTTTTCCAGAGCCTTCTGGTCGCTCGTGTCTTTGAGATGCTCCCTGATGTATTTCAGCATGGCTCTGACTTTCAGATTCGCGCCGCCGTGCAAAGGGCCTTTAAGGGAGCCTATTCCCGCCGCTATGGAGGAGTAGGTGTCCGTGCCGGCGGAAGAGGTCACTCTCACCGTGAAGGTCGAGTTGTTACCGCCGCCGTGCTCCGCGTGAACGATGAGCAGAAGGTCGAGCGTCCTGGCTTCCAGGGGCGTGTAATCGGAGCCTTTCAGCATGTAGAGGAAGTTTTCCGCGAAGGAGAGATTTTCCTGCGGGTGTCTTAAGTGCAGCGTCTTGCCCTGCTCCGCGTGGCGGAGCATATTGTAAGCGTAAGCGATCGTCGCGGGGATCTTGGAAATGAGCTCTATACTTTGGCGCATGAGGTTGTCTCTGGAAACGTCGTCGGGATTCTTGTCGAAGGTGTAGAATTCCAAAACGCTCCTGGCCAGGATGTTCATGATGTTGCTGCCTTCCAGTTCGATGATGTGCATAATAGTCTGATGCTCGAGGGGCATGTTGTCCCTCAAAAGATCCTGGAAAGAAGCGAGCTCTTCAGCGTCGGGCAGTCTGCCGGAGAGAAGAAGATAAGCGACTTCCTCGAAACCGAAGCGGCCTTCATTCATGGCCGTGGTCGCGAGGTCGGAGACTTCATAGCCTCTGTAATAGAGGCGGCCGTTGATGGGGATCAGATTCCCGTTTTCGTCTCGTTCATAACCTACGACGTCGCCAATATTGGTAAGACCGGCCAGCACGCCCGTGCCGTCCTCGTTTCTAAGTCCGCGCTTAACGTCCAAACGTTTGAAAAGCTCAGCGTCGATCTTCGTCGCGCCCTTCATTTCGTCGGATAATTTGCAGACTAAATATTCTGATCTGATCTTATTGTCGCCCATAGGTCTCTCCTGCGAAAAAAAGGCGCCTTGAGTTTCCCCCAAAGCGCCTCTAAAATTGAACTGGCAGCGTCCTACTCTCCCAAAGTCTATTCTTAAGTACCATCGGCGCTACAGAGCTTAACTGCTGTGTTCGGAATGGGAACAGGTGTACCCTCTGCGCTATAACTGCCAGTAAAAATATCGGAAAGGAAGGTTCTTTAAGAAGTGAGGCTTGAGAAAAATATATAAATCAAGCCAATCGTGCCTTTAGTACAGGTTAGCTGAAACCATTGCTGGTCTTACACATCCTGCCTATCAACGTGGTAGTCTACCACGAGCCTGATGGGGAAATCTAATCTTGGAGGGGGCTTGGCACTTAGATGCTTTCAGTGCTTATCCCGTCCCGACATGGCTACCCGGCGCATACCCTTGGAAGGATAACCGGAACACCAGCGGTCGGTCCATTCAGGTCCTCTCGTACTATAAACAGCTCTCCTCAGATTTCCTACGCCCACAGCAGATAGGGACCAAACTGTCTCACGACGTTTTGAACCCAGCTCGCGTACCGCTTTAATTGGCGAACAGCCAAACCCTTGGGACCTTCTCCAGCCCCAGGATGCGATGAGCCGACATCGAGGTGCCAAACCGCGTCGTCGATATGAACTCTTGGACGCGATCAGCCTGTTATCCCCGGAGTACCTTTTATCCGTTAAGCGACGGCAATTCCATATTCTACCGCCGGATCACTAACGCCTACTTTCGTATCTGTTCGACTTGTCTGTCTCACAGTCAAGCACACTTATACGTTTGCGCTCGCCTTCTGATTGCCAACCAGAATGAGTGTACCATTGCGCTCCTCCGTTACAATTTAGGAGGAAACCGCCCCAGTTAAACTGACCGTCTGCCACTGTCCAATACCCGGATCCACGGGCTTATCGTTAGGGCGCTAATATTGCAAGGCCGGTATTTCAAGGGTGACTCCGCCAATCCTGACGAACTGGTTTCAAAGTCTCCCGGCTATCCTACACATACAAGACCAGTGCTCAATAGCAGAGTACAGTTAAGGTTCACGGGGTCTTTCCGTCTAGCTGCGGGTAAGCGGCATCTTCACCGCTGCTACAATTTCGCCGAATCTCTTGCTGAGACAGTCTCCAGATCGTTATGCCATTCGTGCAGGTCGGAACTTACCCGACAAGGAATTTCGCTACCTTAGGACCGTTATAGTTACGGCCGCCATTCACTGGGGCTTCGGTTCATTGCTTTGGCTTGCGCCTAACAATTCCCCTTAACCTTTCAGCATTGGGCAGGCGTCAGCACCTATACTTCGCTGTTATAGCTTTGCAGATACCTATGTTTTTGGTAAACAGTCGCCTGGAGCCTTTCACTGCGACCCGGCAGCGCTTTTAACACGCCCCCGGGCGCCCCTTCTTCCGAAGTTACGGGGCTATTTTGCCGAGTTCCTTAGCAAGAGTTCTTACGCGCACCTGAGTATTCTCTACCCACCCACGTGTGTTCGTTTGCGGTACGGACCCGTTGCAACTCCTTAGAAAGCATTTCCCGGCAGTCGGCTTTTCCAGAATCCCTCTTGATGTGATCGCAAAGTCTTATTCACGTTTCGCCCTTGTGCATACTGATTTGCATGTATGCGGACTGATCGCTTGAACGGTATTCCATAACCCGCTCCGGATAGCTGCCTGCTATCTTCCATAGTAATAACGCTGCAACGAGGTGCAGGAATATTGACCTGCTGCTCCATCGACTACGCCTTTCGGCCTCGCCTTAGGGTCCGACTAACCCTGGGAGGACGAACCTGGCCCAGGAAACCTCGGGTTTTCGGTGACAAGGATTCTCACCTTGTTTATCGCTACTCATGCCGACATTATCACTTCTGTCCGCTCCACGGCTCCTTTCAGTACCGCTTCGCAGCTGAACAGAACGCTCCTCTACCACTCGGCCTTGCGGCCGAATCCATAGCTTCGGTAGTATGCTTGAGTCCCGAGCATTTTCGGCGCGGAGATTCTCGACTAGTGAGCTATTACGCACTCTTTAAATGGTGGCTGCCTCTAAGCCAACATACTAGCTGTCTGTGAACCTTCACATCCTTAATAACACTTAGCATACATTTGGGGACCTTAGCTGATGGTCTGGACTGTTTTCCTTTTGACGACGAAGTTTATCCCCCGCCGTCTGACTCCTGTGATAAATATACCGGTATTCGGAGTTTGATTCGCGTTGATACATTGGTGTAAATGCTCGCTGCGATTCAGTGCTCTACCCCCGGCATACATTACACAAGGCTAGCCCTAAAGCTATTTCGAGGAGAACCAGCTATCACCGAGTTTGATTGGCCTTTCACCCCTATGCACAGCTCACCCAAACCCTTCTCAAGGGGTACTGGTTCGGGCGTCCACAGGGTGTTACCCCTGCTTCCCCCTGGCCATGCATAGATCACTTCGGTTTCGGGTCTACGACCAGCAACTAGACGCGCTATTCGCACTCGGTTTCCCTTCGGCTTCGTCCTCTTGAACTTAACCTTGCTGCTGAACGTAACTCGCCGGCTCATTATGCAATAGGCACGCCGTCAGCCATCTCCTTGCGGATATAGGCCTCCGACCGCTTGTAGGCACACGGTTTCAGATCTATTTCACTCCCCTTCCGGGGTTTTTTTCACCTTTCCCTCACGGTACTTGTTCACTATCGGTCACTTGCCAGTATTTAGTCTTGGGGGATGGTCCCTCCTGATTCCGACCCGG
>JAEEGI010004675.1_pt1:25000-31903 | contig 31903 bp, 17 predicted proteins | sample 8958751 | NCBI WGS metagenome assembly JAEEGI01 (sample SAMN16246545, study PRJNA631951) | gut metagenome | biome: gut microbiome; feature: rumen; material: KS-attached | host: Bos | place: Iran: Karaj | collected 2018-10
TTCATTCCGGCTCACGCCGGTTTCCATCGTTTTTGCGATGGTGAGGAATAGTGTATCAAAACATATTCCAAAAAGTCAACCCCCCCTCCGCAAGGCCCCCTCGGGACCCTTTGGAAACGGGCTTGTCTTCCCTGTCTGGCTAAGGGGCGCGCTAAGCTTTTCTCTCTTTCGCTTTCCCGTTTTTTCAGGCAAGTGGCGATAATAATACTAAAGACTTTTCTCAAAGTCAAGTTGCCCGCTTACGGCCTGACGATGACGCGGAAGCCCACGTGCTGGGCGTGGTAGTTGCTGTCAACAGGAATGCGTCTGGCGGAGCGGCACTCCGAAGCGTTATCCTTCCAGCTGCCGCCCCTTATGAGGCGTTCGGTGCCGGTGGTGGGGCCGACCGGATCGGTCTGGGCGGTGGAAGTGTAACCGTCGTAATAATCCAGGCACAGTTCGTCAAGGTTGCCGTGCATGTCGTAAAGACCCCAGCTGTTGACGAGATACTGTCCGCCGGTCACAAAATTGTTGCCTTTGCCGTCATTGGTGTTGTGAGTGTATCTTCCCACTTCCGCCACGTTCGCGCAAACGGTCGTGGAAGTCAGATTTTTCCCGCTGTTCAAAGCGGTGGTCGTGGTCGCGCGGCAGGCGTACTCCCACTGGGCTTCAGTCGGCAGATCGAAGGTCAGGCCGGTCTTGACGCGCATCAATCCCATAAAGGAAGTCGCGTCAACATCGCCGCTGGCTGGCCAGTTCGCACCCAGGTTTGTCCCGCGGATCATGTCGTAGCTGACCTGTTCCACAGGATACGGTTCACCAATGTTCAAATCAGCGGGATTGGAACCAGTGACGAGCTGATACTGCTTCTGAGTCGTTTCCAAAACGCCGATGTAATAGGGCTTCGTCAGGGTGACGGAATGCCTGATCTCCGCGCCGGAAGAAGGATCGCGGCCCAATTCGTCATTGGGGCTGCCCATGTAGAAAGTGCCCGGCTCGATCTTTCTGAGCCAAAGTTCCGTTTTGCGGCAAGTGTCGTTGCTCAGATCGGGGCCCGTTGAGGAGTAGCTGACCTCGTAGGTATTGAGATCCACCACCATGTAAGTAGTGTCGGAAACTTCCGTAGCCGTAACTTTGATCTTGATCTTCTGGTTGACGGAATAAAAGCTTTCGTCCGGCGTCCAGATCGTCGTGTGCGCGCCGGCTCCGAAGACCGCGCCGCCCACGCCTTCCTTGGTCAGAGTGCCTTTGTTGCTGAGATCGAAGACCGTCTCGCCGTTGTCAAGCGTTCCGTAGAAACCAACGTTGAACGCCGGAAGCGTGCTCCCCGAGTCTGTGGTCAGTGTGTAGTCGATGACCACGCTTCTCAAGAAAGGCCAGGCCTGATGGCAGGAAACGGAAAACACAGTCGCTTCGGCGTAAGCACCCACGGAGGCAACGACAAAAAGAACGAGAAGAAGCACTCTCTGCTTACGGAGCAGGAATAGACTTCCGAAAAGCGCCAGGAGCAAAAGCACAGCCGGCTCGGGCACGATCATCACGTTGCGGGTCAAAACTGTCGTTCCCTGGCTGGTCTCTATGGTTTCCTTCAGCTGATAAACATCACCAGAGGGATACTCCTTATAGGGATCGACGTAATAATTCCAGGTTGCCGTCCCCTGCACGCGAGTACCGGAATCATCGGAGAAAAGAGGCGCGATAAGCAAGGGTTTGGTCTTATCCTGAGCAAGAAGCTCCAGGGAAGTGGGCTCGCCGTCCGCCAGCGCGCTGCTGTAGAAGATCTTGTCACTAGCAAGCAGAGTGAAGGGCGTTTCGGTTATCTGGCTTCCGTCGAAATCGAAGGCGTCAGACCAAAGCTCATTTCCCAAAACAGACGTGCACAGAAATGCGCCCAAAAGTAAGAATAATAAATTTTTCATGTTTTTTTAGGGTAAAATTTTACGAAGAGGCCAAGAGTCTACCAAAACGATATTTAAAATTCAAGCGATTAAATAAAAAGCCCAAGGGCCCCACATGTCCTCCGCTCACGGACTACGCGCGCATTGAGCGCGAACGCGTCCTCCGTGAGTTCGCTTGAGGATATGTGGGGCCCTTGGGCGGGCGTTAATTACTAATTACATTTACTGGATTATTGCCAGACGGAAGCCTGTTCTCCTGCCGTGGAACAGCGGATTGCAGCGCACACGCTGGGCCGAACGGATATCACCGGCATCAAGACCGCAGTTTCCGCTTTTTAGAATATTGTCTCCGGAATCCGCGCCGATTGGATCGACCTGGGGATCGGGGCCAAGATCATAGATATATTTGTCCAGGCAAAATTCCGCCACGTTGCCGTGCATGTCGTAAAGCCCCCAGTTGTTCACCTTGTAGCTGCCAACGGTGGTGTGCTCGGTGTTGTAGTCGCCGTGCCCGTCGTTCCAGTCGTATTCATACCTTCCGACCTCGTTCGCCTCTGAGCATTGTATGTAGCTGGATATGTTTTTGCCGCTGTTCAAAGCCGTCGTCGTTCCCGCGCGGCAGGCGTACTCCCACTGAGCCTCGGTGGGGAGATCCAAAGGCAAGGCTATTTTGGAGCGCAGAATGCCCATGACAGAGGTCGGATCAACGTGCTTGTTCTTCGGGAAGGACAAGCCTTCGTCCGTCCCGCGGATCCTCTCGTAAGAAATTCTCTCGACAGGCCGTTCGTCGCCAATGAATTCCGAAGGATTGTCGCCGGTTATAAGCTGATACTGTTTCTGCGTCACTTCGAAAACGCCGATATAGAAACTCTTCGTCAAAGTGACCTGATGCTGCGTTTCGTGTTCCAGGCGTCCTTCCTCGTCCTCCGGACTGCCCATCATGAAAGTGCCGGGCTCTATTAGGCGCAGCACAAGCTTGGTGGTCTTGTACTGGCTGGTCCATTCGTAAGGCGCTTCGGAAGCGGAAAGGAATTCCACCGGATAATTCGTCGCCTCGGGGCCCTCGGAAAGGTCTATTACCATGTATCTGACGTCGTCCTTGTCCCTCTCGATGGCGTCGACCCTTATCTTGAAGGTGTCTGTGTTCACGTTTTCCAACCTGCTGTCGGTCGGCGTCCAGATAGCGGTGTGCTTGCCGATGCCGAAGACCTGGCCTTCCGTTCCTTCCGGGGCGTCCTGGTAGAAGCCCAGGAATTCCGCGCCTTCGCCTTTAAGCTTTCCCTTAGACGACAGCCTGAAAACTTCCACTCCGTCCAGCGTTCCGTAAAAGCGCACGTCGTACAAAGCGGACCCTTTGGTGGAATCGCCGATCGTATAGTCTATGGTGACGCTTCTGTCGAAAGGCCAGTTCTGATGAATGCTGACAGACGTAACGTGATTGTTGTCGGCGTATGAGCTCATCGCGCCAAGCGCGGCAACTGCCAAAACGATGGCGGCGCTCATGGCGCGGCGGCGCAGAAGCAGCGCGAGTGCGATCCCGATCAGCAGAAAGCCGAAGGGTTCCGGCAGTATCGTAACAAAGCGGCTGAGCGTTTTCGTTTCCACGTCGGTCGTTATCGTTTCCTTCAGGGCGTAAGTTTCGTTCTTGGGAAGCGAAGCGTATTTGTAAGAGTAATAGTTCCAGCACACCGTGCCTTCCGCTTCGTCGGAAGTCGTGTCGGAAAAGATCAGGCCGGACTGCTCAGGGTCGGAAGCGACCTCCGCCTTTATCACAAGAGATTTCATATTGCCGCTGGCCAGAGCGCTGCAGTAATAGAGTTCGTCCGTATGCAAAAGCAGGATGGGCTCGTCCGTTATGGGAGCGCCGTTGAACGAGGCGTTGCTTGACCAGCAATCCTCGCAGAACGCCGCGCCGCAAAAAACCGCGGCCGTCAAAAATAACAGCATCTTTTTCATTAGTTTTCTTCCTTTATGTTGTCTTTGCGTTCATAAAATCTTCCCAGGCGGCGTAGAGGTCGTTCAGCTCTTTTTGAGCTTGCTCTTTTTCCTGGGTGAGGGTGCGGCCGAGTTCGTGGTCCGCTTTGGCGAATGCGTCGGCGATCTGCTTGTCGAGGTCTTCGAGCTTTTCCTCGAGTTGTTCTATTTTGCCTGTGAGCTCCGCTTCCTGTTTGGCCAGTTTCTGCCTGGCGTTGTTGGAAAGCGGTTTGGCAGAAGTGTTTTCCGTTTTGGGTTTGGGCTGCTCTTTTTTGTTCTGCTTGCTTTCCTTGGCTTCTTTCTGTTCCCTTTCTTTTTTGTGGAACCAGAATTCGGAATAGGAGCCCGGGTAAGAATGAAGCTTTTTGTTGTCGACTTCTATGATTCTTGTGGCAAGCTTGTCGAGGAAGTAGCGGTCATGGGAGACGACTATAAGCGTGCCCTTGTAATCACTTAAGGCTTCTTCCACGGCTTCGCAGGTCTGGATGTCGAGGTGGTTGGTGGGCTCGTCGAGGATCAGCGTGTTGGGGTTTATAAGCATCAGCTTGGCGAGCTGGAGGCGGTTCTTTTCGCCGCCGGAAAGATCTTTGATCTTTTTCTTCAGATCGTCCTTGAAAAAGAGGAATCTCGCCAAAAGATCGTAGGCCTGCTTTTCGTTGGTGATGCCGGAAATGGCGATCTCCTCGAAGACCGTGTTGTCGGGATTTAAGGTCTCCTGCTGCTGGGAGCAGTAGCCTATCGTGATGGAGGGGCCGACTCTTAAGGTGGGGTTCTCCCAGTGGCCGTCGTTCATGATGGCTTTAATCAATGTGCTTTTGCCGCTGCCATTGGGGCCGACCAAGGCGATGCGTTCGCCGGAAGAGATGTCAAGGTCGACGTTGTCGAGGACTTGCCTTCCGTCGAAACTGGCGGAGAAGCCTCTGACCTGGATGGCAATGTTGGCGTGGCTTGATTCGCCCTGGAAACGGATACTCGCTTTCTTATCCTCTTTTTCCGGGGCCTGTACGGCCGTTTGCTTCAGCTGCTCTATCTTCGATTCTCTTGAGCGGATCATTTTGCCCCAGCGCTTGTCGTCATAGACCTGGGCGAAATTGCGGATCCTTAAGATCATGGCTTCCAGACTAGCGAGGCGCTTTTCATAGGCGGCGTGCTCCTTTTCCTGACGGATCTGCTGCTCAAGTTTCTGGGCGCGGTAGTCGGAGTAGTTGCCCGGGAAATACGAGATCTTGCCGCTTTTCAGTTCAAGGATGCCGTTGCAGGTCTGGTCGAGGAGATAGCGGTTGTGGGAGACGAGAAGAATGGCCCCTTTGTATTTCTTAAGGAAATCTTCCAACCAGGCGATGCCGACGTAGTCGAGGTGGTTGGCGGGTTCGTCAAGGATGAGAAGGTCCGGGCGGTTGAGAAGCGCGCCGGTCAAGGAGACGAGGTTGCGTTCGCCGCCGGAGAGCGACATGACGGTCTGCTTGGTCCTGTTGGCAAGGCCGAAGGCCGCCAGCATGCGCTCGGCCTGCACGGCGTAGTTGTCGCCGCCCTGCTCTTCGAAGAGGTCTCTCGCCCGCTGGAAAGCGTTGAGTTTTTTGTCAAGGTCTTCCGGAGCGCACTCGGCAAGCTGCTTCTCGGCTTCCCTTAAGCGTTTTTCGACCTTGTTGTGCTCTTTTAGGAGGTAATCTAAGATCGTTACGTCATTGGGGCAAATGACTGTTTGCGGAACGTAGCCGATCCTCGCTTCCTCGTCAAAAATAAAAGATCCTCCGGAGGATTTCTCTTCCCCCACGAGGATCTTTAAAAGCGTGGTCTTGCCGCAGCCGTTGGCGCCGACCAGGCCCCATTTGTCACATGGGTTGATCTCGAAGGAGACGCCGTCCAAAAGGACTTGCAGTCCGTATTCCTTCCTGAGGCCGTTGACGCGGAGAAGGGCCATTTTTCAGCCCTTATTCTCCTTTTTCCTCTGCCGGGGCGGTGCTTTCCATTTTGACATCGCCGCGGGCGGAGCCGCCTTTCTTCAAGCTCTTGGAGACGTTCTTCTTCACTTCTTCCACCGTCTTTTTCGGCTTGTCCTTCTCGGCTTTCTTGGCGGCTTCCAAGGTCTCCTGTTTGGCTTTTTCAGCGTTGCGGATCCTGTCTCTTTCCGCCTTTTCCTCTCTTTCCTTGGCTTCCCTTTCCCTCTCGGCGTCGGCTAAAGCTTTTTCAGCGATCTTTTTCGCTTTGGCTTCGGCTTCCGCTTTGGCTTTGGCCTGGTATTCTTCCCAAAGTTGTCCGCTTTCGACGTCGACCCGCTGCATTTTAAGGGTCGATTTATCCTGGGGATCGGGCATGAGGCGCCACTCGACTTTGCGGCCGTCTATGACTTCCGTTTGCGGAGCGGAAGGAGGCGTTGAGGGATTGGAGACTATTACGGGCGCGCCGCTATTGTCCTTCTTTACGACCGTCATGGTCATTTCGTTCTGCTTAGGCTGCTGCGGAGTTGTCGGCTGGACAGTTTTGGCAGGCTGCGCCGCGGTCTGGGCCGTTTGCACGGCCGGCGCGGAAGGGGCGGTCTGCTTCGGCTGCTGAGCCTGGCCTTGCTTGGCGGCGGCCATCTGCCTGAGGTACGCGTCGAAATAATTGTAGGTCGGCTTGGCGGTCGCGGGCCTGGGGCCGGAAACCGTCTCGCCCTTTACGAGCTTTATGATGATGTCGAGGGCCTGGGGCATGCAGAAGTAGCCGAGGTGCGAGCCGTGGTCGAGCATGACGAGGCGTTCGCCCATCTGGCGCTTGAGCCAGTTGCGGTCGTAGTCGTTCAAAAGGAAGTCGTCGGCGGTGTGCAAGCAGACGATGTTTTGGTTCTGCCTGAGCTCGTTGGCCATGGCCGGGAGGCTGCAGATGCCGTTGACGTGCTTGAAAGGCTCACTGGTTGCGAAGATCGTGGGATGCGCTTCCTTGAGGAAGGTGTCGACGTAGCGCTGGAAGCCGTAGCGCTCCAGCTGCTTCTCGAACTCCTGCTGCTTCCAGCTGGAGACTTCGCCGAAGATCTCCATGGGATGGCGCTCGATGATCTTCTTCATAACGTCGC
>JAEEGI010004678.1_pt1 | contig 31895 bp, 28 predicted proteins | sample 8958751 | NCBI WGS metagenome assembly JAEEGI01 (sample SAMN16246545, study PRJNA631951) | gut metagenome | biome: gut microbiome; feature: rumen; material: KS-attached | host: Bos | place: Iran: Karaj | collected 2018-10
GAAATTATGTCCGCTCCCGCGTCGGCGAAAGAGTCGATCTGGTTTTCCGGCCGCTCCACCATCAAATGCACGTCGAAGGTCTTTTTCGTGTGTCGACGAAGCGCTTTGACCACATCCGATCCGATGGTGATGCGTGGGACGAACTGACCGTCCATCACGTCGATATGAATATAATCAGCTCCCGCCGTATCCACGCGCTCAACATCCGAGCCCAGCGCAGCAAAATCCGCCGAAAGAATCGAAGGGGCTATTTTCAGCATAATCGTTCTCCTTCTTTTGCGTTTGTCGACGCGCTACTTTTTCCCCGTCTCGTTTGTCCTGCTGGGCGGTTTTGATCCGCCCTCGTCGGTCTTTCCCGTGTCCTCTTTTTTCCCGGGGGACGGCGGATTGCTTGGTCCCATCGGCTCCGCGAGCACGAAATCAATGGTGGTACCCTCGTCAACCTCTGTCCCGGCGCTGGGCGTCTGATGCAGAATCGTGCCCGAAGCTTGACGGCTCTTTTCCCGCGTTACCGATCCAAGCGACAACTTGAGCTGCTTGAGACGGTCTTTCGCGGCGTCCAGCGTTCCCCCAGTGAAATCGGGAACGTTGACAAGCTTAATCTGTTTCCCTTTACTGATTGTCAGATCGACAGTCTGTCCTTTTTGTATCTTTTTCCCAGACGCAGGTTCCTGATCCAATACTGTCCAGACTTCTTGATCCGACACTTTTTCATAAACGCTGCCAATCGTCAGCCCCATTTTCTTGAGCTTGTCTTCAGCTGATAAACGGGACAGGCCCTTCAGATTTGGCATGGTGAGATCTTCGCCGCCCTTACTGACGTAAATCGTAACGACGCGCTGTTCTTTTACTGTTGTCCCCGCATCCGGTGTCTGGGAGATAACCTGCCCGGCGGCCACCTCCGCGTCGAATTGCTCGACGACTTTGACTCGAAGATTTGCGGTCTCAATCAATTGTTTTGCGAGCGCCATCGGACGGGCCTTGACGTCGGGCACCTGCACTTCGGCCATGCTCCAAAATTTTCCAAAGGCCAAAAACGCACCTACCGCAAAACCAAGAAAGACTATGATTGTCGCGGCGACGATAAATATTTTTGATTTGTAGAAAGGAACTGCTTTCGACGTTGCTTCTTCCTCGGGTTCCTCTTGCATTCCGTCCACGTCGACACGCGGCATAAGGCGCGTCGCAAATGGATCGCTTGTATCTCCCGTCTCGAAGCCGCCCTCAAAGCCGAGGAATCGCTCCGTATGCTGAATATCCTCAATCAGTTCGTCGCTGTTCGGTCGATCCTCCGGTTCCTTCGCCATTGCTTTTTGTACGATGGCCTCGACCATCGGCGGCAATTGATGGTTGTGCTGGCAGATTGGTTTCGGCTCTTCCTGTAAGTGCTTCAGAGCGATGCTCACCGTCGTCTCTCCGGTAAAAGGAAGCTCTCCAGTCAGCATTTCGTAAAGGACGACGCCCAAGGAATAGACATCCGATTTCGGCGTTATCTTCGTGCCTTTTGCCTGTTCCGGCGAGAAATAATGCACAGATCCTACGACATTTCCATTGTACGTCATCGTCGAGGAAGTGACGGCGCGGGCAATCCCGAAATCCGCCACCTTAACACGGCCATCTGGCGTAACGAGAATATTGTGAGGCTTGATATCGCAGTGCACGAGATTGTTCGCATGCGCTTCCCGAAGGGCGCGCGCAATCTCCTTTGCAATACGGAGAGACTCTTCCACGGAAAGGCAGCCTTCCCGCTGCACTTTTTTCTTCAGCGTCTCACCGGCAATATACTCCATCACGATATAATATTTGTCTGCGTCGTGACCGACGTCGTATATGCCGACGATATTGGGGTGCGACAGCCGTGCCGCGCCCTTTGCCTCCAGCCGGAATTTCTCTAAAAATTCCTCGTCGTTGGCAAGCTGGGCATGAAGAATCTTAACCGCCACCATGCGATCGAGTATCGCGTCATGGGCTTTATATACGTCGGCCATTCCGCCGCCGCCGATATGTTCAAGGAGTTCATAGCGGTGATCTAAAATGCCGTATTCCACCTTGCGTCCCTCCAACAGGCTCCATTGTCATAACAAATTATTGACAATTTACGATAATTTACAACTCTATTTCTTATATCCGTACCACTATTACGCTGATATTATCATGACTCCCAGCAGAAATAGCATACTTAACCAAAGAATCCGCTATATTGTCTTCAGACGAATCAAGTAGCATCTTACAGATTTCTTCATCCGAAACAACGGAAGTCAAACCGTCGCTGGATAGCATCAAAATATCGCCGTCATGCACTGGAAAAACGCCGGTATCAACGACAAGATCCGCCGTTACTCCAACAGCCCGGGTAATGACATTGCGTTTTGGATGTTGTCGAGCTTCTTCCGGCGTTATAGATCCATTATCCACGAGATCAGAAACCAATGAATGGTCGTGTGTAATCTGTTTTAAAAATTTTTCGTGAAGAAGATATAATCTGCTGTCGCCAACATGTGCCCAAACAATATTTTGGCCTTCACGATGAAAAATCGTCGCCGTCGTTCCCATTCCCGCATACTTGGGATGGTCGCTTACTGTCTGCAATATGGCTGTATTTGCCAAAAGCAATGCATTCTTTAATGTATCTTCATCAATATGCTCTATCTGCGCTAATTCTGCCTTGACGGTATCTACTAAAATACGGCTTGCAACTTCTCCTGCCGCATATCCGCCCATACCATCGGCGACTACGTATGTTTCATTGCCCAGTTCTGCTACGACGTCCTCATTCAAATCTCTCCGAGGACCTATATCGGTTGCCAAGTAGACCTTAGCCATACGCGTCACCTCCTTCAACAAACCTATGATTAAGTTGTAAACAATACATATCTGTTTATCGTAGGTGCATGAATAAATTCAGAAGTTAATTATCAATACATCCCATTAATAATGTATCCATCAAATGACTTCATAACGCAGCAACGTATTTCCGAGACCGATTTCATCTCCCGGCAATAAACACGCATCCGACATTCGTTCGCCATTGACAAACAATCCGTTAAGACTTCCTGCATCATGAATAATGTGACGGTGACGTTCGTAGTCAATCGAAGCATGGAGCCGAGATACATTAAGGTCCGTCAAAATCAAATCATTTTGCTCTCGTCGCCCCAGATAAACTTTTCTTTCCCCGATTTCGAGATATGCTTTTGCGTCTATTCCTCGAACAACGCGCAAAGACGCTAACCGGCGCACCGGCGGAAGGTTAAGCGGCAAAGTAAAATCAGAATGAGAAAGCACTAACGTGTTGGATTCCGTATCCGCTACCGTTGTCGGTTTGGTATCCTCATAAAGAGAAGATATTGCAAAAGTTCCTTTGGTAAAATCATTGTCCTCGCGTAATCGAAGAGACAATACCCCATCCATAAAGCTATCGGATTGAATTAATGTCTTTTCAATAGAAACCGTCATATCCTCCATGAATCGCGCCGAGGACAATCGTTGATAATCTTCCGTACTAAGTTGTATTTCATATGTATTAGGCACAATATATCCATTTCGAGTATGCTTGCGACGCTCTTTGATTTCATTTTCCAAAGCATTTCGCAGTTCTGAAGGTTCCAGTTCATTTGAAAAACCGCGATGAAACAAGCTTGCTATATTCTTTTTAAAAAAGGATTCTAAACGATTGAGCATTACCGAATCCCTCCTAATTGAACTTTCAAAACAACTATATTAATTAAATAGAAAATATCGTAATCAAACACTCTTACATCCGAAACGCAGGTGTATATGAAAATTAATCATATTCCTTTTTATTATACGGCTCAAAACCATATTAGTCAAAGAATTCCCTTTCTATGCCACATTCATATTGATTGCGTAATTGTCCGCATGCCGCTTGTATGTCGGTTCCCATTTCACGCCTGACAGTCGTTGGAATATGCATTTTTTCTAAAATATTTAAAAACTCCCCCACTCTCTCTTTGGGAGGCCGTTTCCAATTCCGCTCTCTGACCGGATTGATTGGAATGAGATTAACGTTTGCCATTTGACCGCGCAATAAATTCGCTAAATCATAAGCGTCTTTATCCGTATCATTAACGTCATGAATCAATATATATTCATATGTTACGCGGCGTCTGGTTGTTTCGCTGTATGCTTTTCCTGCCGCAATCACGTCATGTATTGGATATTTTTTATTAATCGGCATTAGTTCCGATCGCAAATTGTCATTTGCCGCATGAAGAGAAATCGATAAAGTAATCGGCAAGTCCTCTTTTTCTAAACGTTTAATTCCGGGAATGACGCCGGAAGTAGAAATCGTTATATTGCGATAACCGAAATTCAAACAATATTTTTCGTGGATTAGACGCAAAAAACCAAGCACGTTGTCGTAATTCATCATGGGTTCGCCTGAACCCATAAGCACCATAGTATCTACTTTTTGGTTTTTTATATGTAAATAATCATTGACCCAAAAGACCTCGGCAAGCATTTCTCCTGTCGTAAGATTTCGCGTCACTCCATGCAAAGTAGAGGCGCAAAATGCGCATCCCATTGCACATCCGGCCTGTGTTGATATGCATACGCTATTTCCATACGGTTGTCGCATTAACACGGTTTCAACCGTCACGCCATCAAAAAATCGCAAAAGAAATTTCGTGGTAACGCCGTCTGTTGAATCCCATTGCTTAATACACTCGGCTTTTAGAATGGAAAATTGTGCGGCGAGCGCAATGCGCAAATCTTTCGGTAGATTGTTCATCCCTTCAAAGGAATTTGCGCTTTTGTGATATATCCAGTCGGCAATTTGCTTGGAACGGTACGACGGCATTTGCAATTCATGACAACGCTTGTCTATCTCCTGAATTGTTAGACCGAATATATTTTCCATACGCTTACCCCTTGTCTCTCCGAATTCGCGCTATAAAAAAACCGTCGATTCCATCGCGCTGAGGGTAAAACTGTACCATGTCATGGCTTGACGGTTTCAAAGGAAGATATGCCCCCGCTGATTCCAAATGGAATCCCTCGTGCGTATCCAAAAAGGAACGCACTACGCTTTCATTTTCATCAGGTTCAATTGTACAAGTACTATATACAATGATTCCTCCGGGTTTTACGACATGCGCGGCGCTTCTTAAAATTGCCCGCTGTATAATTGGTAATTGACTTATTTCTTCCTCGTTTTTTTTCCAGCGTGCATCCGGACGTCTGCGTAACACGCCTAATCCGGAACAAGGAACGTCCGCAAGGACTCGATCAGCTTGTCCGAAAAAGTTTTCCCCTATTTCCCGCGCGTCCATACACTGCGTTTGGATAATAGAAATTCCTAATCGTTTTGCATTTTCTTCAACACGTTTTAGTTTAGCGTCATAAATATCCAATGCTAAAATATGCCCTTGATTATTCATGCGTTCGGCCAAATGCGTTGTTTTTCCTCCGGGAGCGCTGCACAAATCAATCAGGAATTCTCCGGGATGAGGGTCAAGTACGTGCGCAACCTGCATTGAACTTTCATCTTGAACCTGGAATAATCCTTTCTGTAATGCATCCAACTCTTCAAGCGCGCCGTGTTTTGTACATATTATGCCTTCCGGCGCCCATTCAGACGCATGTGCTTCTGCACCTTCCTTACGCAACAAAGTCAACAAACTATCCCTGTCAATGCGCAGCAGATTGGTTCGAAGCGAAAGAATTGCCGGCGTATTATTAAAAACACAGAGCTTTTCCGTTTCCTCACGGCCAAAAACATGCAGCCAACGGCGAATCAACCACACAGGATGCTGTAACTTGATAGAAAGATATTCGGGCGTATCATCTTCTGCAGGAAATGCCCGTTCAGGTTCGCGTACTGCCGATCTGAGAACGGCGTTGACAAATTTTACCGTTCCAATATGTCCAAATCTTTTTGCCAATTCCGTTGACTCATTGCAAACAGCCGAAGCGGGAATTCGATCCAAAAAAAAGAGCTGGAACATCCCCAGCCGTAAAATAGCTCGAACAGCAGGCGTCATTTTACCAATCGGTCGTTTGGCATAACGCTGAATAATCCAATCCAACGTTTCTCCTGCTTTAACGGAACCATAAACCAGTTCCGTTAAAAATCGTCGTTCTTGTCCGGTAAAATGATATTTCTTGAAAACCTCTGTCAACGCAATATTTGCATACGCTCCATCATCGTGGACAGCTAAAAGGACTTTAACTGCTGCGCCGCGCACCTTATCCATGTCTTTCCTCCGATGGTTCAGACGATTCATCTATAATCATACGTTCTATTTCCTGCCTCACTTGGGCAATATCCACATGAGTGTTATAGCAGGGGCCATTAGGACGAATGTTCATGACCCCGATAGCGGGAAGAGGATAAACGTCTTGAATGCCGCTTGTTAAATCTCTTTCACAGGCAATGGCCAAAACCGCTTTCGGACGAATATTCTTAACGGTTTGTCTCGCAAGGGTTCCCCCTGTTACAACAAAAAAATGAAATCCCAGTTCCTCAGCAAGCGATACGAGAGCACCGATATCGCACCTGCCGCAGCGTTTGCAGTTTGCCATCGGATCGCGCGTAATTTTATGCGGGCAGCTTGCAAGTTGAAGACAATGCGGCGTAACGACCAACAAACGATCCGCCGGTATTTTTATATTCTGTTGATGGATAATCTGATTGCTTACGGCAATGAATGATCTTTCAATCTTGCGCCGGTCAAAGCCAAACATCTTCCCCAGTAATATCGCAATCGGAAACAATGCATTGATTAAAGCATATGTGCGGGTCTGAAACATCGACAAAAACGGCACGCCAAGAATCGCCCCCACGATTCCGACAATTCCGAACCCGGTAATCAAAAACAGCCCGGCGAATATACTGCCCAAAATCAGCGGAAGGTACGAATTAATTTCACGTAAACCCAAATAACTGATTCGCCATATCGCGTAAACCAAGAAACCTACAACTAACAGGCTCAATGACAATAGAGCCATAAAAAGCCGCTTGCGAGGTCGTTCCATAATGAACGCTTCCTCCATATTTACCTCCCATTATGAAAAACAACTATGTTCGGATATTGCATGCCCGCGTAAATAATCAGTTGCAGGCATTCTTTTCTTCCCCGGCGCTTGTAATTCAAGAATTTCCAATATACCATTTCCGGTTACAACTTTGAGTCCTTGTCTTGTTTGTTGAATCACTTCTCCGGGAATACCGTTATAATCTTCGGATACTACTCGCGTACGCCAGATTTTGAAGGTTTGCCCCTCCCAAACAGTATAAGCGCCGGGCCATGAATCTAACGCACGAACCAAATTATGTAACTCAATGGCGGATTTTTTCCAATCCATCTTTCCTGTATCTTTCGTCAAAATAGCTGCATAATTTGACGCCGAATCATCTTGTTTCGTCCTAATCAATGTCCCGTCTGTCAGAGCATTGATTGTTTTTTCCAACAGATCCGCTCCGATTTCTCGTAAAGCATCATGAAGCATTTCAAACGTCATATCCGTTCCGATCTTGATCTTTTCTTGCAGTAAAATATCTCCCGTATCTAATCCTGCATCCATAAACATCGTCGTTACACCCGTTATGGTTTCACCCGCCATCAGACAACGCTGCATGGGCGCAGCTCCGCGATAGCGCGGCAAAAGAGACGCATGAACGTTAATACACCCCAGCGAAGGCAAATCCAAGATACGTTGTGGCAAAATCTGCCCAAACGCAACGACTACAATTAGATCAGGGGACAGATTCTCCAATTGAGAGATAAACTCCTCGTTTCGAACTCGATCAGGTTGATAAACGGAAAGGCCGCGTTCCTGCGCAAATGCTTTCACCGGAGAAGGAGTCAGTTTTTGTCCGCGTCCTCTCTTTTTATCCGGCTGGGTCGCAACACCTACAACGTCGCTTATCTCCACGAGCCGTTTCAAACACGGAACGGCAAAATCCGGAGTTCCCATAAAAAAAGTTTTCAAACGCTTCATGCTTCAGGCGTCTCCTGACGAAGATTTTTGGCCACATCAATGAACAGAATTCCGTTTAAATGATCCAATTCATGCTGAATGCATCGAGCCAAGAGACCATCCGCCTCTAATTTGCGACGTTTGCCGTAGCGTGTCGTATAATTAACCGTCACTTTCGATGAACGTTCAACATCGCCATAAATCCCCGGTACGCTCAAACATCCTTCTGAATCAAGAGCAGATCCTTCTTTAGAAGTGATTTCCGGATTAATCAATTCCAATAGTTTGCCTTCTCTGATATCGATAACTACCGCACGAATCGAGCGGCCAACCTGTGGAGCTGCAAGGCCGATTCCGTCATTTTTATACATGGTTTCCGCCATATCGTCAAGAAATCCTCTGAGTTTTCCATCAATCTTTTTAACCGGGTCACATATTTGTTTTAAAATAGGAGCACCGGCTTTCTCTATCTCCAATAATGCCATGATTAACGTGTCCTTTCAATTAAGATATCAAATCGCCGAGAGTATCCGTCTCGCCATATATATTATCATCATTTTCACGGGATTCTGTGCCTAATTATAACATGCGCGCCGTTATCAGTCTACGGAATATTCGGTTCAATCAAACAGATTAATGATCGCAATGCCAACAGAAAAAGGACTGCCGCGAAAGCAGTCCCTTTTAAATGCCTGATACAAAATTATGGAAGAAGCGATAGCACCTGCGCGCTATTATGCATGAACATCTTTTGTGCATGCAAAGCAAGCTGATTCTGCGCTTCCGCAGAACGGAGCTTCGTCATTTCAGCAGCAATATCAGTGTCATCTTCCGTAGAAAGCGACGCGGTCAACGACTCGCCCATTGTCGTATAGTTCCCCTCCGAAGCCACAAGACCCTGTTGGGCTGCGCCGATATCAGTTGACATACTCAAAGTTTTATCAAGAGCGCTGTCCACAGTATTAAGGGCATTATTGATTCCCTCTTCGGAGGAAAGGTCAAGCGTTAAATTGCCGTCATTGTCCGTCAAACCAAGACCTTCTGAAGACAGATTGCCAAGCTTTATAGTCTTGTAGCCAGTATCGCCAGCTACGGAAATCGAGCGCGATCCGTCCAAAAGCTTCATGCCGTTATACTCGACGTTGGCGTTATCATTAATTGTCGAAACAGACTGCTGGATAGAACTGCGAATCGCTGAAATGTCAGAACCCTGATTCGTCCCGTTTGCCGCCTGTAAAATCTGACTCTTGATACTCGTCAACGCGTCCACGGTGGAGCTGACACCACCTGCCGCCACGTTCAGCATAGCGTTCGCAGTCTGCGCATTGCTTCTTGACTGCGCCGCCGTCCCTACATTTGAATTCATTCGCGAAGCAATCGCATACGATGAAGCGCCATTCTTTGCAGAAGGACGCTGAGATCCGCTGACAATTTTTTGGATACTGGAATTCGCACTGGAATTCGTACGATTAATCTGGTTAAGATAGCCAAGCCCTCCAATAGCCATATCGATACACTCCCTTCAAAAAACACATTAAACTCCTTAGTTTTTTACATTGATATTATATATTAAAAAAATCTTTTCGGCAAGTGATATTTATAAATTCATAGGCTTAATATCCTATTTATTTATTAAAAGTCTGCCGCATTTAATTCCGCAGCTTCCAACAACATACTATATACGCTCAATTCCCGTAAGAATGCTTCGCCTTCAACTTTATTGCCAGGGCGACCGTCTCTATAAAAGAAAAAATCCCCCGTTTTCATTTTTTGCCAAAACCAGCATTCACGGATTTCCTCGTTAAGTGCGATCGCGCCTTTTAAATAATCATTTTTGTTCAAAAGTACCGGAAAGGATAAAAAACCAATCAATCGCCATTTTTCATTTTCATCTGCAATATAGGCACTGGAAAGATCGGCAACGGCTGCTACTCGATTCCCCATAGACCAAAGCGGATAATTCCGATCTCCGCAATAATATATCATACCGTCCTGTTCTTCTAAAAAAATATCTTCAGCAAATGACACGGACGTCATATAAAATAAAACTATTACAACCGTCACAACGATACGTTGTACAGTATGCATATCCTCACCCTCATTATTACCAATTTCTATATAACGATGAAAAAATCTTCCCTTATCTAAAAAGTATATCATTCATCAAAAAAGTTCCATCTGGTCGCTCTCCATCATTCCCTCTAAACAACCGTGTGCCCTTAAAAGCTCAATATTCGCTTTCGTCACAGATGGAGCACGTTTCTTTAAATCTGCGACAGAAGTAAATCTTCCGTTTCGTCGCGTCGAAATAATCGCCTTGGCGGCAACCGCTCCGAACCCTTTTAGTGACGTAAAAGGCGGAATCAATGTTTTTTCTAAAATGACAAAATTCTCGGCGTCAGAGCGATAAAGATCGACATGTTCGACGGCATAGCCGCGCAAATACATTTCCCAGGCAAGCTGTAAAACAATAATCAGTTCTTTTTGCTTTTCATCCGGCTTTTCCAAGGATTCCAAATCCTTCAAATTCTTTTTCACGACATCTTTCCCTGCCGCCACAACGTTAACGTCAAACGCGTCTGCTCGTATGGAAAAATACGCTGCGTAAAACGCCAGCGGGTAATGTACCTTGCAATAGGCGATACGATAAGCCATCATGACATAGGCTGTCGCGTGGGCGCGAGGAAACAGATATTTGATTTTCTGACAGGACCCGATATACCAATCGGGAACTCCGCCCTCCTTGAGCTTTTCCACCACGTCTGGCTTAATGCCTTTTCCCTTGCGAACGGACTCCATCGTCTTGAAGGAAAGCAATGGGTCGATTCCTTTATGAATCAGGTACATCATGATATCGTCACGGGCTGAAATTGCGTCGTGCAGCGTGCATGTGCCGCCGCGAATCAAAGTCTGGGCGTTATCCAGCCAAACGTTCGTCCCGTGTGAAAATCCGGAAATACGCACTAAATCGCTGAAGCACGACGGGTGCGTATCGTCAATCATCTGTCGTGTAAAGGGCGTCCGGAACTCAGGAATGCCAAATGTTCCCGAAGTCGCTCCCAGCTCTTCCGGCGTAACACCCAACGCTTCCGTAGAATGGAACAGAGAGAGCGTTGCCGGATCGTCAAATGGAATGGTTTTCGGATCGCGATGCGTGATGTCTTCCAGCATTTTGATGACAGTCGGATCATCATGGCCGAGGATATCGAGCTTGACAAGCCGGCTGGAAATCGAATGGTAATCGAAATGCGTCGTCACGGTATTGGCGTCGGTTTTGTCAGCCGGACGCTGAATCGGCGTAAAGAAATGGACGTCCATATTCCGTGGCACGACCATGATACCGGCGGGGTGTTGTCCCGTCGTGCGCTTCGTTCCCACGCAACTGTTCAAAACATGCTGAATAAAGGCGTTGCGTTTATTTTCATGCTTCTCCTCGTAATATTTCTTCACATATCCATACGCCGTTTTGTCCGCAACGGTCGCAATAGTACCGGCGCGATAGACGTTGTCCCGACCGAAAAGCTGCTCCGTATATTTATGAGCCGTCGGTTGATACACACCGGAGAAATTGAGATCGATATCGGGCACTTTGTCCCCGTCAAATCCAAGAAATACCGCAAAGGGAATGTCATGCCCATCTTTTATCAGTTGCTCGCCGCAAATGGGACATTCCTTATCGGGAAGATCAAATCCGGAACTGTAAGAACCGTCGGTAATGAATTTGCTAAACTGACACTTCGGACAACGCCAATGGGGAGGCAACGGATTGACTTCCGTGATATCCGTCATCGTCGCGACAAAAGAAGAACCTACCGAACCTCGGGAACCGACCAGATAACCGTCGATATTCGATTTTTTGACGAGCTTGTGCGCGATGAGATAAAGCACGGAAAAACCGTGGCCGATAATCGGCGTCAACTCTTGATCGAGACGCGCCTGTACTACGGCGGGTAAGTTCTCGCCGTACCATTGATGCGCCCGTCGGTACGACATCTCCCGGATTGCATCATCCGCGCCCGGAATCGTAGGAGAATATAATTTATCTGGAATCGGCTTGAAGCGTTCAACCATTTCAGCGACGCGGCGAGGATTCGTAACGACGGCTTCATAGGCCGCTTCTTCTCCGAGATAATCAAATTCTTTGAGCATTTCCTCCGTCGTGCGGAGATATAAAGGAGGCTGCAAATCCGCGTCGTCAAAACCTTTTCCCGCCATAATAATAGCGCGGTAAATCGAATCCTCCGGATTCAAAAAATGAACGTCGCAGGTTGCAATCAGCATTTTCCCAAGCTTTTTAGCCAGCTCCGCCACCTTGCGATTAATGTTTCGCAAATCTTCCTCGGTTTTGACGTCTGAAAACTCGTCTTTCCGAATCATGAACGCATTATTGTGGATCGGCTGAATTTCCAAATAGTCGTAGAAATCCGCGATTGCAAGGAGTTCTTCATCGCTCCGTTGGGCAACGATAGCGCGGATTAGCTCCCCCGATTCGCAAGCGGAACCGAGAATCAAACCTTCGCGATACTCTTTCAGCACGCTTTTGGGAATCCTTGGCTTCTTATAAAAAAAACGCAAATGCGACAAGGAAACAAGCTTATATAAATTGTGAAGTCCTTCCAAATTTTTAGCCAGAATAATGATATGATTTGCAAATTGCTGTTTGTAGTCGTCTCCCGTCAAATATCCTTCCATGCCGTAAATGATTTTTATATCCAGTTTATTATCATCAACGGCATTCATCGCATCAGGAAATGCCTGCACAACGCCGTGGTCGGTAATCGCAACCGCATCCCAGCCCCATCGAGCCGCCGTTTGTATCAGCTTTTTTGTCGGCACGACAGAATCCATCATGCTCATCTGCGTGTGCGCGTGAAGTTCCACCCGTTTGACTTCGGCGTTGTCCTCCCGCGACGCAGCAGACTCCTCCTTCACGCTTGTCGCAGTCAGAACCAAATCATCCTTGAATTTGTCGAAGTTGACGGCCCCTTTGACGCGCACTTTTTTCACGTTTTGCAGTTCTCCCAAAACGCGCGTATATTCCGCTTTGTCTCGAAAAAAAGCTTTAACACCGATTCCTTGCGTATCATCGGCGATATCGAAAGATATGATATTCGTTTTTTCGTATTCGTGGCCTGTAACATCGCTCTCGATGGTTCCAACGACGACTATCGATTTGACTTCGTTTTCTAAAGACTGTATTGGTTCTACTGGCCCGTCGACGCCCGGACCGAAAATACATCCGGCGGCCGTCTCCTGCTTTTTTCCCTTTTTCGCACTCCATTTTGTTTTCCCGCCGTTACTCGCTTCCGATTCATTTGCAGAAGTCGTCGAGGGTACGGACGTATTCCCATGGTGACAGGCTTGCTGATAGGCCGCTGTCCGGTGAATCGCAACGTCCGTATCCACCGTTTCGTTCTCGTCGCCTTCGTAAGTTTCGCAAACGACGTCGAAACGACAGCCCGTCATATCCGCAATAGCGCGATGCAAACGTCCCGCCACATTGTGTTCCTCAAGAAGCGAGCCGATTATCACATTTCCTACGCGTACACAAATCCGCCCGTTGGCAAGATTCCGACGTGCTTGAATCAATGGCTTTCGGATCGAAGGCGCGTCCTCCGTCACGCGATCCACAAGCTGCAACCACCCGGTGGTAAGTATTGTCTCCATGTCAACGACGTCTTGAGAAAAAAAGACTTCACTTAGCCCGCATCTTTGCTTAATATGGTCAGCCGCCGCCGCAAGCAGCGTATCGTCAACCAATTCTTGTGTTGCCAGAACTATCTTCCACGTCTTTTGGTTTGGCGATATCTCAACCTGCTTGATAAAACAATGCTGAAAAAGGCGTTTTGTTTCTTCTGTTAGTTCCATACCTTTAACGAGCAACCAAAATTTATTTGTTTTTTGCGGTACTATACAATATTTTTGCATAAAGTGCTCCATGCATTATTTTTCTTCTTTTGGCAAATGATACAGGATTTCGTAACGGTTTTTGGCTTTCAAAACACGTTCTACATAAAGACGAGTCTCCGGATATGGAATCATCGAAGTGTCTTTAAAATCCCAAGACCACTCGTATTTTTCCATCCACTCATGCACTGTACCACGTCCAGCATTATAAGCTGCAAGCGCAAGTACTTGATTGTTGTGAAATTCTCGCGTTAAAAGCGCTAAATACCATGTTCCATAACGAATATTCATTTCCGGCTCATGCAATTTTTGCAATGAAAAATCCGATTCGTCCAATTCATTTGCAATCCATTCCGCCGTTTCAGGCATAATCTGCATAAGGCCAATGGCGCCGCGCGGAGAATGCACATCGTCCATGAATTTGCTTTCATGCATGATGACGCTTATGACAAGCGCCGGTGAGACTCCGTTTGCTTCTGAATATAAGGCGACTAAATCTCGATGCGGATAACGATAAATATATTTTCTTTGAACCGGTTCGGTTTGGCTGAGAAAATACACAATAAAGGCAAAAACAATCACGAAAAAAGCAAACAAAACTGCGTTATACTTGCGTGCCCGATATCGTTTGTTTCGTATTTCCTTATTTTGCACGCAATATCCCCCTTTCCAAGAGGTCTATGTTCCGGTATGCAAATGTGCAAACGCCTCCCTCACTTGCATCATGGTCTCCTCACGGGAACCGCTGTTATCGATAATGACGTCGGCACGTTTTTTCTTTTCTTCCAAAGACATTTGCGCAGCAATGCGATTTCTCGCCATTTCTTCCGAAATATTGTTTCGTTCCATCAATCGCCGAAGTTGAATTTCCGGTTCCACATAAACGACCCATACCTCGTTTGGCAGTGATTCCCAACCGACTTCAAATAATAGCGGCACATCAAGAACCACAACCTTATGCCCGATTGATTGGCAGTTTGCAAGCTCCTCCAGCAACTTTTGACGAATCAGCGGATGCGCCGTGGAGTCCATCCATCGTTTTTCCTCTTGGTTCTTAAACACAATTTCAGCAATAGCCGGGCGATTTAATGTTCCGTCGCATTGACAGATACGCTCTTTGCCGTATCGAGATATGAACGCAGACCATAACAGATTTCCCGGTTCCGCCAATTGATATGCAATCACGTCCGCGTCAAGAATTACTGCGCCAAATTCTTCATGCAGCTGCTGAGATACTGTACTTTTCCCACAAGCAATTCCGCCCGTCAAACCAATAACACGCACAATTTACGCTCCTTATTTTGCTTCAGCCCAAGTTTTTCCTTGATGAATGTCTACGGTAAGCGGTACTGCCAGTTTAGCGGCATTTTCCATCGTGGTCGTAAGCAAACGGGAAACGGCATCTACTTCTTCTTGCGTAACTTCCAATACGAGCTCATCATGAACCTGCAAGAGAATTCGACTCTTGAATCCTCCTGCTTGCAGGGCTTCATAAGCGGCGATCATTGCATATTTAATAATATCTGCTGCGGAACCTTGAATCGGCGTATTCATTGCCATCCGTTCCGCCAAGGCTCGCTGCACATGATTTTTGCTTTGGATGTCCAAGAGTTTTCGCCGTCTCCCGAACATCGTTGTCACATATCCGGTCTGATGCGCAGATTGTACCATTTGATTCATAAAGGTCTTTACGCCTTGACATTTTTCAAAATAGTTTTCGATATATTTTGCGGCTTCTTTTCGTGAAATTCCCAATCCTCGTGACAATCCGTAATCGCTGATTCCATATACAATCCCAAAATTCACTGCTTTCGCATGACGACGCAGTTCAGAAGAAACCGACTCCATCGGAACGCCAAAAACTTCCGATGCCGTCCGGGCGTGGATATCCTCATTATTTTGGAATGCCCGAATAAAATTTGAATCCTTGGAAAGATGAGCCAATATCCGAAGCTCTATCTGTGAATAATCGGCAGACAATAAATAATCATATCCGACTCCCGGACGGAAAAGTTGACGAATGGCGCGTCCTTCTTCCGTTCGAACCGGTATATTTTGAAGATTCGGATTGGAACTGGACAAACGACCGGTAGCGGTCACCATCTGATTAAAACTTGTGTGAACCCGCTGCGTCTCTTCGTCAATCAATGTCCCCATACTGTCAAGATATGTGGATTTCAATTTTATCCAAAGGCGATAATCCAAGATTTTTTCAATAATAGGATGTTCGGAACGTAGGGCCTCCAAAACCTCCGCATTGGTAGAAAAACCGCTTTTTGTTTTCTTTAGAGCCGGGAGTGAAAGTTCTTCAAAGAGAACGGTTCCCAACTGTTTCGTTGAATTGATATTGAAAGAATGTCCCGCCAGTGAATATATTTCCTCTTCCAGCGCTGCGATCTTGCGTCCGGCTGCCTCTTTCTGCTCTTCTAAACACGCGCGATCCAAGAAAATGCCTGTACGTTCCATGGAAGCCAAGACTTTTACGAGAGGAAGCTCCATATTGTAATACAATGAATTAAGCCCCGCAGTTTCCAACTGTCGCTGAAGACAATCGGCGAGCTTTTCCACTGTCAAGGCTTCGCATACCGCACGATCCCTTGTTGCCATATTATCGTCGAACGGCGTCTCGTCATCCGGAAGCCATATTTCATGCAACCTAAAAATTGTTGCTTGGCCTTGGGAAGCGTCGAGCAAATAGCCGGCCAAAGCAACATCAAAAATACGATTGTCTGAGTCGCCTCCTGCATGATAGAAACTTTTCACATCATATGTGGAACGCAAAACAGAAGCATCATTCATCAAATCCCAAATCAAAGTCCATCCCGGAGAACTTGCCTCTGCAAAAGCAAGCTTTCCTGCAGAAGCAATACCGGCTCCAATCATATGAACATGCGGAACGTTACCTTTGTAAAGGCCAATAAAAGAAACGGCAGGCGCAGACTGCTTGCGCACCTCTGCACAAAAAATTTCTGCCGCATCCAAGGTGTCCAAAACGTCATAAGCAGGAATTTGCAGCGTATTGCACGTTTCTGCAAATAGCCCGTCCGTCCCCAATGCCGAATAGATCTTTTCAAATCCTTTTTTTGCGCCATTTAATCCATATCGTTCACAAAAGGCTGCAAATCTTTTCTTATCCGGGGTAATTATGTATTCCTCATAATTGACATGGATCGGAGCGTTGCAATCAATAGTGGCAAGACGTTTTGAGAGTTCCGCTTTTTCTCGATTCTCTGCCAGTCGTTCTTTCAGTTTTTTGCCCGAAATTTCATTCAAATGCTCATAGACGCCTTCCAAGCTTCCATACTCAATCAACAATTTTTTCGCGGTTTTCTCCCCAATCCCCGGAACGCCGGGAATATTGTCGGAACTGTCGCCCATCAATCCTTTGAGGTCTATTAAACGGATGGGAGCAAAACCATATAACTCTCTAAAAGAATCTTCATCAAATACAACAATGTTCGAAATCCCTTTTTTGGTATAAAGCACGCGAACGTCGCGACGAATGAGCTGCAACGCGTCTCGATCCCCTGTGACAATCAAGACATCAAAATCGCCATTCTCAGCCGCGTGTGCAGAAATTGTGCCAATGATATCGTCAGCTTCGTAATTATCCAATTCAAGAAAAGGAATCCCCCATGCGTCTAAGAAGTCGCGGAGAATAGGAACTTGCGATGAGAATTCTTCCGGCGTTTTTTCACGTGTTCCTTTATATTCCGCATACATTTCAGTTCGAAAGGTATGACGGCTTTTATCGAACGCCACAGCCATTCGGGTCGGTTGATAATCCTGTATCATTTTTACCAGCATATTGGAAAACCCATGTATCGCGTTCGTGTATTCTCCCTGCGGCGACGTCAAAGGAGGCAATGCATAAAATGCCCGAAACAGCAGGCTGCTTCCATCCAATATCATCAATCGCTCTTTCATCGTTTTCCCCCGTGATTGCCATCAGAAACAATACTTATCGCCGCCTGACTGGAATCGACTTCGTTGCGCGATTCTTCTGGTACAGGCTTTGCCTGTACATCACGCAGCCGGATAATACCGTCTTTCCCTAATTCTCCGGTCAAGTTGAACAAAGATTGCACATCAGCTAATCCGACATACCATTTCCCTTCGAATTGTTCGCCCTTTGCCGTCCCAAGATCTGTCCGAAGCATTTGATTCTCCTCATTAAAGCTAACACGGCGTTTTGTAACAGCGGAAAGTGAAGATACGGGAAGAATTATATTCCCGCCAATTTTCACCGCTTGCCCGGAAATCCAAAGATCGTTTATTTCCACGCGATATGTACAAGGGAGAAATGTCGGATTGCCATCCGAGTTCTCAATTTTTTCTGCTATTTCTGCATCCGAAGTGAAATCGGCGACGCCAAACTCCGCCAAAGCCTGTTTCACTTGCGATACATTAAGCGCCTGCAGATGATATCCATCAGGATATATATAATAAGCCACTCTTCCGTCCGCCGTCCGTTCGATGACGATACGCTCATAATCAATTTCGACAGGCGTTCCTATATCCGTAAGCTCATATAATTCTTCTACATTTTCTTCTTTTAAACGAATACAGCCATTTGAAACATATTCGCCGATAGAAGACGGTTTATTGGTGCCATGAATTCCATACGTATGATAAAAACGCATCCATCGGTAACCCAGCGGATTCGCCTCCCCGGACGCTACTTTTTGTTTTGTATCTTTTGGGTCAATCCATTCAGGATTTTCTTCCATTTCCAATACCGAAAACGACCCCATCGGCGTTTGCGATTCTGGAGCACCCACGGCAATCGGATACATGATCACTTTTTTCCCATTGCGCCAAAAGGTCAGGATACGACTCGCCAAATTTATGGTTATCTTTTCTTCCTGCGAATTAACTTCGGCCGCTTCCATGCCGGCGCTCTCAAAGAAAAATACGCTTATTGCCATAATTAATGCTATCCACGATTTCATTTCATCACACTTCTTTTCTATAAAAATAAATATTGTACTCGATATGCAATCCGTCAAGAATGTATTTTTAAAGTATAGCGCATTTTTGATGAATTGTGTCAGAAGAGTTTTCACCAGCCTCAATTTTAAAATAAAAATCCTTGAGTGTAAATTTTCTTATAATCAGGAAAACAAAAAAGCTGCGCATTTATTTGCTATAACAAATGCGGCAGCTTTGCAATCCCGTTATATACTATTCCAAAATATAAATTTCTAATTCCTGTCTTCCAAAATCAAGGGCTTCTTCATGCGAATCAAAAGCAATGTCAATAATATTGCCGACGATTGCGCCGCCGATATCTTCCGCCACAGCTTCACCGTAGCCCGGAATGTAAACTCGCGTCCCGAGCGGAATGAAGGACGGATCTACAGCAATAACGCCATGCCGGACAGGAGTCCCGCTGGCCGTATATGGGCCGTTGCCCGGGTCATACGCGCTGTATGCGGTAGCGGAAACATGTATGCTCTTTCCTTCACGTACAGCCTGCTTAAAAAGTTCCGCGTCCTGCGCCGCCTTTTTTTTCGCTGCTTCCCGTTCAGCTTTTTCTCGCGCTTCCGTTTCCTTGGCCGCTTCAGGCGCTTTCTTGAGATTTTTCTTCTTTAATTCTGCTTGTGTCTGAGGCCCGCAAATACCATCCACATCAATATTCCGGTCTCGCTGGAATTTACGAACCGCTTCCACCGTCGCCTTGTCATACACGCCGCTTGGCTTTCCCTGCAAATATTCCAATTCTATCAATTGGGTTTGCAAAATGCGTACAGCTTCACCTTTCGCCCCTTCCCGCAAGGTTGCCGCAGCGGCGAATGCCGTTTGAGAAACAAACAACGCAATACTTAGCAATATTGCGCACAAAACCGGGATTCGTTTCATTTTTCTTCACCTCTTCGCCAAACATTTCAATATATAGTTCGCGTGGAAGGAACTCGCGCTCGCAATTCGCCGGTTCTCAACTGCATTCCTGATATTGGCGAAAATTGCGCAAAATAACAATCGGCGTTTTCTGCGAATCATTTCCAAAAGGATTGTCCAATAATGCTTTTTCTACTTTTTCTGGGCGTAATCCCTGGCTGGCGCCGACAATGCGAGCGCGTCCAAGATCGTTTGCATCTACGATTGCAGCCCCCAGACATCCCACTCGTTCTTTGATTTCCTCTACTATTTTTTGAGGATTTCTTGGACCATAGACAATATGCTTGTCATAAGGGGGCATCGTTCCCGTCACATCATCGATTAAAGCCGCTTGTTCACCGCCCAATCGATAGAACACACCCTTGATTCCAAAAATTTTCGCTATAAATCCAATAAATAAGGCGCCGGTAACACGCCAAACGCCTTCCTCTTCCATCAATGCCTGCATAGCGTGCGGCGCAGCCAAGCTGCCTACATCAGGCATGAATCTGCAAAGAAATCTTGCCTGCCAGGAAAGCGTCAGTTCTTCCGGGCGCACTATATGATTTTGTGTGATGGCTACGACGCTTTCCGCCACCGTCACTATATCATCTGGTCCCACTTTATTCTTTGTATAGCGTTCCATCGCATCCACAATATTGTCTTTATGTGTCAGGATACGCGTTGGCACAGGTATTTTTACCAGTTCATTCATCCCGCGTCCTCCTCTTGCTCACCTGCAAGTTCCACTCCTGCAAGTTTTGCAATCTCTTCTGCCGACAAAACAATACGAAATTTCTTCAATTTCCATGGGAATCGACCAAGTTCCGTAAAAATAATATCCAACGGCAAATCGACCATATTGGAAAGAGCCTCTCGTATATTCATTCCTTTACGGGCCGTTAACTTTACTTTCATTATAATTGGAAGTGTCGAATGCGGATCGACTAAAACGGCTTCGAAGTAGTCATCTTCGCGCGGCTTTCCATCAACTTCCGCTTTTCCTCGCACATCCACCCCATCGTATTGCTCAAACGGAAGCTGTGGACGGACAATGCAATCCATGATTGTCGCATACTGCCCTCCAAGATTTTCAAAACCAACACGAGCGGAAAATTCCGCACTGTCGTTTGTTATCCGTTCCAAAACAAACGGTTCGTGGTCACTATCATGTATAACAAGCTTACTGTTCTTTTCCAAAGAAAAAAACAATTTATACATTACACAAGCAAGCATGGCAATAATAATTGCGCCCGCCGCCATAATTATCATCATTCTTTGTTTGCCGCCTTTCTGCGGAAAATGCTTTTATTCCAAGAGCATCACTTAACGATATGCGCCCCTCGCTTATCAATTCCAAGCGTTAAAAAATGAGCCTCGACACCATTACGATGAAAAGCTTCCGTCATCGCATGTCCAATTGCATCCATGCTATCCGTCGTAAATGCGATAATACACGGTCCGGCTCCGCTCATTGCGACGCCAAGCGCGCCGGCTTCTTTCGCCGCACGAAAGACGTCATACATGCCCGGAATCAATTTTGCCCGGTATGGCTGATGCAAAGCATCATCAAAAGCATTCCGCAAAAAAGCGGCATTGCCTTTGAGCAATGCTCCAACCAAAAGTGCAGCGCGTCCAACGTTGAATACGGCGTCTTTCAACGGCACATCCAGAGGAAGCGCACTGCGCGCGGCTTTAGTGGAAAGATGAAAATCCGGGACCGCAACGACCAGATTAAGAAGGAGTCTCGGCATAAATGAAAAACACTCCGGGATGCCGTCATTAAGAAGGCTTACCGTAAAACCGCCGAAAATTGCCGGAGCAACATTGTCTGGATGTCCTTCTAAATCAGTCGCAATTTTCAAAAGCCCTCGTCGATCCAAAGGGTTTCCCAGCAGCACATTGGCCGCTTTCAAGGCGCCGACAATCGCAGCTGCGCTGCTGCCGAGACCTCGGGAAAGCGGAATACCGTTTTTCATGCGAATAATCGCGCCTTTATATTCCTCGTCCGCTTTGCAGTGGCGCAACAACGTCTGAATCGATTTCCATGCAAGATTTCTGTCGTCCGTCGGGATATTGTCAACGCCTTCTCCTTCTACGAAAATCTGCAGTTCAGATTCATGCAGCAACGTCAATTCCAAGTCGTTGTATATCGTGCAAGACACGCCAAGGCTATCGAAACCGGGGCCGCAGTTTGCACTCGTTCCCGGTACGCGGATTTTGATCGTTTTCCCCATATCACTCCACCTCCGAGGTCGGCGGCGTTTCCACGCGGATAACGCTGGATATTTTTGTTACGACAGGGAGAGACGAAAGCACTCTCTTCGCCCGCTCAATGCGGCGATGTTTAACATGATGGGTGATTGCGACAATCTCTGCAAGCTCGCCCACCTTCCGCGTCTGAATGACGGAATTGAGGCTCACGCCCTCGTCGCCGAATGCGTTCGCGATTGCGCCGAGCACGCCCGGCATATCCGCGACGAGCAACCGCACGTAATAAGCGGATACGGTTTCTTCAATCGGGCAGAACTGTTTTTGGCCGAATACCTGAAATGCGATTTCGCGCACCTCGCCGCTGACGATGCCCCGCGCGAGAGACACGATGTCCGAGATAACCGCAGAAGCTGTCGGGCGAGACCCAGCGCCGCGTCCATAAAACATCGCTTCACCAATGGCATTTCCCTTGACGAAAATGGCGTTAAATACGTCGCTGACCGAAGCCAACGGATGTTCCTTCGGCAGGAACGCCGGATGTACACGAACGTCAACGCCTTTTTCAGGAGAATCTTTTGCAATGGCAAGCAGTTTTATGACGTACCCGAGCTGCCGGGCATAATCGATATCCTCTGGAGTAATCTGCGTAATGCCTTCCACTGCAACCGATTGAAGCGTCACACGGGTATTAAAAGCCAGCGACGCAAGAATCGCCGCTTTTCGTGCCGCATCGAGGCCTTCGACGTCCGCCGCCGGATTTGCTTCCGCATATCCTTTTTCCTGCGCCTCTTTAAGAACGGACTCGTAACTTTCGCCCAATTCCGTCATCTTAGTCAACATATAATTTGTTGTTCCGTTGACAATTCCCATGACTTCCGTGATTCGATTTGCAGTCAAGCTCTCCATAATGGGACGAATGATTGGAATCCCGCCGCCGACGCTTGCTTCAAACAAAAAGCCGACGTTTTGTTTCTTAGCTTGATCGAACATATCGGCGCCGAATTGCGCAATAACGTCCTTGTTGGCAGTCACGACGTGTTTACCGGCCTCCATAGCCGCAAGCATATATTCCCGCGCCGGATGCAGTCCGCCCATCAATTCGACAACGATCTTGATTTCCGCATCTTCTAATATATCCTCGATTTTATCCGTTACAATAAGCCCGTCCATATAAGGACGAGCTTTTTTTGCATCGCGAACAAGCACGGATTTGATTTCCACCGGCGCTCCGACTTTCAGGAAAACTTCCTTTGCGTTTTCCTGAAGTACTTGCAACACTCCGGACCCAACCGTTCCCGCTCCCAAAAGCCCAATCTTAATTGGCTTTTCCATGCCTTTCATTCACTCCTGTCCAAGGATTTCCAGCTTTTTCACACCATCGACCATACGGAGCTGTTCCAACAAAATTTCAAGATTAACCGAAAGATTATTCGTTTCAATGGAAATTGTCGTAACTGCAACTCCCTGCGTCGGTATTCCCTGATTGATCGTCAGTATATTTCCCGACTCGGCTGAAATCTTGTTTAAAACGCTGGAAAGAACGCCTCTTTTGTCCTCCAAAAGGAAATTCAGTGTAATCGTTTTGTTCCGGCTGGCTTCATAAAAAGGAAAAACGTAATCCTTATATTTATAGTAAGCACTGCGGCTCAAGCGCATCTTCTCAACAGCTTCATTGATGGTTCTTGCTTCCCCGCGTTTCAAAATTTCCTTCACTTTAATTGTCTTTTTTATCGCTTCGGGAAGAATTTCTTCCTGAACCAAATAGAAACCGCCTGTCGCTTTCTTCATAACAGAAACCCCCGTTTGTATCCAATGGAACATTTTCTTCATGCGGGGGATATTATACCATTCTTTATACATTGATTGCAATAGATAATAAATGTTCGTTATACAAATGCCGCGACAAGATTTAAGGGACGTGCCAAACGACACGCCCCTTTTATAAGGAAACTTCGCACGAATCGATCTGCGACAGCCTACTGGAAATTACGCTTATCCAAACATATTCAACGGATGTTGTTCTTGATCCCCCACTCGCTGATTTTATCATACAGCGGCGTCGGGACATGGTATTCCTTCCCGAGACGCGGTACCCTGTGAACGAGCCCGTCGAACTCAGATGGCCCTCCATGCGCTACGTCCCGCTGCATGGAGGTCTTGAGGTCTTTAGTGAAGGAATCCATGAGATTCAGGTTGACTTCCGCCAACGGCTTCTCGAAATGGATGCCCATGCCGTGCCCAAGCGCCTCAATTTCTTTGACCAAACCGACGAACATATCTCGCGGTTCCCCGTCCCGCATGAAATCCCCGCTGACCGCGTCGAAATAGAGACCGGCCGCGCCGAGGGGCGACACATAGCTGAATTTTTGCAGCGCGTCGCGCTGGATCTGCTCAGTGAAATGGCCTTCAATCCCTGCTTCATTCAGGGCCGGCTCCAGCCTTTTCGCCAAATCTTCCAGCTTGCGAGGCTCACCCGGCCGATAGCCGTAAAACACGCGCAATATCTTCGAAGGCTGCGCCACGACGCCGGGGGACTCCACCATGCCGTAAATGTAGACGCAGCCGTCCAGCACCGTCGCGCCCGGCAGCTCCTTCTGCATGACCGCACCCGTGCCGAAGACGTTCAGAAGAGGAATGACGAGGGTATTCTCTCCCGCGTGCTTCCGCGCGAACTCGATGGCGGCCGGAAGGCTGTAATACTTGAAGCAGACGAGGATCACGTCCGGCGAACCTTCATATTCGTCGATTGCGCAGGCCTTTGCTGTCGGCACGGGAAGGTCGCCACGGTGCGCAGTGCGAAGCATGAGCCCGTTTTCCTTCAGCGCCGCCAGATGCTCTCCGCGCGCGATGAAGGTCACTTCGTTTCCGCCTAGCGCCAGGTATCCGCCGACGATTCCGCCGACGCCGCCCGCGCCGAGAACCACAAATTTCATTGGCCATTCCTCCCGTCAGTACAGCTTCTCCAACGTTTCTTCCGCGATCTTGAAGGTGTGCGTTCCCTCCTCGGGGAAGCTGCGCGCTGTCACCGCGTCCTTGTATCCCTGCATCGCCTTGACGATCTCGTCGTGAAGATTCGCAAAGCGCTTGACGAATTTCGGGCAAAAGCCGTTGGAGAAACCGAGCATATCGTTGACGACGAGGACCTGCCCGTCGCAGCCGCTTCCAGCGCCGATGCCGATGGTCACAGCATTCACGCTCGCCGTTACTTTTTCGGCGAGACGGGCCGGCACGCATTCCAACACGATCGCACAGCAGCCCGCCTTGTCGAGAGCCTTCGCGTCATCGATGAGCTTTTGGGCGGTGGCGGCGTCTTTTCCCTGCACCTTGTAGCCGCCAAGCTGGTTGACCGACTGGGGCGTGAGACCGAGATGACCGACCACTGGGATTCCCGCCGCAATCATTTTCTCAATGCCCGGAAGGATTTCCACGCCGCCCTCGAGCTTGACAGCCTGGCACCCCGTCTCCTTCAGGATACGGCCCGCGTTTTCCACTGCTTTCTCAGCGGAGACTTGATAGCTCATGAACGGCATGTCCACGACGACGAACGTGTTTTTCGCGCCGCGGCAAACGGCCTTTCCGTGATGGATCATATCCTCCACCGTGACCGGCAGCGTCGAGCCGTAGCCGAGCATGACGTTGCCCAGCGAATCGCCGACGAGGATCGTGTCGACTCCAGCTTCCTCGACGAGCTGAGCCATCGAATAGTCGTATGCCGTGAGCATTGTGACCGGGGTTTTGCTTACTTTCCTTTCCTTGAATGTGGCGACGGTAAACGGTTGATTGGACATATACGTACACCTCCTAAAAATTTCAGCAAACAATAGAAAAAGCTTCTTTGCCCATGACAAAGAAGCCCGTATACGACCCCGGCGACAGCCCGCGCACATCTATCGTCCCGTCCGGAACGGTACGGGCGAAAACACGGTCTGGTCGAAAAACCGGCATTGGCAGTATAACTCAAGCTTCCTGATGTCATCTGTTTGCCTGCGCAAAGGATATCATAAACATCGGACGAACGCAATAAAAAATCCACTGCCTTTATAAATAAAAGCAGTGGACGATTTCATTCAATTGTCAATCCGATGACGGTTGATGGAAACGAGCCCTCGATAAATCAGCCCTAAATCCACATCGTGGCCGCGAGACTCCATATATTTCTCAAGTTTACGTTTTACCCGCTGCAATGCGTTGTCAATGGATTTTACTCTGCGATGCAAATCGGACGCGATTTCCTGATATGATTTCCCATCCAAATAGGACATTAACACACGCCATTCAAGGTCGCTGAGAATTTCCTCCATTTTTGCTTCAATATCAATGAATTCTTCACGGCTTATGACTAACTCTTCCGGATCAGCAATACATGCGCCAGACAACACGTCAAGCAATGTACGCTCCGAATCTTCATCATAAATCGGTTTATTCAGGGAAACATACGAATTCAGAGGAATATGCTTTTGCCGAGTAGCCGTTTTGATGGCGGTAATTATTTGACGAGTTACGCAAAGCTCTGCAAACGCACGAAAGGAAGAAAGCTTGTCGTTTCGGAAATCCCGAATCGCCTTATAAAGGCCAATCATGCCTTCCTGAATGATATCTTCCCTGTCGGCGCCAATTAAAAAATATGAGCGGGCTTTCGCGCGCACAAAATTCCTGTATTTGTTGATTAAATAATCTAAAGCGGCTCGACCGTCATCACTTTTGATTCTCAAAATGACGTCTTCATCGGTAAGGGTGTCGAATTCATTAGAAACCGCTTCATTGACATAAGCCGCCGCGTTTGTTTCCATTCGATAGTCCTCCCCAAATAATAAAGCGTTCCATAGAACGCCTTATAACAGACATATAAAATTATAACGTAGATGCCTTTTTACGTCAAGCCTCGGGCAATTCTTCAATGCAATACTCAATGAAATGCAGAGGCCCTATTTCCCATTATCTTCGCAAAAGTATCTCATGGTAGCTTTCTTCCACTCTCGTACGGAGTAAAAGGTCTTCCTCTCGCCCAACTGATTTTCCTCCGCAATACGATCGGCGATTTCTTCACAAGCCTTTCTATTTGGAGCATGGATCATTGCATAAAAATTGTATGGCCAATCAGTCGCCGGCTCCCTCGAATAACAATGGGACACCGCCGCTTCCCGGCTTACAGCCTCGCCAACCCCATCTAATCGAGTGTTTGCAACCTGCCATGCGCAAAGAGCGTTCGCAGAAAACCCTGCTTTTCTATGTTGCAGCACAGCTCCAACACGACGCAGTACGCCTAGTTCTTTAAGTGCTCTGAGCCGTGAAAGGAAATCGTCTTCTCCCATCCCCGCTTTGACGGCAAGTTCAGCAAAAGGATGCGATACAATCGGAATTCCGTCTGCCAAAGCACGGATTATGCGTTGATCCTTTTCTTCCAACATCGCATCCTCCTATCATAACTGAAATTGCACGCGAACTTTATATTTTTTCAGGGAAGGCAACACCATCATACGCTCGACGCCATGCAAAACGCGAATCTCGTCAAAAATCTTGCGTTGCTGCTCTGCCGACGAAGTCTGCAACGTAAACCAAAGATTATATTCTCCTTCTCGTTCATAATTGTGCGTAACACATTCGTATCGATTTACATTCTGAACGACGTCTGCCAAATATGCCGCCGATACACGAAGCGCGACAAGCGCGCCCCTATATCCGATTGCTTCTGAATCAAAATAGGCGCCCAATCTGCGCAGATATCCTTTTTCCTTTAACACCGTCAACCGTTCCATCAAGACGGCTTCGTCTATGTGCAGCCGTTCCGCTATCGCAGCAAACGGACAAGATACCAGCGGAATATCTTCCTGAATTGCGTTCAAGATTTTTTTGTCAAAATCTGAAAGCATGAGCTTCTCTCCTTTGACGAAAAAGCATCGGACCGCCGCCTTGGCAAGCGACCTGCCCGATGCTTCCTACTGCTTATTTCATTTTACAAAGAATTTGCAATCACGTCAAGCAATTCTGAACGTCCTTCATTTTTTACGGAAGAATATGGCAAAATCTCCAGCTCCGGCACGCCCAATAATTTTCGCATCCGTTCCGTGTTGCTCTTCCCCGCGCCGCGGCTTAATTTATCCGCTTTTGTCGCGACGACAAGTACCGGAATTCCGTTCTTTACAAGCCAGTGAAACATATCCAAATCCGACTGCATCGGATCATGACGTATATCTATGAGTTGGGCGACAAAACGAATCTCTTCCGAATTAAGTAAATAATCCTCGATAAACTTTCTCCACGAGAGTCGCTGCGTCTTTCCGGCTTTTGCATAGCCATATCCCGGCAAATCAACAAGATAAAACGACCTTCGAAAATCTTCTCCTTCAATCTTCATGCCGACGTCATAAAAATTGATTGTCTGCGTTTTTCCTGGTTGTCCCGACACATGCGCCAAATTATTGACGCGCGTCAAGGAATTTATCAGCGAAGACTTTCCAACATTTGACCGACCGATAAATACAATTTCCGGTCGTTTTTCCTGCGGATATTGTTCCTTCTTAACGGCAGACTGCAAATATCTTCCCTGGGTAATGATTACTCGCTCTTTCACGATTTCACCCACACATGCGGCAGCACTTCGTCCATGGACGCGACCGGTACAAATGTCAATCGATCTCTTATTGGTTCCGGTATCTCCTCAATATCGCGAAGATTGTCCTTTGGCAAGATGATAGTGCGCATTCCCTCGCGATAAGCCGCGAGAACCTTTTCTTTCAATCCTCCGATCGGGAGCACACGCCCTCGCAGCGTTATTTCTCCCGTCATGGCAACGTCGCTCCGAACCTTTTGCTTTGTAAGCGCCGATACCATTGCCGTCGTCATCGTAATACCTGCGGACGGACCGTCTTTCGGCACCGCTCCCTCCGGCAAATGAATGTGTATGTCATTTTTTTCATGAAAATTCGTCGGCAACTTCAAGGATTTTGCACGGCTTCGAATATAAGAAAGCCCCGCTTGAGCGGATTCTTTCATGACGTCGCCTAATTGCCCGGTAAGAATTAATTCCCCTTTCCCTTTTAAAATTGTGACTTCCGTCGGCAAAATATCCCCGCCCAATTCCGTCCACGCCATTCCGGTAACGACGCCGACCTGCGGCTCTTTTTCCGCTTTGGTATGTAAAAATTTGGGCTGACCAAGGAAACTTTCCAACGATTTTGCGGTAACGCTCACTTTCACAGCATGTTCTTCTACAATTCGTCGCGCAACTTTACGACAGATCTCACCCAGTTTTCGTTCCAATTCGCGCACGCCCGATTCACGCGTATATTCCGAAATAATACGACGAATCACGCCGCCGCCTATCGAGACTTCCCTTGCCGTCAATCCGTTTGCAGTTCGCTGGCGCGGCCATAAATACCGTTTGGCTATTTCTATTTTTTCTTCTTCTGTATAACTGGACAGGGAAATTACTTCCATGCGATCGCGCAATGCACGTGGCATCCCGCTGACGTCGTTTGCCGTTACAATCCAAAATACTTGAGAAAGATCAAAGGGCAAATCGACATAATGATCGGTAAACGTACAATTTTGCTCCGGATCCAGTACCTCCAAAAGAGCCGCTGCAGGATCGCCCTGATAATCATGAGATAATTTATCTACTTCATCTAACAAGAATACGGGATTCTTAGCTCCTGAACGACGAATCCCCTCCATGATACGTCCCGCCATAGCGCCAACATAAGTACGGCGATGGCCTCGAATTTCAGCCTCGTCGCGTATTCCTCCCAAAGAAGCCCGCGCAAACTTGCGGCCGACAGCATGCGCGATTGACGAGGCCAAAGAAGTCTTTCCTACGCCGGGAGGGCCCACGAAACAGAGAATCGGCGCTTTTTGCTCCGTTGCGGTTTTTTTGCCCTTGTTTTTCTTGGACACCAGTTGATAGACAGCCAGATAATCCAAAATACGTTCTTTGACTTTCTTCAGTCCGTAATGATCTCGCTCCAAGATATGCTCGGCTTTTTTAATTTCAACCGTCTCTTTCGTGGCCTCTTCCCAAGGCAAAGACAGCAAACAATCAAGATATGTGCGAACGACGCCCGTTTCCGCCGAATAACCGGACATTCCTTCCAAGCGCCGAATTTCCTTTTCAATTGTTTTTCGCACAGTGTCCGGACATTTCTTTTTCTTTAAAGCTGTTTTGTACTCTTCTATAGCCGCCTGTCGGTCGTCCTGATCGCCAAGCTCTTTTTGGATTACCTTGATTTTTTCCCGTAAATAATAATCCCTCTGCAGCTTCTCCATTTGCTGCCGGACTTCCGAGCCTAATTTTCGCTCAATGGCAAGAACTTCCAATTCATGTACCAAAATAGCGTATAACTTGCGCATACGATCGCCAACGTCGTCAAGATCAAGCAACGCCTGCTTATCTTCGAGGGAAAGATTTAAATGGCTGGAAATGAGATCTGCCAGTCGCCCCGAATCATCAATGATAGAAACGGAAACCAGAGCTTCCGCCGGTATCTTTCTCGTAACCTTGACCCATTCCTCAAATTGATGAACAACGCCTCGCGTGAGAGCTTCCAGTTCCATCGAAGGAGCCATCGCGTCCCGAAGACATATTGCCTCGGCTTCATCATATTTTTCCAATGCGCGGACGGAACGAATGCGTGCGCGTTCAATTCCCTCAACAAGCACACGGAAAGCGCCTCCCGGAAGCTTGAAAATTTGGCGCACCTCAGCAACGGTACCCATGGTGAAAAGATCTTCCGGTTTCGGCTCTTCAATTTCAGCGTTTTTCTGGGCAACCAGCAAGATACGACGATCCGCAAGCATGGCCTGCTCGATAGCCCCTATAGAACGCGGTCTTCCCGCATCTAAATGAATAATCATCGAAGGAAATACAACCATTCCTCGTAAAGGCAACAGCGGAAATTTTTCCGTCCCCTTCATATTGGGTTCCTCCCTTTAGAAAAAGGCACTGTCAATGACAGTGCCCCGAATATCTGATCATGCTTTACGCGGACGCAACATGTTGCCGTATCATCTGCGCCGTTTTGCCTGAACCCATTGTCAGCACTGGATCAAGATGATTGCTGACAACCTCTTTTGTTACGCGACATAGCGAAACATTGTCTATAGAAGGCAATTCAAACATCACATTCCGCATAATATCTTCAATGATGGAACGAAGACCGCGTGCGCCTGTTTTATGTTTCAAGACTTCCTGCGCGATCAAATGCAGCGCGTCATCATCGAATACCAATTTAACGCCGTCAAGCGACAACAATTTTTGGTATTGTTTGACCAATGCGTTTTTAGGCTCCGTCAAAATACGCACCAAGGCCGGTTCGTCCAAAGCCTCCAGCGTTACCACTATCGGCAGGCGTCCGATAAACTCAGGAATCAATCCGTCTTTCAAGAGGTCTTCCGGCAAGACATGCTTGAGCGTCTCACCGATATTTCGAATCTCTCGATTCCCCATCTCCGCGCCGAATCCGATGCCTCTTTTTCCCATACGTTCTTCGATGATTTTCTCGATACCGTCGAAAGCGCCGCCGCAAATAAAGAGAATGTTCGTCGTATCAATCTGAATCAAATCCTGATGCGGATGCTTTCTTCCGCCTTGAGGCGGAACGGAAGCGACCGTGCCTTCAAGAATTTTCAGTAAAGCTTGCTGCACTCCTTCACCGGACACATCACGCGTGATTGACATATTTTCCGACTTTCGCGCAATCTTGTCAATCTCGTCGATATAAACGATGCCCTTCTCCGCACGTTCCACGTCATAATCCGCCGCTTGGATAAGCTTCAGCAGGATGTTTTCCACATCCTCGCCGACATATCCGGCTTCGGTCAGAGACGTAGCGTCCGCCATCGCAAAAGGGACTTTCAGAATACGTGCCAATGTTTGCGCTAACAGCGTTTTGCCGCTGCCTGTCGGTCCCAGCATAAGAATATTCGACTTCTTGAGTTCCACATCATCGCCGGAA
>JAEEGI010004679.1_pt1 | contig 31887 bp, 28 predicted proteins | sample 8958751 | NCBI WGS metagenome assembly JAEEGI01 (sample SAMN16246545, study PRJNA631951) | gut metagenome | biome: gut microbiome; feature: rumen; material: KS-attached | host: Bos | place: Iran: Karaj | collected 2018-10
AGGGTGTAGCCCATGCTGATGACATTCTTTATCTCAATGGTGAGTTCCTCACCCAGCCCGACAAATATCCTTATGAGTCTGCCGTCGCAGAGATCATCCAGCAGTATTGGGTGAACTTCGCCAAGACGGGCAATCCCAACGGCAAGGGTCTGCCCTACTGGCCTTCGTTCGATGAAAGCAAGCCCACTACGATGCAGTTCTCCAACGGTGCCTCGCTCATCATGGTGCCCAACCGTGAGCAGATCAACTTCATCGACCGCTTCTACAAAGCCAAGCGTGAAGAGACTGAACGCCAGCGCACCAAATAAACTACCATAAAGGACACGAAGGGTCAGATTCACCTTTGTGTCCTTTTCATTTTAATCCTCGCGATACTCCAGGATGTCGCCTGGCTGGCAGTCCAGCTCTCTGCAGATGGCTTCGAGTGTGGAGAAACGCACGGCCTTGGCCTTGCCAGTCTTCAGAATCGAGAGGTTCGCCTGAGTGATGCCAATCTTCTCGGCCAGTTCCTGCGAAGACATCTTGCGCTTGGCCATCATCACATCTACGTTTACGATTATACTCATACGGCTCGCGATGTTTAGATGGTCAGTTCCTGTTCTTCCTTCAGATCCTTACCCATCAGGATGATCTGTGAGATAATCATCAGCCCCAAGCCCGTGAGGAGGTACATCGAGTTGCATTCGTTCTTGAACACGATGCTGTGGTCGGCCAGATGGATATTCGCGATGAAATATTGCGTGATGAAGTATGAAGCAATTAACGCATTCAGATAGAGCACAGAAAGCAATATGCCTGTGATTTCAAGATACTTGGCTACTTTCGTCACGAAAATCTCTCCTCGGCGAATGCTCCTGACAAGCTTGATGATCAGCCATAATACCCAGAGGCACACGATGATGGCGAAGATTGCAGACGAAGCGATGAAATACAATGGAACCTTGGATCCTGTCCGTGTGGTGGGAATGCTTACCCTGATCTTTTGCATGTCAACCCTGTAGGTCTGGCCTTTTGCCGTAGAGAGGAGCACCTTATGGTCTGGTCTGCCCCATGACTGAACGTTTAGATCATAAGAAATCAAGGGAACGCCGGTAGACACGACGCCACCAGGAATCGAGTCGCGTATTTCAAACTCAGAGGGAAGTTCCGCAAACTCCATCTTGTTGTCAGGTGCCGGACTCCAACCCATTGACGAATAATGGAATGTGTCGCTCATAACCAAAACGATGAGCGCCACAACGAACATCGTGCTGTAAATCTTTAATTTCTTAGTCATAGCTTTAAATTGTTAAATCCTGTTCTTTCTGAATTTTTTCACCTCTCACCATAATATTGGCCATCGCGTCGATGAGCAATACGAGTAGATAGACAAGTACGACATTTCCCATTAGCAGAGGATCTGAAAGAATCTTATCCATTGCAACAAACGCAAGTGCCGCCTCGAACATAATTAATCCCAAGCCTATCAAGCGTATCAATCCTATATTCTTACGCGTGAAGGTCTGATTTTTCTTCAACCGACTATACAAGAGGAATATCATCGATAAGACGCCTATCATCGACAAGATCATAAAGCACACAGCGACTATGTCCTCCCAAAATACCGTTGGCTTTTCGAGAAAAAAACATATAATTTGGTATATTACATAGCAAATAACCAGTACTGCCATCAAGGGCATAAACCAGCCGATTTGCTGGAACTCGAATTCGTCACGCCCTTCCCGGGTCTCGAAATACTTCTTTAGTTGTTTCATAAGAATCGATAATGTTTTATTGTTAAACGATAAATAATTTCGGTGCAAAGATAAGTACTTCTTCCGAAACTTCCAAATATTTTCAATAAAATCTTATCGAAAAACGATAAATTTAACTTTCTATAACGATTCCGATAGAGGAAAGCCTATTTTTATATTAATCTTGGTTTTCTTGTTTGTTTCGAAAAAACTTTGTACTTTTGCCGCCATTAATGAATAAACAGATGAGAATATGATGAAACTGATTAAACTGTTTGCCGTCGTAATGCTTGGCGGTGTGATGCTTTCAGGCTGCGAGAAGCTGGATGAATTGGATAGAGAAGCCCATGAGCGTAATCTGCAAAATCTGAGAGACTGGGTTATCAACTCTAATACTACCCAAGAGGCCATAGACGAATTCGGCTATGAGAACTGCTTCAAGATCGTCCCGCTGGAATCATTCTTCTGGAATGACTATACGACCTATTATAAAGGCGACCTCTCCGACGTCAACAAGAACGACCTGGTAGAAGTCCGCTCGCTGTTTTATAACAAGCCTGCCATGAGCCATATACACATTGGTGAAATCATCTGCAATAAGAGCATTGCCAACGACCTGCTGGCCATCTTCCGCCAACTCTACGAGTCGCAATACCATATTGACCAGATGATGCCAGTAGCGGAAATCGATTACACACAGATTACTAATGGTTCCACAGCGAGTTACGACTTCACCTTCTGCTTCCACTTTAACTCCGACCCCATCGACATGGCTCACGTGAAGGGTCTGGCAGTGGTACTCAATCCCTATAATCCCCCCACATCAGCCAGCGACCAGGCAGTGACCTTGTTCAAGCAGCACGGCTTCACTTGGGGCGGCGACGATCCCAACGGCAAGCGCTTCCGCTTTGAAAAGAAATAAGCGCCTGCACACATTCGGTGCAGGCACTGTGTCACGATGGGGTCTGGATAATTCGTGACTGTCACAGATTGTCCTGCCCCCGCCGTGTCACGGCTGTGCGTTCCGATATCGACAAGTCTTCTATGGCCTACAGACTGTTCGAGTTCCTTACAACCGAAGAGGGGCAGGCCATCGTTGATGAAAGCGGATATGTGTCATTGCAAACGGCTTCAACAGGCATACGAGATGTCGCACCGTCAGGCAAAGATGCACCCGTCTACAACCTCTCCGGCCAGCGGCTGAAGGCTCCCAACAAGGGCATCAACATCATTGGCAACAAGAAGTTACTTGTGAAACCATTTTAGGCCGGATAGTGTCGGAAATCGGCAGAAATCGAAGAAAAGTTATCGCCTTTAACGTTTCTTTAACCATATTACTTTGAAAATTGCATAAAAAGTCGTATATTTGCGGTCAGATATCCGTTTATATTAATCAATTTAAAAACCAAAGCTTATGAAACAGAAAAAAGAGTATGAGAAGCCCTCGATGCAGGTCTTCGAGTTAAGTAACCAGCCGCAGATTCTTGCAGGCAGCTTCCAAGGCGACCGTAACAATCCATTCGGCGACCCATTGAACCCAATAGGATGGTAAAAGAAAAGGAGGAAAGCATTATGAAAAAGACTTTTAGCAACATCCGTACTCTAGCCGCCCTGCTAATGGCAGGAGCCGCATTCGCCGCATGCTCTAGCGACGAGAACATCATTGAACAGCAGCCCGTCGACAATGGCGAGCAAGTATACACTCTCACTATCGAGGCCACGAAGGGCGAGAGTGCCACACGTGCACTCGTACTGGACAATCCGTCAAGCCCGACAAGCGCCCTCCATGCCGAATGGACTACTACCGACGCAATAGCAGTGCTCAAGGGCGGGTCAGTCGTCGGCTCGCTGACTCCCTCGGAAATATCTTCAGACGGGCAGAAGGCAAAGTTCACGGGAACTCTTACGGGAACAGTTGCCGAGACCGATGTCCTGACACTGGCTTATAACCCCGTTGACAACATATCTGCCTTCGCATTACAAGACGGCACATTACTCAGCGCAGGCCACTTTGACTCTGCCACAGCTACTGTAACGGTGGCATCCATCATCGACAAAGGCTCATCCAAGGATATCACAATATCGGGTGGTGCCACATTCGTAACCCAGACGGCCGTGCTGAAGCTCACGCTGGCAAACGGGACGCTTCCTATCAATGCCACCTCATTGAAGATGATGGTGATGGGTCAGGAGATACTGACCTTCGCACCTGCAGCTGCAGCCTATACCACCAACGGCGACGGCATCCTCTATTTCTCACTGCCGAGCAAGACGGCGGTCGCAACAGCCTTGGCCTCAAAATTAGGAATGTCAGCTTCAACAGTTTCAACGATGCTTGCTAGCAGTAATATCACCTTCATCGCCAACGACGGTCTCAAAACCTTCACCATCAATAAGACGGGCTATCCCTTCGAGGCAGCCAAGTACTACGCCGCAACACTGGCCATGAAGGAGTGTGGCAGTTTCTACAACATTACGTCTTCGGGAACGGTAAATGGTACGGGTGTAAACGAATCTTTTGAAAAGCAGACACTGCCATTTAATACTAACATTGACGCACTTGTGGGCGCCACGGCCTTAAGTGGTGCAACTGTCAATTCGGTAACAGTATTATCCGGTAATGCCATCGCCACTTCAAGTTATGATGGTTCGTCCATCACTTTCTCTGGTGCCGGCTCGGCAGTCCTCAGCGTCAACTATACTCTGGGAATGGGTAATTCAAGTGACGAGATCACAGTCACCGTGATGCCCGTGACGTTAGCCGAAGGCCATGAACTTACAGGGGCATTCGTCGGTGATATTGTGTGCAATGACGGTCTGGCATATTCACCTACCGACAAGGACAACCTGCCTAGCGGTGTGTCCATCGTGGCATTGGTTGCATACAAAGGCACCGGCAACGGCCTGGCAATAGGACTGAGCGACCTGGGTTCAATGGACTGGCCAACTGCTATGGGAGCTTGTAGTGCTTTGAATTCGTCGATTCCCATCACAGGTGCTACATGGAGAGTGGCCACGCAAGACGAATGGAACTCTATGATTTCGGGCTTAGGTGGATGGTCTATTTTCAAGGCCGTTACATCATTGTCTACTGACAACTATTGGTCTTCTACCGAAAATGGTACTCAAGCAAATGAGACATTATCTGGTAGTAGTGGAAGCTGGACGGCGCCGACTGATTGGTATACCAACTGTAATACCCGCGCCGTGCTGGCATGGTAATGTGACCACCATAAGCGTTCAGGGCAGCAAGCCCTTGACCGGCTGAAACGGGGGGGATGGTTCATGCTTTACGAAGCGAACCATCCCCTTTTAATGTCACATCGGGGTCAGGATACTTTGTGACATGTTGTTATGGAACACCCACCTTTATCGTCTACAGCAAGACCTCGATGGCCATCGGTGATAACCGCGTGCCCTTGGACTACCACTTCCCCGAAGTAATCATCACAAGTCGTGGTGCCGTGGTGCGGCAATGGGGAAACAAATTCCTGGGACTGTCGATGGTATTCAACTTCACCAACACCGGTAACAAAGAAAGCCTCGCCGTACACAATTTAAAATGGCGCGTCCGAACATTCTTCGGACTGCGCCTATAAAGACATCGTCACCAGCATACCGCCAAACCTTACTTCGTTCCGCCGCCGAGGGCGATATAGAGGGCGATGACGGCCTGGGCTCCCTTGTACATGTTCATCGCCTCTGACAACTGCGAATTGAGGAGCGACTCCTGAGCGGTAAGTACTTCAAGGTAGTTGGCCTTGCCGTTGTCCATCAGTTCATGGGTACCGTTGTATGCTTCGTGTAGCACCTGCACCTGGCGGTGGTAATACTGATATTTCTCGCGGGCGGCCTGACAGTCGGCCATCGCCTCGTTCACCTGGTTGCCGGCATCAATCACGGTCTGCACGTATTTCTGCTTCAGATCCTGCTCGGTGAGCTGATTGATCTTGAGGTTAGCCTTAAGCTTACCGCGGGCGAAGATGGGCTGCGTCAGTGAGCCGACGGCTGAGAGCAGCAGTTTGCCAGGATTGACCTCTATGCTACCAGCGGAATTGGTCCATCCAGCCGAGCCGCTGAGGGTGATGGCTGGGAAGAAGGCAGCTCGGGCGGCCTGAGTATTATAGAACGCCTCCTCCATGGCGAAGTTGGCCATGCGGATGTCGGGGCGCTGCTCGAGCATGGCGGCAGAAACGCCAATCTTCAGGAACTGTGCGTCGAACATACGCTGACCGGTATCACCTTGAGCCTCGGGATGGTGCAGGGACGAGGAACCCCACTTCATACGGTCGATATGCTGTGGGGTGATGCCCAGCAGACGGCAGATGGCATTTTCGGTAGCGCGGATATTACGACGGGTATCGACAATCTGCGTCTTCACATTGAGATAGGATGACTCCATCTGGTTGACGGCAGTAGAATACGACTTACCGTTCTCCCAAAGCGTCTTCTGCGTCTCCAACGAGGCATTCCAAAGGCTGTCGGTCATAGTGAGAATTTCCAACTGACGGTCGAGCACCTGCAGCATATAGTACTGCTGAGCCATGGTTGAGATAAGGTTGGCGCGAAGAGCCTGTCCACGACACTGTGTCTGCAGGAGCACAGCCTTGGCAGCACGCTTCTTGTTGGTGATGGAACCAAACACATCAATGTCCATCGACAACTGCAGGGGCAAGTTGTAAGTCTTCGACCAGGGATTGTCGTCAAACTTGGCCAGTGTACCCTGTGGTGAGAAATAGAGCGAAGGCAGATAAGCCATGCGAGCCATCTTGAGCGAAGTCTCCGACTTCTCAAGGGTAATACGGGCAGTGTTCATGTCGGTGTTCTGCGCCAACATCTGTTCGATGAGGGCCTGAAGTTGTGGGTCGGTAAAGAACTCTCGCCATGAAAGTTGGGCGATGGATTCGCTCCCCCCAGCAGTAACGCCGCCGTCTATCTGGCCGAAGGCATCTGCAGGAGCCTGTACCTTTTGTTCGTACTTATCGTAAAGACCACAGCCAGTGAGCATCAGACTCACAGCAGCAACGGCAAAAATATTACTTAGTCTTTTCATGATCTATTCCTCAGTTTTTAGTTCAACTTCCTTTCCCTGATATTTCTCATGGAGTTTCTGGAACACCATGAAGAAGGCCGGGACGACAAAGAGCAATGCTACGGTGCCGACGCTCATGCCGCCGATGACGCCTAATGCAAGAGCACGGTTACCATTGGCACCAGCACCACCCTCGATGACAAGCGGAATCATACCGATGATCATCGTGGCCACCGTCATCAAGATGGGGCGCAGACGCTCCTGACAGGCAGCGAAGGCCGCATCGCGAATGGACATGCCCTGGGCACGACGCTCGGAGGCGAACTCGGTAATCAGGATGGCCGTCTTCGATAGCAGTCCGATGAGCATGATGACACCCGTCTGCAGGTAAATATTGTTATCCATACCCGGCAAATGGAGTAGTGAGCCGAGATAGGCGAACACAAAGGCGCCCATCAGTCCGAAAGGCACGCTGAAGAGCACTGCCCACGGTGTAAACCAAGAGTTATAGAGCGATGCCAGAATGAGGTAGATGAGCACCACACATATTATATATATAAGGGTGGTGGTGTTCGAACCAGATGCTTCCTCCACCTCGCGCGACATACCACTATACTCATAAGTGGCAGTGGGAGGCATGGTCTCCTTAAACACCTCAGCGATAGCATCATGTGCCTGACCCTCACTATAACCGTTGGCTGCCATAATGTTGCAGGTGATGCTCTGGAACAGGTTGAAATGCTCGATGTTCGACGGACCTACGATTTCCTTCAACGAAACGAACTCTGAGATGGAGGCCATCTTGCCACCACGCACTTTGACGAAGATATTCTGGAGCGACGACGGGTCGAGGCGGCTCTCGGGTGTGGCACTGGCCATGATGCGGTAGACCTTACCGAACTGGTTGAAGTTACCTATGTAACTGCCACCGCAGAAGGCACCAAGCGTACTAAGAACAGTCTTAGGTGACACTCCGGCGCGATCGCATTGGGTGGGATTGACTTCAACCTGATATTTCGGAAAGCGCTCCGAGTATGACGACATGGCCATGCCTATTTCGGGCCGTTCAGACAGTTTATTCAGGAAATTCTCCGTGTTTCTGGCAAATTCTGACAAGTTGCCGTCACTGGGATCCTCCACCACGAGACTCACGCTGTTGCTCGTACCATAGCCAGGCACTTGAGGCAACTGGAAGGGCAGCACCTGTACATTTTTGATATCCTTACAGGCGTAGTAGAACCGCCCGATGACGAGGTCAATCAGGTGATTCATGCCAGGACGTTCGTCCCAATGTTTCAAACGGACAATGAGTGTGGCATAGTTAGAACCGTTGCCAGAAATCAAACCATAGCCACAAGCTGTTGCAAAGCTCTCCATCTCAGGAATTTCCTTCACTTTCGCTTCCACCTGCTTTGTCAATTCTTCCGTCTGTTTCAGTGTATAGCCCTCCGGTGCGCGGACCTCTGCGAGGAAGACACCCTGGTCCTCCTGCGGCACAAGATCAGATGGCAAGTTTTTCATGAAGAAGAAAAGCAGTACGGCAGCCACAATCAGCAGACCCCACGACAAGACGGGGCGCTTAATGAACTTCTCAACACTCTTTGAGTACTTCTTAAAAATAGCATTGTAACTTGCAGTATAAGCCTTCTTAGTATAATAGGTCAGACTCTTGCCTTCCTTTTTGCCTTCAGTTACTCGCAACATGATGGCGCAGAGAGCCGGACAGAGTGTCAGGGCTGACACGCACGACAGACCTACGGACGAAGCTATCGTTACACCGAACTGTGTGAAGAACGTGCCGGATGTGCCTGAAATGAAGGTCACGGGGATAAAGACGGCCATGAATACCAAGGTACACGAGATAACGGCTACCGACACCTCGCTCATGGCCTGACGGGTGGCTTCGCGGGCATCGCTGATGCCACCCTCCATCTTAGCCATCACGGCCTCTACCACCACAATGGCATCATCGACCACCGTACCGATGGCGAGAACCAAGGCGAAAAGCGTCAGGATGTTGAGGGTGAAGCCTGCCAGCATGACGATTGCAAACGTACCCATCAAAGATACAACAATAGATATTGACGGGATGATCGTCGCCTTGAAGTTCTGCAGGAAGAAGAACACCACCAGGATCACGAGGATGATGGCAATGATCAGCGTCTCCACCACGTTGTGGATGGCGGCGAAGAGGAAGTCGTCTGAGGTCTGCATCGTCACGAACTCCAGTCCGGCAGGCATCAAAGGCTTCATGTCATCGCACATCTTCGAGATACGGGCATTCACTTCCGTTGCATTGGCCTCAGGCGCCTGGAATACCATGAGTAGCGTACCTGGCGTACCGTCGATGTTCGACAGGAAACTATAACTCTGAGCACCAATCTCTACCTCTGCCACGTCGGCCAGACGCAACAAATGACCACTATCAGTTGTCTTCAGGACGATGTCGTTGAATTCCTCGATGCTCTTCAGCGTCCCCTTGTACTCCATCGAGTACTGGTATTTGTTGGTTGACCGTTCACCCAACGAACCCGTGGGGGATACAAAACTCTGACTTCCGATGGCAGCGAACACGTCATTCGGTTCCAGACCGTACTGGGCCATCACGTCGGGTTTCATCCAGATGCGCAGGGCATAGGTATTACCCAATGAAGTCACGGAGCCAACACCAGTGATACGCTGTAGACGAGGTTTGATATTGATGTCGACATAGTTCGATATGAAATCTTCGTCATATTTCCCGTCCACGCTCTTAATGGCGAGGATACGCAGGATGTTGTTCTGCATCTTCATCACCTGAACACCCACTCGCGTCACGTCGGCAGGCAGCAAGGCTTGTGCTAACGACACGCGGTTCTGCACGTTCACCGCCGCCATGTCAGGATCAGTACCTTGTTTGAAGAACACGCTGATGCTCACATCGCCTGTAGACGAGGACTTCGAGGTCATATAGGTCATGCCAGGAACACCATTGATACTCTCCTCCAACGGCTGGATGACGGACTTCATGATGGTGTTCGCATCAGCACCCGTATAGGAGGTTATCACCATCACTTGAGGCGGCGCGATGTTGGGATATTGCTCAATGGAAAGCGACTTCATCGAGATGAAGCCTACCAGCGCAATGACGATACTGATGGCACAAGCCATCACGTATCGATTAATGAACATATTATTTTTCATGCGGAAGCAAATTTTTCAATTTTCACTTTTCACTTTTAACTTCCTCTGGGAACAGCACCTTCTGGCCTTCCTGTAAATTATTCGCACCAATGGTCACAATTTTGTCGCCAACGTTGAGCCCACTGAGAACAACGACATCCTCACCATTGCCGACATCAGCTGTCTTCACCGCAATAGCAGTTGCCGTGCTGTCGGGCTGTACCTTGTAGACCAATTGCTTGTCCTGGAGTTTCACCACCGCTACTTGTGGGATCACCATGACATCTTTCTCGTCATACGGGAGCACGACCGTACCCTGAATGCCAGAGAAGAGATGGCCATCGGGATTGGGGAACGATGCCTTCACACCTAATGAACCTGTGGCTGCATCCACCACACCCGTCAAACTGGTGACGCGTCCCTTATGCGGGTATTCCGTGCCGTTTTTCATCACAAAAGACACGGGCGGAAGATTAGCCATATACTTTTCCCTGTCGGCCTTGGTCAGACCGGATGATACAGATTCCTCGATGAGTGCCTCTGACACCGAGAACTCAGCTTCCATCGTAGTATTTCCACTGACAACGGTCATGCGCGTAGCCTGAGACACCTGATCGCCTGCACGAACAGGAATATCACCGATGGCACCCGTCACAGGTGCAGTAATGGTACAGAAACCAAGATTCACCTTGGCACGGTTAACTGATGCCCGAGCCTGAGCAACAGCAGCTTTTGCCTGCTTGTAAGAGTTCTCGCTATTGCTGAGCATATAACTGCTCACAATCTTTTTGTCAAACAAGTTCTTGTTAGACTCATACTCCAGTTTTGCAGAGTTCTCCGAAGCCAAAGCTGCCTGCAGGTTGGCCTGAGCTGCCTCTAATTCCAACTGGGCGTTACGTGAGTCGATGATAAAGAGTGTCTGTCCCTTCTTCACCTGCTGACCTTCGCTCACACAGATCTTCATCAACTGTCCACTTACCTGAGGCGTGATGGTCACATCCGTCTGTCCCTTCAACTTGGCACTGAATTTCAGCGGCACCGTAATGTCTTTTTTCTCCACTGTCATTGTCTCAAACGATGTCTGGACCTCCTTGGGCAAGTCAAGGCCACACGAAGTCAGACCACTGACCACTGCTGCAAAAGCCACAGCCCATGTCATTGCAATCTTCGATTTCATATTGTTTTTTAATTTTAGTTGTTAATATTCTCGTTTTGGGGTCTCAGTGTCAAAAACACGCTACAAAGATACAAAAAATCCTTAAAACACCTACATAATCTTCTGTTTTTTTGCTTTTAGCACAAAAAAATCCCCCGACATCGCGTCAGGGGATTTGTCAACAACAACTAAAACCTAAAACTCATGCAATATCAATCTGTCTTGACACCTTCACTTTCTCTTCAATGACCTTGGGGAGTTCAATGGTAAGGACACCGTGCTCAACCTTGGCAGAAATATCCTCCTTCTTAACATCGTCAGGCAGAATCAACGTCTGCTCATACTTTGAGTAAGAAAACTCACGGCGCAGATAGCGTGTATTCTTATCCTCATCCTTCTTCTCTACCTTCTGCTCCATCTTGATAATCAGGTTACCCTCATCATTGATGTGCACATTGAAGTCCTCCTTTTTCATGCCCGGTGCAGCAACCTCAACAGTGTAAGCCTTGTCACTTTCTTTCACATTAATAGCCGGCGCAGTGCAATTAGCCTTCGGCATAAAGTCTGTGTCAAACAAATCATTAAACACTGACGGAATCCAACTGTTTGTTCTCATAACTGGCATCATAATCTTTACCTCCTAATTCTATTTTTAAATGATTACACATGTTAAACTTTTTAGTGAAAACCTTTCGGCTCTCACCATACATGATGCAAGATAAATGCCAAAGCAGGAAATAGTGTCAATCTGTCAGAATTGCGCGACAAATTGATAGAGCGGCATCAACGGAAGCCACGGGCGCAATGACGATGGAACGCTTGCCATTGGTCTCGCGGAAGTTGCACTGGCGGGGATTGTGGGAGACATAGTTGAGCACCTTGCCAAAGGCATCGCTCTGGTAATACGGACTGTCGGCATTGTTGACGAAATAGAGGAACATCTTCTGCTGTTTGAGCATGATCTTCTCAATACCCAGTTGTTTACCATAAGCGCGGAGGGGGACAACACGGATGAGTTCCTCGGCCACCTCCGGAATTTCGCCAAAGCGGTCTTTCAGGCGACTGCGATAAGCAGCCAAAGCAGCATCGAGGTCGTTGCGATTGGCGAGATTGTCGAGTTCGCGGTAGAGCAGCATACGCTCGGAGTCGTTGGGGACATACTGATCGGGGAAGTACATCTCGATATCGCATTCAAGGGCGCAGTCGTCGACGAAAGCGATGTTGTTAGGAATACCGGATATTCTAGACAATCTTGATTCTTCAGATAAACTGGACTTTTTAGGATTGGCAGATTCTGTCGCTGCAAACTCGGGTTCTTCGTTACGGAGTTCCGCCATCGCCTGATTGAGTATTTTCTGGTAGGTCTCATATCCAAGGTCAGAGATGAAACCACTCTGTTCGGAGCCCAGAAGATTGCCAGCGCCACGGATATCGAGATCCTGCATGGCGATATTGATACCAGAGCCAAGGTCGGAGAAATTTTCGAGGGCTTCGAGTCGACGACGGGATTCTGGATTGAGAGCAGCTAAGGGTGGCGCCAGGAGATAACAGAAGGCCTTGCGATTGCCTCGGCCCACGCGACCTCGCATCTGATGTAGATCGGAAAGGCCGAAGTTATGGGCACCATTGATAATAATGGTATTGGCATTGGGGATATCGATACCATTTTCGACAATGGTAGTAGAGAGTAGTACGTCATAGTCATAATTGGAGAAGTCGAGTACGATCTTTTCCAGATTCTCTGGTTTCATCTGTCCATGTCCGATGGCAATGCGTGCATCGGGAATGTACTTATGAATCATCTCGGCGATGTGCGTTAGGTCACTGATGCGGTTATTCACAAAATAGACCTGTCCGTTGCGCGACATCTCGAAATTAATGGCGTCGGTAATGATCTCTGCGCCGAAAGTATGTATCTCTGTCTGAATGGGATAACGATTGGGGGGCGGTGTCTGGATGACACTCAGGTCACGGGCACCGACCAGCGAGAACTGAAGTGTACGTGGAATTGGCGTCGCCGACATGGTGAGAGTGTCAACATTCGATTTCATCTGACGGAGTTTTTCTTTCGTGGAAACACCGAATTTCTGTTCCTCATCAATGATTAACAGACCTAAGTCCTTAAATTTCACGGTCTTACCAATGAGTTTATGCGTTCCGATGATGATATCGATCTTGCCCTCGGCCAAATCATGGAGTACCTGTGTGGTCTGCTTGCTACTCTTCGCTCTTGTAAGGTAATCCACCCTGACGGGCATATCTTTCAAACGACTGGAGAACGTGCGGAAATGCTGATAGGCAAGCACCGTGGTAGGTACCAGTACGGCCACCTGTTTACCGTCGCAGGCAGCCTTGAAGGCTGCACGCACAGCCACCTCAGTCTTGCCGAAGCCAACATCACCACAGACCAGACGATCCATCGGACGGGCACGCTCCATATCAGCCTTCACATCTTGTGTGGCTTTCAACTGATCGGGGGTATCCTCGTAGATAAAGCTGGCCTCGAGTTCGTGCTGCAGATAAGAGTCAGCACTGAAGGCAAAGCCCTTCTCACGACGACGCTTAGCATAGAGTTTGATCAAGTCGCGGGCAATGTCCTTAATATGTTTCTTGGTGCGCTCTTTGAGCCGTTCCCACTGGCCCGTGCCGAGTGTCGAGAGACGAGGTGATTCGCCATTCTCCTGCGATTTGTATTTCGATACTTTATAGAGGGAGTGAATAGAAACATAGATACTGCCGCCACCATTGTAGAGAATCTTGATCATCTCCTGGTAACCATCCCCTTGTGGCATTCTCACCAACCCACCGAACTTGCCGACACCATGATCGACATGCACCACGAAATCGCCAATCTCAAACTGTTGGATTTCCTTCAGCGTGAGAGCCATCTTACCACTGCGGGCTTTGTCGCTCTTAAGATTATATTTATGGAAGCGGTCGAAGATTTGATGGTCGGTAAAGACACAAATGTGCAGGTCGTCATCAGCGAAACCTTCGTGGAGGGTCTTTTCTACGGGGTTGAAGGATATTTTTGCAGATTCGGCAAGAATATCCTTCAGGCGCTCATTCTGTTTTTGACTGTCGGCGAGGATGTAAATCTGATAACCCTTCAGTTGGTAATCCTCAAATGCTTGTTTCAGCAGGTCGAAGTTTTTGTGGAAGAGAGGCTGGACGGTGATATTGAACCTTAAAGTGGCGTCGGGCTGTGCTGATGGACGATGGCCGAACTCAATACGACGGAACGTGTCGGCATCAGCCATAAACTGCGCCCCATTGATAAGCTGCGATTCTTTGTGCATCTGGCGTTCAATCTCCTGCTGTTCCATCTCGGTAGCCTGTTCTAACTGCTCCATACGGGCCTGAGAGGAGAAACCTTCCTGATAGACACGGTCGATGGCATCGCGCACGAAATGATAATCTTTCGTCACCAATACCGTATTCTTCGGTACAAACGAGAGGAAAGGCACCTTGTCGTCGATGGTCACCAACTCTGGCACAATCTCAATCTTGTCCCGCTGTTCTTTCGACAACTGATCCTCTACCTCAAAGGTGCGGATGCTGTCAATGTCCTCGCCAAAGAAATCAATACGATAGGGGTATTCGCAACTGAATGAATAGACGTCGAGGATAGAACCACGCAGAGCGAATTGGCCTGGTTCGTAGACATAATCGACCTCGTGGAAACCGAATTCACGCAAGGTTTTTTCGATATCAGCGACGGCGATGGTCTGGTCTTTTTCAAGAATCAACGTGCGGTCGTCGAGACTTTGCTTCGACACCACCAGTTCGGCGATAGCCTCGGGATATGTCACCATATAAAGCGACTCGCCCATCCTGGCCATCACCTCTGTTCGAAGAATCTCGCTGGCTGCATCGCGCTGGGCATATTTGATGGCACGGCGATAACTCGAAGGAAAGAAAAGAACACGTCCATCCCCCATCAATTGCGTCAGGTCATGATAGAAATAGCCGGCCTCCTCAGCATCCTGTAAGATAAAAAGCATGGGATGCTTGCACTTTGACGACAGGCTGCCGAAGAGCATCGGAGCGCTGGAGGCCAACAAACCCTCGAGGAAAATCGTCTTTATAGATGATTTCCCCATTGCCTGTGCCAATGCCGACACCTGCGGCAACTTGGCATAAACTTTTTCTAATTCCTGTATATTCATTAGAAATTCTGTGCAAAATTACTAAAATTTCTGTGATTAGCATGTGCTTATCCAAGTTTTTTATTAATTTTGCAGCGTAATAACTCAGATTATGTACGCAAGCGACAGTATTGTTATCATTCCGACGTATAACGAAAAGGAAAACATCGAGAAGATCATCCGGGCTGTTTTCGGACTGGAAAAGTGCTTCCATATCCTCGTCATAGATGATGGCTCCCCTGACGGTACGGCAGCCATTGTAAAAAAGCTGATCAGCGAGGAGTTTGATGATCGTCTGTTTATTCTGGAACGCAGCGGTAAGCTTGGTCTTGGTACGGCATATATCGCAGGTTTCAAGTGGGCCCTGGAGCGCGATTACGGGTATATATTCGAGATGGATGCCGACTTCAGTCATGATCCTCACGATCTGCCGCGTCTCTATAGCGCTTGTCACGATAAGGGCTATGACCTCTCTATTGGCAGTCGTTATGTCTCTGGGGTGAATGTTGTCAACTGGCCTGTTGGTCGTGTGTTGATGAGTTATTTTGCCTCGAAATACGTCCGGCTGGTGACAGGTTTCAAAGTTCACGACACCACTGCAGGTTTTGTGTGCTACAAGCGTCGTGTGCTGCAGACCATCGAACTCGACAAGATACGTTTCAAGGGATATGGCTTCCAGATAGAGATGAAATACACGGCCTATAAGATCGGCTTTAAGATCAAGGAAGTCAGCGTGATCTTTGTCAACCGTTGTGAAGGAACGAGCAAGATGTCAGGTGGCATCTTCGGCGAGGCTTTTTTCGGGGTGATGAAACTCAGATGGGACGGCTGGACGAGAAAGTACCCGAAAATAAAAGAGACTTAAAGGGACCATGATTTCTGTACTATATAAGATTTATCAGTTGGTAATAGGGTTGCCGTTGTTGGTGATCCTGACGATTGTGACGGCGCTGGAGGTGGGTATTGGCACTACCATTGGCAACGGGCACTTCTGGGGCTATTATCCTGGCCACTGGTGGGGTAAATTGATCTTGAAGTTGTTTCTGATTCCCGTCAAGGTGGAGGGTCGTGAACATCTGGAAAAAGGACAAAGCTATGTGTTTGTTGCCAATCATCAGGGATCCTTCGACATTTTCCTTATTTATGGTCACCTGAACCGCAATTTCAAATGGATGATGAAGCAGTCGCTGCGTAAGATTCCCTTTGTGGGCTATGCTTGTGAGAAATCGCATCAGATATTCGTCGACAAACGGGGTCCCAGTAAGATTCGTAAGACCTATGAGGATGCCCGTGAAATACTGAAGGAAGGATATAGTGTGACAGTGTTCCCCGAGGGGGCCCGTACTTTCACTGGCCATATGGCCCATTTCAAGAAAGGTGCTTTTGCGCTGGCCGACGAACTGCAGTTGCCTGTTGTCCCTCTGACCATCAATGGCAGTTTCGACATTCTGCCACGTATGAAAGGCTTCAACTTCATCAACTGGCACCCGTTGACCCTGACTATCCACCAGGCCATCTATCCCATCGGACAAGGCCCTGAGAATGTGGACGCCACACTACGACAGGCATATGACTCGGTGATGTCGTCGCTCAACCCGAAGTACCAAGGATTTGTAGAGAACCCTGACCAATGATTGCACGTGCGCCTTATCTGTTCCTGCTGCTGATCATCATCCCTGATCTCTATTTCGACCTGCACTACTGGCGGCATAAGTATTCTGCTGGTCAACGGTTCTGTCGCTGGCTCCCCACCATCGGACTGGTGGCCTATACCATCTATCTGATGTATGAGAAGAACTTCATTCCCGACGACCCTACCATTATTTATATATACCTCTTTTTATTAGGCCTCATCGCCATCCCCAAGGCGGTCTATATGCTCTTTTCCCTGGCAGGTCTGTCATTCAGTCACTTGTTTCATCGCAAGAAAAGTGCCCATCCCCATAAGAACTACGGCAATCTGATAGGACTGATCTGTGTGCCTATATTATGGTTTATTCTCATCTATGGCTCGTTTGTAGGATTCGCGGAGTTGGAGATCAACCGCCATACATACACCTCGCCCGATATCCCCAAAGCATTCAACGGCTACCGCATAGTACAATTCTCTGATGCACATGTGGGATCGTATACCGACGGTCGGAAAGAGATCCTGCAACGGGCTGTCGACAGCATTAATGCCCTGCGTCCTGACATGATCGTCTTCACTGGCGATCTTCAGAATGTCAAGCCTGAGGAACTCTACAGCCAAATGGATATTCTCTCACGACTGAAGGCGAAGGATGGTGTCTATTCCGTACTCGGCAATCATGACTATGCAAAATATGTGGACTGCAGCGAGGCGGAGAAAGCGGCCAACTGTCGTGAAATCGTCAGCCTGGAGAAACAATTAGGTTGGACGCTGCTACAGAACGAACATCGATATATTGAGCGTGGGAAGAGTCGGATTGTCATTGCGGGAATGGAGAACGATGGCGATGGCAAGAACTTCCCGCAGAAGGGCAATATCAGCAAAACCCTGAAAGGTGTGGACGACGATGACTTTATCCTTATGCTGGAGCACGACCCCTCTTCCTGGCGTCGTAAGATTATCCCTGACGGGCGGGCGCAATTGACCCTCAGCGGTCATACTCATAAGATGCAGTTCTCGCTCTTCGGATGGTGTCCCCTGTCACTCACTGGTAAGGAGGTCAACGGCTGGTACAATGAAGACGAGCAGTCGCTCTTCGTCTCCGCAGGCTTAGGTGGACTGATCCCCTTCCGTTTCGGCGCCCCTGGCGAGGTCGTCGTTATCACCCTCAAAACCCAGCAATAGTTCTTTGCCGCACTGCCGCGCTTTAGTTATAGATTGGCAGCAAGGAATTTACGACAGACTTCAATGGGGAGTCCGCGACGTCGGGCATAGTCTTGGAGCTGGTCTTCACCGATTTTTCCTAAATTGAAATAACGGGCCTGAGGATGCGCCATCATCAGACCGCTGACACTGGCGTGGGGTTTCATAGCACCGCTCTCCGTCAGACGGATACCGATCTGTTTCATGTCGATGAGTTCGTCGAGCACGAAGTTCAGGCTGGTGTCAGGCAGTGAAGGATAGCCTACGGCAGGACGGATGCCCTGGAATTTTTCGATGAGCATCTCTGGAATTGTCAGCTGTTCGCCTTTTGCATAACCCCAATATTCCTTTCTCACCTGCTCATGCATCCGTTCAGCAGCAGCCTCCGCCAAACGGTCAGCCAACAGTTGTGCCATCATCTTTTGATATGGGTCAGCATCGAAATCAGTTTCAAGGCCTATATCTGTGGAAGTGGCGAAGATGCCAAGTTTAGAGGTGAGAGGTGAGAGGTAAGAGGTGAGAGATGTGTTAAGAGGGGAGATAAAGTCAGAGAGACATAAGTAAGGAGACTTCCCCTGCTGCTGTCGTAAGCAAGGTATTCTCTTACCTCTTACCTCTCTCCACTCACCTCTATAAACCACAATATCATCACCATCGCCATAGGCCTCGAAGAGTTCAAAAAGCCCATAGGCATGATAGCGTCCTTCTTGTTGGGTCAGGAATGCTTCTGCTTCCTGACGAAGACGTGTTTTCTCTTCCTGGTCCTTCACTTGCCAGGCATAGAAGAAATATACCCAGTTGATATAGGGCGTTAACTCATGAATATCGTAGGTGAGGGTCATAGACAATGGATGATGGATAATGGACAATGGATAATTATCGGAAGGCGACGGGTTGACCAATGTAGGAGGCGTCAACCTTACCATTTGCGTAGACAGTATGTCCATTGCAGAGGGTGCGCTCCACACGCCAAAGGAACATGTGACCCTCCATTGGACTCCAGCCACATTTGCTCTCTATCAGACTCTTGGTGCAAACCCAGGCCGTATTGGGACGTACCAGCACCAAATCGGCCTGATAACCCTCACGAATAAAGCCTCGATGACGAACCTCGAAAAGACGGGCTGGATTGTGGCACATCAACTCCACGAGGTGTTCTAAAGAAAGGATGCCATTATCTACCAGTTCCAGCATCGTCACCAGCGAGAACTGAATCATCGGCATACCGCTGACCGCCTTCGCACAACCACCTTCCTTTTGTGATAACAGATGTGGAGCATGGTCAGTACCAATCACTGTGATACGTCCATCAGTAAGCGCTTGCTGCAGGGCCTCACGATCACGTTCGGTCTTGATGGCTGGATTACATTTGATGCGCGTACCCAGGCTGGCATAGTCGCGATCACAGAAATAAAGATGACTCACGGTAGCCTCAGCGGTGATATTAGAGAGGTGAGAGGTGAGAGGTGAGAGGTAAGAGAAATGACTCGTGGGTATCAAATCCAATTCCTTAGCAGTGGTGAGGTGGGCGATATGCAGACGGGCATCGTATTTCTGTGCCAGTTCTACAGCCAGACGAGTGCTCTCATAACAAGCCTCCTCGCTACGGATCTCCGGATGGTGGATGACCTTGGGGTCGTCGCCGTATTGCTCTTTTGCCCGAGCCATATTGCGGTTGATAATGGCCGTTTCCTCACAATGTGCCATAATCGGCAGTTCCGAAGAGGAAAAGAGCTGTTCCAAAGCCTCACGACGGTCGACTAGCATATTGCCTGTCGAACTACCCATAAACAGTTTGATACCAGGAATACGATGTGGATCGAGTTTATCGAATAGTGAGACATTGTCATTTGTGGCACCAAAAAAGAAACTATAATTCACGTGACTCTTCTGAGCTGCCAATGCGAACTTGTCTTCCAGAGCCTCGAGCGTCGTTGTCTGAGGTACCGTGTTCGGCATATCGAAATAGGTGGTCACGCCTCCTGCTGCTGCCGCACGGCTCTCTGTGTCGATGTCAGCCTTCTCCGTCAGTCCAGGCTCACGGAAATGCACATGATCATCGATGATGCCAGGCAATACGAAACATCCCGAAGCATCAATGATCTCATCTGATGATACTTCGGGATAGGTATGTCCTTGAATAATCTGCGTTATCTTGCCCCCTTCGATGACGATGGTACCATCGAACGTCTTGCCTTCATTGACAATGGTTCCACCTTGGACAATGGTTCTCATTTCTGGGGAAGATTGGTCAGAGGCACGTGCATGGAGTCTGGCAACGTATGCGGAGGCTGAATGGTGGCAGCCTCAGGTGTAGCGATTTGAGAATCGTCAACCAGACCATTCTCACGGGCCTGAATCTCGTTGGCAGTCCTGTAATACTCGCTCACATAGGGGTCTGTCTTGAACTTCTGCGTGGCCTTGCTCATGATGTCCTCTATCTGTGGTGTCAGCACGGGATAAGGATAGCCGCTGGTCATCATCATAAAAACACCAGGTCCCAACACATTATCGAAATTCTCAACGATGAAGTTGGTCACCAGACTATCCTCCCTCTGGGCAATCACAGCCGCCTCAACGGTGAGTTTCTGATTGATCTCTTCTTCATCGATACCGTCGAGCAACATCTGACTCTGCTTGTGCGACAGTTCGTTCATCTCATTGTTCAACTGATTGTGCAAGGTGATGAAATCATAGAGCTTCTCGTTCATAGGCGTGCCACTCACACGCTGGTTGGCAGCGTCGATCTTGATTTCTATCTCTCCCTTCTCTACCACGATGGGCAGGATGCTTTCATCGTCCATATAGAGACTGGCCAAACGGATGGTATCCAACAGTCCGGCAAAGCGGAACTTACCATGAATCACATCACAGGAGTCGATACTCTTCAGTTCCTGATCCTTGATGGTCTTCAGGTAAAGCTTGTTGCCATCCAACGATGAAACCGTCGACGATCCCTGGATGCTATAGGACTCGGCGCACGATGTCAGGGCGACAATGGCGATGATTGTATATACGAATTTATTCATTATCTCTTCGTTTTCGCTGCAAATGTACAATGTTATATTGAATTGGGAAAAAAAATTTGCGCATTTTAAAACAAATGCGCAATCTTTTATAGTTTTTTCATTCTTTTGCCAATTCCTGACCTATTCTATGGAAGGAATAAAGCTGCAAAATGGCTGCAATCAATAATGTCACCACCCACTTGTTATACACATATTGAAGATAGGTGATATGGTCGAGCCCGAAGATGTTGCGCTGACTGGCAAACATCAGCAGGGCAGATACCAGAAACAGTACATCGCTGATCAGCATCATCCTGCGCAGTCGACGGATAGTGACATTCTGTCCGTCATAGCATTGCTTCATCTGCATGGCCGTGAAACAGAGGGCCCCCAGGGCGAAGATATACGGCGCAGCACCCCAGGCCAACAGACTGGTGCCGGCACCGATGACCATCAACAGGCCACCCACTAGAAAGATGATGTTCTCTACCTTACTCAGTTGTCTCATTGCTTACGATTGGTTTGGCTTCGCGGTCATCATCGCTGAGCACGAAGATATCCTCGTCGTCAGCTTTCATGAAATAACGCTCACGGGCAATCTTCTCCATTGCCTTGGGATTGCGGTTCAATTCACGGATCTGAGCCTGATCACGCTCATAATCAGCATTGTACTTCGCTATCTCCTCCTCCAAATCACTGATGCGCTGCTTGTTCTTAAAATGACTCCAGACGCTGTTCTCATCCAAGAAACCCACAATCAGCACACCCAACAGACAGACAATCGTATATTTCGTAGCCTGCGCACGCAACACCTTTTGGGCGAAAATCTTAATGTTACTTAATACTTTCATATTCGTCTGCAAAATTACAAAATAATTATGAATTATGAATTATTTATTATGAATTATTTCGTATCTTTGCACCAAAATTATATTAAAACATATGGAATATATCGTTTCAGCACGTAAGTACCGTCCAATAACCTTCGATACCGTCGTAGGGCAGGCGGCACTCACCACCACCCTGAAGAATGCCGTGAAGAGCGGAAAACTGGCCCATGCCTACCTCTTCTGCGGACCGCGTGGCGTAGGAAAAACAACCTGTGCCCGTATTTTCGCCAAGGCCATCAACTGCCAGAATCCCACGACAGAAGGAGAGGCCTGTAACGAGTGCGAAAGCTGTCAGTCGTTCAATGAGCAACGCTCTCTGAACATCTTCGAGCTCGACGCAGCCTCGAACAACAGTGTGGAACATATCAAGACGCTGATGGAACAGACACGCATCCCGCCACAGCTTGGCCGATACAAGGTCTTTATTATCGACGAGGTGCACATGCTTTCTACAGCGGCTTTCAACGCCTTCCTTAAGACACTTGAGGAGCCGCCTGCACATGTCATCTTCATCCTCGCCACGACGGAGAAGCATAAGATCCTGCCCACCATCCTCAGCCGTTGTCAGATCTATGACTTCGAGCGGATGACCGTCCGTAACACAATCGACCATCTGAAGGCCGTCGCTGAGAAAGAGGGCATCCAATACGAAGAGCAGGCGCTGGCCGTCATCGCAGAGAAGGCTGATGGTGGTATGCGCGATGCTCTCTCCATCTTCGACCAGGCCGCCTCGTTCTGTCAGGGGAATATCACTTACGACAAGGTGATCGAGGATCTCAACGTGTTGGATGCAGAGAATTACTTCCAGATCATCGACCTCTCTATTAATAATAAGGTGAGCGACATCATGGTGCTGCTCAACTCGATTATCAATAAGGGCTTCGATGGCGGACTGCTTATTCAGGGCCTTGCCAAGCACGTGCGCAACGTGCTGATGGCGAAGGATCCACAGACGCTCCCCTTGCTCGAGGTCAGCGACCAGCAGCGCCAGCGTTACCAGGAACAGGCCAAGAAGAGCGACACGCGCTTCCTCTATCAGGCTCTCAAACTGATGAACCAGTGCGATATCAACTACCGCCAGTCGTCGAACAAGCGCCTGCTCGTGGAGTTGACACTCATCGAGATCGCACAGATCACTCAGCCTGACGACGGTGTCAGCGCGGGGCGTCGCCCCAAGCGATTAAAATCCCTGTTTAAGAATCTGATACAGCAGTCTCAGCCCAAGTCAGCGGCCCCGCAGGTAGTCGCTGCTGAGACGCCTGTGTCTCAACCCAACCCAAAGAATCCGATTACTCAGAACACTCCGAATGCTCAGAGTACTCCGAGTTCTCAGAACACTCCGACGAATCAGCCATCCCCCGCCAAGGCTCCCAAATCGGCAGCATCAGGCACATCGCTGAATAAAATCGGCTTCTCGTGGACCAAACTCCGCAAAGACGGCAAATTGTCAAAAGTGAACTTCACTGATAGTTTGGCTGATGGAAAAGATGGTCAGCCGAATGATCAGCTGTTCTCTCAGGAAGATCTCGAGTTGCAGTGGATGTCAATGTGTAACCGTATGTCTGACAATCAGCCCCAACTGATCGGCATCGCCACCCGCATGAAGAACATGAATCCTCAGATCACAGAGTTTCCGCAGGTAGAGGTGACTGTCGAAAACGAACTCATCAAGCAGGATATGGAAGCCATCTACAAGAGCATTCTCAAAACACTCCAATTACATCTGCGCAACCAGCAGCTCACCTTCACGATCCTTGTCAGCGACCAAAAAGATCAGACCAAGAAAAATCTCTCCCGTCGCGAGCAGTTTGAGGAGATGAGAAAAATAAATCCTGCTGTAGCAAAACTACAACAGGAATTAGAACTTGAACTGGCGTAAGTTAAATCAGGTTCATCCCCAATTCCTTACATTCTTTCCGCATGTCGTCAGGCCAGATACTTGCCTGAATCTCTCCGATATGCCCCTTGTGCAGCAGCACCATACACAGACGGCTCTGTCCGATACCGCCTCCGATGGAGAGTGGCAGCTTGTCGCTCAGCAACTGCTGGTGGAAGTAGAGCTGTTCACGCTCTTCCTTACCCTCTATCTTCAGCTGACGCAACAGGCTCTCTTTATCCACACGGATACCCATTGATGACAACTCGAAGCTACGACCCAGAACCGGATACCAGATCAGAATATCACCGTTCAATCCCATCTTGCCGTTCTCGGCAATCGTCGACCAGTCATCGTAGTCAGGAGCACGTCCGTCGTGTTTCTCGCCGTTCGACAGCTTACCGCCGATACCGATGATAAACACCGCACCATATGCCTCGCAGATGGCGTCCTCACGCTCCTTAGGCGTCTTGTCGGGATACATCTTCAACAACTCTTCTGCATGGATAAAGTGTATCTTCTCAGGCAGGAAGGGCTTAATCTGCGGATAGGTCTCGCAGGTCAGATACTCCGTTCTGCGGATAGCGGCATAGATACGCTCCACGATATTCTTCAAGAAGTTTAGCGTACGGTCTTCCTTGCGGATGACGGCCTCCCAGTCCCACTGGTCTACATACAGTGAATGCAGGTTGTCTAGTTCCTCATCAGCACGGATGGCGTTCATATCGGTATAGATACCATAGCCAGGCTCTATCTCATACTCCGCCAGCGACAGGCGCTTCCACTTGGCCAGCGAATGCACCACCTCTGCCTGGGCATCGCCCAGATCTTTGATGGGGAAGGTCACAGCGCGTTCCACACCATTCAGGTCGTCGTTGATACCCAGTCCCTTCAATACAAACAAGGGGGCTGTCACACGACGCAGCCGCAGTTCTGTAGAGAGGTTCTGCTGAAAGAACTCCTTGATGAGTTTGATACCCTGTTCCGTCTGCTTCGTATCGAGCAGCGCTTCATATTTTACAGGTTTGATTACTTGTCCCATTTGTCAGTTTATGTTTAATTTGCGTGCAAAAATACACAATTCTTATCAATTTGCAACCAAAAATCCAAAAATATTTGCAGAAATTTATCATTTCCTTGATATTTGCTAACAAATTGCATGCCGAAATCATTCCTTAAAAGAAATTAATTCTTCACTATTCACTATTCACTATTCACTTTTTTATCGTACCTTTGCACTCGCTTTTGCAAAACCACTGGTCCCGTAGCTTAGCTGAATAGAGCGTCAGATTCCGGTTCTGAAGGTCTTGGGTTTGAATCCCAACGGGATCACTTTCTTTTCTATCATACAAATTGGGGCTCGACACTTCACAGTGTCGGGCCCCTCGCAAACTTCAAACAACCAAAAAAGGTTATCGAATGAACAGCAATTCTCTGTATTTCGGTAATGGCCAGAGAGCATCATCAACGATGAGTTCGAGTTTGTCGATTTCATAACGGATCTCGTCAAGTTTCGGCTCTACCTTGTCGTGATAAGCGATGGCCTTGTCGTGCTCGTCCTCAATCTTGTTGGCCAGTTTGCGGGCGTTAACAAGTTCTTCAACGCCTTTCTCAATAGCGCTGGTGCGCTCTGCAATCTCCTCGATAATCTTGATGTTACGTGCAGAGAGCTTCTCAGCCTTGTCGACGGGGAAGATGGCAGACATATTCTCCACGTTCTTCAGCAACTGACTCTGGTAGCTGGTAGCCACGGGGATGATGTGGTTCATCGACAGGTCGCCCAGCACACGGGCCTCAATCTGAATCTTCTTGGTGTAGGTCTCCCATTTCACCTCGTTGCGGGCCTCGAGCTCCTTCTTGGTCATTACACCCAGGCTTTCGAACATATCGATGCTCTCCTTGTCAAGATAACGCTCGAAGATCTTCGGACAAGACTTCTCAACGTCGAGACCACGCTTTCCAGCCTCCAGCACCCACTCGTCTGAGTAGCCGTTGCCATCGAAGCGGATGGGCTTACAGGTCTTGATATCCTCACGCAGCACGTCGATGATGGCGTGGAAGGTAGCGCTGTGACCAGTGCCTGCGAGTTTCTTCTCAAACTCAGGAATCTTAGCATCTACGCGTTTCTTGAAGTCTACCAAAGCCTCAGCAACGGCGCTGTTCAGGGCTATCATGGCACTGGCGCAGTTGGCCTCAGAACCCACGGCACGGAACTCGAAACGGTTACCTGTGAAAGCGAATGGTGACGTACGGTTACGGTCGGTGTTGTCGATTAACAACTCAGGAATCTCGGGGATGTCCATCTTCAGACCCTGCTTGCCGGTCATGGCAAGGAAGTCCTTATCAGCCTTCTCGATGTGGTCGAGGAGTTCGCTGACCTGCTTGCCGAGGAATGAACTGACGATTGCGGGAGGTGCCTCGTTGGCGCCCAGACGGTGAGCATTGGTGGCACTCATGATCGAGGCCTTCAATAGACCGTTGTGCTTGTAGACACCCATCAAAGTCTCAACGATGAAGGTGGCGAAGCGCAGGTTCTGCTCAGCAGTCTTGCCGGGGGCGTGCAGCAGTACACCAGTATCAGTGCTCAACGACCAGTTGTTGTGCTTACCGCTACCATTGATGCCTGCGAATGGCTTCTCGTGCAGCAGCACGCGGAAGCCATGCTTGCGGGCCACTTTCTTCATCAGCGACATCAGCATCATGTTGTGGTCGACAGCCAGGTTGGTCTCTTCGAAGATAGGGGCCAGCTCAAACTGGTTGGGAGCCACCTCGTTGTGACGTGTCTTGCAAGGTACGCCGAGTTCCAAAGCCTGAATCTCGAGGTCGCGCATGAAGGCAGCTACACGCTCAGGGATAGAGCCGAAGTAGTGGTCGTCCATCTGCTGGTTCTTGGCTGAGTCGTGTCCCATCAGGGTGCGACCAGTCAGCAGCAGGTCAGGACGGGCTGCATAAAGGCCTTCATCCACGAGGAAGTACTCCTGCTCCCAGCCGAGGTTCGAAGTCACCTTCTTCACAGCGGGGTCGAAATAGTGGCATACATCCACAGCGGCCACATTCACAGCATGTAGGGCGCGCAGCAGCGGAGCCTTATAGTCGAGTGCTTCACCTGAGTATGAAATGAACACGGTGGGGATACAGAGTGTGTCGTCGATGATGAAGACAGGCGATGTGGGATCCCAAGCAGAGTAACCACGAGCCTCAAAGGTAGAACGGATACCACCAGAGGGGAAACTTGAAGCGTCAGGCTCCTGCTGAACGAGCAGCTTGCCTGTGAACTCTTCTACCATACCACCCTTGCCATCGTGCTCGATAAACGAGTCGTGCTTCTCAGCGGTACCCTCCGTCAGGGGCTGGAACCAGTGGGTATAGTGTGTGACGCCATTCTCCACGGCCCACTGCTTCATACCAGCAGCCACAGCATCAGCAACGGCTCTGTCGAGACGGACGCCATTGTCGATCACGTCGATCATCTTCTCATACACGTCCTTCGGCAGGTACTTGTACATCTTCTCACGGTTGAAGACCTTCTTGCCAAAATATTCGTAAGGTCTCTCACTTGGTGCTTTTACGTCGAGCGGCTTCTTCTTGAACGCCTCACCGACAACCTGAAATCTTAATGCTTCCATAATCGTTTGTGTTTAATGTTTATTAGTCCAGTTTTCTATTCTCTTTAATGCTTCTTCTGTTTTCTCATGACTACCGAAGGCGGTAAAGCGCACGTAGCCTTCGCCACTTGGGCCGAAGCCGACGCCTGGCGTGCAGACCACGTTTGCACCGTAGAGCAGGGCCTCGAAGAACTGCCACGAGCCCATGCCTTCTGAGGTGCGCATCCAGATGTAGGGCGCGTTCTCGCCACCGTAGACCTCGAAACCCAACTCCCGCAGTTTTGTGAGCATGCGGTGGGCATTGTACATATAGTAGTCGATGGTCTGTTTAATCTGCTCCTTGCCCTCAGGTGTGTAGATAGCCTCGGCAGCGCGCTGCGAGATGTAGCTTGTGCCGTTGAACTTCGTGCACTGACGGCGCAGCCATAACTGGTTCAGTGGAATGCGTTCACCTTCGAAGGTCGAGACTGTGACCTCCTTCGGCACTACCGTATAGCCGCAGCGCACTCCTGTAAATCCTGCTGTCTTCGAGAACGAATGGAACTCCACGGCACACTTCCTCGCTCCACGGATCTCGTAGATCGAGCGTGGTATCTCCGGATCGCGGATATAGGCCTGATAGGCGGCGTCGTAGAGGATGAGGGCATCGTTCTTCAGTGCATAGTTCACCCATTTACGCAACTCCTGCTTGGTGATCACCGTTCCCGTCGGGTTGTTGGGATAGCAGAGGTAGATCACATCTACCGGCCTGCCCTTAGGCAATTCAGGAATAAAACCGTTTTCGGCTGTCGTCGGCAGATAGCGCACGTTGGTCCAACGTCCGTCGCGATAGGAGCCACAGCGACCTATCATCACGTTCGAGTCGATATACACGGGGTAGATGGGGTCGGTTACGCCGATAAAGTTGTCCCAGTGCAGCAGCTCCTGGAAGTTTCCTGTATCGCTCTTCGCACCATCGTTGATAAAGATCTCGTCGATGCTGAGGTGTACACCGCGCGGCAGAAAATCGTTCTTCAGGATGGCCTCGCGCAGGAAGTCGTAGCCCTGCTCAGGACCGTATCCGCGGAATCCCTTGACGGTTCCCATCTCATGAGCGGCCTTATGCATCGCCTCTACCACGGCAGGTGCCAGCGGCTGCGTCACGTCACCAATGCCCAACGAGATCACGTCAGCCTTGGGGTGCATCACCTTGAAGGCATTTACCTTCTTGGCAATGTCAGCGAACAAGTAGTTGTTCTGTAAGTTTAAGAAATGAATGTTTACTAATGCCATAGTACTTATTTTGTTTGAAGTTTGCTAATTTCTATCTCTCCGTCGAAGACAAATTCTGCAGGACCAGTCATATAGACGTGGTTATCACTCTCACGCCATTCGATGCTGAGTGTACCGCCGTCCATAACAATGTTGCTCTTGCGTCCGGTTCTGCCTGTATAGGCAGTAGCCACAGCCGTAGCACAGGCGCCTGTACCACAAGCCTGGGTGATGCCACTCCCTCGCTCCCAAACACGGGTACGGATGCTTCCATCGGCCTCAATATGAGCGAACTCGATGTTACAACGCTGCGGAAAAGCAGGGTGAACCTCGAGCACGCGCCCCGTCTCGCCCACCTGATCCACATTGTCAGTAAAGATCACGTAATGCGGATTGCCCATCGATACGAACACGCCCTTACTCACACCACGATTGGCCAGATATTGATTCTCGTCCTCAAACGCAGGCTCCAACATGTCTACTGTTACGGTCTCCACCTTATTATTTATTATATGCAGCTGGAGTGTCTTTACGCCCGACAGTGTCAATAGCCGTATTTCCGTCTTCGTTGTCAGTCCGCGCTCATACAGATACTTGCCGATGCAGCGGCTCGCATTGCCGCACATCATAGCCTCTGAACCGTCTGCATTATAGATATGCATCGTATAATCAGCTTCAGGCACAGGCGACTTTCCTATCAGCACCAAGCCGTCAGAGCCGATCCCCTTATGACGGTCGCTCCAGGCGATGGCTGCAGACTGCGGGTCGGCGACTTCATACTCCATCGTATTGACATAGATGTAGTCGTTTCCGCAACCATGCATCTTGGTAAATCTGATTTTCTCTGTCATTTTGCTATCTTTTTTGGAAGTTTGCTATCCTTTTGTCACGTTTTCGGGTGCAAAGGTAATACAAAAAGTCAGAATTCAAAAGAAAATCATTACTTTTTGTTCTTACAAAAATAAAATAAATGTCATTTTGTAAAGTCTTCTTTTGCAAAATAGCCCCTTTTGCTTACATCTTGTGTCTTTATCTTGTGGTTTTTGCGCAAAGTGTCAGTATGACACTAAATGATACATTTTGTAACAACTGTCACTTTCAAGACAAAAGTTTTGGCGGTTTCGAGAATAATGACTATCTTTGCATGCAATACAATAAGTGATGTAACTAGAAACATTAAACCAGTCTTATGAGCAACCAAGATTACAAAGTGGAGAATGAGGTGCTGCGGCAGCGTGTGGCGGATCTGGAGAAGACCAACAACGAACTTGTCATCCACAACATGCAGTTGAGCCAGAAGATGGATGCTTATTATGACGTGCGCAGGCGTATACATATATATAAAGAACTGTTGGCGCGCCATACTGAGTTTCTGCGTCATGCCGACCTGCGCAGTGATGATGAACTGTTGGCAGTGATCGAATCACGGCTGGAAATGGAGAGAACCTACGAGAACCCTGACTTCGGCGTGAAGGAACTGGCGGAGATGATCGACACCTCGCAGTCGCGCATCCTGGATCTGTTCAGAAACTCACCGTTGTATAAGTCGGTGGAGGATTATCTGGACTATCTGCGAATCCTGCGTTCGATGTATTATTTGATGTCGAAGCGCGAATGGAATGTGGCGGCCTGTGCTCAGGAGGCTGGCTTTTCGGCCATCAGGTCGTTTAATCGAAAGTTCCAGGATGCCATAGGTATGTCGCCGCATGAGTTCCGTAAACTCTTAGACTCGCATCCTACATCTCAGGAGCCTGTAGGGGAAGTTTCAGAGTACTGATTCTGCACCTTATTTGACACAAAAATAGGACGATCGCAATGATCGCCCTATTTTTATGTGTCGTATGTTTAGATGTTATTGCTTGTCGAGTTCAGCAAGGTTCTCTGCAATCATCTCGTCAGTGACGGTGTAGTTCTGTAGGTCACCCTTGATGAAGGCTTCGTACGACGGCATGTCGATCAATCCATGACCAGAAAGATTGAAAAGGATAACCTTTTCTTCGCCTGTCTCCTTGCACTTCTGGGCTTCGCGGATAGTGGCAGCAATAGCATGACAGCTCTCTGGAGCAGGGATGATGCCCTCTGTGCGGGCGAAGATCATACCGGCCTCGAAGGTCTCCAACTGTGGAATGTCAACACCATGCATCAAACCGTCCTTGATGAGTTGGCTGATGATCATGCCAGCACCATGATAGCGCAGACCACCGGCGTGGATGTTAGAGGGACGGAAATTGTGGCCGAGCGTGAACATTGGCAACAGTGGGGTATAGCCGGCCTCGTCACCGAAGTCATAGCGGAACTGACCGCGTGTCAACTTCGGACAACTGTCTGGTTCGGCTGCGATAAATTCTGTATGACGTTCACCGCTCAGGTTATGACGCATGAAGGGGAACGAAATTCCACCGAAGTTAGAACCGCCACCAAAGCATCCGATCACGATATCGGGATATTCGCCTGCCATCTGCATCTGCTTCTCAGCCTCGAGACCAATGATAGTCTGGTGAAGACCTACGTGATTCAGCACGGAACCGAGTGTGTATTTACAATTCGGTGTGGTGGTGGCCAACTCGACTGCTTCTGAGATGGCAGTGCCGAGAGATCCGGAATGGGTAGGATCCTTGGTGAGAATGTCCTTTCCCGCACGGGTAGACATGGAGGGAGAACCCTCAACGACAGCACCGAAAGTGCGCATGATGCTCGAGCGGTAGGGCTTCTGCTGCATGGTGATCTTTACCTGATAGACGGCGCAGTCGAGGCCATAGATCTTTGCGGCATAGCTGAGAGCTGCACCCCACTGGCCGGCTCCTGTCTCTGTGGTGACGTTTGTCGTTCCTTCCTGCTTGGCATAGTAGCACTGGGGCAGGGCGGAATTGATCTTATGTGAACCCAGGGGATTGGTAGACTCATTCTTGAAATAAATATGGGCTGGGGTGCCAAGGGCCTCTTCGAGGGCATAGGCACGTACCAATGGCGTGCTACGATAGTATTTGTATTTCTCGAGCACGTCTTCGGGGATATCAATCCAGCGATGTTCTGTGTCTAGTTCCTGCACACAGCATTCGCGGGGGAAGATGTGTGCCAAATCGTCTACACCCAAAGGCTGCTTGGTAGCCGGATGGATGGGAGGCATGGGTTTGTTGGGCATGTCTGCCTGAATGTTGTACTACTGTGTTGGGATCTCACTCTCTTGGAGGAT
>JAEEGI010004680.1_pt1 | contig 31885 bp, 30 predicted proteins | sample 8958751 | NCBI WGS metagenome assembly JAEEGI01 (sample SAMN16246545, study PRJNA631951) | gut metagenome | biome: gut microbiome; feature: rumen; material: KS-attached | host: Bos | place: Iran: Karaj | collected 2018-10
TGGGTACAGCCACCGTGTCGGTGGTGTCATCCGCCTTGCTGCTTCCATTGTTGGAACACGCCACCAACAAGATGGGCAGCAATGATACTAAAATGAATATCCAGATTCTGCGTTTCATAATTGTCAGGTAATAAGTTTATGACTAATAAAGTTATTTCGTAAGCGTTTAATCCATATTATTAGTTAGTTATCCGTACTTAAGTGTCATTCCGACCAGAACTGAATCCACCTCCGTTCATCGGGAGGAAGGGTTTCGAGGTCGGGGACATAGGTGCTGTCGGGGACATACCAGTCGGTAGAGTTGTAGAAGACCTGCAGCGCGGCATTCTTAAAGCAGTAGCCTCGTTGGGCGAAGGGGAGGTTGCGGAGAATGCGGCGTTGGTCGGGGGTGAACGAGACTTTCTTGCTCGGTAGGTACCAAAAGTCGTTATACCCTTCGCGACACGCATTGAAAATCTCATCAACAGAATATTGATAGAAATATTGATAGAACACTGTCCGGTAGAGGTCGAGTTCGCCCAACGGATGAAAGTCAGTCTTGTGGAAAAGCACCTTGCCGTGCCTAACGTGAAACATGGCAGTAGGTTTCATACCATTTATCTCTGAAGGGCGTTCATTCATACGTCCCGCACCTTGTATCTGCCACTCGGAGAGAGAGTCGAAGAAGTAGGACGGGATGTAGAACGACTGGCGGTCGCCCATATCAAGAATGAGGGTGAAGTCGTCAATTTGGTGGTTTGCCCAACAGTTGGCAGCAGTAAGGACGTAGGGGAGATAGTAGCTGTAGCCTGCCACAACGGAGGCTTGATAGCGATAGGTGTGGTGGATGATGTTGAGTCCAGGCTGGAAATGGGCATTAAAGTGATAGGCATAGCAGATACCCGCACTCCCATAGTATTCCGAATTGCGCAAGGTATCTAGATATTCCCTCACATCAATAGTTTGGAAATTGCCATTACGGTAATATTCGGGCAGGCCTGTACGCTCTTTCCAAATGCTGGGCTTGAAATAATCCACGTGTGCCACTTCGTAAGCAAGGTGTTCGCTGTTCATCTCCACGGTGAAGTCGTAGATAAAGGGATGGTTGGGCAACGCCTTCTCATAGGTGGCGGGGTCATAACAGGGGTAAGGGTCTGCCGCCTCGAAGCCGACCAAAAGGTCTTTGGCCTTACCAGGATTATAGAACTCATAGTATACATCCACATGGAACTGGTCGCCCACACGGGTGATGGTAAGCACCTCTTTGCGGACGCTGATGTCGGTCTCAGTGATAGGGACAAGGTGGTTGCCGTTGGCGTAATAGACACCGTCGTTTGCCACCATACAGAAAGGAAGCAATAAGAGCAAGGTGAGAAGCAGACGTTTCATAGGCGTTTCGGCTATTAGTGGTTTTCTTCGTTGTCTTGATTCAATTGTAAAGCTGTTCTGGCATTCATAGAAGTGACGACAGGTCTGCCTGTCTTAGCTTCCAATTCGGCACGGGCGTTACGGGCTATCTCGCCACCTTGACGAGCCACTTCCGCATGCTCGCCAAAGGTTTCGGGATTGCGGCTCTCGAAGATGTCTTTGGTGGAAAGTTCGGCAAGCATATTAAGCACAAGCTCACGATTAGTCATGTTGTCTTGAAGATTCTCTTTCTTCAATCCTTTGAATTGCTTGTACTCCTTGGCTGTCATGCCCGACCATGTGCTATAGATGATGTCCGTGAGCGTGGCAAATTGCACACCCTCTTTCAAGCCATGCCGCTTCCACTCATCGGTAAGGTCTTTGCGTATCTCAATTGACTTCAGCCGCTGATTAATCCAATTGTCAGAGTAGCCCAGCCGCTTATAGTCTGTCAGTGCCTGCTCGATGCCTAACTCAGGGTCTTGCATCTGGTCGAGGCGGTCGGCTGCCACTTGCGCCATCCACAGCTTGAACGGCTCCGCTTTGGGAGAAGGGATAGACTGAATGAGGCGGAAAAGCTGTTCGGTGTCAGCGACATCAGTCATCCTCATCTTACCATCTGGAGCTTTCATCTTCAAACCGTGACAACTTGTCACGGTTTCGTTCCCTTCTGCTTTGAGGCGTTGTTTCAACTTTCGCCAATATGCAGTAGGGTCTACACTGTCCGTCAACACCGCTACAGCATCCACAATGGAGAAGTACCATTTCTCTTCTGCATCGTCCCATACGGTGCGGACTTTTTTCTCTTCGAAGATTTGTATCTGGTTATGCCTTGTCATAGTTTGCTGCATTTTTCTATTGTCCCCAGCTGTCGCGGTCGAGGCTGCGGTAGGTGATGGCCTCCTGCAGGTGGTCGGCCTGGATATTGGGGCAGCCCTCGAGGTCGGCAATGGTGCGTGCCACCTTGAGAATGCGGTCGTAGGCACGGGCACTGAGGCCCAGACGCTCCATAGCCGACTTCATCAGTTCCTGGCATTCCTCGTCGATAGCGCAATACTGACGGAATAGTTTGCTGGTCATCTGTGCATTGCAATGGATGCCGGGATACCCTTTAAACCTCTCCTCCTGTATTTTACGGGCTGCAATGACACGCTCGCGTATCACGGCACTGGGCTCGCCAGCCTTCTTGGCAGTGAGTTCACGGAAGGGCACCGGCACAACCTCTATCTGAAGGTCGATACGGTCCAGCAACGGGCCAGATATCTTATTCATGTATTTCTTTACAGCACCGGGAGGGCAGGTGCACTCCACGGTGGGATGGTTATAGTAGCCACAGGGGCAAGGATTCATGGCAGCCACAAGCATGAACGACGCAGGATATTCTACCGTCATCTTGGCACGCGACACAGTAACCCGCCGCTCCTCCATAGGCTGACGCAACACCTCCAGCACCTGACGGCGGAACTCCGGCAACTCGTCCAGAAAGAGCACCCCGTTGTGTGCCAGGCTGATTTCACCCGGCTGGGGGTTGGTGCCGCCTCCCACCAAGGCAACATCGGAGATGGTGTGGTGAGGTGCCCGGAATGGGCGGATGGCAATAAGTGAGTCCTCCTTCTTCATCTTGCCCGCCACACTGTGAATCTGCGTAGTTTCGAGCGAGTCCTCAAGGCTGAGGGGCGGCAGAATAGAGGGCATACGCTTGGCCAGCATAGTCTTGCCCGACCCCGGGGCACCAATCATAATTACATTATGGCCGCCCGCAGCGGCTATTTCGAGTGCCCGCTTAATACTCTCCTGCCCTTTCACATCGGCAAAGTCGTACTCATAGTGGTTCAAATGGTTGGCAAATTCGGCGCGGGTGTCCACATAGGTGGCTTCCATCAGCTGCTCGCCGTTGAGATGGTCGATAACCTGTTTGAGATTGTCGGCGCCATACACTTCCAGATTGTTGACAATGGCAGCTTCGCGGGCATTCTCCTTCGGTATGATGATGCGTTTGAACTTCTGTCTCCGGGCCTCGATGGCAATGGGCAAAACACCCTTTATGGGGCGCAGGCTGCCGTCTAGCGAAAGCTCACCCATAATGACATACTTGTCCAAGTCGTCGGCCCGCATATTGCCAGCCGCGGCCAGTATTCCTATGGCAATAGTGAGGTCGTAGGCTGCCCCCTCCTTTTTCAGGTCGGCGGGAGCCATATTCACCACCACCTTCTTGCCTGGAATATGGTATCCATACTGCCCTATGGCGGTAGCAATGCGTTGCTGGCTCTCCTTCACCGCGCTGTCGGGCAAACCCACCAAAAGAAAGTTCACCCCAACACCTACACTCACCTCCACAGTAACCATGATGGCATTGACCCCGCAAATGGCACTGCCGAATGTTTTGACTAACATATCTGTTTGCTCCTTTTGAAAAAAGCCGACATCTGCATTAGGTGTCGGCTTAGTTGCAAATGTTCGTTTACTTCGGCTTATTTGAGGCCGAGTTTCTTTTTCACGAGGGGCATGATGTCATCGCTGTCCTGCGAATAGAGCACTGCACCCACACCGGCATCGAAAATATAAGTGTATCCGTTTTCTTTACCCACCTCCTCGATGGCTTTCTTGGCACGGTCGACGATAGGTTTGAGCAGTGCTTCCTGACGCTCTTCCAGCTGTTTCTCGGCTTTCTGGCGGTTCTCTTCGAGACGGGTGGCCATAGCCTGCAAGTCGTTCTCTTTGGTTTTGCGGATAAGCTCCGAAAGCTGGTCGCGTTTGGCCATATAATCGTTCACCTTGGTCTCATACTCTTTCTGCAGGGTGGCGAACTCTGCCTGGAGGTCTTCTACCTCTTTCTGCAAGGCAGCCTGTGCGGAATCGCGACCGGGCATGATTTGCATCAGGTCGTTGGAATTGATGTGGCCGAGTTTGATGTTCTTCTGGGCCATGGCGTTACCGCCAAAGGTTAGCAGAGCTAACACAACTACGATAAGTCCTTTTTTCATTGTAAGATTTGATATGTTTTTTTGTTACTATAATTACTTGTTCATTATTTACGCATAACGTCGCGTTGGGTCGACCGCTCGGACGACGAGCCTCGTTTCCCCTCGTTTCCCGCATTCTTCCCTGTGCTGGGGTTGGAGGGGTTCACTCCCTCGGCCGCAGGCTCGGCGGCTCCGGGTTTCACACCCAACAATTCAAGCACCTGGTTTGAGATGTCATATTTCTCACTCACATAGATAACGGTGGCCGAGGCGGCTTTGTCGAAGACGAAGGCGTAGTTCTTTTCGCGTGCCACACGCTCTATGGCGTTATACACGCGGTCCTGCACCGGTTTCATGAGTTCGGCACGTTTCTGGTCCAAGTCTCCACCTGCCGAAAAACGCTGCTGCTGCAGTCGGCGCAGGTCAGTTTCCTTGGTGCGTATCTCGTCCTGCCGGCGCTGTTTAAGATTGTCTGGCAATAGGTAGGCCTCCTGCTGATACTGCTCACGCAGTTCGTCCACCTCCTGCTGCTTGGCCTCAAGCTCACTTTTCCACTCCGACACATACTTGTTTATCTTGTTCAACGCCTGATTGTATTCGGGCACACTGCGCAGAATGTAATCCGTATTAACACAGGCATATTTCTGTGCCTGAACCATGAAAGGGAGGATAGCCAAAACTAGAAAAACATACTTGCGCATAAGTTGAAGTGTTTTTTTATTGTCTCTACCAGTTATTAATCAATACTCTGTCCGATGCAGAAATGGAACTGAGGACCACCATAGGCTCCATCGAAACCATAGCCCCAGTCAACACCTATCAAACCAAGCATGGACATAAACACACGCACGCCCACACCTGCCGAGTTATAGATTTTGAACGGCTGATAATCCTTAATGCTCTCCCAGCTGTTGCCGCCTTCAAGGAACCCGAGCACCCACACAGTGGCGGCTGCACTCTCAATGATGGGCTGGCGTATTTCGAGGGTGTAGCGGTTGAACACAGAGGCTCCCGAAGTGGGACTCAGTTTGTAATCCTCATAACCACGCATGGGGATAATCTCACGTCCGTCGAACATCATGGTGGAAAGGCCGCTGCCGCCCACATAATATCTGCCAAATGGCGAAAGGCCGATATCCTTGTTGTAATATCCCATCCAGCCGAAGCGGGCACGGGCATTCAGCACCACATCGCCTATCAAGTTAATCATCCACGAACCACGCAGATTTATCTTGAAATACTCAACCCAGCGATACTTGTCCTCCGAAGTCATATTGGAGTAGTCCTTCTTGTTCATGAGGGAATAAGGCGGTGTGATGGCACCCGAGATGGATATCTCCGAACCGCTGCGTGAATAGATGGGCGAGTCGAGCGAGTTGCGGCTCAAGGTAATGCCATATGAGAGGTCGTTGGCACTGCCTTCGGTGAACACTGTGCTCATATAACGGAAGTTCTGCAGATTATAATGCTTGAACGAGATGGAATGGGAAATAATGAAATAGTCGTCGGGCCATTTCAGACGTTTGGTAAACGACACACCACCACCCGTGAGACGCATAAATCCATATCCGGCATCAGTCTTCTTGTAGAAAATACCGTTGGTTTGGAAATTATGATACACCGACACGCTGAGCGACTGGGGACGCTTGCCTCCCAACCAGGGCTCGGTGAACGAACCGTTGAAGGCATAATAGTAAGTGCCGTTGGTGACAGCGTTCAAAGAGAGTTTCTGTCCGTCGCCGGCAGGCAGTGGCCTCCAGGCTTTTTTATTGAAGATATTGCGCACAGAGAAGTTATTGAGTGTAAGGCCAACCTGACCGATGAGCATACCGCCGCCATAACCGCCCTGCAGGGTAATCTGGCTGGTTTCGCCTTCCTGCACCTTATACACCACATCCACCGTACCATCCTTGGGATTGGGTTTTACATCGGGCATAATGGTCTCTTCTTTAAAATAGCCCAATGTGGCCAATTCGCGTCGGCTACGCAGGATAGCGTCGCGGCTGAAGAGGTCGCCCGGTCTGGTATACAGTTCACGCATAATAACGCGGTCGCTGGTAATGGTGTTTCCTTCCAAAATCACTTTATTGATACGTGCCTGTTTTCCTTCCACTATCCGTATTTCGATGTCGATGGAATCATTCTCCACACCCACCTCTACCGGAGTGGCATTGAAAAACAGATAACCGTTGTCCATATACATAGACGAGATGTCTGTGCTGGAAGGATTGTAACGCAGATTGGTCTCAAGGAGCGTGCGGTTATAGGGGTCGCCCTTGTTGATGCGCAAATTCTTGGAAAGCAGTTCGGACGAATAGATGGTGTTGCCCGTAAATGTAATATTGCGGAACACATACTTGTTGCCTTCGAAAATCTTTATCTTTATCCGCAACATGTCCTGCTTGGACGTTTTGGACAGGGAGTCCTTCACCAGATAAACCGTATCCCACACGATGCGGGCGTCGCGGTAACCCTCTTTGTTGTAGTAGGTGATGATGCTTTCCAGGTCCTCCTGGTATTTCGACTCCTGGTATTTCGACTTCTTCCAAAATCCGGAAGTCCAGAAGAACAACTTCTTGAAGTAGTTCACATCATGCGTGTTTTTCATCTCCATCATCAGCCTGTTGGTACTTACCTCTTTGTTGCCCTCAAAGATGATAGAGTCAATCTTGACCGGTTTGCCTGTATTCACTTTGAATTTCACAATCACCCTTCCCTCCTTATTCTCTGTAATCGTGTCTTTCTCGGTTTGGGTGGTAACGGCTACATTGGTATAGCCTTTTTCCAGATAGTAGGCGCGTATTTTGTTCCTCGCCGTGGTAAGGAAATTCTCGGTCACCACATCGCCTACGGCAATCTTCATCTCCTCCCGCAATTTCTGGTCGTCGCTCTTTTTCACCCCCTCAAAACTAAACATGGCCAGCTTGGGGCGGCTTTTCAATTCTATCTCGAAGAATATCTTGTCGGCCTGGATGCGGGTAATGTATATCTGCACATCCTCGAAAAGTCCTTGTTTCCAAAGACGGTCCACTGCTGTGGCCAGTTTGTCGCCCGGCACACGTATCTGGTCTCCCACTTGAAGTCCGGCAATCAACAGTATCATACGGGTGTCGTAATTCTCGGCACCGCTGAAGGTGATACCGCCAATTTCATACATCTTCGGCGTGAGGTAATCAATGTCATACTCTTGGTTGCCAACAACTACTTGGGCTCTGCCCATAGTGGTCAGACCCAGCATCAGAAACAGGGGCAGGATAAACAGTATTCTTTTCATTCAGTATCTAATATTCTGATATACATATATAAACAGCACTCGGGGATTACTCTAATTCCAGTACTTAGATAATAATAACTCTATTTTGTGTTTTTTATTATCTATTTATTGCAAAAAAATATCTTTTTGTCTATTCCGATGCCTTCACCTGGTCGCCAGTCTTGCCAAAACGGCGTTGGCGGTTCTGATAGTCGACTACCGCATCGTAGAAATCCTCGTGCCTGAAATCGGGCCATAACTGCTCACTAAAGTAGAACTCCGTGTAGGCCATCTGCCACAGCAGGAAATTACTTATCCGCAACTCTCCGCCAGTGCGTATAAGCAAGTCGGGGTCGGGATAGTTGCGGGTGGCAAGATAACTCCGCAGTGTCTCCTCGTTCACATCCTCGGGCTGCAGTTTACCCTGACGGGCATCGTTGCACACGCCCCTCAATGCCTTCGCAATCTCCCATCGGGAACTGTAGCTGAGCGCCAGCACAAGCGTCATGGCGGTATTTCCTGCCGTTTCGTTTATGCATTCCTGCAACTTCAGGCGCGACCTCTCGGGAATACGTTCCGTCTCTCCAATGGTCTCCAGCTTCACATTGTTGTCCATCAACGTTTTGGTCTCATCTCTCACCGCCTTTATCAACAACTCCATCAATCCGTCTATCTCTTCCTGCGGACGGTTCCAGTTCTCGGTGCTGAAGGTGTACAATGTGAGGTACTTCACCCCTGTTGCCACAGCGGCCTCCACCGCCTGCCGCACTGCGGTCATGGCATTCTGGTGGCCAAAAATGCGTTTATGCGACTGCTTCTGTGCCCAACGGCCGTTGCCGTCCATAATAATTGCCACATGTTGGGGAACACGCGATTTGTCAATATCTTCCAGTTTCATATCTTTATGTCATTTAGCTTTCTAACCATTCATAATGCCCTGACAGGCTCTCTCACCTCCCAGCATCACAACTCGCACACCTTGCCCCGCATCCATCCAAAAAGCACCTCGGCCGAGAACGTCAACGAGATGTGGAAAAACGAATACCAATCCTTCAGCGAATCGTCGCCTCTCTTCACCCCCACCGGGTTCACATATCCCGGTTCCACTTCCCCACTCCTGTCGGCCAGCACCACTGCCATCATCCCTCGGCCGTCGCCCGGATTCAGAACCTCTGCACCCACATAAGTGGTACTCACATCATCCAGATAATCAGTCCATGTCTTGCGCCAGCCATATTCAACCGACAGGTGCACACTGCGCGAGAGACGCCACTTGTATCCAATGCCAAACGGCATGCAAACCTCCAACAACTGGTACATCTGCCTGTCGGGGTAGGCCATTGTGCCCTGCCCCTCGGTGGCTAACGGCTGCAGCTCATACCATGTCGACTCGCCTGTGGCCGGTTCGGTATATTTGGCCTTGGGGTTGAACTTGAACAATCCCACCCCGCAGAATATATACGGGGTAGAAAGCTTCTGGGTGTTGCTTATCAACCCGTAAGGGAAAAAGTTGAACTCCGCCCTCAAAAAGCCTTCCGCTATCGGCGACCGGAAACTCAGATTGCGGCGTGCTATCACATCGGGGTTGCCCCCTTCCACCTGGCCATACGAGAACCCCAGTGCAACTGCCCAGCGGGGGTCTATATTCAACCTTGCCGTAAGCCCGGCGGCCGGCCTCACTTTGCCCAGCATGCTTTGATCGTTCAGGTCGCCTATATACGTCATTCCGCCCAGTCCCAATCCCACTTCGCTACGCGAAAGAATGCTCTGCGACCGCAACAGCGTGGCCGACGAAATCAACAACAATAGCAGCAATATGCGTTTACACATCTTTATGTCAATCATATAGTCCAAAACATAGTCAGGGCAGCATTCCACTCACTTTACTTCCCGTCGTCGAACGAGAGCGACCAACAAATACCCTCCACCTGCATCAGCAGGTCACGCTTGGTCCAAGGCTTGTTGCGGGGACAGTATACATATCCCGTGAGCGAGATGATATTCTTCTTGTCGGGCGACAGCACGGAGTAGGACACAAACGGACCTCCCATAAAATCGCCGAACGTACGCCAGCTGCCGCGTGTCTCCACGCTATAGCTGCTGCTGTCGAACGTCACCATACGGCTCATGATAGGAGCCAGATACTCACCCTTGTCGGTGCGGCGCCGTTCTATGCCGGCATAACTCTCCTCAGCGGTGGCAGGCACATACCGTTTCAGCATAGTGTCCAGACGGTCCAGGATACGTTCCTCCTCGAAATCCTCCTGACTCTTGTACGGAATCACCTGTATCCACACTCCTATACCGAAATCCTTGGCCTCCTTGCGCACCCAAGCAAAGTTTTTATCCTTCTTGGCAATAGTAAATTCGTTCGAAAACATCAATCCGAATCCAAACTGGTCGCGGATTGCCTTGTTCAAATCATAACCCTCAATGCCCTTAAAGGCTTTATATATGCGGCGGTGCTCCGCTTTATAAAACTCGTCAAGTATCTTGCTTTCATACTTTTTCAACAACTCCCGCAACGATGCGCGGTCCTTGGTGGCGAAATCCACCACCACCTGTGGGGCGGCATATTCGTCAATATGCATATACACCTTGTTCGGGTTGTCGGGATTGATGTCGAGCAACAGCACATTGCGGTAATTATGAAACATCTCCGTGTTCTCAAACGACGTCTTAGGGATATTCACAATATCGAATTTGCTCTCGGGCACAATCAAACAGGGTTGAGGGCTTCCGAACATAGAATCAATGAATTCCTTGGTTTCACCCACATACACATCCTTATTCGCCACAACCATCAATTCCAGCGTCTTGCCCGACGAGCCCTTTTTGGGCGGAACTGTCTTGCTATCACTATTATTGCAAGCACAGAATGTAAGCAGCAAAGCTGCCATAAAAAGAATCTTCTTCATATCATTATTGTTTTATTTTTATTCATAACGCGGTTTGCCCTAAAATATTGTCCACTCCTCCGCCCAACATAAAATTATCTGCCGGCGCCGACTCCCTCCGCCCTCGCTACCTCTTAACCTCTTATTAACTACCTCTTTAGCTCCTGTTCACCTACGGGGTGAAGAACACCACGCGAAGAAATCACTAATGGCTTGAGTGATATGGGTGCTGGGCATATTGAGCTGAGTACGGGCAGCATTGTTGTTGTAATACTCGCGCACTGTCAGCTGGCGCACGTTGCGGGTGGAGAGCTGCGTGCGGATGCCGCACAGACGCAACAAGTCGCCAATCCAACCGGCAACGGCCAGCAGGGCATTGGGAACGGTTACAAGACACTGACGGTAATGGCATGTCTGAGCCTGAAGGCAGTAAAACTCTTTGAGTGTAAGGTTTTGACCCGTGAGGAGATAGCGGCAGCTATGCTGCCCCATAGTGAGGGCATTGACGATGGCGGCGGCGGCATCGGCCACGTGTACAAAACTTTTGCCCCCGCTGGGAGCAACCATCAGGGGTTTGCGGTAGCCGGCAAGCAACAGAGCACCCGAACTGGGCTTGGTGTCGAAGGCACCAATCATGAAACCGGGATTTACCACTATGAGATGCCAGCCGGGGTGTTGCCTGGCAGCGTCCAGCAGGATGTCTTCGCCCTCCCGCTTGCTGAGTCCATAGTAGGAACGGCTGAAGGGGGGCTGCATGGGCTGCAGCTCGTCAGCGGGTTGCGAGGGGGTGCCATAGCCGATGGTGTTGGCGGTGCTGGTGTGCACCAGACACGGGATATTTTGCCGCTCCATAAGTTTCACCAGCCGTTGGCACAAGTCGCGGTTCACCGGCAGGTAGTCGTCGTACCGCAAGAGAGACATATCGGTTGTGCCAGCACAATTGATAATGGCGTCGCAACCCTGGGCTGCGGAATAGAGGGTGGCATCATCGAGCAGGGACCCTTCCAGCATTGAGACCTGCCCTTCGTATCCCGCAATGGCGGCACTGTCCAGCGAAGTTTTTCTTCGCAGCAACAGCTTTACATTGTGTCCTTGAAACAAGAGCTGCCGGAGCACATTGTGCCCCAGCAGCCCGTTGCCTCCTAATAAAAGGATATTCATAGCTATTAACCTACGCTGCATCCAGGGGTGACCAGCTGGCTGGGAGTGACCAGTACCAGACGGCCGTCCTTGTCCTCAGCACTCAGTATCATACCTTGGCTTTCGACACCTTTTAGCTTGCGCGGGGCGAAATTGGCGATAAAACATACCTGCATTCCCACCAGTTTCTGCGGCTCGGGGTAGTATTTGGCAATGCCGCTGACGATGGTGCGTGTGCCCATTCCGTCTTCTATCTTGAATTGAAGCAGTTTGTCGGCCTTGGGCACCTTGCAGCATTCCAGCACGGTGCCAACACGGATGTCCATTTTGCCGAAGTCCTCGAAGGCCACAGTCTCTTTCACAGCGTTAGGAGTCCAGGCATTCAGTTCGTTCTGGCGTTTGGTTTCGAGCAATTTGTTGACCTGAGCCTCGATGGTGGCGTCGTCTATTTGCTCGAAGAGCAGTTCCGGCTTGTCGATGGTGTGGCCTTCCATAAGCAGGTTTGCTTTGCCGGCCTGCTGCCAACCCATGGCGGGAAGGTTCATGATGCGGTGCATCTTGTCGGCAGTGAAGGGCAGGAAGGGGGCACACAGAATGGCGAGGTTGGCGCATATCTGCAGGGAGAGGTTCATGACCGTGGCGGTATGCTCGGGGTCGGTCTTGAACAGTTTCCAGGGTTCGGTATCGGTGAGATATTTATTGCCCAGACGCGCAAGATTCATCATTTCGCTCAGGGCCTCGCGGAATCGGTAGGACTCGATGGAGCGGCCTATGCGCTCGGGGAAGGCGGCCATCTCTTTCTGCACCTCTTTCTCCATCTCACCCATAGGTCCACAGGCGGGCACCTTGCCGCCATAGAACTTGTGGGTAAGCACCAGCGTGCGGTTGACAAAGTTGCCCAGAATGGCCACAAGTTCGGAATTGTTCTTCAGTTGGAAATCCTTCCATGTGAAATCGTTGTCCTTGGTTTCGGGGGCATTGCTGCACAATGTGTACCGGAGTACATCCTGCTTGCCGGGGAATTCTTTTAAATACTCGTGCAGCCACACAGCCCAGTTGCGTGAGGTGCTGATTTTTTCGCCCTCAAGGTTGAGGAACTCGTTGGCGGGAACGTTGGCGGGGAGGATGTAGCTGCCGTCGGCATGGAGCATGGAGGGGAAGATGATGCAGTGGAAGACGATATTGTCTTTGCCAATGAAATGCACCAGTTTGGTCTCCTTGTCCTTCCACCACTTCTCCCAGTCGTCGCCTTTCAGCTGTTTGGTGAAGGATATGTAACCTATAGGGGCGTCGAACCATACATACAGCACCTTGCCGTCGTTACCCTCGATGGGGACTTTCACACCCCAGTCGAGGTCGCGGGTTACGGCACGGGGTTGCAAACCGGCATCAATCCAGGACTTGCACTGGCCATACACATTGGTCTTCCAGTCGCCTTTGTGCTGCTCCAGAATCCATTGGCGGAGCCAAGGTTCATCTTGGTCCAAGGGCAGATACCAATGCTTGGTTTCCCTCATCACGGGAGGGTTGCCGCTCAGAGCCGACTTGGGGTTGATGAGGTCGGTGGCGTTGAGCGAAGTGCCGCAGGCTTCGCACTGGTCGCCGTAGGCATGCTCGTTGCCGCAATGGGGGCAGGTGCCGGTGATGTAGCGGTCGGCGAGGAACTGCCCGGCCTCTTCGTCATAGTATTGCTGCGACACCTTCTCGACGAATTTGCCTTCGTCGTATAACTTCTTGAAGTAGGCGGCGGCAGTTTCATGATGCACTTGGCAACTGGTGCGGCTGTAGATGTCGAACGATATGCCTAGCTCGGCAAAGGAGTCTTTGATAATCTTGTGATAGCGGTCCACGATGTCCTGTGGTGTAACCCCTTCCTTGCGGGCCTTGATGGTGATGGGCACGCCGTGCTCGTCGCTGCCACCAATAAACATAACCTCTTCACCCTGCGAGCGCAGATAGCGGACATAGACATCGGCAGGCACATACACCCCAGCCAAATGTCCGATGTGCACCGGCCCGTTAGCATAGGGCAGTGCAGAAGTTACTGTATAACGTTTGTATTTCTGGTCTTTTTCGCTGTATGTCATGTGATATTATTTCTTGTAACTATAGGTGACATTTAGGTCACCGCTTACCCTGGTGGGATAGTTCTTGTCGTTGTACTCGTAAATGTATTCTTTGTAGCTTTCAATCGGCTGGTTGTAGATGTTGGTGGTCTGGCCCATCATAGATATCCCCACTGACATAGCGCCCCGCTCGGTAGTGGTGACCACATTGTTCATCGACAGGTTCTGCGGCGAAAAGATCCCGCCCCAATTGCAGAACAGCGGATTATTCTTATTGTCATAAGTAGACGTCATGGTGTCGTTTACCGAAAGTTGCAACGGCACATTGCCGCCACCCATAGCCATCACCAGCTGAATCATACTCATGTATTGTTCCGGTATATCGATAAACTGACTGATGAATTCGATATCATCAGCCGAGACATTCAGATTAATGCTGGCGCTGTTCACCTGTTGGGTCATGTTTTCTCCATTCCACAGCAGGGTCATAGTGACGTTCTTGTCGCCGATGTCAAACTTGGCCCCTTCATGATTTTGGGTCATCTTTGCCATGTCTACCAACGACTTTGCCATATTGTTACCCACAATTTTCTCAAAAGCTGTTCCCTTCCCCAGCAGGCTTCCTGCCAACTGCAGCAAGAAATCGTTTTCGATGGTGACATCGGCACCAGATATCTTTCCTGCCTCGTTGTGGGTCAAAGCCATGCTCAGTGCCTTGGCACCGTTGTAGTAGATGTCGCATGTGGAGAATTTGCCGCCTTCGTAAGAATAATGGATTTCCTCACGGGTGCCTCCAATGGTGGTTACACTAGAGATGAGGTTGTTGGCATAGTTATATGTTACTACCTCATCGTCGCCATACCTTACCTCGGTCAGGTCGTTGTCCGACCAAAGCCAAATCTGGCGATTGCCGTCTTCGTCAACCAAGGTGTCTATCATCTGGCAGGGATGGTATACACCTTCTTGATACACCGGAGTGCAGATGTGCTCTACCTTTTCTTTCTTACACGACACGGCACCGGCCACTAGGGCCAATGCAATAATGGGAACAAATAGTTTTTGCATAATTACTGGGTATTAAATGTTGATATATTAAATGGCTTTCTTAGCAGTAGTGGTTCTTTTGGGTGCTGCCTTGGCCTGAGTGGTGGCCTTAGGAGCGGCCTGCTTGGGGACGGTGTTTTTCTTGGGGGCAGCCTGCTTGGCAGCTACGGGCTTCTCGGCGGATGCCTCGGACTCGCCCTCTTCCTTCTTCTCCTCTTCGGCGGTAATCTTGCCGGCATTCAACAGGATATTGTACCAGGAGAACAGTTTCTTGGCATCGGATGCATGCACACGGTCCTTGTCGTAGTCGGGCAGCACCTTGCCTAACAATTCAAAAAGCACATCGCTGCTGGCCTGCTTCGGGTCAAAGTCAGTGGGTTTGCCTTCCAAATGGTTGAATATGTTCATGAATATCTCTTCCAACGGCTTCTCGTCGTTGGTGGTGAACATTCTAATCTCGCTCAACTGGCTGATGCTGTTGGTGGTGAATACGGGGAATTTCTGTCCTGTAACCAAATCCATTACGATAGCGCCATTTTTAGTGCGAGACACCAGTTGGTTGAGGTTGGGTTTGCCAGAGATGGCTAAGATGTTAGTAAGCTCCATTTGATAAATAGATGTTAAATGTTGATAATCTTTTTTGTTATATCTGCCGATAACGCAGTTTTTTAAATATTATTATTTACGGGCTGTTCAATTTTTTAAAAACTTACATTTCTGCAATGCTTTATTACTCAATATCACTATCTAACGCCAAAGTATAATAATCTCTGGCTGGCCCTGCTTCCAAGTTCTCACATTCGATGATAGTGTATCAATCCCTCTTTGGGGTTTTGAACCACGGTTTTTATTGTTATCCCTCTCCTACGTGCCAATGCAGTGAGCAATGGCTCAAACTCTGACGCTACACCGCCCACCAAGTGCAACGGTTTATCTTGGTTCAGTTGCAGATAATCAATCTGGTCAAAGAATTCGCCGAAACACCTTTCCAGCACTCCCGCCACATAAGGATGGCCACGATGTCGAGAGGCAAAGGGTACAAACGAAGCAAAGAACCTGTTGGCATAGCTTTGCCGGTATATCCGGTCGATGCATTCCTCGGTTGTCAGGGGGCAGAATTCGTGCAGCAAAGTGCTGACATCTTGCGGCATCCGCTCCTCCAAATAGTCTTTCAGCAACCTTCGGCCAATATGGTTGCCCGAGCCCTCATCGCCCAGCACATAGCCTGTGGAAACTCGCTGCTTCACTATGTTCCAGCCGTCGTACAGACACGAGTTGCTCCCTGTGCCCAATATGCCCACAGCCCCGCGCTCATTGCCACACACCGCACGGCAGGCTCCCAGCATGTCGCCTTCCACCTCCACCTCCGCACCTTCGAAAAGTGCTGCCAGCCGCCCCCTCATTCTTTGCCTCACTTCTGCTGTCCCGCAGCCTGCTCCATAAAAGAAGATGCTGTCCAAGCGTTCGCTGCAACCATCCACCAGCCGTTCGCGCACCGCCCCTACCACTTCGTTAAACGCCTCTTCAGACGTCATTCGTGGATTTAATCCGGCAGTCACATACTCCTTCAACTCTCCTCCCACCCGGCTCACCCATAAGGTTTTGGTGCTTCCGCTGTCGGCTATCAATATCATATTATGCCTATAATGTCGTTGATGTCGTCTATCTTGTGGCGTTGGCAATAGTCCTCCAGACCCTCCACTATCTTCACTGTCACTGCAGGATCCAGAAAATTGGCTGTGCCTACTTCCACAGCCTTGGCACCCGCCATGAGAAACTCCAACGCGTCGGCCGCGGTGCTGATGCCGCCCAGACCCACCACCGGTATCTGCACAGCATGAGCCACCTGCCACACCATGCGGACTGCCACAGGCTTCACGCATGGACCGCTCAGACCTCCCGTAATCGTGCTGAGACAGGGGCGCTGACGTTCCACATCGATGGCCATACCCAGCAGAGTGTTTATGAGCGACACGCTGTCGGCCCCAGCTCCCTCCACTGCCTTGGCAATATCAACCACACTCGTCACATTGGGCGTAAGCTTTACTATCAGTGTCTTTCGATACACTTTCCGCACCGCCTCAACCACCTGGGCTGCCATATCCGGATTGGTGCCGAAACCCATGCCTCCTTTCTTCACATTGGGGCAACTGATGTTCAATTCAATGCCGGGAATATTGTCAAGCTCGTCGATCATCTCCGCCACATGGCAATATTCCTCAATCGACGAACCGCTCACATTCACCAGTATGTTTGTGTCTATATCCTTGATGCGGGGATAAACCTCACGGCAAAAAGTATCCACCCCCACATTCTGCAGTCCCACGGCATTCAGCATTCCGGCCGGAGTCTCGGCCATGCGGGGATAAGGGTTACCCTGACGGCGTTCGCCCGTGGTGCCTTTCACCACTATGCCGCCCAGACGCGAGATATCCATAAAATCAGCAAACTCCTCCCCGTAGCCGAACGTGCCCGAAGCAGTCATCACAGGGTTTTTCAACAGGAGGTTATGTATTCTTGTCTCTAACTTTGCCATTTTCTTTCCTTTCTTGTTTATTTATTTGCCCTCGGCTATCCATTGCGTCAGTTTCTTCACATTGAACACCGGCCCCTCTTTGCACACACATTTATGCCCCTCATCGGTATTGCACACACAGCAGAGGCAGGCCCCGATGCCGCAGGCCATCATGTTCTCAAGCGACACCTCGCAATCTATGCCCTTTTGCAGCGCATAACGTCCCACTGCCCGCATCATGGGTGTAGGTCCGCAGGTGCAGATATAATCATAATCGCCATCAAACCGGGAATGCTGCGTCACCAATCCCTTCTCGCCCAAGCTGCCATCCTCGGTGGCATAAAACACCTTGCCGAAAGGTTCAAAATCCTCTCTCACCGGAATCAGCTCGCGTGTGCGTCCCCCTAGCAAAACTGTGGGTTCCACCCCCCGGGACTTATAGCACTTGGCCAGATACAGCAACGGTGCAATACCCGCACCGCCTCCAACCAGCAACGGCCGTTGGCCAGCCAGCGAAAAGCCATGTCCCAAAGGATAGACCATATTCAGCACCTCGCCCTCCTTCAGTTCGGCCAGTCGGCGCGTGCCCTTGCCTACTATCTGTATCAGAAGACTCAGTCGGTTATGCTCTTTATCAACATCATGAATCGATATCGGTCGTCTCAGCATCACCTCGCGGCAATTTCTCACCTCTACCTCCACAAACTGACCCACCTCTATCGGGGGCAATACCCCCGGATGCTGCAGCGTCAACCTGAAATAATAATTGCCCAAACGCTCGTTACGCAGAACAATAAAATCTGTAATACTCTTCATCTTTTGTCAAATATGGAATATTAATACTTCGTCCGTTGAAAGCACATGCTTATAAAACAAAATGCAAAAATACGATTTTTTTTTGTACCTTTGCATTCTCAAACAAATAAAAAAATGGATCTGTCCTCCTCAACCCTCTCCCAGGCCGTCGATGCCCTCGCGTCGCTGCCCGGCATCGGCAAACGCTCCGCACTGCGTTTTGCACTCCATCTACTCAAACAACCACCCGAAGAGGTGCTCCACCTCTCCGAAAGCCTCCATCGTCTGGCCACCGACATCCACTACTGCAGTATCTGCCACAGCGTCAGCGACTCCGACCTCTGTCCCATCTGTGCCAGTCCCAAACGCAATCAATCCATCGTCTGCGTGGTCGAAAACATACAAGATGTTATGGCCATAGAGAACACTCAGCAATATCAAGGCCTCTACCACGTCCTCGGCGGAGTCATCTCCCCCATCGACGGCATTGGCATCCGCGACCTCAATATCGAATCGCTCCTACAGCGCGTCCGTCAAGGCCATCCCGCCCCTGTCGAAGAGGTAATCCTTGCACTCCCCACCACAATGGAAGGAGACACCACCAGCTTCTACATCAACAAACAACTCGTCCCCCTCAACGTCAAAGTAACCACCATTGCCCGGGGCATAGCCATAGGCGACAACCTCGAATATGCCGACGAAATCACCCTTGGACGCAGCATCCTCCACCGCATACCCTTTGCATAAATCATTGTCACATTTATTAAAAACCCAGCAACATGAAAAGAATATTTTTGCTTGCTCTCCTCATGGCCGTTACACTCTCGGCATGCAGCCAAAACCCCAACGTCCATAAAGACTCCGAAACCCAACCCCAAATCGGGGCAGACCAACTGCGTAAGGACATCGGCGAAATGCTACTGGTGGGATTTCGTGGCACCACCATCACCGAACAGGACCCCATAGTCCGCGATATCACTAAATACCATGTGGGCAGTGTCATTCTCTTCGAATACGACGCCCCTTCCGGCACACGCCACCGCAACATCAGCTCGCCACAGCAAATCAAAAACCTCTGTTCTGACCTCCAGAAATACTCCTCCGAACCCCTTCTTATTGGCATTGACCAGGAAGGAGGCAATGTTACCCGTCTCCGCTCCCGCGACGGCTTCCCCCCTACCCTCTCCGCTGAAGCCTCCGCCCGCGGCGGCGACGACAGCGTCTCCCGCAACGCTCGCACCATCGCCACCTCCCTCAGCAAAGCTGGCATCAACCTCAATTTCGCCCCCTGTGTCGATCTCAATGTCAACCCCCAATGCCCCGTTATCGGCAAACTGGGCCGCAGTTTCTCCTCCGACCCCGACAAAGTAACTCATTTCGCCTCCATCTGGATTAAAGAGCACAACAAACAGGGAATCATATCCTGCCTCAAACATTTCCCAGGCCACGGAAGTGCCAGCGGCGACACCCATGCCGGTCTCGTCGACGTGAGCAAATCTTGGCAACCTTCCGAACTGCAACCCTACTCTTCCCTCATTGAACAAGGTCTGGTCGATATGGTCATGGTGGCCCACGTCATCAACTCCCAGCTGGGTGACGACCTCCCGGCCTCACTCTCCCCATCAGTGGTCAAAGAGTTGCTGCGCAACCAAATGGGATTCACAGGCGTAGTGGTTACCGACGATCTCGCTATGGGTGCCATTGTCAAACAATACGGCTTCGAGGAAGCCATCCATCTGGCAATTCTTGCCGGTTGCGACCTCCTCTGTTTGTCCAATAACGGCACGCGCTACGACCCGGACATGGTGCCACACGCAGTCGAAGCCATCCTCTCTATGGTGGAAAACGGACTAATCTCAGCACAAGACATCCACGCCTCTGCCGAACGCATCCGTGCTCTGAAAAAGAAAATAAACCTAGACCCAACCCGTTAGGCCCAACAAACCTGTAGCTGCAAGATAACGGGCAAATTTGCCTGCAAACATCAAGACCAACGTCCACCGCGGGTTCACCCTCATCAACCCCATGGCTATGGCTATCAGGTCACCCACAAAGGGCAGCCACGTCAACAACGCCGCCCACACGCCGTACTTCGCCACACGGTCGCGCATCCTTTCCAGTTTCTCCCGCTTCACCCTGAAATATTTCTCAAGCCACTCCCACTTGCACAGCCACCCCATGGTGTAACTTATCATACCGCCAGTGGTATTGCCCAATGCCGCCACAAGTGTAACCGTCCACTTGCCATAGCCTGCCAGCAAGGCTCCTGCCAGCAAAGCCTCGGAAGAAAACGGAACCACAGTGGCCGCCAACATACAGCCCAGAAACAGCCCCAAAAGACCTAATTGCTCAAGCATATACCCAATAACGCTTACCCCGCCGTTTTATTATGTCCCCACCCACTTAGAGTTGCTCTTGCAACTGGAATTCAGCCCCTATCGGCTGTCATTCTGCAGTCTCGGCACTGCGCCCGAGGCTTGCACACTGTTTTGCCTATCGCGTCCCTAACGGGAAGCCCTACTGGCTGTCATACTGCTACACGTCCCGACAGGGACGCGACACACAACGTATATAATAAATCCACCCAGAGAGTGTGTGATGGTTCCTCAATCACCTTTCGGGGGCTCTTCTATTCTTCGGAGACTCTCTCGTTCAATACAGCATTCCGAACATCCATAGCGGAATGCGGTTGCCAATCTCGATACCGTCAACAGCAAGAAAACTATCCTCCACATCCTTTATCTGCTCGAATGTCTTGTTCTTGCCCCCCACCTCAAACAGATATTTGTTGTCAACAAGGAAATCACCTTGGGCAGGTGAACACACTTCATGCCCGAGCGACAGCTGGTTCAAGAAAAACGTCTCTCGCAGCGTCCCCTCATTGACTCGACTGCCCAATGCATACATCAGGTTCGTGTTACCAAGGAATATCTTTTCCGGGTTGACCAGGTGCTTATAGTCCTTAACGTTGCGGGTAAGAAGCAAGACCAGTCCCGCACGGTCAAGCGTATATAGCATCTTCAGGCACATATCGCGTGTTGTCTCCAGTTGGGCCGACAATTTCGAGATATTCGGCACCAAAGGGACATTACCAGCCACAACCATAAGCAGCTGTTTTGTCTTTTGGATGGTCGCATAGGATACATTCTCCACGGCGGGCATATCCGACTCAATCACCAGCTTGGCCGTCTCTTCAAGTCGTGCCAGATAGTCGCTTCCCGCCTCAATATGGAAAGGATAGTAGCCCTCTTTCAAGTAGTTGGAAAAGTGCTTTGTTACAGATATGTCCTTGCAAATATCCATTGCTGCCGTCTGATGTTCTTCAAACAATTGACCAAGTGGCAACGGCTGTACATCCTTAATCTTATTGATGGCAAGATACTCACGGAAAGACAATCCCTGCATGGTATAGAGCGTCTGACGACGGGAAAGGTCGGCACGCGAATGGTCTATCTCAAGCATACTGCTGCCTGTATATACAATGTTCAAGTCATCGTAAGTGTCATACAGGTTTTTAATGACGATTGCCCAATTGGGGTACTTGTGTACCTCGTCAAGAAACAAATGCCGGATGCCGCGCAGATACAGCCAGTCTGCCAACTCAGGCAGCGAGTGCGACTGAAACCACAGATTATCCAGCGATACATAAAACACCGTGTCAGTTTTCTTATATGCCATTTTGATGCGTTGCAACAGCAGAGTGGTCTTGCCCACACCCCTTGCACCCTTGATGCCAATAAGTCGGACATCCCAATTAATGGTCTTATATAGGTATCTTACAAATCTTGTATCAACCTTATTAATCTTTGCAAGATACATGTTTTCAAACAACTGATAGTCTTCTTGTGTCATAATTATTCACTTTTTCAAAATGCAAAGATACAAAATAATTCGCTTTTGCAAAAGTGAATTTTGCATCTTTTTTCACTTTTCAAAAAGCGAATGCCATTTGTCAGCAATCGCCTTTTGCATGAGGCATTCAGTGAAAGAGTAGAAAACTGGCGATTCGTCCCGACAGGGACGCGACCTTGCATAACACAGTACAAGAGGACAAAGTCCTCGCAGTGCCGTGAGGAAACAACCAATCGACCAGCGTCCCGACAGGGACGCGACACAAAACAAATAAACCCAAATCGGTCGTTAGTAGAATGAAAATACAATACACACTTTGTAAATAGCAATTAATCAACAATCTATATTGTATTTTCAAATGACGGTCATTAGAAAACATACACCGTAAAGCATAGTACTTATGTGTAATATACTATTTACATCATGTCTAATGACCGACTTGGGTTTAAAAAACAATGTTTAGAAACACTGTTTTTTGCACTTTTGCAAAAGTGAATTTCGCATTTTTTCACCTTCCCAAAAGCGCATAATCGGGTAGGAGGTAAACGCTGATAGAAGTGTTTACCTCCTATTTCGCGTTTACCGTCCTCCCACACCACCGTACAAGCGGTTCCGCATACGGCGGTTCCGTGCTTTGGCACCTCCAAGGGTGTGCGTCTTGTTGTTTTCGGTCATCGACAGCAAAACATCGCTTTTGCCTATCCTTTGATTCCGTCATACTTTCAGCAAATAGCCTCCGTATAGGAGCAATTGACTCATAGGTTGATATAACCTTCAATTACTTTTACGCTGCACGGTTCGGTCCTTCTGCCTTTGCGAGTCTTCCTGCCTTTGCTTTCTTTTTCGGCAAGCTCGTGTCCAGGCTTACTATGACCTTGACTGACTTCTCATGGCAAGCTTTACTCCACGGCTTTGAGTAATTCAGTCGCGTCTGTGAGACCTCCCCGATTAAGTGCCTAATCTTTCACACTTATACCTGCTTGCTTTACGCCTCCCGTTCCGAATAGCTATCGGGCTTTGACATGTTTTGCAGTCTTACCCACGGGCATACGCCTTCTTATCAAGTTTCTGTTCGTTAGGCCAGTGCTTTGCCACCGACTTCCTTCAGATTACACCTCGCGATGGACACCCTTGTCTTTGGCTGTAAGCTTGCCGCTATTAGGCTGCGTTAGGGACTTACACCCGTTAGATTATGCCCATGTCAGGCGAACAAAGAAAAAAGTCCGCTAAGAAATAGCGGACTAAAGAATGAAGTGAGGATGAATTATCCATTTCTCTGCCTAGAGCAAGCAGACCCACACTCCCCAAATAGGTTACCACCTTCTTTAAATCCCGACAGAATATCAAACACAGTTTGATTCTGAAGATCATTTTCCGATACTTTTTTTTCCTTTTTTTCCATAATAAAAGTGATTTAATTAAACATAAAATTTATTTAAGGGAAATGGCGCATTGGGGCATCTTGGATCTGGGAAATCCCAATGATTATCTCCATAGGCCATTATCACCATTTTCCAACAGACTCCTTTATAATGTCTGCATTTGGTCAATTGAAAACAATCGTGGCATACACTTTCCTTTGAGATTTTTTTTTCGCTTATAAAGAACAATTCTTTCGCTTTAGGAGAATTCCATATTTCCATAATGTCATTATGAGAAATATCTCCTATAATAAAGGATGGATTCCAGTATAACTCTTCACAAATAGTAACCTGACCATCTGGTAAAACATTGAATGCTTTTCTATTTGCAGTACATGATGGCCTTTCATTAAATGTATCCCATTTTTTACATAAATAATCCAATTCCTTATCTTCTTCTGAAACGATCAGTTTGAACTTATATTTATCAGAATTTAACGTTTTCGAATATTCCTTAATGGTCAATAGTTGTTCAGAAGAAGCATGTAATTTATCAAAAGTATTATATTCTTTATACATAGGAAATCCCATAGGTGAAAGTTTAACACTTTCTAAGTGATGATACTTCTGAAGAAAATCAATTAGATTTTTTATATTAGACAAATCACAATTAATCTTTGTTAAAACAGTATTAACATGCCAATGGAATTCATATAAATCCAATAATTCCATTGTTTTTATCAAGCGTTGAATATAGACATCACTCTTATGAATCATTTGCTTTGCTATTACATCATTCAAACTGTCCACAGATATTTGCAATCGGGTAATACCGATTCTCTTCAAATATTTTACCGTCACCTCATCAATTGGCATTTTGGTGGAAATAAGTGAATTATACCCACACTCCACTAGTGTTTCAAGTATTTTTTTAATTCCTGGGTGTAGTAGTACTTCTCCCCCATTGATTTCGATATCTGTGAAGCCAAGAGCTTTTGCATTTTTTATAAAGTCAACCGCAATATTCGTTGCTAAAAACACATTTTTCTTCAACCTTCTATCTGCATAACAATAAACGCAATCAGTGTGACATTGCATAGTCAATTCCAAGACCGCATGTAATGGTATATACAATCTATTGGTTTTAAGATCCAAATCACCATTTATTACAAAATCCTGAGGTTTATATGTTTCTTTCCTCATTACTTTTGGCATTGTTACTAATAATTTTCGTGGCAAAAATGTTTTATTACCTTGTATCTCTTTTGTTAATGGTGTGCCATTTTCTATCATTGGACGTATAATATCTTCAATTTCCTCTATAGACAAATGAAAATACTTTGAAATATTTAGCAGAGTTTGTTCATACGACGCTTCGTTATTTGAGAAAAAAGATAAAAATTGTGCAACGATTGGATGAATGAGATTAATAGAATGAGGATCATACTCACCATCTTCCATAAAATCCACAAATTCAAATGAACCAATAACGCATCTATATACATCATTTCTTAGATAATATGCTGGATTTAAAATCAATTTTTTTGACATATAAACAATAAATTTTATAAACAAATTGAACATTTTATTTTTGCATTTTTCTGACTCCTACCTCATAGCCATCACCCAAATCTTTAATTAGCTTTGTTTAGAGAGTATAAAGATCATTCTCTTATGCTATCCTTTCATTTTTTATTCTCAATATTTATCTACAACTCACTCAAAACATAGTCAGTCAAATATGATGCTATCTGATGGTGGGTTGGCAGGTTCATGCGAGCGTACCTCCATTCTTTTGACAATAAACAATCAGGTCGTCGACGGTCTCGTCCATCGACTGCAAGTGTTCCACATCGTAGAACTCTATCAAGAACGCCAACCCCTTATGCTCGTGCAGATAATTGAACGCCGCCTGTCGCGTCATCGCGAAGCGTTCGCCAAAAGCATGCACCGCAGCTGTAAGGAATGGTATCTCATACTTGCTCATAGCTTGACCTTTTTGATTTGCAAAAATACAACATTTTTCCGATACAGCCAAATATATTTTACAAATGCACCATCTACCCTTTCTCATTCGAAAACATCTCTCGGTGAGAACGACGGCAATGCACAGTACTATATCGCGTACTCTTTTTCTCTCATGAACTCATCAGCAACATACAAATCCCCATAAAGGTAAAGGCCGGTGGATTTTTCGATAACAAAAAAATATTAGATTCGTGGCAGATGAACAGGCGGGTGGGGCACTCGATGCGGTAGGTGCTACGCTACGGTTGCTACAGTTCGAAAACCATCTTTTGCGTACCGCAATGGGGGGGTAACCCTGATGACTGATTTGGGGAAAATGGAACTGTAGCAACTGTAGCTGTAGCGGGGGGCATATCCAACTCCGTTGAAGAGCCCTTTTGGGGTCGCTGCGAGGCCGTTCATAGGAGCGAACTTAGAGCGAAGCTACAGCGAAGGCAGAGCGAAGGCAGAAAAATTGAAAATTGAAAGTTGAAAATTGAAAATTGAAAATGAACTATTGCTTGAATGCTTGACGAATTGAAAATTGAAAGTTGAAAATTGAAATGTTTTGTTGGTAGGTTGATATGATGCGAACCGAATAAACCTATCAACATATCAACGGACAACGAATTAGAACAATCAGGCAATCAAGCAATCCTCAATCTTCCCAGTACTCCACCTCGTACTCCAGCGTATAGTCTGGATTCTCTTTACGGACGACACTGCCTTTGGCATCATACCACGTGCGGGTGACTCTGCGCTCCGCGGATTCGTCTCCCTCCGGCGAATAAAAGACTTCAGTGCGTTCAATGGGGAAACCCTCGGGACTGAAACGAACAATAATATCCGACTCAATGCCTTGTACCCACGATTTGCCCGACTTCTCCACCACGTTGCCTTTCGCGCCGTAGCGATAGGCCATCGAGTCGTATCCGCCATAACCGCATATAATCTCGTACAGCACGCGGCCCTCTCTGTCGTAGGCGTAACGCTCTTCGTAGTTGTCTAACCCGCGCGAGCCGACTTCGTTGGTATAGGTCTGGTGCAGCAGGTGGCCCTCGGTGTCGTACGCTCGACGGAAACGGCAGGTATCCGTTTCCACCGTCACCGTCTCATCCAACGATCCCCTTTCGTAATAGGCATAATCGCACTCCGTAACACCCCGGCCGGAGCGTTCCAGATGGATAAGGCGGTAGGTAATGACTGTGGTATCGATTTTAGCGTTGACGCGGTCGTATATAACCGTTCGGACGAGACTGACCAACCCGTCGGGAGTATAGTCAAAGTTTTCGACGATAAGACTGCCCCTCACCATCCGCTGGCTGTCGTTGTCCCAACGGCGCTCAGTGCTTTTCCACTGTACCAGCCGATTGAGTGAGTCGTAAGTGCATTCGATGCTGTCGGGCATCTCCGACCCATAACGATGGTAGGTCATGTATCCCTGCCGGTCGTAGCGGATGGTTGCCACCAGACTGCGGGTACCCGCCGCCTCGGTGGAGAGTCGATACTCCCTCACAGTGCGGATGTGGTTTGCCATACGTGAGGGCAGAAAACGGAGGCAATCGTTCACCTCCGACATCTGGGCATTGGCTGCCACCCAGCAGCCCACCAAAACAACCGTCAATACAAGCCGTTTCTTCATGCCCCCATAACGTTCATTTCCACAATTTATTGCTCACCCACCAATACAGCCAATCCTTCAACCCAAATCGGTCATTAGGCCGACTTTTCAATCCATTTCACTTTTTTAGGTCTGTTTATGCCATATCAGCATTTCTTCCGGCATCTTGTCCACATCCCTGTCTCGCCGTAGCCCGCTACGTCTTTGCCAGCGATGCGGCCAATCTGCTCGAAACAAATACTAATCTGCCATAAACCCTAATGACCGATTTGGGTTCAATCGAACCAGTAGGGATTGCTCCAGCCGGTGGTGTCGTAGGTGTGGAACCCTATGTGAAGGGTTTGGTGGATTTGGTGTTCCGCATCCAAGCCCAATTGGTCGAGTGTGTATCGGGTGCCGCCAGAGCCCAGTTTGAGCTGGTCTTCGCCCAGATAGGGCGGATGGAGACCATAGCGGGTGCGTGCCTCGACCCATTCCCACACGTCGTTGGTGTGCTCCTTGGCCCGCTGCACAAAGAGATCGTGCGACCGCACGTCGCCGCCGTCGACGTTTCCAGGAGACGTATACCAATAAAAGGAGCCGCCGGTATAGCCCTCGGGATGACGGTTGTACATCTCGTTCTCGAAAATCACCATTTGGTCTTTCAGCCACCGCTCCGTGGGAGCGAACAGGTAGCAATCCAGCGTCCACAGGGTGTCGTTTATAGCCCAGGTTTCAAGCAGATAGATGAGTGTGTCGGTCTGGCACAGGTAAGTGACCGTTCTATTGCCGCTGCCGACGTGAACAGTGTCTTTGATAACGGTGTAACCATAATGAGACGCATATTTCTCCACAGTGTTATGCCAGCGGGGCGATTCGCGCTGCTCCCATATAGGCAGCAGTCTGTTGTACATGTTTGTGGACACCGGGATTATGTCTTCTTTTGTACACGACACGGATATCATTAGGGCACAAAAGGCCGCAGCAACCATAAATCGGGAATTCAGCTTTTTCATTTTCTACAGGTTTTATTTGACGGAAACATTCTTTGCATACATAACGCAGAATGGATTGTTTTATTGCATCATTATGGAGGTTACCTAAAGTTTGGCAAGCATAACCAGACGTTGATGTAACCATCAAGCGTCGTCATTTATTCGTTCGTTATTCGATCGTTTTCCACTCTTTTTCCCTTTCACAAAGGGAAAAATGAGGGAAACATATCGAAAAACGATATAATAAAGAACGACGCAACATCGACCTCAGAAGGCTCTCAGTGGTACGTTGGGGACAAATATACGACAATATCGGAACGGTGGAGTAAGTTGGCGAAAGTTGGCGTAATTCTTCACAGAATAAAAAGTAACTTCCGCGCGAAGCGACTTATTGATTGCCTGATTGTCTGATTGCTTGATTGTTTGAGTGATTATTGATTGCTTGATTGTCTGATTGTTTAATTGCTTGAGTATTTTATCACTCAAGCATTTACACATTCAAGCATTCAGGCATTAATTCAAGCATTATCACAATCTTTTAGTAAAAAAATGCATACTTGTTATTTTTTTGTATATTTGTACACGTAAAAAACAACTCTTTTTTACACAAAAGTATAAATATCAGCAATATAATGATCATAAAAACCAAATCACTCATATCTGTTTCCATTCTGCTGGCGTGCTTTGCCTCCGCCATGGGACAGAGTTCCGTATGGAATCTGCCCGAAAGCCCGGCCGACACGTCGATTGTCCGGGAATGGACTGGGGGCAAGTACCTCGTATATTCCAAAAAACTCCCCAGCAACAAGATTACGCTACACGACAACTACTCCCCGACAGCCATATCAATCCAAATCCCCTCCAATGTCCATATCAATGATTTCCGCATTGTGGGCGACACTGTCTTTGCCGGAGGTTACATGTTGAATGTCTCTTCCAAGTACGGCCTGATAGCCTGTTTCGACATCAACGACATGCTGGCCGGCTCCGGCACATTCCATTGGATGACATTTTTCCAGAATACTATGAGCAATGACTGCTGCAACGTGAACTATACCGACCAGGTCACGGAGGTGAAACGTATTGCCCCGTTCAATGACGGCAACGGGACATGCATAGCCTACATAGCAGACAACGATATACGTAGTGGCACCAGCGTTATCTATAGACGCGTGGGCTATGGCGATGTCGCTTTCTGGGGGGGACTCTGGGATATCCATGCCTATCACTATAACAAGGACGGCTACGAGAGATACACCGACATCACCTGCACGGACAACCACATCGTGGTTACGGCAATAGACACAGGGGACAACCTGTTCCACTTTGTGGTGCTGAACCGCATGCCAAACTACGCCAACTATTGCCACCCTGACGCTCCCGACATATACTATTTCACCGACCACGCAGTGATTGGACGGGTGATGGTGACAGAGTGCGGCAATGACCGGTTCGCCGTGGCCTACATCTACCGTGACGGGGCAAACCCCGGCTTGGCGGTCAAAATGCTGGATGCGAGTTCCGGCGTCCCCATCCTCTCCCACAGCATCGATATCCCTCTCGCGGCAAACGCCTTTGCCGGACCCGTAAAGGACATCCGATACAGCCATTCGGGTTCATTCCTTTGGTACCTGACTGACATGGAAAGCCCTCTGAGCGGATTATACAATCACTATATTCATAAAGTGGATTTGAGCAATATATACGCCGGGTTATACGAGTCCCGGTTCATCCCTGATGAAAAGTTCCTCTCTCTGGAACACTACAACTACGACGGATTCGTCACAAGCGGCCTGGACAATTTCGGCCTGTCTGTGTTCAATGAATACCTATTCGGCACAGAAACCCATTGCGATAACATGGAATTGATTCCCGGCTTTTCCTCTTCCCCAGGCATTAAAATCCACTCCCGGCACCATTGCCCCACAAAGCCCCTCAGCGTCAGCGGACCCTTGTCGTTTACCACCATAGAGGAAGAGGCTGTACTGCAGTGTACAACAGAAGAATAACCGACATCGAAATAAATACAAAGAACGCCATGAAAAAAATTGTCCTGACCTTGATATTGGCCTGGCTGACATGGACGGGGACAGCCCAGGGCTTTGTGCGCATCGACACCGTGTATACCCCTTACTTCGATTTCGACTACGAAAGCTGGATAGCCGATTCCACCCACCCGCTTCTTACCGTGCAGGGAAGCCTAGTCCTCCCCCCCCCTTCCAGGACACACCACCCCTCTGGCTGTTTATGGCGACAGGATGGAGTACAACTACATTGAAGACGGTGCCGACGTCTACGGTATTGCTGTATGGGCGATTCCTTATCCCCTGGGTCCTGCATATGATCCAATTGTTGGTGTGGATTGGGATACCACCCGGTTTGCCCCACTCATCCCTGACGAGTACCTGTATCTCTACGAAGCTGAATTGGACACCCTGATCGAATTAGCCAAAGTACGCCTTGACATTCAGGACTCAGCCTCCATCAAGGGCAAAGAATGGTTCCCCGGTCAATGGGCCAATCCATCTTTGTATTGCAATGACCATCATTACCGCAGAGGCGAGCACTTTTACCGATGGGATGTTATGTTTGATAAACCAATCCATGTGGTGGATTCATTCTATGTGGGTCACTCCTGCTACGGTTGGCATGCCGTTCCAGTTGTTTTGGATGAACCCCCTCCTCTCTACTGCTATATGTATTGGTTTATATATTCCACTGACGGTGAGAGCCGTCAATACTATATGTATGACTCCACATGCTATATGCCGACCCGGAACTGCAAGATTCGTTTAAGACACTGCCCCTACGAAGATACATACGACTCCATCGCGGGCAGCAGGGTCGGACTTCGGATGGAGGAATGGGGAAACTATCCCACTCACGAGTTCTTCGGGGTGGCTCCGATTCTCCGCACTTTCGACACCATCTGGACGGTGGACACCCCCGCCTGCACCCCGGTACACGACCTCGGCATCTTGAGCCGCTTCGGCGACACCATCACCCTGCGCTGGAGCCACGACGGCTCGCACGACGAGTGGCAGCTCTCCTACGGCCCGCAGGGAATACACCCCGACAATGGCACCTTCGTCACTTGCCACAACAACCGTTGGAGGTTCAAGGACACCCTCAACGTCCCCATGGTGGCATACGTCCGCACCGTCTGTCGCGAACTGGACACCCTCCGCTACAGCGACTGGTGCGAACCCGTGGAATGGCTGGTTCAGGGAAATGGCATCGACCCCGCAAATCCCCTTGCCGAATATATCACAGTTATGCCCAACCCCGCCACCGACATGGTGTCTGTATCCTCGGAATTCCCGTTGTACGGGATTGAGGTATACTCCTCGACCGGCACAAAGCTCCTGAACTTGGATGCTGAAGGCCTCTCAGTGTCGTTCTCTGTCCAGGACTGGTCTAAAGGCGTTTATCTGGTCGTGGTTCACACTTCCCGGGGCATCCTGTCGAAAAAGCTGGTTGTGGAGTAATTGTTTCCAGCGGCATAATATAATCCTAAATCGGTTATTAGACCGACATTTATATCCTTTCTCGCTTTCAGGTCTGTTTATGACAGATTTTGGGTTAAAATAGAACCACAAAAAAATACCCTGCATGTGTATTCCATGCAGGGTATTTTGACTAGAGTCGCTGTTGTTCCTATTTGAGGAATTTGAAGTTTTTGCCGAGATACTGGGCTTCATCGCCGAGGCCTTCTTCGATGCGCATGAGCTGGTTGTATTTGCAAATGCGGTCGGTGCGGCTGGCGGAACCGGTTTTGATAAGGCCGGTGTTGAGAGCCACGACGAGGTCGGCAATGGTGGTGTCCTCGGTCTCGCCACTGCGGTGCGAGATGATGGAGGTATAGCCGTTGCGGGTGGCAAGGCTGACGGCGTCGATGGTCTCGGAGAGGGTACCAATCTGGTTGAGCTTGACGAGGATGGAGTTGGCCACCTTGCGGTCGAGACCCATCTGCAGACGCTCGACATTGGTGACGAAGAGGTCGTCGCCCAC
>JAEEGI010004681.1_pt1 | contig 31885 bp, 20 predicted proteins | sample 8958751 | NCBI WGS metagenome assembly JAEEGI01 (sample SAMN16246545, study PRJNA631951) | gut metagenome | biome: gut microbiome; feature: rumen; material: KS-attached | host: Bos | place: Iran: Karaj | collected 2018-10
GGAAATTTTATTTAATATTTATATGTAGATTTCTTAAAATATAATTATAAAAAATAAAAAAAAAATCAAATCCTTTTTTTCCAAACATTAATAATCATGTTAAGTATAAATAGATTTTTTATTTATAAAATAATGAATAAAATTTTAATAACTTCCTTTTAAATTATTTATTTAATTATCAAAATCACTTTTTAATAAATAAATATTTATATTTCTATTTTAATATTTTAAAATGAAAATTACATTCATATTATATCATTCGTTGTTTTAAATTTAATTATTTATTCAGATTTTTTTATAACATTTTTATATATTACATATGTTAATTAACATTCACATTCTTCTTTTTGTTTTTGGGAAAAAGAAGATTTATCCAATATATAGCTTTTAGTATATAATTTTCCTTCATCAATTTTTGTTTTAGTTTCATAAATCTTATTCTTTTCGTTAAATTGCTCTATTTCTTTATTAAATTTTTTATCAATATATGCGAATAAAACATCATCAAATAAATTTTCAACATTTTTATAAATTTTAGCACTGATTTCAACAAAAATATTAATACCTAATTTTTTACTAAATTCTTCTCCTTTTTCCTTTGAAACAACTTTATTTTCATTTAAATCATTTTTATTTCCAACAACTGCAAAAATAGTTTCTGAATTAAGATTAAATTCTTTAACTTGATTATACCAATATTGTAATTCTTCAAAAGATTTATTATTTGTAATATCATACACTAAAATAGCAATGTCTGAATTTTTCAAAAATATTTTATTTACATTTTTATAAATTTCTTGACCAACAGTATCCCAAATTTCTAATTCCAATTTTTCTTCTTTTATCTCAACTGTTTTTTTTGTTTTATCTGATGCAGTTGAATTTGTATTTTCTAAATTAAATGTTTTTAAAGTATATTGATTGATGATTGAAGATTTTCCTACTGTTGCACTACCTAATAATATTACTTTTACTTTGTTCATTTTGTTTAAATCTAATATAAATTTAAATTATATGTTTTTTAAAAAAAATATTAAATATTAAAATATTTTTATTATTTCTGAGTTTGGATTTTATAAAAATTCCATTATAAAAAAAACAAAAAAATTTATGGAAATTAATTTCAATATTTTTTTAAAAAAAATTAAGAAAAAAAATTATAATAAATTTACTTAAAACAAAATGTCTAATGATAACATAGAAATAATCCCATTATCTTCAGAAGTGACAAGTGAATTTAATTTTAAAACAGTATTAATAGGAGAACCAGGAGTAGGAAAAAGTAGTATAATATCTCGAGGAGTAAATAACATATTCTCCGAAGATTATAAAACAACTTTATTTTTTGATCATTCATGGAAAAATTATAAAGTGAATAATTCAAAAGTAAGAATTCAATTATGGGATACTTGTGGACAAGAAGTTTATCATTCAGTTATAAAAAATTTTTATAAAAGTGCATTATGTGTATTTATAGTTTTCTCAATAAATAATATTGAGAGTTTTAATTCTATTTCTTTTTGGTTGAATGAAATTGAAGAAGTTTCTTCTGAAGATATTATAATATTTTTAGTGGGAAATAAAAAAGATATTGAAAATGAAAGAGTTGTTTCTGAAAAAGAAATAAATCAATTTGTTTCAGAAAATAATAATATTAAAAAATATTTTGAAACTAGTGCAGCTAATGGAGATAATATTGATAATTTATTTGAAGAAACTGTTAAAGAATTATATATTAAACATGTTGTTCCTTTGTTAAATAATCAATTATCTAAAAATTCTAGTCGCAATAATAATATCAATTGTAATCGTCATGTGAAAAATTTTTCGAGTGAAGGTTTTGATTTAAGTGAAATTGAAAATGAAGAAGAAAAATGTAAAAATTGTTCTTGTTAAAAAATAATTTAAGATAATTTTATAAATTTGATATATTGATTTATATAATGATGATTTATTAAAATATTTATAACTTAATTTAAAAATTTTTTTTCATACATTTATTAAAATATAAGAATTAAAATTTAATTATTATCTTCAATTTTTCTTTATAAAAAAAATATATAGTAAATAAAAATAAACTTTTCCTTACTTTTCATTTGTATAATGATAATTTCTAATAATTTTAGAAGAATTCGGATAAATATTAGATTCAGTGTTTAAAACTCTATATGTTATCTCATTATTACCTAAAAATTTAAATAAAATAAATTTTACGTGGCATTTCAACATGTTCATTAATATCTTTAGCAAATTGTTGATGATTATTATAATCTGTATAATAATTTGTAATTTTATATTTAGGAATATTTCTTGAATTATAAGTTGAAATAGTAACATTATTTGGAGTACTTACTACTGTTCTATTGTAATTACCTTGAGTAACTTTATTTGAATTATTTCTTGTGTTATTATTTAATGATTTTATTTCAGTGAATTGAATGTTTGATATATTTGGATTATTTGTAGAATGATTTATTTCAGTAAATTTAATATTTGAATTATCATTGGTTTTTATTTGAGATATATTTGGAACATTTTTAATTTTATTATATGTTTCATAATTATTAATTAATAGTTTTTCCCTTTCATTAATTCTTCTTTTATATTCTTCTAAATCAAAGGAATTCATAGATTTCGAAACAGAATGAATTTCTTTATAATTATCTTTACTATAATTATACCTTAAATCATTAATTGGAAGATTACTTTCCCTATAATAATTATTATATTCTTTCTTGAAATTATTTTGTCTATTTAGATAAGGAACTCTGAATTGATTTTGACATTCATCAAATGGATTATAATCTTTACCAAGGGTATAATAATCATTAAAATTATTTCTATGTTCTATATAATAATTATCTATTGGTTGAGGTATTCCATGATATCTTCTAACAAAATATGCTTGAGGCGTTCTTACTCCTTTATATTCTTGTCCTATTTTTCCAGTTAAATAATCTGGATTTAAGTTTGATGCTGGGTAAAATGATGGTTTGTATTTTCCGTTTTCTATTACATAATTTATAAATTCTTCTCTTTCTTCTACATTAATATTTCTTTGTGGAACATTACTATAGTTTCTTCTCATTATTATTTTATTAAAAAAAATAAAACTCCTAAAAATAATATTTATAATTTTTTTGGTAAACAGAAATATTTTGAAATAAATGGGAAAATGGATTTAAACTATATTTAAACAATTCCAATTAATGTATGATTTAACTAAAAATATATTTATTTATGATGCTAATAAAACACTAAATAATGTTTAAGTCATGTTTATTTTAAAGATTTAATTGAAGAAGAGTCAAAATCAATAATTTAAATTTCATTAATTGTAAAAATAACTTTATTGGAAGTATGATAATACAAATTATTTTCTTCAAGTTGAAGATTCTTTTAATGTTGTTAATATTAAAAGTATTAGGAAATTTAATAATAATAAAGAAGATGTGTTTCCTGATATTAAATTTAAAAAAACTTATAATATAAATTTTGAAATATGAAGAATCATCATCTGAGGAATATCTAAAAAAGATTTTATTATAAATTAGCTATTATTGGGAATAAAATTAAATTTTGGTGAGATTCTAATTTTAGAAATTCTAACGATTTTAAAAGATCTATGAGACAATATTCAAAAAAAGATTTAGAAAAAAAGTCTACTAATCAATATGAGAAAAATAATAATAATGCAAAAAAATAAAAGAATTTAAGAAGAATTATGTAAGTCATTCTAAGAAAACAATAGAAAAAATTTTTTATTTATAATTTAATGGTCAAATTTTTTTTTCAATCACAAGAAAATAATATTCATTCACTTTGATGAAAATAATAACAAATAAATAAACCCTTTTGAAAATAAACATAAAAAATAATCAGTTGTTAAAGATAAAGACCCTTTCTTTCCTTTATAATTCTTAGGATTTTATAATGAGTTTTTTTTTCAATTTATGTATTTTTTTGATTTAAGTTTTTGATTCAATTAATTTAAGTATTTTTAGGCTATTCTTTCATTAAGTTTATTTTTTGTGTTTTTCCTCATAAAAAGCAAAACAAATAATTCATTCGTTTTCTTATAATAACATTTTAAATTTAAAATAGTGACTTATTATTCCATAAAATAAAGTATTAACCCATAATTATCATACTTATTAATCAAAAATATTGCCTAAGATTGAAAGCATTTTTTCAGAAAAGACAATATGTATATTTAATATGGTAAAATTCAACTTTATATTAAAAAAGTTTTAATAATATAATGATGTTAAAAGGTTTTTTTGTGAAGAAAATTATAATAGAACAAATTTTTATCATTTGAAGAAAAGAATAAAGGTAATAATATTAATAATTGGAAATAAAGTTTATGATTTATTTGTTAATATGATAAATTAAATTATTTAATATATTATAAATTATTTTTGAGATTAAATTTTTTTTATTGTTAAAAGGGAAAAATCTTTTTTTTTGATATATTTATATATTTCATTTTTTAATTTTATGTTTATTCATTTTATTGATAATTTAAAATAATTAATATAAATGTTGAAAAATATAGATTAGCTAAATTACAATAATAAATAATAAAATTGAAAGTTATATATTTTTCAACAAATTTTTAACACCTTCAATATAATATAATCTTAAGTTCATTAAATAAATTAAAATGCCCTAAAAATTGTCATTATTTATAATTTATTTTTTTTTTATTTACCAAAAATATATGAAATTATAAAGTCTATTTTTTTTTAAACCATATTTATTTTCATATTATGACAACTATATATTAAATTTATATATTATTTAATAATTATATTCACATTCATCACTTACATTTGAAGATTCAAAATTATTATTATCATTTGAATCATTCATAAAAAAGTTAATATATGATTTAGCTCTTATAATATACTCATTTATATAATCATCATTTTCTTTTTCTTCTTTTAATTGTTTAATTGATTCTTCAAATTCTGAAGAAAGAAAATATTCTTTTAAAATATCAGAATATTTCATTTCAGAAATAACATTAAAACCTGAAATCTCTGAAATTTCAGGATGACTATCTAAATATTTTAAAACCTTTAAATTTTTTTCAAATTTCATTTTACTTGGTTTTTTTTTATAAGTGCCTTTATTTTTATCATCTTTTGCAAAATTTTTTTCTAGAATTTGCCTATAAGTTAAAGATAATGCTTCTTTATTTATTTTTTTTGAAATATTGTTTACAAAGCTTTGAGGAAGAAAATCAAAAAAAAAATCAGCACCGCTAGAAATTAATTTTGAATTAATTGCATTTTTTAAATTTTTGTGAAATCTTGCTTTAATCTTTTTTCTTAAGCTATCTGGTTTAAATTTTCTTTTTTGTTTATTATTTATACCCTTTTTAATGGTTTTTTTTATAACTTTATTTTTAATAATAACTGAATCATTATCATTTATGAATTCAATCTTTATTATATAAGGATTTATTTTTTCTTCACAAACTTTAAAAAAGTCTGGTTTTTTTATTTTTCTTTTTGTTTTCTTTAATAACTGAAAAAATTCTTCTGATGCTTTATGAAAAATTTTATAATCGATTTTCTTTATTTCTTTTTTCTCTTTTTTAATATTATAAATATGAAATTTTTCTTCTTCATTCAAAGAAATATTATTTTCATTTACTTTATCTTTATTTATTATATAATTTTCATAAATATTATCTTGGAATAAGTATTCTTCACTTTCATTTTCTTTTGTTGTTGGATATCTATCATCTGATACAATTGATTGGAAATCTTCGCTATTTTTGTATAATTCATTATATAAATCATCATGAATAGAATGTGAATATAAAAATTCTTTATCAAGTATAGGAAGAGGATGTTTTAATGAACTAATTAATTCAAATTCTTTATATTCATAGTTCATTTTGAAAATATTTTTATTATATTTTTATTTTGATTACATTTATAGTTAAATTCTTTGAACAGATTTTTAAATTCGGTCAAAATTTTATGATTTTTTTTAAGAAGTAAAAAAATTTATTTATTTTTATTTGAATTAAAAGCCAATAGATTTTTACATTGATTTACATTAATAGAAATAATTTGGTTATTAAACAATCATTTATTTTTTTTTAGAATCTTAAATTATACTTTTATAAATGATTTTATATTAAAAAATGGGCTTTTTTATTTTTTTAATGGAGTAAATTTTTTTAAATGATTAACCATAATTTTAAAAAATAAAAATGGAAAAATATATTTAGATATATTTGTGTATTCTCAAAAAAAAGATTTAAATAATTTCAAAATTATAAAATAGATTAAATTATATAATCTTTATAATATTTGCCAAAAAAATATAATTCTTGATTAAAAAAAGAATAATGAATAAAAAATAAAATTTTATTTAATAAATTTTATAACTTGATAAAAAAAATGAACATGTATTTCACACCTCAATCAGAAGGAAACATTCCTGCGACATATGATTGTGACGTATGTGAAGGGAATTGGTATGAAGATCGTTGTACTAGTCAATATGACACAAGGAAAAAAAGAGATTATTTACTTCCAAATCCAAATGCATGGCAATATGAAACAACATATAGTGATTTAGGTCAAAATTGCAAAGATTATCCAACAGTTAAAAAACACTTTCAAATAGCAAATGATGATTGTGTTCATTTTCAAGGAATGGATTATAATATGTTCATAACTACTAATAAACATGCTATGGATCCTAGATATAGAGATAGCTTTAGACAACCTATTAATATGAAAGATTTTTTTAAGGGAAAACCTGAGGAATTAGGAAAATTAAGAGATACTTGGACTAAAAAATCACAGTTATTTGATACAACTTATCATCATGATATTTTAAATAAAACTGTTAAGAAATAAATTAAATATTTTTTTTAATTTTAAAGTAAATCTAATTTTTAAATGGTTGATTATGAATATTTTTTTTGAAAAAAAAATTATTTTTAATCTTTAAAGGAATTTCATTTTTGTTTATAATAAATAGTAGATTATTTTATTTAAGAACTAATAATAAAAATAATGTTAATTTAATCTAATAAAAATTTGCATTTATATAAAAAATTAAAATATCCTGGAAATCAATTATTATATATATTACTTATTGTTTAATTAATCATCAATTTGAAAAACTTTATCAATTTCTTGTTGAATTAAAGCTTGTAATTTTTTTCTCATTTTATCATCTAATCCATTTTCAATGCAAAAATCTTTTGCCAAATTTTCAGCAGTATCTCCTTCATAAACATACACTTTTTTTTTCATTCCATGTTTTAAATTAACATCAATTTGTAAAATAGGATTTTCATTTTCATGATTATTAATATAATTTAAATTACTATCATATATATTTTTTTCTAGTAAATTTTTTTTTTTAGCTTCACTAAAACCAAAATCTCTTTTTTTAGAAACATTTTTTTTATCTGAAACATTTCTTGGATTTTGAATAAAAAATTCTCCTCTTTCTAAAGCACTTTCTCTTAACTCTCTTTCTTCCCTTCCTTTTTGTAATCTTTGATTAAATTTTTGAACTTCATAATTATCAATATTATTATTTTTTTTAAAAACTTCATAATTAATTTCATTAATATTTGGTTTAAAAGTTAATTCATTTTTATATTTTTCAACTTCAATTTCATCATTTGTTTTATCTTTTTTATTTAATAAATTTTCAGTTCCTTTTTTATATAACAGTTCCATTCTTAATTCTTGAGGATTATTATTTTCTCCTACTGGAATTACATTTGTTCTATATTGAGAATTTGAATTAATTCTTGGTTTAAATGTACATATTTTCTTTTCTTCTTTTTCTTTTTTTTCTAAATATTTTTCTTTTTCTTTTTCTAATTGGTTTTTTTTTTTTTTACTTTCTAAATATAATTGTTCTAATCTTTTGGAATTTGTATTTGATTTATTTTTTCTTCTTATTTCAGAATTGTTTGGTAATTTATTAAAATTTTTTTCTTGGTTTTTTATTTTATTACTTGATGCAGATATTCTTTTTAATGGCTTATTTTTATTGTTATTAGTTTCTCTTGGATTATCTTCTTTATTTAGATTTGGGTTATTATAATTTTGATAAAAACTAATAAAATATTTTGAAATTAATTTGGCACTATTACAAGTAATAATAAAATTATTTTCTGAATCAAAACCTCCAAATTTAGTATTATTAATAATTCTACTTGCTAAATCTTTATTTATTACATCTAATTTAGTTCCAACATCATCATTTAAACCAACTGTTCTAAGAGAATAATTTTTTTGAAGAAGTTTATTAGAACTATTATTATATTTTAAATGCTTTTGACTAGCAGAATTTATTATTTCTCTTTGATTATCATTACTTTCTGTATCAATTGTGTTACTGTTATTATTGATAGTATTCATTTGATAATTAGATAAAATATAATATTCAAATAAACTTAATATTGATAAACAAAATATAAAAATATGATCAATACTTATTAAATCTTCTTCGTCTTTTAAAGTTTCATAAATTTCATTTAATAAATTAGTTTCATTTTCTGTTTGAAATATTGAAATAAAGTTTAAATTTATAAATAATTCTTTTAATTGATTTAAATCTAGTTTTTTTCCGTTTTCATTTTCAGAAAGTATTATTTCAATCTGATTTTTAAAAGCATTTTTAAATTTATTAAAAAGATATTTATTAGAATTTGAAGCTGCTTTATAAGTAATTGCTTCTTTTCTTTTTTTATTTTCTAAATCTTCTTTTTCTTTATTTTTCTTTTCTCTATTTTTAGCATCTTGATATAAATTATTTAAATATTCTTCATTAACATTGCTCTGATTATTTTTAGAATTTTTTTCTGGTTTTTTAACTTCTTTTTCAATATTTTTTTTTGGAGTTTGATTATATAATCTTTTAAATACTTCTTCTCCTTTGTATTTTTCTTGAGCTATTTTTTCAGAGTTTGTTTGAATTTTTGGTTTTAATTTTAATTGTTCTTCTTCTTTTTTAATTTGGGAATCTTTCATATTTGTAATTTTTTCATTTATTTTTTGTTGATATTCTTCTTGTGCTTTTAAAAATTGATTTAAATTTCTTTTTTTATTGTTTGAATCTTTTTTTTTATTTATTAAAGGAGCAAAAGTATATTTTTGTTTAAATTCTTCTTCTTTTTTTTGTTTTATTTCATTTAAATTTTTGTTTTTTTTATCAATATAATTTTGGATTTTTGAAGAAATATTAATTTTTTTATTAAAATGATATTTTTTTAATTCGTTTTCAACAACATCTTTATCTTTGACTAATAACTCATATAATTCATTATTATTAGGATTTTTATTTTTTGATATTTTAGTTAAAACATTTGATAAAGCTTTATGAAAATCAGAATCTTCTTCTTTTTCTTGTTCTTCAGGGATTTTTGAATTTAAATTTAATTTTAATTTTATTTTTTCTTCTTTATCTTCTTCAATGTCATCAATATTAATAGGATTATTTATTAATAATGCCAATAAATCTTCTTTTGAATAATTATCAAGATTAATATTATTATTATTGTTATTCACTTTCATCTCATTTTTATTTATATTTTCTTTTTGTTGTTTGTTTTCTAAATTAATTTGCTTTTTTTCAACTTCATTTTTATTTTCTTTTATTTTATTATCAATATTTTCATTTATTTTATTTAAATTGGAATTTTCGTTTTTTATTTTATCATTTTGTATAATTTCTTCTTTTTCATTGTTTTTAAATTCTGATGAATTTATTGTTCTTATTGGAGAATCTCCAAAATCATCATCATCATTATTTTCTATTATTTCATCTTCTTCTTCTTCTTCTTCTTCATTTAAATTTTCTTCTTCATTTTCTTTATTAGAGTCCATTTTTATATTATTATATTTTGAAATAAAAAATTAACAAAATCTAGATTAAAGATATAAATATTTAAAAAGTTATGAGTTTTAATTTCATCGGATAAAAAAAAAAAATAAAGTAAATATTAAAAAGATTTCTTAAAGTATTTTCTATTTTCTGTTATAAACCATATATCTATTTTCTTTAATTATAAATATTTTAAAATAATTTAGCATTTTAATTTAAGATCCAATTATAATTTTTTTTTTCATATTATAATGAATAAACAGGAAAATGTAGAAAAAGACCAAAATTTTGATAATCCTAATAATTCTGAAAAACCATTGAATAACAGTCGAAATAAATTAAAAAAAAAAATTTTTAATATTCAAAAAATACAAAGTAATTATAATGAAAAATTAAAAAAAAATAATTATTTTAATATATCTTATATTCAAAGTTTAAGGAATAAGAAGAAAGCCCAAAAAGTAATATTAGAAAGAATTTTAAATGATAATTGTGATTTAACAAATAATAATAATATTATGGACGAATTGGTGAAGATGAATGAAATACTTCATTTATTTAAAAGAATAAATAGTAATAATAATTCTTTTAATAAATTTAGGAAATCTAAAAAAAATAAAAATAAATTAAATGAAAAAAAATATAATATTTTACAAAATAAATGTAAAAATGATTTAAAAATAAAATATCGAAATAAAAATCATAATCAAAATGAAATTAATAAAACAATAATAGATAATAATAATATTGATAATATTCATAAAAATAATCAAAATTTATATCCTCAAAATTATAATTTTAATAGTGTTTTCTCAAATAATCAAAACAATAATTCTTTGGGATTATTAATTTATAATAATCTTTTGAATTTAAATTATAATAATTACATTCCTTGTTTAATAAACACAAATTATCAAACTCCTATATTTTATTTTATATATAATTATGGAAATATTCCTCAATCTTCAAATTTTCAATTTGGAAATATTACACCACTTAATAATTTATATATAACAAATTCTCAAATCGAAAATTCAAATTTAAATAATTTCAATAACTGTAACATTTTATATAATTGCCTATATCAAGTTCCAAACTATAATGGTTTCCAACATTACCTACTAAATATTAATCCTCATTTACCTCAAAACACTTCAACAAATTCTTTAAATGATTCAAATAATCAAACCCTTTAATAATTAATAAAAATCATTAAAATAATTATTTATAAACTTTAAACAATTTATTGTAATATAGTTTAAATTAAGTAAATTAATATAAAAAAACAAAAAAATAATTCCTTAAATAATTAAATCTATATAAATAAATACCCTATAGGTACTCAATTCTTTTATCTAATTCTATAAAATCTTCTCTACATTTTTCATCAATTTCTAACATAGAATATAAAAAATCAGTAAATTTCCTAGAATATCTTCTAAGATATTTTTCAAGTGTTAACTTTAAAGAAATACTATTATTTAAATCTCTAATATCACAAAGAGAATTGAAAGTTAAAGTAGCAGCAAATAATAAACATAAACCAAGTGAATAGACATCACTTTTAAAAGGATTATGTTTAGTATATTTACTAAAATTATTTGCTTTAATAGCTTTAAATAAAATTGGACTCATATATAATTCAGTTCCTCTAATTGTTTGTTTGGCAGTTGGATTATTATTTGAAATTAAAGCTTTTGCTTCTCCGAAATCAGCAATTTTAAAGGAATTATTTGGAAATAATAATATATTTTGTGGTTTAATATCTCTATGAGAAATATTATGTTTTTGTAAAGATGCAAAAGTATGAATTAATTCTTTTAAAATTTGAATTAATTCTTTTTCACTATAATATTCTTTATATTTACTTCTTTTTATTATTTCTTTTTCCCAATCATGAATAGCTAAATCCATTAAAACATACATTACATATGTTGTTTTATCTAATTTTTTTGTTTCTATTCCATAGATTTTTACTAAATTTAAATTATATGGTGATAAATCATTTAACATTTTATATTCTGATTCTAAGGTTTTAATATCTTCTTCTGAATTTGCTAAAATTTTTTTCATTGCATATTGTTTTTTATTTAATCCTTCAACTTGATAAATTTTACCAAAAGTACCTTCTCCAATTTGAGATATAATATTATAATCATCACTTGAAAATTTGTTATTTTCAATAATATTGCTTTGATTTTTTACTTGATTATATAATTCTTTTTTTAAAATATTTATTTTTGAATTTGGTATTTTTGGAGGACGAGGGATTTTTATATGATTATTATTTATGTTTACATTAACATTTAAATTGATATTTATATTTGAAAGTTTTTTAGGAATAAAATCTTCATTAATACTTTTATTATAGTAATCATTAAAAATTTGATCATTTTGTTTTTCTAATTCATGACAAGAATGATTTTCTCTGAAATTTTTACGTACATTACTTGAAGAAGATATTCTATTCCTTCCTAATATTCTTGAAGCAGATGATATAAGTTCTTCTAAACCAAATTTTCTTAATTGAGATAAATTTGTTTCTGATAATTTTTTTTTAATTACACCAAATGGAGTGTTTTTTCTTGGAATATTATTTAATTTTCTTTCATAATTAAATACTTTTTTATAAAAAATTTCTTCTTCTTTATCTTCCATTTCTTCTTTTTCTTTTGAATTATTTCTATTAATAATATTATTGTTGTTATTATTGATATTTATATCATTTTCATTAATGTCATTATTATTAGTATTATTTTTTTCATTTAAGTCCTCTTTTTTATTCAATGAAAATCTAATTTTACATTTTGGACACATCCATTTATGATTTTCATAAAAATTTAACATATGACATTTTTCACAAACAATTATTTTTCTTTTATTAAACTCTCCTTCATATAAATTTCCATTACATTCTTTTTTATGAATAAATTTATAATTTAAAATCTCGCTTTTACTGAAATTACAACAAGGAATAAATTCAGGTTTAGCATCTTTCCTATTAAAAATAGTTTCTTTAATAATAATTTTCATTAATTTAGTTTCATTTGGATTATATTCTTTTGGATTAGAGAAAAATTCTTTATCACAAAGAATGCATTGCCACATAATATTATTTTTTAATTCTAAATTACATTTTAAACAAATTAAAAATTCATTTTTTGAATTAATATAAAGTACACTTTTACATTTTGGACATTTCATTAAATCATCAATAATAGCATTACAATGGTATTTTTCCCATGTTGCTGGTTTATATATTTCTTCTTTGTCATTTGGTTTTAATAAAGTATAATAATCACTTTTACAATGTGAACAATAGAATAAAATAAAATTACTATGATATATTTTTTGACATTTTAAACAAAGAAGATATTTTGAATTGTCTAAAATATACATTTTATTTCCACATGAATGAATTGGTTCACAATGATTATTACAATGAGGAATAAAATTGTTTCCATTATATATTTCACAATTACTTATATTATTTATTGATTGAATTATTTTTGTTATTTTATTATATTCTATTTTATAATATTTATCTTTAATTATTTGAAGAATTTTATTTAAAGAATTGCTCTTTAAAATTATATTTTTTGGAACTAAGGTTATTTTTAAAAATTTTTCTAAAATTTGAATAAACATTGGGTTTTTTATTTCTAAAATTCTTGGAAATAATTCGTTGTATTCTTCTAAAGCAATTTTTAAAAGTTGGCTTTCCTCTTTTGATAATGTTAATTGAACTTTATTAAAATTTAAATGATTTTTTTTCATTTTTTTTTTCTGAAATTAATTTTTAAATTAGATTTTAAATAAAATTCAAATTAATTTTAAATTTATTTTTTATTTTATGATAAATATTTGATTATTAATTCTAATAATTCTTAAGATTTTATATTTTCTAATAACTTATTTGAGATTTCAAATATTTTACTTTTCTAACAATTATAAATTCAAAAAAGAATATCTAAATATTTAATAGCTAATTAAAATAATAATAAATATGATTATTATTTATTATTTTTAACATCAAAAAATAAGATTTTTTACAAAAAATTTAGATTAGTTTAGTTTAAAGTCCATCAAGCCGGCTCATATTTTATATTAATTAAATAAAAAAGAAGAAACCAAAGCATTTTACTCATATTAATATTCCCAAAATATTACAAGTATCATCTTATTCATCTTTCTTATTATATTTTCCAAATTTAATATATAATTCTCGAATTAAATTTTTAATTTCTCTAATTCCTTTATTATTTTTACAAAAAAATTTCCCCATCCGAGACTTGAACTCGGGTCTTCTCGGTGAAAGCGAGATATCCTAACCCCTAGACTAATGAGGATTTACAAATATTATTCACTTTTAAGAATTAATATATAATATTTCATTTTCATTTGATTCTTCATTTAAAAAAATTTTTTTCAATTTATGAAAATTTGAATGAAATAAAATAAATAAATAAATTTTTTAAAAATTTTAAATATAAAAAATCTAGTTATTCCGATATTTCATAGAATAATATTTTAATTAATTTCTATATTTAAAAAGAAATAAAATTATTCTTCTGATAGAACTGAATATTTGATATTTCTTATAGTTTTTTTGAATATAATTTAAAATTTTTATAATTTATTTCCTATTTTTCTCTTTTATATTTCCTTATGTTAATTTTATTTGTTCTATTTTTAATAATTTTATCTTATCTTTTACATGTATTTTTTAAGTTTAGTTTTAATATTTTTTATGTTTTTGATTCTAAAGTTAGGATTAATTTAATAAAAAATATTTAAAAAATATTATCAATGTTTTTTTAAGGTTATAATTTTTAGAATAATTTAAAAAATAATGAGTTCAATAGTTTCTAGTATTTTTTGTTGTGGAAGAAAAAAACATAATGAAATAGAAATAATTTCAAATGAAGAAAAAGAAGAAAATCAAAATCAAAAAATATTAAATGAAAAAAATTCAAATACTAATTCAAAATTAAATTCAGATTCAAATAAAAAATATTCTTTTATATCACAAAAAAACTCAAATTTACAATCAAATGATAAAAAATTAAAAACAAAAGATGAAATTTCTAAATCTAATATAATATATATTAAAGACAATGAAGAACATAAAATTGAAGAAAAAGAAATAGACATAGAAAATTTAAATAATAATCTTTCTTCTTCAAAAAATAGTATTTTAGATAGTTCAATTAAAAAGAACAATAATGTTAATAATAATAATTTAATGAAATATAAAATTTTTAATAATGATATTATAGATGAAAGAAACAATAAATCAATTAGTCAAATTTCTCATGATGATAATATTTCTTCAAACAGTTCTTCATCTATTAAAAATTTTACTCAAATTTTTACAACAGAAGAGAATTCTTTTGTAAGAAAAATTTCAAAAAATTCAAAAAGAACTGTTATTAAGAATAAATTGAAAAATCAAAAAAAAAAGAAGGAAATAAATTTAGATTTTGATAATATAATATTAGATGAAGAAATTGAATTAGCTCCAAAATTAATTATTTCAGAGATTAATCAATCTAATTTATTTAATGGAAAAAAAATATATATAAATGCATCAGGATGTAATGAAGGTTTAAGACAAAAAAGAGATGGAATGACTTTTTTTGGTTTAAATGAATATGAAAAAGATGAAATTGTAAATGATATAATAATAAATTTAGAAAAAGATATTAAATTAACAAAATTATTTGTCATTTATTATGATAGAAAAAGAGCTCATTATTATATACAAAATTTAAATAATGATGTAAAAGAAAATAAATTTTTAATGTATATTAAAATTTATAATGATTATTATTTAAGTAATGAAGATACTTTAAATAATTATCTTATTTTAGGACGTAATTTAATATCTTTTAATCTTGACAATGATAATGATTTAAATATAAAAATTTTTGAAGATAAAAATGAGTTTAATCGTAATAAATATAAAGAATATAAATTTAGTTCTTCAAATCCACATATTTCAATTGGAAGAGAAAATTGTACTATTAATTTAGATAATCCTTTTTTATCAAGAGTTCATTGTACATTTTTTTATAATAAATATATTAATAAATGGAGATTATGCGATGGAAATGGAAATAGAAAATATAGCACTTATGGAACTTGGTATATATTAAATGGAAATAAATTTGAATTAAGTTCTTTATTATATGATTATGAAGTAAAAATTGGGGAACAATTATTCAACATAAAATTCAAAGATGAATAAAGAGTTTATAATATTATAGTTTGTATTTAGAGTAATTAGTTTTATATTTATTGTTGTAAATTATAATGTATATTTTATTTTAAAAAATAGTAAAAACTTTTAGAAAAAAATATATGTTCAATTCAATTAATTGTGTGTTATTAAATAAAAAAATATTAAAATCTAAAATGATTTTTTATCCAATAGTAATTTGACTTAAATTTTTATAATTATACTTATATTTAGTCTTCAATGGTTGTTGATGAATAACTCTAAAAATTTCATTTTTAAAAGGGAGATTTTGTTTTTTATAATTTCCAGAAACACCATTATTACAAGTATTATAATTTCCAAAATCTTTTTGAGAGACACTCGTTAAGTAATTATGATTTTTTCTATTAGAATATATATAATTATTAGTATTAATATTATCAGTATTTATACTCAAAATTTTTTTTTTCATATTTGGTATATTACCATCAATTCCTTTTCCATTTAAACATTTAATTTTTGATTGATATAATTGTTGATTTTTAATTCCAAATGCTGTTCCTTTTTTTTTCTTATATATTGTAAAAATATCATCATGAATGTCTTTTATGTCTCTTTTATAAGTTCCTGGTAAATTTATTATTTCACTATTATAGTCATATTGTCTTTTCATTTTTTCACAAACAGAATTATTTTTCCTAGTTGGTTCTATGTAATTTGAATAATCATTAAACTCAATATGAGATTTATTTTTCTCTAAAAAAGTTTTTTTTGAAGAATTTCTTAAAGGAATATCATTTTTATAATTATTAAAAACATTAAATTTTTTGTTATTATTATGGTTTGTGTTATCTGGTGAAAATTCTGGATTAACTGTTCTTCTTGTGTTAGGTTGAATTTTTAAAGTTCTTTTTCTAAAAGTGGAATATTCATTAGATGGTTTTAAAGGAATATGTTTTGATGATCTTCCTTTTAATTCTTCAATAGGAGTTTTAAAATCAAAATTATGACCATATGTTGATGGAGGATAATAAATTACTTTAGGTTGGCTAATTTATTTTTTTAATATATATTTTTTACCTTCCACATCTAAGAGGCGAAAAATTTCTTTTCATTTTTAAAAAATTAATTTAAAATAATAAAATTAAAACATAAACAAAAGAAAAAAAAAAATAAAAAATCATATGTAATTTCAAAAAAAAACAACATTTCCTAAAATTATTAAAAAAAAATAAACTAAAAAAAAACAAAAATAAACATTCCTAAAGAAAAAAAATGACAGAACACGAAGTACTCTTATATCAATATGACTTAACAAATGGAATGGCAACAAAAGTAGCAAAATTTATGACAGGAAGAGACATAGAAGCAATATGGCATACATCTTTAATAGTATATGGAAATGAATATTTTTTTGGTGGAGGAATATGTATAGGACAACCAAAATGTACTCCTTATGGAATTCCAATTAAAGAATCAGTTTTTGGAAAAACAACAAAAACACAAGAAGAATTTGAAAATTATTTAAAAACTATTGATGATCTTTATAATGAGCAAACTTATCATATTTTAAAAAATAATTGCAATCATTTTACTAATGATATTTGCAAATATTTATGTGGAAAAGGCCTTCCTGAAGACATTTTAAATCAAGAAGCTTCTATTGCTGATACTGCTTTTGGGAAATTTATTCTTTCTAAAATTGAAGCTATGTCTAATCAACAAACTCAAATTGTTCCTAATACTATTGAAGGAAAAAAATAAAATTGGATAATTATTTTTTTTGAAAAAATATATTTTTTTATATTTAAAAGATTTTTTTAATTAAATTTTCCTATTTTTAAAGATTTATAATATTTCTATACTATTTATTTATCTTATCTGTTACTTTTTAATAGGAATAAATTTGTATTTTAATATCAAAAAATTGTTCTGGTGATTATTGAATTATTATTACTTATTTAATTTTTTTTTTAATGAAATAATTTATTTGTGCTAAAGTTACAATAAATTTCAAAATGTTAATATTTAACATATTTTATCTTATCTTAACTGTAATCAATACAATGATGACAGTTATAATAGTAAATTTATTATTTATAAAATAGTGGTCAGATTTAGATGAATTTAAAAATAAAGTTCAGTATTTACAGAATATAAGATCAAAACTTAAAAAAGTAAAGTTTTTTCTTTTTAAAATAGTAGATTGTTAAAATTGAAATTTATTTGAATATAGCTTCAATTATAATGGCAATAGGATCAAATAATTGGATATTTCTTTTATTATCCTTTATAATAATTATATTTAATTGTTATATTTTTTTCACTAAAAATTATTCTTTTGATTTATTGATTGGAGAACAAAAAGAAAATTATAAAAATACAAAGAAAGTTAGTTTAATTTTTAAAATTAAATTCATCTATTATATGATATCCTGTATTGTCTCTATAATAACTGTTATTATAATTATTTTATCTTTGGTACTTGAAGATGATGATCTTGAAATTGATATGATTAAAATATGGGTATAAAAGAAATTAAAATAGAAGCTTAAAAAATAAAAATTATTTGATTTATTTTACAATATATTATTTTATAAAATATTTTAATTTTTTTTTCTTTATTTATTATCAAAAAATATAAAATCATAAAATAATTCATTAAATATTATTTTATTAACAAAATTTAAGGAGTTATCTACTCTTAGGGAAATACTTTCTTGTAAATTACTGTAATATTTTTATTCAAGGTTTCTGATTTAAAAGCGGGTTCAATTTTTTAAAAAATCAATTACTCAATTAAAAGCCTGGTCTCGACTAAGAGGAATTTATATATCATTATAATATTTATTAGATATATTTAAAAAGGTTAAAACTTGAAACTGCTATAATACTTTTTAACTTTTATTTTAAACACATATTTAAGAAATTTTCATTTGAAAAATTAAAACAATCCCTTTTTTCTCATCTAAATCATTTCCATTCTCTAAAATTAGTTTATAATTTTATGCATTTTAAAAGAAAATTTATTTTTTAGTGGGAATAAAGCCTATCTCTCCAAAAAAAATTTACTTGTTCAATAGAGGATGATTCTAATACGACTTTTAAGGTAATTTAATTTATTGAAGAAATTCTAAAGAAAGAATTAATTAAAAATTAATTTTTTTTAAAAGTGATTAAAAGAAAACTTGATTATCAATTTTTCTTTGTTTAATAGTGAAATCAATCTTAATTGAATCATATCCTTTGTTCAACAATTATCTCTTATTTGATTATCTTAAAAATAAATGAGAATACATTCTTTTATAAAATAAATATAAGAACCTAATTAATTCTAAATTAAAACTAATTTTAAAATTCCCTTTTCATTCATATTATATAAACAATTATTATTCTTCTAAATATATTAATTAAAAATTCATATTCATAAATTATGGAGTTAATTAAAATATAGTGAAATAAAGTAAACTTATAATTTCCTTAATTTAACCTCAATGGATTCTTTTATTAATAAATAAAAAGAGATTTTTATATTTTGCAAAAGTTCTTTGAGTTATTATAATATATTATAATAATCAAAAAATGGACTATGATTTAAAAGAATATTTAATAAAAAAAATATTTTTTGAGTTATTTTTTTAAAGATATTGAATATGAAGGAAGAATTTATTTTCTTTATAATCAATACATTTTAAAAGATATAATTATAAAATAGAATGAAATTATCAATTGTTTTTCGGTGGTTGACGATAATTTTATATAAACTTTGAAAACTTTTTCTAAATAATTCATCTAAATTTTTAATTGAAATTGTTTAATATGATTATATATAATTATATTATAAGATTTTATAATTGTCAAGAAACAATTTATTTCATTTTTTCCTTTATTTTCTTATTCATATCAATTTCTAAATTATTTTTGGTTAATAGTTACTCTATATTTTTTCCTATTTGTAAATCAAAATCCCTTAGATTGAACTTAATTATTAGAATGTTTATAATTTTTTAATCCTTCCCTTTGAGAATTCATTATCATATTAAAAATATAAATTCAATCATTTTTGTTTTTTATTTATGACTTTAACCTATTTTTTTAAAATAATAAATACATTTTCTCTGTTAAACCTTCTTTAATAATTTTTAGCTAATTTTTTTAATTTAATAGACAAAAAATAGAGTTATCAAATTAATATAAATATTTTTAAGAATATCTTTTGTTTTTAAATTATTTGATATTTTCATATCAAAAATGAAATATGATATGTTATAAAATATTATAAGGCTTGTCTAAACTTTAAAAAACAATTTTCTTTTAATATCTAATTACAAAATTTTTAGAACATTTTTCTGTATATTAGGGTTTTATTGTCTGGTTTTTATATTAGAAAAAGATCATCCATCAAAATTATGGAATAATAGAATCATTTATTTTTTTTTTATTTTTTTTCTTTTTTGTTGATTCATTCAATTTATTTTTTGAGATTAGCATCAATAATAAATCCAAATAAACATAGATTAATAAAATATATCTTTTAAATTAGCTTTTTTCCTTTATTTAAATTAATTATTTAATCTCTTAAAAAACATCAACAATTCTATTAACAATAATTGCTGGCATTATTCATTATTTTCATTTGTCTTTTTTTAAATAATAATATTAAAGATCTTCATGTTTAAATTATATGACATGACTGTTATAAAAATTACTGAAATGCTTTTTAACAAAAAAAATTTTAATAAATTCATAGATTCAAATCCAAATATTGTAAAATAAATTTCAATTTAAAGATATAAAGGGTTTTTTATAACCTATAAATCTAAAGGAGAAACTAATGTACATGAAAAATATTTTAAAAAAATTTTTTATAAAATCATGTGTTTAATACAAATTATAATTTAATATTAAACTCATTATTATAAAAATAAAGATTTAAATATGGATAATTTTGAATACTATGATCCTTCAATATTAAAGGCCCCAAAACAAAAGTAAATATTTTAAATTTATTTTAGATTTTTAATTCCAAATAAAAATGTTAAAAAGTTTATTTTAGATAAACTTTCTTCTCCATCAAAATCATCTTATACACTTATGATTTATAAAAAAGATTCATTGAATAATTCAAACGAGTTATCATATGATACTGACACAAGTTCAGAAGATCAAAATTAAAATAATCAAATATCAATTTATCGAACTTTTATAGATTGATTTTTGATTAAAACTTTGTATTTATAGTTTTATAATGTTTAGAAGAATTAATTTAATTTTATAAATGAATGAATTTATTGGGTATTTTTGTATTATTATTTATGAATCATAATTTTATATCTTTATATGAAAAGGAATATTTTATCTCTCTTTGTAATTAATGGTTTCTTTAACTGAATTGGGATTTGGAGTTAATAAATATAATTTTAATTAATCTTTAATTATTGATATTTTCTAAATTATAATGTATATATAATAAAATTTGTCTAAAAGTAATTTAATTTAAATAAAAAAAAGAAAAAACAATTTTTGATTTAAAAATAAAATATAATAAAATTGCACAAATAGGTAAATTTGAAATTCAAAAAAAAATAAAAAAATGGAACCCCAAAAAAAAATAAGAAATTACATAATAATCAGTGAATTAGGTTCAGGTTCATATGGGATAGTATATAAAGTAAAAAAAGAAAATGATTTAAAAGAATATGTATTAAAAAAAATACCATTAGTAGGTTTAGATAATAAAGAAATAAAAAGTTTAGAAAACGAAGCAAAATTTCTTTCTCAATTAAATTCAAAATATATAGTAAAATATATAGACTCATTCCATGAAGATAAAAATTTATATATTATAATGGAATATTGTAATCAAGGAGACTTAGAATATTTTTTAAAAGAGCAAAAAAAAAAAGTCCCTCATTTATCTGAAGAAATTATATGGAATATTTTTTTTCAAATTGCTTTGGGAATAGCATATTTACATTCAAAAAAAATATTACATAGAGATTTAAAGTCATTAAATATATTTTTAACAGATGATTTAAAAATAAAAATAGGAGATTTAGGAGTAGCAAAAAAATTAGGAAAAGGAAAATTTGCTTCTACTATAATAGGAACACCATATTATTTGTCACCAGAAATTTGTAATAATAAAAAATATAATCATAAGAGTGATGTTTGGGCTCTTGGAGTTTTATTATATGAATTATGTACTTTTAAACATCCTTTTGATTCTGAAGGAAAAACTACTCTAATACTAAAAATAATAAATGAACCATATGAACCTATTAATTATGATCTTAGTATTGAATTAAAAAATTTAATCTTCATTTTGTTAGAAAAAGATGATATAATTAGACCTGGAATTAAAGAAATTTTAAGTAGAAATGAAGTTCAAGAAAATGCTAAAAAATATGGATATTATGATGATTTATATAATTTTATAAATAAGAAAACTAAAAAGAAAAATATAAAAAAGAAAAAGAAAGGTCTTGTTAAAAAAAAAAATGATAATATTCTCCCTGAAAAGAAAAAAATTAAAATTTCAAGACCAAGTAGTGCAATTGATAGGAAAGTTAATAATAATAATTTAATTAAAAGAGAAGATAAAGCTAATATAAATATTAATGCTAATATTAAAAAATCAGAAATAATAAATATTCCAAAAGCAAGGCCTTCAACTGCTAAAAAGAAAGTTAGTTCTGGAAAAAATGTTAAAAAACCTATTATTAAAAAAGAAAATCCAGTTGTAAAAGATAATTTTAATAAATTAATTGAAGAATTTGAAAAAGATAATGTTAAAAAAGATTTGAAAAAGGAAAAAGTAAATAAAGTAATTGAAAAAAAAGTTGTTTCAAATAAAAAAAATCCAAATATAATTAAGAAGAAAGACCCAAAAATAGAAATTAAAAAAGAAAAGAAAGTTGAAATTAAAAAAGAAAATAAAGTTGTAATTAAAAAAGAAATAAAATCAGGAGAAGGATACATGGATTATAAAGCTTCAGATTTCTTTAATAATTTAAATAAAATGAAACCTATTATAATTAAAGAAACTAAAGATGTTATTCCTGATGAAGGAGTATTAGATATGTTTATGGATAATAACAGTGACAATGAAAAAGAACAAAAAACAAATATTATAAATGAAAATAATGAGAAAGACAGTTTAAATATAAATAAAGAAAAAGAAGATACGGAAAATACTGATAAAAAAAATATTTATGAAAAAAGTGAAAATATGGAAAACAATGAAAATGAGCAGAAAAAAGAAACAAGAATTACCAAAGAAATTGAGGAGAAAGAAAATACAAATATAATTACTGAAAATAAAGATGTGTGTGAAAATAAAGAGGAAAAAGATATTAATGAAAAAAAAGATATAGATGAAAATAATGAAGAAAAAGATATTAATGAAAACATTGAAAAAAAAGAAGATATTGAAACAAAAAAAAGTGATAATGAAGAACAAATTTCCAATATTAATGCAGAAAATAATTGTGAAGATCTCAATGAAATAAAAGAAAATAAAGAAACAATTGATATAACTGAAAATATTAAAGAAAAGAATAATACTAAAGATGAAAATGATAATAATGAAAATAAAGATGAAACTACAAATATAGATGAAATAACTGAGGAAAAAAAAGATGAAAATAAATATAAAGAAGAAACTGAAGTAACAGAAACAAATGAGGAAAAAAAAGATGAAAATAAAAATAAAGAAGAAACTGAAATAACAAAAATAAATGATACAAAAGAAAAAAATGATAATGAAAATATAAAAAATCAAAATGAAAAAAATATAAATGAAAATATTGTAGAGTCAAAAAACATGATATCAAATTTAGATGATTTATTAAATGATTTTTCTCCTTTGGAAGAAAAAGAAGAATCAAAAATTGAAAATGAAGGGGGTGGTGAATTAACTAATATAGAGGGTGACAATATACAGCCTTTATCTACTCCTTTACCTATAGAAAAAGAAGATGAAAAAAATGAAAAGGAAGAAGAAGAAAAAAATATATCTGATAATAATTCTGAAAAAGAAGAAGAAGAGGAAGAAGAAGAAGAAGGTTTTGATGATGATAAAATTAAACTTGAAAGAAAAAAAACTACTAAAGATGAAGAAAAAGAAGAAATTATAAAAAATATTGATGAAAATAAAAATAAATTAAAAGAGTATATGGGAGAAAATAATTTTAATAATTTTGATGAATTATTAACAAAAGTAAATTCAAATAAAAATATTAATAATGATGATTATAAAGTTCTTGAAGAATTTGTTGAGAAAAGTGTTCCTTCTGATAAAAAAGAAGAAGTTTATCAATTCTTTTTCTTTTTAATTTCAAATGTTATTAGATTAAATAATTTTAATTAAAGCAATTAAAAATTTTATTTTACATTCAAAATATAATAACTAAAACTTTTAAGAAAAAATGAATTTAATTAATATTATTAAATTAAATAAAATATAATAGATGGTTCTAAATGACTTTAAATTTATTTAAAATATTAATACATTTATATTTAAAAAATTTAACTCTAAAAATTTATATGTCAAATAGAATTGAAACTGACGGTAATATTATTCAAAATCATCATCAACAAATATTAAAAAGAAATATATTATTTCCAAATAAATATAATACTCCATTAAAATCACAAATAACTCAACCAAAAGTAATAAAAAAAATAGATGTTAAATTAATTCATTTACCTAATATAAATCAAAAATCAAGAGATATTACTCCATATTTTAATCATAATAATAAAATTATTAGAATAAAAAGAAAACTTTTTGAAGAAGAAAATATAAATAATAATAATAGTAATGGAGAGTTAATGTTAACAGGGATAAATCATAAAGGAAACAAAAATAATTATGTAAATAAAGTTAGAAATAAAAATTCATTTATTGAAAGGGAAATAAAAAAACATTTAGATTCTATTGAAGATAAAAGAGGAAGAAAATATAAAAATAGACAATTTGGATTATCAGAATTATTTATGGATGAAATCCATCATTTAGGAAGTCATGGTAGTATATCAGAAAGAAAAATAGTTAAATCTCCAAATTTAAATGAATTATTTTTGAATAAAATTCCAAGGAAAAAACCAAAAAATTTAAAAAAAATTAGAGAAGAAAGATTTAAAGTTCCTAATGAAAATACGGAAAAGATGTTACATTGTTTTATGGATTATCAAATGGAAAATAATTTAACTGATATAAATCAATCTGAAGGAAGATTACAATGTATTGAAGGTAGAATTAATAATATTTTTGAAAATATAAGAGAAGATACAGAAAAAAGATATCAAGAATTATTTAATAGTGATAAAATTGAATTTAATTAATTGAATTAAGATATTAATATATTGAAAATAATTTTTTTACAATTTTTAAATTTATATTATTATTTTTTTAATCAATATTTTTAATATATATATATTAAAGTTTGATTTATATCACAAATTTCCATGTTTTTATTTTTGTCAAAATATGTCAACAAATAAAATTATAGAAATTGTCATAATTATATTATAAGTTACCTACAAAAAATTATTATTAATTATTTTTAAAATTAATCATAAAAATTAATATTCTTAACATTTAACATTTTTTTACAAAAATCATTTTCACTATCATTTAGATTAAAATAATTATTAAATTTTTTAAAAAAACCAAATCTTAACAAAATATTATCAATCAAATTCTTCAAATTTTCAGAAATTTCGATATTATCATTACAATTATTATTATTATTGAAGAATCTTGATTGATCTTTAGACTTAAACAAAGAAAAATTATTACAAACATAATTTTTATTACTAGTTGCACTAGTATCTAAACTATTATTACTTAAATTACTACTTTCACTTGACTCTGAACTTTTTCTTTTAGGTAATATCATATTATTACATCTATCATTATTTATATTTAAACAAGAATATTTAATATCATTATTAATATTCTTATAATAATTATTATTATTTTCCTTAATTATTTTTTTCGCTAATTTAATATGTTCAGAATATCTAAATTTAGAATTAACACCAAGATAATCATTTTCATTTGCTAATTGATGAATAAACATACATTTTTCTTTATTAAAGCATTCTAAATTATTTAAAAAGTGAATACAGTATTTACTAGTTCCAAAAAATGCTCTTACTAAATTTTCTCCAATTACAATTGAATCAAAATTTAATATTGCATTTGCAGCTTCTTTATTATTTGAAAATGTTATATATGCTGAATTTTGTGATTTTTTGGTTATTTCATCTTCTTTTGTTACTATCACTATTTTTAATATTTTACCATATTTACCAAAATATTCTTTCGATGATAATAATTCTTTGTTTAATAAAAAATCAGGAAAATTTTGAAAGTGAACTAAATTTTTTTGAATTATTCGATGTTTTGATAAGGTTTTGGTTTCCTCTGGAGTGAAAAAATGCTTTTGGGGATTTACATTTGGAGTAAAGAAAATTGGAGTTGACATTTTTTTTATTTTTTTAAATTTTTGAAAAGTGTTAAGGATTTATTTTTTTAATGAAGTTAAATTAAAATTATGATATAATATAAATATAATATTTAAGGATTGTATTTGATATTATTTACATTCTTTATGTTTATTTCTATGTATCTGCTTATTTTTAATAAAATAATTATAATATTCATTTGTTATTTATTTTCTAAAAAGTATTGAAACTTCAATTCTTTTAATTAAAGAAATATAAAATTAAAATTTTTGAGCATTGTTTTGATTTAAAAAAAATAACTAATATAAATCAATTAAAATATTTATAAAGAAAATAAATTTCAAACCAATAAAATAAATATATTAAAACTTTAAATTATAAATATTTTCTTAAAATATCAATTAATCTAAATTTTTACTCTTTAAAAAATAAATTAATTAGTCATAATATCAATTGAAAATAAGGCTAAATCTTTAACTAAAGCTCTAAATTCTTCTTTAGATATTTTTCCATCTGAATTGGTATCTAATCTTTTAAGTTCTTTGTCAATATCATCTTTTGAGGGTGGAGGAATATTTAAAGAAAGATGTATACTTTTTAAAAGAATTGCTAATTCATTTTTTTCTATAAATCCACTGTTATCCAAATCTGCATCACCAAATGATTTGTCTACCATTGGCCCAAATATTTTTTCATCTAATATTTGCTTCCTTAATTCTTTTTTCTTTTGTGGATCCATATTTTTTTATAAAAAACGCTTTTAAATTTATTAAATATTTAAAATATTTTTTATTGTTTAAAATAAATAAACTATTGTTTGAATTGGAAAACTTGTAATATAATAAATCCAAACGAATTAAAATTAAATTTTATATATTTTTAATTTAACAGAATTATTTAAATTCCGAATTGCAATCATAGGGTAATAAATATAATTGGAATCAAAATTAAAATCATATTTTTTAACATCATCCATAAAAATTTCACAAAAATAAGTATTTAAATTAACTAAAAAACTAATTTTTTTATTTTTAATTAAATTTATTTCGCTTGCTTTTTTATTATTTAAAAATATTCCATAATTTGAAATACAATAAGCTTTTTTTGATCTTAACCAATCACTTTTTCCAGTCTCATCATCTCCAAATCCTACATCAAAATCTCCATTATTATAATTAATAAAATAATCTAATTTATATTTATTTCCTTTTTTTAATGGATTATTTCCTCTACAAACTGTTATTGTTCCATCTCCAGATATTTTTGTTACTTTAGAATTGTTTTCTTCAAGTTTATAATAAAAATCATATAAGTTATAAGTTGTTTTTGACCATTCAAAAGCTTCTTCTTTGGAATTATTTAAATTTAAATCTTTTAAATTCAATAATATTAAACTTTTTGTTATTTCAAGTTGATTCGTCAAATTATTTTCAAAAGATTTGAAAATTTCTAATAAATTTTCTTTTCCTTTTTGTACTGAGTCATTTTTATTTTTACATAAATTTAATAATTCATTTTCTATTTTATAAAAATCTTCTTGATTTTTTGGAGGATAAGAGCCTATGATTATTTCAATTTGGTTTTCCTTTTTTAATTTAGTTTTTTCTTCAAGAGATTTTAAAACATTTATATAATAATTTTCTATTTGATTATTTATTATTATTTTAAAATCATCTATTATTTTTCTAATTTTTGTCTTAAAATCTTCAATTTGTTTTCCATATTGGTTATTTTGAAATTCTTTGTAGTTTTTTTGAACAATTTCTTCAATTTCTTTAGATTTAATTCCAATATGTCCCCCATGATAATCAAACATACAATCTACACACATTAATTTATTTTTTCTTTCACATTTCAAATCTTGACAAAGTCCAACAATAGGATTATTTTCATGATTTAATTCTATGCACTTAATAGAATTTAATTTAAAATCAAAAGAATTTGATAAAGGAGGAGCACTCATTTTAATAATTATATATAAATAAAAAATAAAGGTTTTTTGAATATTTTTGTTTAATTTATTAATTCAATTTAATAAATTATTAAATGAATGCTGGAAATTGGTCATCATTGTTTGGGATAATTATTTAAAAATAGAATAATTAAGTTCAGGAATATATTCTAATATATAAAAATCAAAAAAAATTAAAACTCAAGAATATATTGTCATTAAAGAAATTAATAAAAATAATATTTTCCCTAGACAATTATTTAAATAAATTAAAAGAGTTTAAACATAATAAAATTATAAATTAAAAGAAATATATAACTAATCACATTTTGATTTTCTTTTTCATAAATATCAAAGATTATTTAAAATATAGAGGAGACAACTTTCATTAATAAAAAGATTAATAAAAATAAAATAAAAATATGAGTGAAAAGAGAAAAAATGTGATTATATAAATATTAAATTTTCAAACAAATTTATATCTTTGGAAATATTAATAAAGTATCAATTAAGATTAATATTTATAATTTAGAAAATTATTAACAATCCAGATGATTTAATATCAAAAAAAGATGTTTAAGTTAGGCTCCTGAATTATCGAAAAAAGGACTATTTAAAAATAAAAGTAAAAAAAAATTTGGAGTTTAGGAATGATTCTATATTATATGCTATTAAAAAATTCCTTATGAAGGATAATCAAACATAATTATATGAAAATATAATTAAAAATAACATAATTAAATGAGTTATAAATGTATTGAATGTAAAAAGAATCTTTTTGAAAATATTGAAAATATCACCCTTTTCACTCCTAATCAATTATTTCATTTGATTTAAATGGGTTAAATTATTTAAAATATATGCCTATAGAAATTTCTTTCAACAAATTCGAAAGAATATTATAAATTAATTTACTCATAAGATAAGTGAAATGTTTCAATTATGTCAATTATGTTTTTTTAACTTCTTTTGATTTATCTACTTTTAAAACCAATAATGTTACAAATAAAAGAAGAATGTTAAATAAATGTTCTAATAGACTTTTAAATATTCTTAATTTTAATATGATTAATATAAGAAAAATGAATTCATTGTTTAATGAATGTTTTTCAAACCCAATTGAATATATTTAATGTTAACACAACTAATGGATTGATATGGTTTATATATTCTATGAATTTAATAGTTAAATATAGAATTTCATCATCTTGAAATGACTTATAATGATTTAAATATATATGAATCCTGTAAAATAATATTAGGTGTTTGTTCCCTAAAACAATTAATACCAAAAAAATAATTAATTTATTTAATACATTTATAATTTTCAAATAAAACTTTTAAAAGTGAATGAATAATCATAAAAATTTCATAATATAATAACTAAAATAATATATTTATTTTTAAATTAATCCAGATTAAAATTATTTATTTTTAATGTAAAAATCAATTAAATAATGAAAGGAAAAATAAATTTCAAAAATAAAAATGTAAATTCAAATTCTATTATATTCAATAGTCAAGCAGAAAAAAAATTTATAACTGTGAATAATGAAACAACAAATACTCAAAATTTTTCAAAAGATTTAACAGAAAATTTAAAGGATTCATCTTTGAATTTACATTCCTTAAATAATAAAAAATTATATTCGATTATAAATCCAACTTGTAAATTTTGTTATGAAAAAGAAAAAAAAAATGATCCTTTAATAATTCCTTGCAAATGTGAAGGAACAATAAAATATGTTCATCAATCTTGTATAAAAAAATGGATTAAAAATTCAAATCCAGATTTATTTTCACACAATTTACATTGTGAAATATGTAAATCAAAGTTTTTAATTAAAATAGAAAATGGAATATATTTAAACAAAAAAAAGTTGGTTAAAGGAATTTTAGTTTTAATAATAATATTCATTGCTTTTATAGGACTTTTTTTTGCTACATATTATATTTTATTATCTTGTAATTTAATAAATAATATTCCAAAGAAAAAACTAATTCAAAGTTTTATTGTTTTTTTCATAATATTATTGCTCTTTTCAATTTATCCTTTATATCATTTTCTTCAAAGAAATTGTTATACACAAAAAAAATTAGATTTTGAAGTATTATCAATTAAACCAAATAATTCTTTTGTAAAATTATCTATAAATAATGAAAAAAAAAAATTTGATACAAACATTATTAAAACAAAAAATGCAATTTTATTGAATAATTTTATAAATCATGGTTTCAGTGTGATAGAAAATCAATTTAAAATTCATAAATCTCGCTCTATTCAAAGAAATATTAATAATAATATTCATAATAATAATAATAATAATAATAACATGTAATTATTCAAATTTAAATTTAAAATTGTTTATGAAAGAAAATAATTATTTTCTTTAACAATTAAGTAAATAAATTTATAAATATTTCATATTTTAAATTATTTAATTAAATTTTCCTCTTCCTCTTTTATTATTTCCTCTTCCTCTATTATTATTATGAAAGTCACTTCTTTTTTTTCCTAATAAATTATTTTTATTATCAATTTTTTCTTTTTCAATATTATCTAATAAATCTTCTTCAAAATTAATTGAAGAAATACTATTGCCTCTAATATATATTTCTTCAGCTTGAAAAAAGTTTTTTCCTGTTTTATCACTATATGTAATATTTTTAATTTTTAAGTTCATGAAATTATCAATATTTTCTAAAATTCCATTAATATTATCTCCATTTTTTATTTGAACTGATATTTTTCTGTTTTTAGAATTTTTTAATAATTGAACAGGTAACATTTTATATTAATAAAATATTTATTTAAATAATTGATTAATTAACATTAAAAATATGACTAATAATAGAATTGAAGAAAATTTCCTTGAGAAGATTAAATATACCTTTTTAGAATATTTTTATATTTTTGGAATAAATTCAGAAATTATTTTTTCAAATATTTTATATAATCAAAATACAATTGAAGAAAAAAATAAACAAATTAAACCAGTTTTAATAAGTAAATTTCCACCATTTAATAAATCAACAAATATAAATGAAAATATAATTTTACAAAATTGTTTTTCAGATTTTAATTTAATTGAATATATTTGTCCAAAAAATGAAATATTTCATTTTTCTTTAAATAATAATTTAGAAAATAATGAAAAAATATATTTTACTTGTTTACTTTTCTATGAACCTTTATCTTTATATTATGAATGTAAGAAATATCATAATTCATTAAATAATTCTAATTTAAAAAATGAAGAAAATATGTTAAAAGGAAACTCATTAAACTCAATATTTATTCCAAAAATAATATGTTTAAGTTCATTATACCCTTTCCCAGAAGAAAAATCAAAAATTTT